>Ga0070707_100000740_pt1 | contig 32344 bp, 27 predicted proteins | sample KBSK5502metaG_FD_65468 | JGI IMG/M metagenome (GOLD analysis project Ga0070707, IMG submission 65468) | Corn, switchgrass and miscanthus rhizosphere microbial communities from Kellogg Biological Station, Michigan, USA - KBS K5-50-2 metaG | ecosystem: Host-associated > Plants > Roots >... | reverse complement strand
GACATAACCAAAAAAACCCCGGCCGCTTTTTCTACGACAATCTGATGATGGGGACTCAGCTCATCGAACAGTCGCGGCTGAGCGGCGTAAAGAAATTTGTGGCGATAGGCACCGTCTGCGCTTATCCCAAGTTCACGCCCGTGCCCTTCAAGGAAGATGATTTGTGGAACGGTTATCCTGAGGAGACAAATGCGCCTTACGGCCTGGCGAAGAAAATGATGCTGGTCCAGGCGCAGGCGTACCGCGCGCAATATGGCTTCAACGCAATCTTCTTATTGCCCGCGAATCTTTATGGCCCGGGCGATAACTTCGATCTGGAAACATCACATGTTATTCCGGCCCTGATTCGCAAATGTGTCGAAGCCCGGCGCGCCGGCGCTACATCCATTGACGCCTGGGGCTCGGGGAACGTGTCGCGGGAGTTCCTCTATGTCGAAGATTGCGCCGAGGGAGTCTTGCGGGCAGCACAACTTTATGACGAGAGCGATCCGGTTAACCTCGGCAATGGCCGGGAAGTTTTGATCAAGGACTTGGTCGAAACTGTCGCGCGCCTGGCGGGCTTTACCGGGGAGATCAAGTGGCAGGCAGGCAAGCCCGATGGACAGCCGCGCCGGCAGTTAGATACAAGTCGTGCTTACGAGAAATTTGGCTTCCAGGCGAAAACTTCTTTTGAGGACGGGTTGCGAAAGACTATTGACTGGTTTGAAGCCAGTCTGGATCGAGAAGCGGCCCTGCCACAAACAGTCGCGAAGTACTCGCCATAGCCGATTTTTTCTAATCGGCAGCGTCCATCAATCACCGCAAGAGTTAACTTTGCACCAGCGTCGCCTGATTAGCGGCTGTAGGAGAGCCGTCAGCATCAGCGGTCGGCATGAGGCCGAAACGCTTGAACCATAGCGCGGAGCGCCGCAGACCCTCCGCGAAATCCACCGCGGCCCGGAAGCCAAGCGCGGATTCAGCCCGAGCGGGGCTCAGGCGAGCCTCCGACAGTTGCAGGCTGGTCCATAACTCATCAAACTCAGCGCCGTCATCTGCTGCAGCAGTAGACGTTGGGCCGCGCCTAAGACTGGCAATCAGCGGGCTAAGCGCGGCTTTGTCGCGCAGCGCCAGATACGCGCGGAAGACGGTTGCCTGCATCGCCGGACTCTTAAACACGAACGCGCGGAATTGATCACTGCGCAAGACGGGTCCCAGCGGACGTAATGAAGCACGCAGCCACGCGCGGGCGCTGAGTTTCGCGCGCACCACCTCTGCGCGAGTACGATGTGGAGGACGCACGCCGATTAACGCCGCGTGCGCTTCGATATAGTCGCTCCAACGCACAGGCGAGCCGTCGGTGATAAAGAGAGCCTGACCGAAGCCCTGCTGTGCCGTGAGCCCACGCGCGATCGCTTCGACAAGATCGTCAACGTAAATCAGGTTGCACCACCCACCATCTTCGACCAGCGGAACCCGCCCGGCGGTTAGCAACTCCATCAGCTCCGCACTCCAACGCATGTAAGGGCCGTAGACAATGTGCGGGCGCAGGATGATGCCTTCCAACCCGCGGGTGCATTCGCGGCGAACCGCATGCTCAGCCGCAGCCTTCGCGTCACCATAAGGCTCGCCGGTCCTTACGATTTGGGTGTCCTCCTGTTGCGCTTCAATGCGCGCCGGCATGTGGATGCCATAAACGGCGGCCGAGCTGACATGGACAAAGCGGCGGATGCCCAGTGAGCGCGCAGCTTTTAGCAAGGTGCGCGTTTCCTCGCTGGCGCGATCACCGACGCCGAGGTGAATGATCGCATCGCAGCCCGTGGCAGCGCGGCGAACGGATTCACTGTCAGTCAGATCGGCCTCGAACGTTTCAACTGGAAAGCGCATCAGCCGCGCCGCGCTGCGGTAGCTTCGCACCATGCAACGCAACTGCGGTAATCGTTCACGTGCGGCCCACATCTCCACCAGGCGAGAGCCGATCAGACCTGATGCGCCGGTAACCAGAATTTTCTGATAAGGTGCGAGCGGTTCGTTCATTGTAATCGGCGCGTAGTCTTCGGCCCATGGCTCAGAGAGCGGCTCGCGGCTGCGGTAGCACGACTCAATCACGCCGACGGTCGCAACGGCGGCTTCAGTTGGCATGACTAACGGCTCAGTTCCTCTGATGGCCCGAACGAAGTTTTGAAACTGCCTGACGAATGGATCCAGCGAGTTCGTTGCCGCGGTGGTGACGAAGCGTTCGTCGCCGCTTCCGAAAGCAATCCTAATCTGCACCGCCTCGCGTGGGTCCGCTTCAATCGTGCCGGAGTCACACTCTATGCGAGCGTAGTTTGGCCACCCGCACGAGCGGGTCAGGAACAGGTCGCCGTTAACCTCGCCGTGCGGCGCCTGACAACGGATTCGTACGCGGGCCGTGGCCTCAACGCCTCCGCGATTATCATCCTGATAGTCCAACACCTCCACGGGTCCGAACCACGCCGCCAGCTGCGAGAGCCAGTGTGGGCCCATGTCGATGAAGACGCCGCCGCCTGCACTCTCTGGATCAAACGTCGCGCGGCTGAGGGGCCAGTTTCCGGCTGACTCGCGCACTTCAAAGCGACGCGGCAGGCCCACCACACCCTGCCGCAGCGCAGTAATTATCAGTTCCGTCGTGCCTTCCAGACGGCGTGTAGGCACGCAGGCCAACACGCGCGCAGCGGCGTCAGCAGTCGCAGCCATTTCCTGTGCGGCGGCCAGCGTGATTGCCAGCGGCTTCTGGCAGAGCACGTGCACACCGGAGCGCAGCAACGTAATCGTGACAGGAGCGTGGTAGGCGTTCGGAACGGCCACGATCGCGGCGTCCGCATAGCCGGCAATACGCTCGAGTTCGGTAACCACGGATGCGGCTGGAAAATAGGCCCGCCGCATGACTTCAGCCTGCGCCGGCTTCGTATCAAACAGAGCGGAACAGCGGACTCCCGCGGTGGCGAGAATGGCTTTCGCGTGAGCCTGGGCAATCGCGCCACAGCCGACCAGGGCGATTCGCATCTCAGCTTGTTCGTGGCGACTCATGATTCCGATGCGGACCACGGCGCGGTGCGCGCGAAGTCGCTAACCTAATGCACTCTTAGCGTGGAATTGGCGGCACCTTGCCCGTAACCTGATCGACGTGATAGCGCGCATATTTCCAAAGCATTCGGGCCCGCTGGCCGGCATCCTCGCGCCCCGTAAATAGTTGGACCACGCGCCAGCGCGTTCCCAGCACTGTCCAGTAGAGAGCGTTTGCGAGCCAGCCTATACGCCATGAAACCGGGTTACGGTGCCGCGCCGCGAAAATATATTTAGCATCGAGATAGCGGTATGATTTCTCATTCCCCTCATAGAGTTGTTTGCTGCTCTGGTTTATCAGATGAATGATCGGCGCACCGGCAACATACGCCACTCGCAAACCCGCCTGGCGCATGCGCCAGTACCACTCCACATCCTCGCCGTAGAGGAAAAACTCACTGGGCAGCGGGCCGACCTGCTCGATAACTTCGCGGCGCACTACGATGAAAGAGTTGCTCAACCAGTCCACTTCGCGCGTGCCCACCGCGTACCAGAGGCGGGCCAGCGGGCTCTTCCGTTTGAGCAGCCAACTCCCGAATTTGTCCAAGCCCATGGCCAGCGATAGATCCCCCCAAAGCGATTGAAAGAAGATGCCACTGGGCAGATGTTCTCCCGCAGGGCCAAGGTGTTCACCACCGGCAGCGGCAAACTCGGGGTGTTCGTCGAGGTAATTCACCAGCCGCTGCACTGCGCCCGGCAGCACGATCGTGTCGCTGTTCAGAAGGCAGATGTATTCGCCTTCAGCGTAGGGCAAACCGAGATTGTTGCCGCGAGCGAACCCAAGGTTTTCCGGGCTGCGCACCAGACAAATATCGGGTTGCGCAGCGAAAGCCTCGGCGCTGCCATCGGTGGAACCGTTATCCACTACAATGATCTGCGCTTCCAATTCACCCAGCGTCTGCTTTAGCGACTCAATGCACTGCAGCGTCAACTCGCGCGTGTTCCAGTTGAGAATCAGGACAGAGACTTTCGCGCGATGGTCCAGCATATCTGCAGTTCGCTGCCGCGTTTCGGGCGCAGCCTGTTCGAGTATTACGGACATCGGTTTCAGGCTCTAATACGAAGGCATCACCGCTCTGTTAATTGCCATCGCTCATCGGTCACGCAACGTTGGCGGCATCGAAATCAGGGTACTCGTTGTCGCGCGGAATAATCGTTCGAGTCGCCTCCGGCCATTCAATGCCGAACGCGGGATCATTCCAGCGCACCCCGCCGGCACTCTCAGGCGCGTAATAGGCCGACACCAAATAGAAAACCTCTGTGTTTGCATTCAACGTCTGGAACCCATGGGCGAAACCTTGCGGGACATACAGCATCAGGCGGTCGGCCGCGCTCAGTTCCAAAGCCACCCACTGCTTAAACGTAGGCGATTCAGGACGAAGATCGATGATTACGTCGTAGATCGATCCCTGCGTACAACTCACGAGTTTGGCTTGAGCGTGTGGTGGAGCCTGGTAATGCATGCCGCGAAGCGTGCCGGTTTTCACGTTGAGAGACGCATTACTTTCCACGAATTGGGCGGTCAGGCCGTGTGCTTCAAACTCGCCCTGCGACCAAATCCGCGAGAAAACTCCGCGCTCATCCACAAACTTGTCGGGCTCTATGACAAATGCACCCAGCAGTTTCGTTTCACGAAAAATCATTGGCAGGAATCAACTCCGGCGCTCGATTGGAGCTCTGATAGTTCGAGCACTCGCCTTCTCTGATGGATAGCGTTAAAGACCTATTATGTCGGTATGCACATTCACAAAGCAACCAGGGTGAATGGCAGGGTTGGTATCCTAACTTGACGAAATTGTAGGGGCGACTGGGATGGCAGCTGACGATGGAACTGAAACGACGGCGCGTTAGGCGGAGCCCAATGTTTCCCAACCTCGCGGCTTTCGATTCAACCGGCCCGCTTCAGTGAGTATAATGCGGCGGCCACTAATTACTTTATCCGATAGGTATTTGGACTGAGGGAAGGAATAGGCAACATGCCGCAAGAGAAAACTGTGGTAACAGAATATCCTGAGAACGGTTGGTTGCGAGGTTATTTTACAACTAACGAATCCGATGTATTGGGCGGCAACCGCGCAGCCGATGCCTTTTGGAAAAACTCTGATTTTCTACGTCTCAGGGATACCGCCCTTCACGTCCTGAATCCGCGACCGGGCCAGGTGATTCTAGATGTCGGATGCAGCGACGGAGTAACGATGGTTTACTGCGGCCTTCAGGGAGCGGAGGTTTATGGGCAAGACATCGATGCCGCCGTGGTAGCGGGGGCCAATGAACGCCTGAATCGCTTCAATCTTAAGGGCAAAGCCGTGTGTGGCGATGCGGCGGCGCTAAAGTTCCCTGACAACCACTTTGATGGGGCGATTTCGAGCGACTTCTTCGAACATATTACCGATGATACGAAGGTCAAGGTGCTGCGGGAAATGCTAAGAGTCCTTAAACCAGGAAGGACGGCAGTTATCAAAACTCCGAACCTCTCGTATTTGAAGATCGCGCTCTTTTATAAGCGGCTTAAAGCGGTAATGAGGCTGCAGAATCCATTCAAGATCGTAGTCCCCCATACGCCCGGTACCGACGATCCCCAACATATAGGGTTGGTGACACGTTGGCAGCTAACCAGGTGTCTCCATGAAGCCGGCTTTGTGAATTATCAGTTCTTCTATGCCCCGCTCCGGCGATTTGGACTTTCCAGATTTCTGGAAACGATTTCAACGGAGATTCCCCTGGTGCGAGATGTCTTTTGTGAAGATGTTTTCTGTGTGGCGTTTAAGCCGATTGTGCTCTCACACTTTCCCGACTAATTGCTCACTGGAGAACGCTGCCAGTTGTGAAATGACATGATCGGCCTGCTCAGCCGATAAGTGCGGCCCCATGGGCAGACTCAGAAGCGTACCGGCCATGCCCTCCGCACGAGGAAAACTACCGGCCGAGAATCCCAGTTCGGCATACGCGTCCTGTAAATGAGCAGGAAGTGGGTAGTGAATTATGGTCCCGACGCCCGCGTCAGCCAGGAACTTTTGCAGCCGGTCGCGCTCCGGATGACGCACGGCGAACAGATGCCAGACCGGATCCGCGTACGCTGGAACGAAAGGCAAAGTGAGATCGGGAACGCCCTCCAAAGTTTGCTGGTAGCGTGACGCCAGCATTTTGCGCCGCTCGTTCCATTCGTTCAACTTTCTTAGTTTTATTCGCAGCATCGCCGCCTGGATTTCATCCAGCCGCGAATTGAACCCTTTTCTTTCATTGAAATACTTTTCCTGCGAACCATAATTGCGCAGTACGCGCAGGCGACCGGCTAAGGCTTCGTCACTCGTCACTATCGCCCCGCCATCTCCCAGTGCCCCCAGATTTTTGCCCGGATAAAAGCTAAATCCGGCCGCATCGCCGAGACTACCCACTCGTCGGCCCTTATAACGGCCGCCGTGAGCCTGAGCCGCATCTTCAATTACGGCGAGTCCGTACTTGCCGGCAAGCTCATTGATGGGATCCATATCTGCCGGCTGGCCATATAAGTGGACCGGGATTACTGCTTTCGTTCGCGGTGTGATGGCGTCTTCGATCCGCGAAGGATCGATGTTGTAAGTTTTCTCGTCTGGTTCAACGGGAACGGGGGTAGCTCCTGCATAAGAGACGGCCAACCACGTGGCGATGTAGGTGTTGGCCGGGACAATCACTTCATCGCCGGGGCCAAATTCCATTGCCCGCAGTATTAGATGCAGGGCCTCCAGGCCGTTCCCCACGCCGACGCAGTGCGCGGCTTCGCAATAGGCAGCAAACTCTGATTCAAAGGCGGCAACTTCGCGCCCCAGAATGTAATTGCCGGAGGCCGCTACACGCTGCATGGCGGCGTCCAGTTCGCCTTTCAATTCCAGGTATGCCGCCGCGACGTCGAGGAAAGGAACTCTCATAGTTTGGTCTTGCTGGTTCTAGACTCATTCAAAACGGTTTGCAGATTTTGCTCCAGCCGATCGACTGCTGCCGCGACCGACCATCGCTCAGCGACTAACCCGGCGCCCGTCTGTCCCATCCGGGAGGCCTCTTCGGGGTTGTTTCGCAAGTACTCAATCGCATCTGCCACGGCCTGTGGGTCGTGCTCAACCAGCAGTCCGTTTACGCCGTCCTGAATCGTCTCTCTGACTCCGCCTTCTGCAACCGCCACCACCGGCAGCCCGCAGGCATTGGCCTCTAACGGCGCGAAACCAAACGGCTCTAATCGTGGGGTATAAACCATCATTAACGCACGGTTCAGCGAATCGATTAACGCGTCATCATCGAGGCGGACCCCCGTTTTGAAATCGACCTCGCTGGCGTGAGCAAGTTCTTCCAATTCTGCCAGGTGTTCCGGGTCGCTCATATCGCCAATCCAGAGCACGCGCGGGCGCGGAGGCGCCAGGCAAGCCACCGCTTCAATCACCAGCCGCACGTTTTTCCGTGGGGCGATGGCCCCGACGCCTATCACGTAATCTTCCTTTGGCAAGTGTCGCCGAACGAATTTTTCAGTGTTGACTCCTAGATAGCAGACTTTGGCGTCCAGTCCGTAGGTGCGCAGCACGGTTTCCCGGCTGAAGCGTGAATTTACCAGAATCCTTCTAAACCCGCGCATGTTGAGCCATTCTGCTCGGGCCTGGAAGCGAAAACCGCGCAGCCAAAGCGCAGCACGAAGCGAACCGTAAAGGGCCGCGGGCGTCCATGCCGATCGCTCGGCGGACTGTTGATTGCCGGCCCAGACTAACGTTGGCTGGGCCTCGTAGAGCCAACGGGACGGTTCCTGCAGGTAGAGCACACCGGGTATGCGAACGTAGCGCCCGATGGGGCTGACCGCTATGTTAAGCGAAGTGTTCGCAAACAGGAGATCGAAGTCCCGGGCGTTGATCTCTTCGGCGCAGCGCTGCGCATACTCATCCAGTTCGGTAATCCGGCGCATATTGAAAGTACGCAGGCCGAAGACGTCCCCAGCTTTGCGGCGCCAGCCATTGGTGTACGGCTCAGCAGGGACGACGTGCTCCGGAATGAATTCGTTGAGCGGTAGATAGGTCGGATCAGCCGTAGGCGGAGACCAGGATTCCAGCGTGTGACCACGCGCCACCAGCCCACGCACGTGGTCGTAGAGGGCGCGCTTGGCGCCGCCACTTGGTAAGTTGTGCCAAACAGCAATTCTCATTTTCACCCTGCGAAAGCCAAATCAACCCGCTTAAGCACATCAAATCCCCTGGTTCGATTTCCTTCTAAGCAGAAATACATCTTGCTCCGTCCACAACCACAACCCAAGTCCAAAATGCTACTTAAGGAATTCTGAGCAATCTTATTTCTACGCAAAATCTCGTGAATACTTTAGGCGCCAAGACGTCCACTTTGCAGGAACTTTCGCATCAGAAGTCCCTGCAACTGTAAGAATCAGTTCTGAAGACGGTAGAGGTACCCCCTGCCACACATACTTGATACGCCACCATTTGTTACCTGGGCTGTGCACAGCGCGCCGGCTACGCCGGTGTTATCTTGACGAGCGTCCTTAACGCGCTGGCCATACGCTCGCGCAATGCACGGGGTTGAATCAACCGATCCGTCATCAATAATGATGAGTTCATAATCTTGAAACGTTTGATTCAGCACGCTCTCGCCGGCAACGCGTAGGTACTGCCCCGGTTTGTTTACGGGAAGAATGACGCTCGCTTAAGCGGCTTGGCGCGCGCCGAGACGATACTGCTGGTTGAAGTTTGCAACTTTGATTGATCGGCTTCATACGAGGCGGCTAGACAATGTCGGCGAAAGTCTTTTCCATGCGGCGAAATGAGTATGAAGCGTAAACAAGGAGGACGATCGTTATTAGGGCTGAGACGCCAAGCGCGGTCCAGTTGATTGGGAGGCCAAAGAGTGACGAACGATAAGCGTCGATGATTCCCGTGAGAGGATTTAGCACGAAAGCCCCACGGTATTTCTCAGGCAGAGCACTTGATGGGTAAAAGACGGGCGACACAAACATCCACAGTTGAACTATGAACGGCAGAGCAAATCGTATGTCCCGGTACTTGACATTCAGAGCCGACAGCCACATCCCCACGCCTGTGGCGAGTAAAGCCGTAAGGACAACCAGCGCCGGGAACAAAAGCAGGTTCCAGGTAAGGGTTACCTGGTAATAGAGCATCAATCCGATCAGCAGCACAAATGCAATAAAAAAATCCACCACGCCCGCCGCCACCGCAGCCCCGGGAATAATCATGCGAGGGAAATAAACCTTAGTAATCAGATGGGCACTTCCCACGAGGCTGTTGCCGCTAGTCGTAACGGCGTTTGAAAAAAAAGTCCACGGCAGCAGGGCAGCATACACGAAGATGGGATAGGGAATTCCTCCCGTTCGAGCGCCGAAACCTCCCAGCCGACCGAACACGAGCGTGGAGATCAACATTGTAAGGAGAGGCTGTAGGATGGCCCACAGCACACCGAGAGCAGCCTGCTTATAGCGTACTTTGACGTCACGCCAGGTTAGGAAGTAGAGAAGTTCACGGTACGACCAAAGGTCGCGCAGGTTCAGAGCCACCCATGACTTGCTTGGCTCAATTACAACCAGCGGCTTGTCCGGCAGACCGTTGGGAGACAATCGTGGGGGAGGGGTTTCAGCAGCAGCTGGGAGGATTTTGTTAGTTGTGCCTGGTTCTAGCGTGCTCGCATTTTTGCTGGTTGGCATACTCATCTGATCGGCGGCTGGAGTGGTTAGAGAGACATTCTCTAAACGTTTTCAGACTGCATGTTGCTCCTCGCAAAGCAGAATCGATCTGTCTGAAAGGAGAGCAGCAGTCTAGCGATACATTCGATGAGGCGTCAAGCAGGCAAGTTTAGAGGTCGCGAACTCCTTAGCCGAGAAAACCGAGGCGAAAAGTTTGTCATGAGTGCGCTGTCTATGCTTTGAAGTCTCTTGCAAACTGATGCCAGTCGTGACTCGTATTGTCTCAGTCAAGGTCTTCAACGTTCACGAGCGGCAAACCCATAATCAGGCGCCTCTCTTCCTCGGGTCCTGCTTTTGAGGGGAACCCGTCGGCGTCGCGCAACTCGCTAAAACTTCCTGCAACAAAACCCTCACCTGGCAAGACCTCTCTAATCTGATCGGGTTTTCTATCCTTACGCACGAAAAACGCATTAACCCCATTGCTGTTGCAGCCGACGAAAGCATATCCTTTGCGCGCGGCAAGCGAACATAAGGCCTTCAGGGATGCGCCGAAATAGATTAGTGGGGCAGCCTGGCGCCGGCGGTCAAACAATTCATCATAGGGTACGGTAACCGAAATGTCTGGACCAAATCTATGGTTATATTCGATTACCACGATGACCGGGCTAATCACTTCGATCGCGCGCCACACCCAATAATCATTACCATCGATATCGATGGACAACAGGCCGATTTCACCGACCAATCCATTGTCTCTCAGAATGTCATTGATGTTATCTTTTGTCACAAAAGCCTGCACAGCCTTAAAGTTATAGCGCCAATAGTTCGGGCTGCGCTTCAGGTTGGCGATGTTATCGGCGTCGCTGTCGAGCACCAATCCGGCCCACTTATTATTCGTCAGCAAAAATCTGGTATTAGCTTCCGTATAATCCTCCACCCCGAACTCAACGAAGGTTCTGTTTTCTATTTTTATGTGTCTCAACAAGAATTGAATGATGCCGTCTTCGCCCGATTGGGAAAAGACACGAAATTCATTATCACTTAGTTGGGAGCTGTCCCTGTCAGCTAACTGCCTGGCTTCAACCCTGCCCAAAGCCTCTTGCATGTTTTGCAGAAGACGCAGATGCCCCTCGATCGAGTCCAGGCGACCGCGCAACGATTTCAATTTCGCCTTTGACGATTTAATCGGGTGAAGCAGGAACATAGGCTACTTCGCGCTCAGTGTTTAATCTGCTAAAGGAGTCAAGCCCGCGCGCGTCTTTGGTCTGGACCGTTTCAACGTCGTAAACAAACTCACTGCCGTTCAATATGCCCTCACAAATCACGTCAAGGCCTGCATCCTCCCCCGCGCGCAACTGGTTTATGCTGGTAATTTGTAACTGATACGGAGTCAGGGCCTTGCTATCTGTGGCTGGCCGCAAAAACGACAAAGGGATCATGCGCCTAAAGAAGAAGTGGTAAGCGTACTTGCGCGCCCGCTCCAACATCTCTCTTCCTAAACGCTCCCTGAGGGGAAGACGATCAAGCAGGCTGAAATACTCTTCAGCGGAGTTCGCATCCATGGTAATACCCTTATTACGAATCCAAGCCTCACCGGCAACAATGGTTGGAATCCCCATACTTGTCAGTTCAACGCCGGTTTTTGTGCCGTAAATAGTGATGGCGTTGCACTGCATCATAACTGCGTAAGTACTGACTTGGCTCTCCGGGCGGATAACGAAGACGTTCTTGGGCAGTTCTGGGAATGCGCGTTGAATTTCGGCAACGATCGGCTGGCGCGATGGCACCGTCCCCCTTATCTCAGCCGGATGCACACGAATGAGTAGCTGCAACTCCGGCCGGCCGGCAAAATAACGGATGGTTTGCAGAATCCACTCCCGCATATTCGGGAATGCGTTAGCTCGATAGTGAAGCTGTGCGTCCCACATTACGTTTGTCAATAAGCCGATACAGGGTTTGGAGAAATCTACGCCCAGTTGGGCTGCAATCACCGTGATCTCCTCTTCGGGTTTCTCATGAAACCAGATCCAGTCCCGGGTTCCCTGCCATCGGCTCTTAAGGTAGTCGAGTATCTCAGTCTCCATTTCCGAGTTCCAAGGTAGGCTCTCCCAATTAGACGTCGGCTCGTCCAGCAAGGTGTGGTGATAGGTATCATGGTGGCTGAAGATGAAGCATTGTTTACGATAGGTTGGGTTCCAGTTTATGACCCGAACGTTTTCCCGCCGCGCCACCTCGCCAATCAATCCCTGAGGTACGTAAATCCCGTGGTGGAAGCAGGCGCTGGTGAAGTCGTGGGTGTGCAACAGCCGGGTTGTCATGAAAGTTGTAAGCAGGGAAGCCTCAAAGTAGCGGCGCAGGATAGGCTCGGCCTCTGGCTCTCCCTCCAAGGTTCCCTTGGCGAAGAAGCGCAACGTGCCGGCGAGCGCGTGTTCGCCTACTGCACGGCCGTCGAGCTGGTAATTGGATATAGCCTCCAGGGGAGTTTCCCAAGCCAACCGTTCCGCTGTCAGCATATCTTCGCTGGTAAGGAAATCGCTGTAGCGATGTACGGGTAAGCCCAGGGACTGGTAGAGCGAATTCGACGGCGCGAAGCACGAGCCACACAGATGGTGCTGTGGACCGTTTTCAACAAACCCTTTTAGGTCAGGTGTGTTCTCGAACCTTGCCTGGAGACATCCCGGGAGCAACTCGTCACACAATAAAAGATGAACCTGTGCACCGCGCAAGGTTAGAGCTACCGCCAGCATGCTCTCTACCAGGGTCATAGCAACGTGCCCACCCGTGCTGGTAGCGATCAGGATCTTCGGGCCACCCTTGGCCTTTGCCCGTGCTCGTGCCCATACCGTCGGCTCCTCACCGAGTACTGTCGCCCATCGGGCAACCTCTCTTTCTAGATAGGCTTTCGCGTCTAAGACTGGCCCCGCCTGGTAATCCGCGCGACGAGTCAAACTACGCACTTTCCTCAACACCTTCTTGACTTGAGAATTAAACATTACGAAATCATCCGATCCTTATCCGGAGGCCGGAGTCTCCTGCGAAAAACGCACTAGCCGCCCAAACGAGCGACGTCAGAGGCCCTGGCATGCCGCAAGATTTTTGCTGTCAGCGACTCACCATCCAGCCCATGATACTCTAGCACTTCCGCTGGTGTTCCGCAGGCGGGATATCCTTCGACGCCAAATATCCTGAAGCGGCGTGCGCCACCCAAGTCCGATCTGATTAACTTGTTGAGGAGTCTATCGCCCAGCCCCCCGACAGGCGAGTGGTCTTCGAGCACATAGATCAGCGGCGTGTTGCTGACTGTGGCGTCCAGCCACTGGGCATCCACGCGGTTGAGCCAGGGCATGTTGACAACCTTCAAGTGAAAGTCTTTCTCACGCAGCAGTTCGGCCGCCAGCAGTGCCTCATTTAACATAACCGGGCCGTAGGCTAAGAGCACGGCGTCTGTTCCATCCACGAGCGTTACTCCACAGCCTTGTTTGAGATGATAATCGGCGGGCAATCGGATGATTCGCGGCGAAGGGCCGATGTTGAGCCGCAGCAGGCAATTTTCCACAGCCTCGTTGATGACATACTCGACGGCCATGCGCGTCTCATCCGCATTGCACGGCTGGAGAATCTCGAAATTCGGCAGCGCGCCGAATAGTGAGATGTCGCGAATACTTTGGTGCGACTGACCTGGTCCTGCTGGAATGAGCCCGGCGTAATGATTGACGTAGATGATTCTGGTTTGTTCACACGCATTGTTGTAAACCTGTTCATTGGCCCGCGCCGAAAGGAAAGAGGCAAAGGTGTTTACGACAGGCAGCAAGCCGGCGAGCGCCAGCCCGCCCGCCATCGAAACCATGTCCTGTTCGGCAATTCCATTCTCGATAAAACGATCAGGATACCGAGTCTCGAAACTGCGCAGGCGACAATCAGCGGTCAGGTCGGCGCCGAGCACCACGAGATCTTCACGCCCTGCAGCAACATCGGCGAGTGCTTCACCGTACGCGTCTACGACATACTCGGAAGAAACGCCGCTGGCCCCTCTGGCGTCCGCCGGATAATCCTCAAGTCTCAGTTGGTTGAGATTAAGCTCCTTCAGCAAACCGTTCGTGCGTGTGATCAGTTCATCATACGCAGCTTTGAATGAGCCATCGTCTGGGGCTCCGGCGTGCCAACGATAGTAACCTTTGCCGGCCTTCAAGGCAGCGGGATGCTCCATGAACGAAACGCCTCGACCCTTGATGGTGTCGGCAATCAGAATCTTAGGTTTATCTTCGATTTCGCGGAGTTCGTTAAAGGCTTTTTCCAACTGTGTGAAATCGTGCCCGTTGCAACGCACGACGTGCCAACCGAAGGCGCTAAACTTGCTCTCCAGATCGCCCAGGTTGCTGATCTCGCTCACGGGCTTGTCTGATTGCAATTTGTTGTGATCGACGATGACTGTCAAATTGGTGAGGCCCTGGTTAACGGCCGTCTGAAGGGACTCGTAGATTTGCCCCTCCTGCAACTCGCCGTCGCCGGTCATGACGAAGATGCGCCCGCCGTTGCCGCGCATGCTCTTGGCGAAAGCGATCCCCTTGCCCTTCGAGATGCCCATCCCGAGCGAGCCTGTGTTGGCCTCCATGCCCGGCGTGCTGACGTCGGGGTGGCCGTAGGTTCCCGCCAGTCTTCTGAGCCTGACGAACTTATCTTTGGGGAGTATGCCCAGGGAGAATAACACTGAGTACTGACCCGGAACGTCGTGGCCCTTAGAAGAGAAGTAAACATCTCGGTCCGAGTTTTCGATGCCCACGTCAACCGTGTTCATTTCCTGATAGTAGAGCAGTATCACGATGTCCATCGCGCTGAAGCTGGAGCCGAGATGCCCTGACCCGGCGCGCTTCACCGAAGCAAGAGTGTTCGCCCGGCACATATCGGCCAGCAACGACAATCTTGCATTTTTATCAATTGGTGCTTTGTTAATGCGTCGGAATTCGGAAACGGGGATAAGTTTGATCGCGACCATTACAATGCGTCCCTGGATGAATATGGCGCCTGCGGAACTGCCGGCAAAGCCGCTTGACCCGACTGAACAATCTCTTCCGCCAAACGCCAGTCTGCCGGATGATTCACGTCAAAGCCTTCGTGACCTTCAGTGAAGAACGGCATCTGAACACTGCCCGCAATCGTGCGCCCCTCAAACACAACTTTTGACCAGGCGATTTCCAGACTGGCGTTCTGAACGTAAACCTCCGGCAGCGATTGGTACTGGCTACTATGCCATGGCTGCTCGGCGGGACTTAACGGCAGCAGGGGTACCATGCGACTGCCGCGCACGACCCACATCTTGCCGGGGTGCTGCTTGCATTTCTCGACGGCACGCAATGAGTCAACACCGTCTTCGCGTAGAAATTGCTGCCACGCGCGCACTATAGTCGACGCGTGGCGAAACGGACTGGTTGGCCGCAGGATGCTGAAACAGTCAAACGTGCGTCCGTCGGCGCGGAGGCGTTCCAATGTGTAGGCTACCCACTCGATGTCCGGTGAAAGATCACCTGCAATCTCAGATGGTCTTAAGTAGGGCGACTCCGCGCCATAATGCTTAACCACATCGAGGTACCGTTCGGAATCGGTCGACACTATCACTGCGGCAAAGACGCCACTTTCCACCGCAGCCGCGATGCTGTAAGCCATCAGCGGGTGACCCGCCAGCGATCTGATGTTCTTGTCGGGCACTCGCTTGGAGCCGGCCCGCGCCGGTATTAAGGCAACAATGCTCGGAGTCTTCTCCATGAAAAGTTTAGCTCGGCCCTCCCTAAAGCTGTTGAGGATCGATGCTGATGTATACATCTTTCAAATTCGAGTATATGTCCAGAGCTTCAGTCCCAGGTTCGCGCGAGCCATTGCCAGATTGTTTTAGACCGCCGAATGGCATGTGCGGCTCGCTACCGAAAGTTCCGGCGTTGACTACTGCCACTCCGCTCTCCACTTTTTGTGTAAACTGAACCGCTCGATGCAAGCTGCGTGTATGGATGCATGCCGTCAGCCCGTACGGTGAGTCGTTCGCCCGTTTCAGCGCCTCGTTGAAGTCTTTGACGCGGTAGAGACACGCGATTGGGCCAAACAATTCAGTCGTCGAGATTTCGTCACGTGGGCCAACGTTTTCGATTACCGTCGGGGCCAGATAAAAACCGTCGCGATACTTGCTCGTGGTCAACCTGTGACCCCCGACCAATACTTTGGCTCCGGCGGCCTGTGCGCGCTCAATCACGCCTAGCATGTTGCCTAACTGAGACTCGTTAATCACGGGCCCAAAATCGTCTTCATCCGCCGTCCCAACGCGAAGTTTTCCGGCACCTTCCACCAACAGGCTGCGGAACTCTTCGTAGATAGCGTCAAACACGATGATGCGGCTACCTGACGCGCAGCGCTGCCCGGCGTTGCTAAACGCGGAAAGCAAAACCCACTTGAGAGCGTTATCCAGATCCGCATCGTCACAAACGACGAGCGGGTTTTTGCCGCCGAGCTCAAGCGATAGTTTTGCCAGTCGTCCGCCGGCTTGGGCCGCTATGCGGCGACCGACTGCGGTCGAGCCGGTAAAACTAATAACGCTCACTTCCGGGTTAGCTACCAGTGGCGCGCCAGCCTCATCGCCAAAGCCATTTATGACGTTGAGTAGGCCTGCGGGAAGACCGGCCTCATGCGCGATCTTGCTGAACAACCAAGCGGTGACAGGCGCATCTTCTGAAGCTTTTAGTACTGCTGCGTTGCCACAAATCAGAGCAGGGAACACCTTCCAGGCCACATTGGCGATCGGCGTGTTGGCGGCGATGATCAATCCGGCAACTCCAATAGGTTGACGAACGGTCATCACATGTTTATTCGCCACCCCCGATGTGGTTGTCCGTCCGTAAAGTCGCTGCCCTTCGCCTGCCATGAACACGCCAAGAGCTATTGCGCCGTTGGTTTCTCCAAGCGCGTCTTTATAAGACTTCCCAGTTTCCGCGGCCACGACCCGGGCAATCTCTTCACGTCGATCTTTCAAGGCCATTGCCACGTCCAGGAGTATTTCGCCACGCCGCACGGGCGGCACATCAGCCCAGGCAGGTTGTGCTGCGGTGGCTGTTTTAACGGCCAGCAGTACGTCTTCTGCACCCGACCGGGCGACGCGGGATAATATCCTGCCGTCAGCGGGGTTTAGTTTGTCGAAGAGTTCACCCGAAACTGCAAGACTCTCCTGACCACCAATCCAGTTGCCAACTTGCGCCGGCACACTCTGCTTTTCCATGCCTGCTTCCATCACCAAGCCGTCCATCCGCCGTCGATAATCATGTTGGCGCCGGTCATATAAGACGATGCGTCCGAGATAAGGAAAATGATTGCGCCATTGTATTCGTCTTCCCGAGCCATGCGCCTCATCGGCACGCGCGCGGAGTAGTTCCGGAGAAACTGCTCGTCCTGGTTATTGAATACGCCACCAAACGTCAGCGTATTCACTCTTACTTTTTTTTCCGCCCAGTAAGTTGCGAGATATCGCGTAAGGTTTAGTAATGAAGATTTCGACGCCGAGTAAGCCACCGGTTTGAAGAACGCCGGACTACTCCCCGTGCGTCGATACTCATAGAGATGCTGATCGGGCGAAACCACGCCGTAGATCGAACAAATGTTAACGATTGACCCGCGCCCGGCGCCCGCCATTTGGCTGCCGATTACCTGGCAACACTGGAATACACCTTTGGCATTGACCTCCATCACCTTGTCCCACGAGCTCTCGGGGTAAGACTCAAACGGTCCATTTTCTTCCGCGGGTGCATTCGGCGGCGAATCCAGCGCGGCGTTGTTAATGAGAGCGTCCGGTGTCCCCCATCTGGAGTTAACCTTTGCGAGACCGGCCTCAATCGAATCACGACGAGCCACGTCTACGACAACCGTCATGAGGGCATCTCCGTTCAGGTCGGCATTATCAAGATCCTCTCGGCGACATTTGGACGGATCCAAATCGAAAGCGGCGACTCGCGCTCCGCGTTCAATCAGGGCGCGCGTAAACTGCCGGCCAAGCTGACCGCATCCGCCTGTGACAACCACGACTTTTCCTTCAACGCTAAAGAGATCTCGCGGCATATTTTGAATCGTTGAGATTTTTACCGAGTACCCGTTCAAACAAGTCGCAGAGTTCTCTAACCGCACCGTGACCGCCAGCTTGTTGGGTCTGGTAACCAGCGTAAGGGACGACGTCAGGATGAGCATCGCTCACCACAATCGGCAATCCCACGGCCGAGAGACAAGGGATGTCGTTTACGTCATTGCCGACAAACGCGATCTGTTCAAGCGACAAGCCGTTTTCGAGTGCCAGAGCGTCAAGCGCGGCACGCTTATCGGTGCAGGCTTGCACACAATGAATTCCGAGCTTGCGGCTGCGCATGCCAACTACCGGGTTTGTTTCAGTGGAAATTATAGCCGTACTAATCCCGAGACTTGTCAGCTTGCTTAGCCCGATGCCGTCAGCGCGACTGCATCTCACAGCTTCTCGGCCATCCTCAAACACGTACACCATGTTGTCCGTGAATACGCCGTCGAAGTCGAAAATCACCATGCGTATAGCGCGAATGAGTTTTCCAAGTGCGCCGGGATCGGAGATTTGAGCGCTGCCTGTCACCGCCTACCGTCCAAATCATCAAAGATTATATTTTCGTCTTCCCTGAGGGGTCGTACAGTTTTCCTGCCCAGCACGCGATCCAACTCATAGGGTGGCGTGCCATCACTAGGTGACTTAATCGCAACATCGTCGAGGCTGAGCATATGATTAGCAGGTAAATCGCGCGCCGCAACCAATTTCTTTCCCATCTTGAGCAACGGCGCCCGCTCACTTGGAAAAGTGGATTTCACACCGTCACCGAGGGCTACGCGCACTCGCTGTAGATCTCGAACTACCCTTCGCATTCCTCCGCGCTCAAGAGAAAAAGCGTGGTCGGTGCCTTTCATTGCGCGGTTGAGCGTGAAATGCTTTTCGATCACGCGTGCACCGAGAACGTACGCAGCGACGACCATCGCAATTCCATTGTCGTGTGATGAAAGACCGATTACGATGTCGGGAAACTGCTCGCGGAAGGTGGTGATGACGCGCAGATTCATTTCCTCAAACGCGCACGGATAGCCGGCCGTGCATTGCAACATCGCCAATTGCGTGTTGATGGGCATGACTGCGTCATAGGCCCTCTGTACATCGTCGATCATCCCGCCGCCGGTACTCACGATCATTGGCTTTTGAAAAGCAGCGACATGCTTGAGCAGCGGAATGTTTCGTAAGTCGCCTGACGCGATCTTGAAAGCGGGCGTGTTGAGGTCTTCCAGAAAATCCGCGCTTCGAAAATCGAAAGCCGTCGCAAAGAATGCCAACCCCAATTCAGAGGCGAACTGTTGCAGTTCCTTGTATTCACCCTTTCCGAATTCCAGATGCTCACGGTGCTCGCCATAAGTCGCGCCAAAGCTGTTCTCGTTTTCGTAGGGCTTATTGAGCATCTCGCGCGTGTACAACGTGCGATTGTCTCGCTTCTGCAATTTGACGGCGTTCACCCCGCACTCTTTGGCGGCGCGAAACAGCTCTTTCGCCGTCTCCATGTTCCCCTGATGATTGTGGCCAATTTCAGCTATGACATAGCAGTCGCTGGCATCGTTGATTTGGGTTGATTCAATTTGTAATGCCCGCTCCATAAGATCTTCCTCTACCTGGAATTCATATGAACTAACCGCTTGAGATAACGAACGATACTTTTTCGCCGGCCTCGATGGCGGAGCAGTTTGCCGGTCAGCCGATAAAGAAAATAGCACACCCGATTGTACAATCTCTTTAATGGCGGCCAAATGACAATGATCGGAATCCAAAACTTACGTCGCCACGGAATAATTCGGGACTGCATCAAGTATGGCCCAAGCATAAGATCTTTCTTCAAGTACGCTTTTGGATCGCGCCACACCTTCCCGTATTCTTCATCCTTATACCTGACGGCGATTGGCTGATTATTGATAACGCGACTATGCAGCACCTGATCTACATAACGGAACCCAGTGCTCATCGCGATCTGGATCATTAGAAGACGGTCGTTTGCAATCACTCGGGGAGAATTCTTGAAAGCTCTTCGGAGAAAGTCGGTTCGAAAAAGACCATAAAAAAATAGGTGGTGTGGACTACCGAGCGCCAAGGCCATCGCAAGCCGAAACGGCGACATCTCATTTGGATTTTGCGTGTCAAGGTAGCGCATCACATCGCTACCGCCGCTTTCGTAGAGGCGCTCAACTGCGCTCATCGCGACCGATGCGCCGCGGTTTCTCTCCAGTTCAGTAACAAGCGATCGCAGAAAGTCCTTATGCCACAGATCGTCGTGGGCGGCCCACATAAAGTAGGGGCCAGTCGCTTGGTTGAGGACGCGTTCAAAATTGGCGACGATTCCGATATTCTGCTCGTTGAAGCTCAATCTGATTCGCGAATCTTTCCTGGCATATTCCTCGCATATAGCCGCGGTGCTGTCGGTAGATGCGTTGTCAGAAATAAGTAGTTCGAGATTTTCGTACTCTTGCGCCAATAGGCACTCGAGTGCCCCGCGGACCTGACGCTCGCCGTTGTAAACCGGTAAGCCGATGGTGACTAATGGTTCCTCGATGGCCAAGACCTTACCCTCCGCCGCGACCGCTCGCCCGACGGATACTCACTTAACCCTCTTAATGTATCCGCCTGGCCAATAGGTTATCGCTTTTGAAATATTGCCTTCGTTAAACTGAAAAGGCGGATCTTCAATCACGAAATCGGAATTGCCATTGACAAACTCAAGCGCCGCGGCCCGCGGGTTGTTCCAAGCCCAATCCGCTTCAGTGCGCGGCGCGCCGGCGACCTGCTCCATAATGCCATCCATCGCCACGATATATGAGCCTCTAGTGACCAGGGGCGAATAGGCATTTAACTCATCCAGAACATGCTGCTTTGTGTGACACGAATCCAACAACACCAGCACCGTCTCGCCGGGCTGTATTTGCGCCTGGACACGGTTTACCACCTCTGGATCTATCGAGCTGCCTTCGATCAACGTAATCAGCGGAAACAGTGGGTGCGCTTCAAGAGCCTGGCGGTTGTGCGGCCTGATTTCGATGTCGATGCCCACCACGCGCCCCCGTCCCATCGCCTTGCACAGGCTTGCATAAAAAACTAACGAGCCGCCGTGTGCTATGCCCGTCTCGATAATTACGTCCGGCTGGACCGCGTAGATAACTTCCTGCAACCGAACCATGTCTTCCGGCAATTGGATTATTGGCCGCCCGAACCAGGTGAAACTATAGACATGCTTGTTGTCCCAGCCGCTTCGCAGCCACGCGTTTGAAATTACCGCGAAAGCCTCATTGGTACCGATGTCGAGTTCCTGTCGCGTTCCGTCTTCCGCAGTAATGAAAATCTTGTCTTTATCGATCACAATCATTTTGTGGTGACCCTGGTTGGTAGTGCTTGACTGATTCTCGGAGCCTGTCCAAATCGTTCGCATGAAGTAAATGGGCTAGGTTCTTTTTGGCAACGTGCGGGATCACATCGACCCTGGTTCCATTAACATTGATGTAAGCACATTCATACGGCGGGTACCAAAATGCACGCGCATACCTGTCTATGGCTTCTGCGTCGGCGTCAGCCGGTATCGCTTTTAGCGCTTCCAGCTGCTCACGTTTTAGGTATCTTGATCTCGTCTCATCCTGCGGAGTCATCGGAAGTTGCTCCTGAGTCTCTGCCAGGAAACACACGTCTATAAACAGCCGTAGCATTTCTTCTTGAGCTTTTGCCTCCAAACTAAAGGCTGTTTCCTGACGTATGTTGACGGGAAACCTTCTTACTTTAAGTAACGGGCCCGTGTCGAAATGTTGATCCATATGATGGCAGCTACACCCATAAATGGCGACGTCCTCCAGAATCGCGACGCTGTAATACGCAAATCCGCCGAATTCCGGAAGTGGCCCGGCGTGAAAGTTCAAAGCCCCGCGCTTGGCGAGTGCGAGCACGTCTGGTTTGACCAGATTTCGAAATTGATAACTGACAACGAAATCGGCTGTTAGATCTCGGGGCAGCTGCGACTGCGTGCCTACTGGAATCCCACTCGCCAAAGCAAGCTCTTCCAGACTTTGACCGCCATACCACGACAAATCGAAGTTGCGCGCCACTACGACGTACTTAACGTCCCAACCCCGTTGCAGCAGAGTTGACAGCGCGACCACCGCCGCGGGTTTAGATCCCAAAAGAATTATGCTTGGTTTGGACATTGTTATCACCTCGACACGCGCCCGCTGTAAGGTACGTCTGCCTACGTGATACGCTTCTAAACTCGCAACGCCAAGGATCCGAGGAGAATAAATGCATCAGCCGGCCGATACGTCAAACGATACATACAACCGTGACTTTGCCGACTATTATGATCGAATAACTAAACACAAGGACTATCACGCTGAAATACGCACCCTGGCGGAGTTTATTCGCAGCGTCATTCCAGATCCCAATCCCAGCATTCTCGATGTTGGCTGCGGCACTGGAAATCACGCGGCCCTTCTGGCCGAGACGGGACCTAGTGTTACTGCGATTGATTTATCACCCGATATGATCCGTATTGCTAAATCCAAAAACACGCGCGTGAAGTTCATGAGTGGCGATATCGCGGAGATGGAAGCAACCGGCTTTCACTTCTCGTATTCCCTTTTTAATGTCGTAAATTGCCTCGATAGCATACCTACTTTGATTGCCTTTCTCAAAGCGATATCTGCGCGTCTGATTGATGGAGGGGGATTCCTAGTAGAGGCCTGGAATCCCATCGCGATCATTGCCGCGCCTCCCGAAATAGTCGAACGAACGTATGAATACGATGATGAAACGATTGTCCGGAAAGTCGTGCCCGCATCGGAACTTCTGAATCAACGGCTGGATTTGCAATACTACATTGATGTTTACTCTCGCGACAGTCGACCAATAAAGATTCGCAGCTTTAGCGTTGTTCACCGCCTTGTTCTCTTTACGCCGCTCGAGATTGAGTACGCACTGAAAGAGGCAGGGTTCAAGAACGTCAATACATTAACAGCGCTGCCGGAAATGGCCCCAGCAGGGCCCCACGATCGCATGCTCGCTTTCACCTGTCAGAAGTAGTTTTCTTCAGTTGGCCCAAAACGCGATCACGGCAGCGATGACCCGATCCAGCGTTTCCAGCTGCATCATCGAGTGCAAAGGCAGAGAGACCACTTCGCTCCCGATGCGATCCGAGATCGACAAGTCGCCTCGGCGACAATCTTTCAGAAGAGTGAACCAGTGACCCGGCTGCCAATGTATGCCGGTATCCACGCCACGACTCGCGAGATGAGCGCGAAAAGCGTCGCGTTCGTGAGCAGGCACACGCACGTAGTACAGAAAAGGAGTGATGTCGACGAAATCCGTTTTCGGCACAGTTAGTTGCTCAACCTGACTGAGCTTTTCGTTATAGTACCGACCGGCAGCACGACGGCTTTCGGCGATGCGATCTATTTTGGCCAGCTGGGCCAGCCCAATCGCGGCATGTAGATTTGCCATGTGGTAACGAAAGCCAATCATCCTCATGTCGTAAGTCCACGCGCGTGCGTTGGTGTACATCACTTTCGCCGGCTGACTCATTCCGATGAGACGTATCTCGTGAATCTTTTGCAGCTCATGCTCTGAGCGGACCACTAGCGCACCGCCGTCTATACAGGTGATCGTTTTGACTGGATCGAAGCTGAACATGCTAACGTCTGAGAAGCTGCCCACCATTCTCCCTTTATATTTTGAACCGAAGGAATGAGCGGCATCGTGCATAACCCGCAGGTTGTGACGTTCAGCGAATGCGGCAACGGCGTCGTGATCGCACAGCACGCAGTCGTAATCCATTACAATGATCGCCTTGGTTCGCGGCGAGACGAGTTCCTCCGCCTTGTTCAAGTCGATACAAAGCGAGTCCTCTTCGATGTCGCAGAATACCGGTTCTGCGCCAGTAGCCAGGATCGCTTGAAAATCCGCAGAGTTGTTAAAAGACGGCGTAATGACTTCGTCTCCCGGTCCCACTCCAATCGTGAGCAGCCCGACGTGTAGTGCGGCATGACCCGTTGAAACCGCGGCCACGTGTCGATCATCCGCGCCCAGGTAAGTTTTCAGTGCGTTCTCAAACTCGCCAACGTAGCTTCCCATGCCGAGCCATCCTAATTCCAGGGCAGTTCGGCTTGCCTGAATTTCCTCTTCTTCGATTAGCGGCTTGAAGACCGGTATTTTTTCGGTTGCGACAGCTTTTTTAGGTTCCATGGCTTTTCTGAATAATCCGAAAGGACAACTTAGAATGCAAAGTCCGGGTATTGCTGATCTCGCTCAAGGATCGATCGCGTATCTTCGGGCCAGCCGATTTCGAACGCCGGATCATTCCAACGAACGCCGCGGCCACTACCCGGCACGAAAGGGTCCGACATTTGGTAAAGGATTTCTGAATCGTCCCTCAGCGTTTTAAACCCATGAGCGAAGTCCCTCGGGATGTGGAGCGCGTGACGGTTTTCGGCCCGAGAGCTCAGTCCCCACCCATTGTTTGAAGGTGGGTGATGATGACCGAAGATCAACTATGACGTCAAGAATCGCGCCTCTCGTGCAGCGCACTAACTTCACCTGGCCATCCGGCGCCTCCTGATAATGCATTCCTCTGAGCGTTCCCTTTTTTCGATTAAAGGAACCATTGCACTCGACCAGACGCGACTCGAGCCCGCGTGAGGCAAACTCCTTGCTCATCTTCGTACGGCTCCAACTTAACCAGACAGGCACCGTCTAATTTCGTTTCAACAAAAACCATACCTACAGCCGCGGTTCCTCAAACAATCTTCACATCGGGGATCGGAATAATAAAACGTCCCCCCAACTTTCGGTATTCCGCTTGTTGCTGGAGAATCTCGTCGACGAAATTCCAGGTCAACAGCAAAACGTAATCCGGCATCTCTTTCAGCAACAGATCAGGCGCGTAAATTGGCAGGTGCGTGCCCGGCGTGTAACGGCCCTGCTTAACCGTGCTTCGATCGACGACAAAGTCGAGCTGTGTGCGGCTCAGTCCGAAATAGCTCATCAAAGTAGTGCCTTTGGCGGACGCGCCGTAGACTGCAATTCGCTTGTCATCGCTCTTCAGTCGATTTATCAAACTCAAAAGCTCCTGGCGCAATGACTCGACTTTCTGGCCAAAGCCGAGATAGAAAGCGCTGTCGCTCGCCCAGGTCACTTCGTCAGCTAACATTTCGGCGACATCTGGCGATTCGCCTTCCGCGGCGTTCTCGTGCACGGCAAAGATCCGCAACGTTCCGCCGTGAATCGGCAACCGCTGTACATCGGCGATTAAGAGACCGTGTCGCTGAAAGAGATGCTTTAGCGCCGTCAGCGAGAAATAGCAGAGATGCTCATGGTAGATCGTGTCGAACTCGCAGCGATCGATCATATCCTTCACGTAGGGCACCTCGATCACCGCCACGCCGGATTCTTTCAGCAAAGCACGCACTCCGCCTACGAAACCGTTCAAGTCGCTCACGTGAGCCAGAACATTGTTCGCGTGAAGAACGTCTGCGCTTTGTCCCTGCGCCTTCAAATTCTCGGCCAACTGACCGTCGAAGAACTCACACAAGGTCGGGATGCCGCGCTCTTCCGCAGTGACGGCGATGTTCCGCGCCGGTTCAATGCCCAGCACAGCGACGCCCGCCTGTTTATAGTACTGCAGTAGGTACCCATCGTTGCTCGCGATCTCAATCACCAAACTGTCCGAACCGAGGCGCCGCGAAACGATTAGTTGCTCGACATTTTCCTTTGAATGGCGCAGCAGCGTTTCGGAAAAAGATGACAGGTAGAAATACTCGCTAAAGAGTTTTTCTGGCGGCACCGTCTCGGTGATTTGTACTAGCGAGCAAGCGGGACAAAGGACCAGGTCGAGTGGAAACCTTTCCTCAATGTCGTTCAGGTGCTCGCGACTCAGCAGCGCATTCGCCAGCGGAGTTTCCCCTAGCGAGAGGATGGGCGTAAGGTTTGGCTGGTCACACGAGCGACAGCGGACTTGAGGTGTATTCATCTTGCGGCGGATTTATCAAGCGGCTCTCCCAAAAGTGCTTTGTACCACTTGATTGTTTCCTGTAATCCTTCGTCGAGAGAAAATCGTGGGGTCCAGTTGAAGTATTTGCGGGCCTTACTTGCGCTGAGATACTGATGACGGATTTCATTCGCCGCTTCGTCGCGGACATCAGGCTCCAGATCGGACTTCATCAGCGAAAGTAGTTTCTGGACGATTTCAAGAACCGTCGCCTGGGTCTCGTTCGAAAAATTAAATGCGTGCCCCCGAAGGTCTGGATTGTTTGCGAGATTCTCCGCCAGAAGCATGTAGACAGCCGCGCCGTCTTCGACATAGAAATAATCACGGATGTGCTGACCGTCTGACCGAATCACCGGCCGCTGACGGCGCAGAACAGATCGGATGGTGCCCGGAATCAGGCGATTCCAGTTCAGATCGCCGCCGCCGTAGAAGTTTCCACACCGAGTGATTACTACCGGCAGACCAAATGTCTTGGCGTATGACTGGGCGATTAGATCCGCGCACGACTTGCTTACGTCGTATGGGTGTCGTCCCTGCAATGGCGCGTCTTCCGAGTAGGGCAACTGATCATGATCGCCATACGCCTTATCCGAAGAAGCCAGCACGATTTGCTTCACCAGCGGGCTCCGACGGCTCGCTTCGAGCAATGACCAGGTGCCACCGATGTTCGACTCGAACGTTGACGCCGGATTGCGATTCGCGATGGGCACGATTGTCTGCGCGGCAAGATGAATGACCGTGTCGACTTCGTACTCGCCCAACACGCGCTCAAGCAGCGCCTGATCCTGCACGTCGCCGCGGACTACTTTCACTTTTTCGGAAAGGCCCGTGCGCGTGAATTCTGACTGAGGCACCCAGTCGCGCACCAGGCAAACAACATCTGCACCTGCGGCGATAAGATCCTTTACCAGCCAGCCGCCAACCAGACCCGTGGCGCCAGTCACAAACGTTGGCCGGTCGCGCCAAAATTTTATTGCCATACCTTCCACGGTGCTTTTTTCTGCTGCCAAAGACTTTCCAGAAACCGTTTGTCGCGAAGTGTATCCATGCAGTGCCAAAAATCTTCGTGGCGATAAGCTGCGAGTTGTCCCTCGGCCGCCAAACGTTCCAACGCGTCGGCTTCCAGACTGCTGTCGTCGCCGGCTAAATATTCAAAAACCGCCGGCTCAAAAACCAGGAAGCCGCCGTTGATCCAACCTTCGCCGATTTGCGGCTTTTCGGTGAATTCCTGCACGATATCTCCGTCAAAGATCAGACCGCCGAAGCGGGCCGGTGGCCTGACGGCGGTAACTGTAGCAATCCGTCCGTGTGCTTTGTGGAACTCTGTCAGCTTCCTGAGATCGACGTTGCAGACGCCATCGCCGTAGGTGACCATGAACGTGCCGTCCTTCAGATACTGCTCCAGACGTTTGACGCGGCCGCCTGTATTGGTGTCCTCGCCCGTATCCTCGAGGTGCACAATCCAGTCCTCGCAATCTTTCTTTCTGGTCGTGACTTCGCCCTTCGAGAAATCGATCGTTATGTTGCCGTTGCAAGTGTAATAGTCGAGGAAGTACCGCTTGATGATTTCTCCCTTGTAACCAAGGGCGACAAAGAATTCTCCAATCCCATAGTGAGCATAGTGCTTCATGATGTGCCAAAGGATTGGATAGCCCCCGATTTCGACGGTGGGTTTGGGCTTGACTTCGGTCTCTTCCGCCAAACGCGTGCCCAGCCCTCCGGCTAGAATCACCGTTTTCATGCGTGAGCCTTCTCGGTATGTTGGGGGTGAAAGATCTTCAACGTCGCAACTCTCACTGCCAGCGTAGCGCCAGCCTCAGGATCACTGTCTTAATTCCATTGAGCGTGGCCGCCGGCAAATTCAGCGATCGCAGACAGCGTTTGGTTTCAGTCCGGTAGAGTTGGTAGATCTCCTGCAATTCGGGAGTCCACCGCTCAAGCGTGTGCGGAACCGGACAATCTGCGCAGACCAGTGAAGGCTTTAGGCTCAACTGGGAGAAAGCCATGCCGTCCGGTTGCAGATCCTTCAGATTTTTCGCCGACCACTTTTGAAGCGCCTTCTTCGTGAAAAGTTTTCGTGACGCGACGTATTTCTTGCCTTTCCACGTCGCGCGGAACCCACGGTCCATGTCGGAGGCTGCGCCATGTTCCGGCAGTTCGCCGTAATCGTAGCTCTCGCTGAGGACGCCGCAGCATGGCGAAATGGTCCCACCCGGATTAATCACCGAAGCATAGTAGAGCCACCCACACGGCTTTAGTTCCTCGCCCTGCGCCCGCAATTCGGAGATTTGTTCGTTGGCGATACGGTACATGTCATACCTGGAATCCTTCGGCGCCAGGACCGATCCATCCGCAGGCAACCAGGAAGGGCTGGGTCCGAAATAGTTGACGCCGAGTCCCGGCATCTGCTTTTTGAACTCATCGATTTCCGACTCGTTATGCGCAAACACGTGGTAGGCGACCGTGATCTCCGGAGTGGGACTATTCAGTTGCTTCTTAAAGTCCGTAATCGTCTGCACGTTCTTGTGCACTAATTCCAGATCCGAACGCTTACGATATTGCTCATGCACACTTTGTGAGGCGCCGTCGATGCCTACCTTGATGTGGTACAGGCCGGACTCGACGATGTCCTTCAACTGCGTGTCGTTAAACGGAATACTCAGGTTAGAACTCGTCTTCACCAGAATGCCCTTGCTGCTCGCGTACTTCACGAGTTTCGAGAAGTCGCGGTGCAGCAGCGGCTCTCCCCAGTTGTACATATACATCACGAACACTTTGTCGGCCAAAGCGTCCACGGTAGCTTTGAATTGTTCGGGATCTACCCGTTCCTTGGGTCGCTCCAAGGTGCCGATGCCCGTCGGACAGGCAGGACATTTCAGATTGCAAAACGTAGTGGGCTCGTAAAACAGTACGAACGGGAGGCTGTCGACATCTGTCCGGCGCAGACGTCGATCGCGCGTCGCTTTCAGAATATTTATGAAGGCGCGCAACGGCTTGTTGCGCCACACCTTTATTGCCGGATGCACTAAACCACCTCCTGCTTTCTTACCGACGGCAGCCGCTCCGCTAACGTGCTCATAAACCAAACCGCTGTTAAAGAGGCCAAAACCGGGTCAGGGAACAGCCTCGTTTTCAACGCCTAACTCGTCTTTCGGCACGAACTGTGTCTCCCAGGGCAGCAAGGGTCTTATTGCACCGGGAAATTGGCCGGGGAAACTGCCACGCGCCGTGTCCTCTCCCATTCTGTCTATGACCTCAAACGACAGAACGCCCTGTTCGTATAAGTGGCGATGGGTTGGGCGGACGCGGCTCATTGTAACACTGACCAGCATGGTTCCGGCATTGAGGAAGTTTCCGGGAATCCAGGCCGTCGAAATGTACCGGCCGCGCGGCCGCGGCGAGTTCTGCCATTGGGGGTCACGATCGCCGGCCCAGAACACGACCGTGCCGCTCTCAGTCACGAGGCTGAAAGTCGGCAAGAACTGTTGTCCCGGTTGCAGCACGTCATATTCAAAGCGGACGCCAATCTTCTGTCGAATATCCACCGACGGACATAACTGCCCGCTTTCATCGACAACCGAAACCTTTCGCAAACGCACGATGTCATCACCTGGCGCGGTGCCGAGGTCCGGCCACTCGCGGTACGCATTGTTGGCGCGACGCGATTTCAAATAGTGGTGGACAGCTTTCGCCGATTCATCGTCGCATGTAATAACACCATTCTCGATTAGGATTACGCGCGGGCAGAGATTAATGATGGCCGGCATGTTGTGTGAAACAAACAAGACCGTGCGACCCTCGCCGGCGATCTGGGCCATCTTTCCCAGGCACTTCTTTTGGAACATGTCATCACCGACCGCCAACACTTCATCCACCAATAGAATCTCAGGCTCCAAGTGGGCCGCCACCGCGAAAGCCAAACGCATGTACATACCGCTGGAATAGTGTTTGACGGGAGTATCAAGAAACTTCTCAATCTCGGCAAAGGCCACAATCTCGTCAAACTTCCGCGTGATCTCATTCCGCCTCATTCCGAGCACCGCGCCATTGAGAAAAATATTTTCACTGCCGGTCAGTTCCGGGTGAAAGCCCGTGCCCACCTCGAGCAGGCTGCCGATGCGTCCATAGAGTTCCACCCGCCCGGTGGTGGGTCCGGTAATCCGAGAGAGAATCTTCAAAAGGGTTGATTTCCCCGCTCCATTGCGGCCGATGATCCCTACCACTTCACCCGGAGTGACTTCAAAGCTGACTTCCTTGAGTGCCCAAATCGTATCGGCGTTGCTATGGCCGTTGCGCCGCAGGCGCTTGAGTGGGGCCTGCACAGCTCCCGCCAGGGCCTCACGCAACGTGGCATAGGCTTGCTGACGCCCGCCGATTCGGTACTGCTTTCCGACATCTGCGACTTTAATGATTCGTTTCATCTATTAAATGACGTCGGCAAAACCATTCGGAATCGTGAAAGCTCGGCGAAAATGGCGTGCCCCCGTTAACCCGGAAGTGTAACCGGCGGTGCGAGGCAATAATGAAGAAGAGTCAGTCTACCGGCGGCAAGTCGCGGGGTCAAACGCTCGCTCAATGGTTCGAGCTTGGCCCAGCGAACGCAAACCGCGACGCGGAAGGAGGGCGTTCCTGAAGAGTAAATCGCCCGCGGATTAAGCGAGTCTCTCTTACAGTGAAGAGAAGCTCGCCGTCTCCACGGGCGATTACAGGTCAACCGCGATTTCGGCGGATTATCGAAGCCGGGTTTAAGTCCGACGCCTTATTTCACGCAGTTGTTGGTGATGCCACCTCCGGTAATGTCGCTTGTATTGCCGTTAAAGAAGTTGTCACAACCGGAATTAAACGCCCCGCCGCCCAGCGCGACGGCGGTGGTATTGTTTAGGTACGAAGACATCGAAGAACGCGCTGTGCTCGCGCCGACGTTAATGCCGGTGGCGTTGCTATTGAAGGTTGTGCCAATAAGGCTGGCTCCGGAGTTGGCGCCGCCCGTATTGTTAACGCCGTTCTGCCACCGTGCGATGACTGAATCGCGGATGACCGCGAATCCCCCAGCGGCAAGTTCGATGCCTGTCGTTCCAGCAACCTGGTCACCCGTGGCCTCAACATGCACGTTGTCGAGAGTTGCCGAGACGAAACTGGCGGTCGCCCCTAGCCTGATGCCGACTGTGCAATTGGTGATGTTCGTGTTCTTAACGTACACGTTCCTCGGGCCGCCCGTGAGTTCGACGCTGATGCCTCTTCCGACCGAGCCGCTCCCGGTAAACCCGAAGATCTGACAATCTTCGACGTTCAGGCTCTTGCCTGAAATGAATCGGATCCCACTTCCCACCGTGGTGGCTGCTCCGTTAATCGAGAGTTTTCTTAACGTGACGTTAATGGTGTTAGGCGTTCCGGTCGCGCTGTCGTTAACAATCACGCCGCTGGTGCCGGACGCGAGAATGGAGCCAAAGCCCGCACCCCACGTGCCGTCAATGGTGATGCTTTTCGTAATAGTAACCGCACCGAAACCACCTGGATCGAGCGCGTCAATCTCACCGTTGGCGGCAGTCTTTGAGATAGCGCCCGCGAAGGTTTTGCAAGGCGCGGTACGGCTGCAGGGATTTACGTCGTCGCCGACGCCGGATACCCAGGTGCGGGTCGCTTGCGCCTGGGCCATGGAAGCAAAAGCGAACGTGAAGATCGCGATTGCCAGTACTTTGAAAGTGAACCGAAACTTGTTCATTTGGAGTCTCCTTTTTTCATTCTGTTGAAGTTGGGGATGGCCGCCAGTAGAACACGGATCTGTTCCGGCCACTGTTGCGCCGAGTATTCCCATGGTTGACGAAATTACAGTAATCATCAAAAAGGCTTAATAAGCCGGGTTTTTCTGAGCAGGAGCACGTCATGGATTTGACGCACTCCTACTCAAGTTTAGTTCTCAAGTACACGGGTTGTTCGTACACCCGATCGCATTGCGAATGTTATTCGCCGTGCTGATCCAGGCATTGCCCGTGGCCGCGGACACATCTCCATGAGCGATGAAGGTCTGGACCTGGTTAACGAAATCGGCCAGCTTCGCACAGGCGCCATTCTGGTTGCCATTCTCAATATGCTGTTTAGCGGCATCCAGCTTGGAGAGCAAACCATTCCGTTGCGGGCCGGTTAGTTGTTGATTACCAGCGACGCTAGCCCTCAGGTCGGCCAGGGTCTGCAACACGGTCTTAACCGTCACCGTGAAGCTGCACGATGCGGTATTGCCATGAATGTCAGTCGCCAGATGAGTCACGGTCGTGGTGCCAATCGGGAAGACCGTTCCGCTGGCTCCTCCAGCCGTCCGCACGATTGACTGCACCGCGCAATTATCCGTAGCGGTCGGCGTCGCATACGTCGCTATCGCGCCAGACGGACAAGTCGGTTCGAGCGTGATGTTGGCCGGACAGCTAATCACTGGCGGCGTGTTGTCAACTACTGTAACGGTCTGATTTGCCGTGCCAGTGTTGCCATGTGCGTCAGTCGCCGAGTACGTCAGCACCGTATCGCCGACCGGGAAGAAGTT
>Ga0070707_100000739_pt1 | contig 32410 bp, 25 predicted proteins | sample KBSK5502metaG_FD_65468 | JGI IMG/M metagenome (GOLD analysis project Ga0070707, IMG submission 65468) | Corn, switchgrass and miscanthus rhizosphere microbial communities from Kellogg Biological Station, Michigan, USA - KBS K5-50-2 metaG | ecosystem: Host-associated > Plants > Roots >... | reverse complement strand
ATCATCGAGTCGCCCCGAACCCGCAGCACGAAGTGGTCCCCTCTTCCGAGCAGAGACGCCGGAACCTCGATCGTCTCTTCCTCCGGAAACGGCTCGATGGGCCGGCCGGCGGCGACCGCGCCCAGGAGAGGGACTTCCCGCGAAGTGGATTTCGGCTCGGCCGGCGAGATGCCTCGGCTGCGGTTCCACTCGCGCGAGAGCGCGCCTTTCTCCTCGAGCCGCTTCAGGTGCTTCTGGACCGTGCCGAACGAGGAGAGCTGGAAACGCAGTCGGATCTCCCGTTGCGTCGGCGAGATTCCGTTTTCGTCCCGGTATTCGCGGATGAAATCGAGGATTTCCTTCTGCCTCTTCGTCAGGTTCATGTTCCCTTCCGTCCGAATTAAGGAGAAGCCGGCATTTCGCCGAATGATTTAAGGCCGAGGGACCACCGCGGCCGCTCCGTGGCCATCCAGAGCGCGCCCATCGGCCTCATGCGGGTGCATTGTGGGCGGAAATAAGGCGCAAGTCAAGAGGAAGGTGTCGGGCCGTCCAAACCTGCCAGCCCAAGGCCCGCTCTTCTTCGTTCAGGAGAATTCAAGCACAACGAGGTTCCGAGCGAGGCGAAAAGACGGAGGTTATTCTTGACCGAGTTCGCAATGGGGACGTTCCCGAACGGACGAAACCTGCGCGCCGTCCTCACGCGAGTTGGTCGAGACAGGGGGATTGCGATCCGAACGAGTGTGATCGGCTGACGCATGGGCCGCCAGTCGCGCGAAAAAGCCGAGCGCCGCCAACGCGCGGCGGAGGAGCCACTCGCCAAGCCGCGGCAGGCCGCGATGCCGGGCCCGATCGCGGACGACACGACCACGGTCAGGCCGTGGGGGCAGGTCTGGCGTGCCGACCGCGTCGCTTTCCTCGCGATTTTCGCAGTGGCCCTCGCGTTCCGAATAACCGTTCTCCTCCAGACCGCGCACACGCCGTTTCTCCAGGTCAGCAACATCGACAGCGGGTCCTATCAGAAATGGGCGCACGAGCTCGTCGCGCACGGCTGGCGCCCGACCCGGAACTTCTATCAGTCGCCCTTCTATGCGTACTTCCTCGCCGCGCTCTACCGAGTGTTCGGCGACGGACCGTGGGCGCCCCGTCTCGCACAGATCCTCCTCGGCAGCCTGACGCCTGTGCTCGCGTACGGGATCGGCACACGCCTTTTTAACCGCCGCGTCGCCTGGATCGGCGCGCTCCTCGTCGCGCTCTATGCGCCCCTCGTCCTCGAAGAGGTGACTCTCAGCAAGACCACCCCGCTGATCGCAGTGGCTGTCGGCGGCGTCGCGGCGTATCTTCGATACGGGCCGGGCGCACATCCGGGTGGGCTCGCCGTGGCGGGCATCCTCACGGGGCTCGCCGTCGTCGGTATCGCCCAATGGCTCTTGCCGTTCGTGGTTCTGGCGGCCTGGCTTCCATGGCTCGCGGCCGGGGCGTCCGAACGACGGCCGGTCGCCGTCGCGGCATTCGTTGGGGCCGCGCTGCTCGTTATCAGTCCCGTCGTGGTATGGAACTCGGTTCACAGCGGGGGGCTGATCCTCACGAGCGGGGGATCGGGACTAAACCTCTACGAGGGCAACAACGAGCGCGCGACGGGTCTTGCCTCCTCGCCGCCGGGACTGCGCGACATTCCGGAGTTCGAGGAGGAAGACTCGAAGCGCTTGGCCGAGGAGGCGGTGGGACGGCCGCTCTCGCCCGCCAAGGTCGAGCGGTACTGGAGCAGCCGCGCGTGGGCCTACATCCGCGATCACCCGGGCGACTGGCTCGGTCTGCTCCGGCGGAAGCTCACGGTGCTATGGAACTCATACGAGGTTCCCGACAACTACCACTTTGCGTTCATGCGGGAGCATTTCCTCACCATCTTGATGGGCGGCGTCACGCTCGGCGTGGTCGGGCCGCTCGCGATCGTCGGAACGCTCCTGCCGTTCTGGCGACGGCGCGGGCTCGTCGCTTTCACCGGCGTCTGGCTCGCCTACATGTTGACGCCGCTCCTCTACTACGTCCGCGGCCGCTATCGCCTGCCACTGGTGCCCTTCCTGGCTTTGCTGGCGGGCGTCTGCGTCGAGCGTCTCATCCGCGCGGCGCGGGCGGGCCGCTGGGATCACTTCGGCGGACTTGCCGCCGCGCTCCTCGCCGCCGTGCTGTTCGTCCATCAAAAATACTGCGAGCCGCCCCATCACGGCGTCGCTCAGCTCTGTTTCGCAGGCGACACGTGGTACGACCAGGAATGGATGAAGCTCGCCGGCTTCTACCAGGAGCGAGGCGACCTCGACGCTACGATCGACGCGCTCGGGCATGCGGCGGAGTGCAGCGTTCCACGGAACATCGGGCAGATGACGTTCTGGCGCGGCTACGCGGAGTCGAAAAAGGCGGAGCAGCTCGACGCGGCCGGCGATCGAGCAGGCGCGGCGGGGCATCTCCGTCTCGCACGCGACTCCTACCGGCGCTGCCAGGACCTCCGCTATCGCCCCGATGCCACGAGCGCCAATCTTTCGAACGTCGAGGAGCGCCTGGCACAGCTCGAGTGAGGGTGCAATCGCTGGAGTCCATCGATGTCGCGCCCGGGTCGCAAGCGAATGCAGGAAGCGGATCGGAACGAGGCCAGGTGGGAAGCCGTCCGGGCGCGTTTCCGACTCGCTGCGGATGCGCCGGTTGGTCCGCCCTGTGGAGCGGCGCGATGCTAGACTCCGCACCGCAGACCGTGCGCCTGCACGGACCTCGCATCGGGAGACCCGCTGATGATCGGAGGCAGGCAAGGCGACGCTCACGCGCTCCAGGTCCGTGGCGGCCTCCTGCACTCCTACGGAGACGTCTTCACTCCGGACGCGATGGCGGCGCTCGCCGCCCTGGCTCCACTCGATGCGCAGCGAAGGGCGCTCATGGCGGCCCGCGTCGAACGCCGGGCGCGGCGCGCGCGTGATCGCCAGCGCATCGATTTCCTCGACCCCGCCACAACCATTGCCGGAACCCACATCACAGTTCAGGACGCCCGCGACGGCAAATTCGAGAGCGGCGAGATCCCGGCCGACCTCACGCGGCAATGGATCCAGGGGACGGGCCCGGCGACCCGGCCGAACGCGTCCGTGGAGCAGGGCCTCCGCAACGTGGCCTACGCTCTCCTCTCCGGCGCGGACGGGTGGATGTTCGACGGAGAGGACGCGCTCGGTCAGGTTTCTACGATGTCCCTCGACAATCAGCGCAACTTGAAGATCGCCATCGCTCGCGACTCGCTTTTCCTGAAGGTGGCAGAGGGAGTCGCCGCTGAGATGAACGAATGGGCCCGCGGGTTCCTGGGACGCCCGATCCTCGACAACTGGAAAGAGCAGCTCGACTTCACGACCAGGATCTTCCGCGTGCGGGGGCTCCATCTCGATGACCGGCACGTCCGCCGGGCCGATGGCACCGGGTTCTCCGCGTCAATCGTCGACCTGGTGCTCTACGTCGTCAACAACCATGCGCGGCTCGAGGGCTCCGGCGCCTCGATCGTCCTCTACCTGCCGAAGATCCAGACCGCCGAGGAAGCGGCGCTCTGGGATCGAATGCTGGCCTCGCTCGAACGGCATCTGTCGCTGGCCGCCGGCGCGATCAAGGTCTACGTGCTGGTCGAGCAGCTCGAGGCCGCCTTCCAGTTGATGGAAATCCGTGCGGCCCTCGGGCGGCATTTCGTCGGCTTCAACACCGGCCGCTGGGACTACATCAACAGCGTCTCGGACGCGATGGCCTGGGACCCGGCGTTCGTCAGTCCCAACATCGATGCCATCGTGATGACTTACGGATACATGCGGAACTACGAGGACCGCGTCCGGCGCGCCGTCAACACCCCCGACAAGGACGGCCGCTGCGCCCTGTGGCAGGGCGGCATGGAGGCCAACATCCCGGTGGGCTCGGCGCGCGGCGTGGAGGCCGGCATGAAGCGCGCCGTCGCAGGCGCCGAGCGCGAGCGACGCGAAGGCGCCAGCGGCAAATGGGTCGCCCACTGGAAGATGGTGCACATCGTGCGGCCGGTCTGGGAGAAGGAGGGGCAGGACAACCAGCGCGGCCGGGACTTCCCCGCGCTCACCTACACTGCCGCCGATGCCGACTCCCTCGTCCGGCTCGAGCCGGAGCCGCGCACCGTACGCGGCGCGCGCGACCTCGTCAGCGTGGCCCTGCAGTACGGCAACGCCTTCGGCAAGGGGTTCGCCGCGGCAGCGTTGAAGCCCGCCGACTTCTTCGGCGACGACGACGTCCTCTACCTCATGGAGGACATGGCGACCGGGGAGATCCGGCTCTCCATACTCTGGGAGTGGCTGCACAAGACGGCCGCGTTCTCGCAAGCCGACGAATCGACCGGCATCTCGAAGGGAGACGCCTTGACCGCCGATCTCTTCGAGCGCCTGCTCGACGAGGAGTACGACAAGCTCCTCGCGGCGAGCAACCGGGACGTCCACGACGACTCCAAGACGACGACGCTGCCCATCGCCCGCGAGATCGTGAAAGTCTACGTCGCGGCGCCATTCAAGGCGCCCTGGTACATCGATCTGCTCAACCTCAACCTCGACATCCACGATGTGGACGAGGCCCGGCAGCGGATCGGCCAGTACATGGAGACATTCGCAAAGGATGGCACCCGCATCACCGAGAACCTGGATTTCGAGACGCCGGTTTCCCCGTTGGTTCGCAGCCGTAGGAGCCTGTCATGAGCTCATTTGATTCGGAAGTCGCCGAGACCGCTCGATGGTTTTCCAGCCCGCGCTTCGATGGGATCACGCGACTCTATTCCGCGCGCCAGGTGGTCGAGCAGCGGGGCACGATCCAGACCGACTACACCGTGGCCAGAACGGCAGCCGAGCAGTTCTATGGCCGTCTCCGCGAACTCTTCGCCCAACGCAAGCAGATCACGACCTTCGGTCCTTACTCGCCCGGTCAGGCGGTGGCCTTGAAGCGGATGGGCATCGAGGCCATCTACCTCGGCGGGTGGGCGACGTCGGCCAGGGGATCGGTCACGGAGGATCCGGGACCCGACCTCGCCAGCTATCCACTCTCCCAGGTGCCCAACGAGGCTGCGCCGATCGTCCGCGCCCTGCTGACGGCGGACCGGAACCAGCGCTTCGTGCGCTCGCGCATGAGCGAGGCCCAGCGTGTTGCCTCCGCCGAGATCGACTATCGGCCCTTCATCATCGCCGACGCCGACACGGGTCACGGCGGCGACGCGCACGTCCGAAATCTCGTCCGCCGGTTCGTCGAGGTCGGGGTCCCGGGCTACCACATCGAGGACCAGAAGCCCGGCGCCAAGAAGTGCGGGCACCAGGGGGGCAAGGTGCTCGTCCCCGAGGACGAGCAGATCAAGCGGTTGAGCGCCGCACGCTTTCAGCTCGACGTCATGAGGGTGCCCGGCATCCTCGTGGCCCGGACCGACGCCGAGTCGGCAACGTTCCTGGAGGGACGGGGGGACGAGCGCGATCATCCGTTCATCCTGGGCGCCACCAACGTCGAGCTGCCGACGTACAAGATCGGCTACCTCGCCATCCTGAAGAAGCTACGCGATCTCGGCATCGACGACATGCGAGGGCATCTGCTGTTCAAGGTCTCGGCGGCCGAGTACGACGAGGCGAACGCCTGGCTGGCGCGGGCGGGCGTGATGCGCGTGCTCGAGGACAGCGCAAAAGCGTTTAAGCAGGCCGACGGGTCGTCGGTCGAGGCCATGCTGGACGGGGTCGAGACCCGCTACCTGGACGCGTGGCAGGCCGAGGCCAACCTGAAGAGCTATCCCGAGGCGGTCGCGGACGTCATCGAGTTCCGCGCCAACGAGGGCGAGCGCTTCGACATGAGCGCCGACGAGTGGCTGGCCTTCGCGAGCGGAACGTCCTTCCATGCCGCCCGGGCAAAAGCCAAGTCGATGGGCATCAACATCATCTGGGATTGCGAGGTCTCGAAGACTCCCGAGGGCTACTACCAGGTCCAGGGCGGCATCGAGTACGCGATCGCCAAGTCCCTGGCTGCCGCGCCGTTCGCCGACCTCCTGTGGATGGAGACCAAGACCGCGGACCTGGTGGATGCCCGGCGTTTCGCAGAAGCCATCCACGCGGAGTTCCCCTTCAAGATGCTCGCGTACAACCTGTCACCATCGTTCAACTGGGACACGACCGGGATGAGCGACGAGGAGATGAGGCAATTCCCCGAGGAGCTCGGCAAGCTGGGTTTCGTCTTCAACTTCATCACCTACGGCGGACATCAGATCGATGGTCTGGCTGCCGAGGAGTTCGCCACCGCGCTCAAGCAGGACGGCATGCTCTCTCTCGCCCGGCTGCAGCGGAAGTTCCGTCTGGTCGACTCGCCCTACCGGACGCCCCAGACGCTCGTGGGAGGTCCGCGCCTGGATGCCGCGCTCATCGCCTCCTCGGGCGGCACCGCGGCCACCAAGGCGATGGGCAAGGGCTCGACGCAGCACCAGCACCTGGTCCAGACCGAGGTGCCGACGAAGCTGCTCGAGGAGTGGCTCGCGATGTGGATGAAGCACCACCAGCTTCCGGGCTCTCTGCGAGTCGGCCTGCGGCCGCACACGGCGGGCTCGGAGCTCCTGGAGCTCCTCCTCTCCACTCCCGCCGGGGAGAAGGTCGCCAACGTCGTCTTCACCGTGATCGTGGATCGGAGGGGGCGGAACATCCTCTCGATTCGCGACCAGAACACCTTCGACACCGCACTGCGCAAGAAGCGCCTGATGACGCTGAACCACCTCTTCCTGATCCATCGCTACAAGGTCTGGTCGGTCCATTTCGTCAGCCCGACGGACGACAACCGATACCAGGCGCAGAAGATGAAGTCGCACGGTCTCTTCAGCGACGTCCACGACGAGGTCGGCCAGATCATCGTCGCCCACGTGAGCCCGGAGGGCGTCAACGCCCTGCTCGCCCCGGACCGGGCCCGCTTGAACGCCCTGGTCCAGCGGAAGGACCCGTATCTGCCGGTCGGCGTCCCGGCGCCGGTCGCGGAAGAGATTGGTCTTGGCGAGGCGCGGACTACCGAAAAGATTGGTCGGGGCGAGAGGATTTGAACCTCCGACCACTCGGTCCCGAACCGCTCAAAGTGCGCAACGGAGGACACCGCACGTAACCTAGGTCAAGGGCTGAGCGGGTTCTCTCGCCGCGAGAGTCCGCTCAGCTTCTTCCCTATCTTCTCAGTTCGGGGACAATCCAGGGACAGTAGGGCCGCGCCGAGCGACAAAGGCTCACGCTATCGGAGCAACGAATTCCCGAACGGTAGACGCCTTTCCTTTCGCTCTGCACGGGCAAGTCCGACCTACGTCGACAGCAGCGCGAGCAACAGGGGCTCGCTCTTTGGCGAGTGATAGAGAGTTTCAAAAATTGGTTCTGCCCATGCTTGCATCTTCCTCTTGCGCTCAGAGGCTGGAGCAGAACCGTCGCGATTGGTCGGAGCGGCGAGTTATGCGTCGGTGCCGCGCTTCGGATCGTGGCCGGCGAGGATATTCGGCTCCTGGCACGCGTATATGCCTTTAGCCAGAAGTCCCAGTCCTCGATGCCTTGGACCGGCATCTGCGTGTCGTAGCCGCCGCAATCTTCCCATACCTTCTTCCGGTACAGCGCGCAAGCGTCGATGATGTTCTGGTAGAGCATCTTCTTGATGTCGAACTGCGGAACTCTGCACAGCGCGTCGGCCTCGCCGAAATATTGGAAGTCACCGTACACGATGCCGATATCCAGCCTTTCATCAAGTATCTTCGCCGCCCTCTCGACGAACCCGGCCCGGATCTTGTTATCCGAGTCCAGAGGCAATATGTACATTCCCCTCGCGGCGGCGATTACGGCGCTCCGCGCTGCACCAAGGCCTTTGTTTCTCTGCGTGATGAGGCGGTAGCCGGCTGCTTTAAGCTCTGTCATGGCCTTTACGGTAGCCTCATCCGTTGAGCCGTCATCCACCATTATGAGCTCGTATGTGGCCGCCCGGCATTCCTCGACACTTGCGATCGCTTCCTCGATGAAATGCCCGTAGTTATAGCAAAGGATCACGATCGAAACTAAAGGATCTTGGGTCATCGATATCTTTCGGTGTAATCCGCGTGGCAGACCTTTGCAGACTCATGCCGCTCGGCGTCAAGTCTCTAGCGACCTGAGCTGCCGGGTGAGTGCCGTCTTGACCCTTCCGGTGATGCGCGGGGCCGATCCACAGAGGGCTAGAATCGCGTCGATGTGGCCACGCAGATGCAAGTAGAGCGAAACGTTGCCGCGGTCGCTCCCGTTCACAACCGCCGGGAGAAAACGCTGAGATGGCTGAAGGATCTCTATTGCGCTGAACGAATCGGTCTCAACCTCTCGGCAATCGTCGTGGACGACGGCTCGACCGACGGAACGGCGGTAGCCGTGCGTGCACGATTCCCGGAGGTCGACATCGTCACCGGCGACGGCACCCTCTGGTATACGGCAGGGACGAACCGAGGTGTCGAGAGGGCTCTCACTCGGGACCCGGACTATGTGCTCACGATGAACGACGACTCCCGGATGGACCGGTCGTTTCTTGTCCGGCTCATCGCATGCGCAGAGGCAAACCCGCGATCGATCGTAGGGCCGCTCCTCCTCCTGGAGACGGAACCTGATCGACTTTTTCAGGTCGCGCCTGAGTGGCGCGTTCGATGGGGCGGCTGGCGGCATCACACGGACCAGACGCTCGCGAGCATTCCCGCGGAGGCCTGGGACGTCGAATTGATCGTCGGCAATTGCGTGCTCTTTCCCGCCGAGGCTCTTCGCGAATGCGGCCTCATGGACGAGTTCCACCTCCCTCACTATGGCGACGCGGAGTTGACGGCGCGGATGCGGAAGGCGGGCTGGAGGCTCCTGATCGAGCCCGGCGCGAAGGTGTTCTGCGACCCGACCCGCAGCTGGCCGGCTCTCCGATCGCTCCCACCCCGCGAGATCTGGCACCACCTGTGGGCCGACCGGCGGAGCGGTCACAACCTCCGCAGCAGGATCTTCACGAACTGGCGCGTGGCCCCATCGCGCCTAGCGGGAGTCGCGGCCTCGGTGGTCTCCATCGCAGGCCTGTGCATGCGTGCGGCCGGTTTCCGTGGCCTCTGGCCCCCGACGGGCAGCCTGGGTCCCCTACGAGAGCGGCCGGCGCTCTTGCATGCGCGGGTGACTCCATCGTCGCCGCCGAAGACCATTTCCTTCGTGTGGCCCTACGTCGAGTGGGGGGGAGTGCAGATCTACTTTCTCAACGTCATCCGTCAGGCAAAGGGCCGGTTCCATGTCCGGGCGATCATTCCGGAGGGCTCGGATCCCGGGCTGGTCTCCTATCTCGAGGCCGAGGGCGTGAGCGTCGAGACCTTTCCGGATCGCTGGGACCTGTCGCAAGGTGGAACGTCCGCCCGCAAGCTTCTTCGGCGCTGGCGGAAAGTACGCTGCGACGCAAGGCTGCTGCGTCGGCTCTTGGGGAAGGATCTCGCGATGACGATTCTTCAGGTCGACATCGACCCGTCGATGGCGGGGTTTTTCTATTTCGTGCTTCTCTTCTCGCGTCGGGTCGTCTACACCGTGCATACCGCAATGAGGCCTATGGAGGGTGCACGCGACTGGCTCGCGGCGTGGAGATTCTCTCTGGCGGCCCGGCGGCGGGGGCTCCGCATTCTCGCGGCGAACGTGGACGCGAAAAAGAGCCTCGAACGGAGGCTGGCTCCCCGCGAGTACGCGCGTGTCGGCGTGTCTTACGGATGCGTCGATTCGACTGAGATCCGGTCAGTCGAGGCTCTTCCTCTCGACCGGGCTGCTGAACGCCGACGCCTTGGCCTCTCCGCAGAGGGCCTGATTTCCGTCACCGTCGGACAGTTCATTCCAAGGAAAGGCTGCTGGGATCTGCTCGAGGCGGCGAGCGAGGCCGAGCGCGCCGGCCTGCACCTCTCCTTCGCGTGGCTCGCGAACTACACGCCCGGTGAGGCGGACCTCCGCCGGGTCGCCGGCTTCGGACTCGGGTCACGCTTCCGGATCCTGACGCCGCGGGAGTTCGGACCGGCTCGACGGGATGTCCTGATGGCGCTCCGGCTCGGAGACCTGTTTGCCTTGCCGAGCCTCGAGGAGGGCCTTCCGTTGGCACTCCTCGAGGCCATGGCGCTTGGTCTTCCATGCGTCAGCACGACCGTGAACGGTATTCCAGAGGCGCTGGTGGACGGCCGGACGGGCCTTCTGGTGCCTCCGAGCCGCCCGGACGAACTGTTTCGGGCTTTCGCCCGGTTGACCTCCGATTCCACGCTTCGCATGCGGCTCGGAGCTGCGGCGCGGGCGCGAGCGCAGGGTCGCTTCGACGTCCGCCAGGCGACCCTGGCCACGCTGCGAGCGTACGACGGCCTGCCGTGAACACGGAGCGAGGGTCATCGAACGAGCGCCGCGCCGTTATCCCAACAAGCCTTCTTAGAACCTGACGTCGACTAGTATGGGTCTAGACGATTACACCCCTCCATCGCGACGGCCTGCTCTGATCTTCCGTTCGGGGATGCATGGGCGGTAGCCCAACTGATCAAGCTCTTCCAGGGTCTGCGTATCGTGATATCCGGTATCGGTGACAACGTCTTCGATCCTCACGCTTGGATTGACTTTCTGCGCCGACGCCTCGGCCCGCTCCAGCGTATCGGGCAGGGTGCGGCTGTCGCCCTGGTCGGCCACGTGGATCTCAGCCGCCATCACGACTCCGCTCTCCAGATCCACCGCATGCTCGGCCTTGTGTGTCAGAAGACGGCAACACGGTAGTACGCAGCGACCTGGTCGATCATCTCCGCGAGCGACGTGTGGGGCTCGAAGCCGATCAGCCCCGCCGCTTTGCGAACGTCGGGGACGCGGCGCGGCATGTCTTCGAAGCCCGCCTCATAGGCCTGGTCGTATGGGATCAACACGACCTCCGAGGAGCTTCCGAGCCTTTTCTTGACGAGCTCGGCGAGACCTCGAATCGAGATCTCCTCCCGCGAGCCCAAGTTGAAGACTTCCCCGTAAGCACGGTCCGTCTGAATCAGCCGGACAAGCGCGGGGACGACGTCGCCGACGTAGCCGAAGCAGCGGGACTGAGTTCCGTCGCCGAACACCGTAATCGGCCGGCCGGAGAGGGCCTGTTTGACGAAGGTCGGCAGGACCATGCCGTAACGCCCGGTCTGGCGGGGACCGACTGTGTTGAAGAGGCGGGCGATGACCACAGGGAGCTTCTTCTCATGGAAGTAGGCGAGACCCAAGAACTCGTCGAGGGCCTTACTGCAGGCGTAGGACCAGCGCCCGCGCGTCGTCGGGCCGAGCACCAGGTCGTCGTCTTCCGAAAACGGCACCTTCGCCGCCTTTCCGTAAACCTCAGAGGTTGACGCGATCAAGATCGGCTTCTTCTTCTTGTTGGCGAGGTCGAGGACCACCTCGGTTCCCCGGACGTTCGTCTCGATCGTGCGGACGGGGCTCTCGACGATGAGCTTGACGCCCACGGCGGCGGCCAGGTGGAAGACGTAATCCGCGCGATCGATCAGCTCCGCCAGGACCGGCCGGTTCATGATGGTGTCCACCGTGTACTCGAATCCGGGAGAGCCCTTGAGGTGCTCGATGTTTCGGATGCGGCCGGTCGAGAGGTCGTCGATGGCGAGGACGCGCTCGCCGCGGACGAGCAAATCCTCCGCGAGGTGACTTCCGATGAAGCCCGCGCCGCCGGTGATGAGGTGGGTCGCCATCTAAGCAGAGACGAGCACGCCCGGCGGGCAGGCGATCCGCCGCTTCCGGAGAGCCGAACGGGTATCGAGGATGAGCCGCGCGTTGTCGGTGACCGTGCGGTAATCCACGCCGTCGTGGTCGGTGACGATGACGACGGCATCGCTCTCGGAGACGGACTCACCCGTCAGTGGCGTGGAGGCGAGCGTGAGATCGTGCCGCCGCGTCTTGTGGAGCTTCGGGACATGAGGATCGTGATAGGCGACATCGGCGCCTCTGGACCGCAGCATCTCGATGATCTCGAGCGCCGGGCTCTCACGGATGTCGTCCACATTCCTCTTGTATGCCACTCCCAGGATGAGAATCTTCGATCCCTTCAGACTCCGGCTTCTCTCATTCAAGGCGTCGGCGAGCTTGCCGACGACCCATTCGGGCATGCGGGTGTTGATCTCGCCCGCGAGCTCGATGAAGCGAGTGGACACCCCGTGCTCCCGCGCTTTCCATGTCAGGTAGAACGGATCCACCGGGATGCAATGTCCACCCCAGCCCGGGCCCGGGTCGAAGCGCATGAAGCCGAAGGGCTTTGTCGAGGCGGCGTCCAGAACGTCCCAGACATCGATTCCCATTCTGTCGAAGCAGATCTTCAGCTCGTTGACGAAGGCGATGTTGACCGAGCGGAAGATGTTCTCGACCAGTTTCGCGGCTTCCGCCACGCGCGCGCTCGCGACGGGCACGACCCTGCGGACGACGGAGCCGTAGAGCATCGCCGCGAGCTCCCCTGAGCGCGGCGTGACGCCGCCGACGACCTTCGGGATGTTCTCAAGGGTGAAGTCGGGATTGTTCGGGTCCTCGCGCTCCGGCGAGAAAGCCAGGTAGAAGTCGCGGTCGATTACGAGACCGGCCGACTCGAGCGCGGGAAGCAGGATCTCTTCCGTCGTGCCCGGATAGGTCGTGGACTCTAGGACGACGAGCTGACCGGGCCGCGCGGCCAAGGCTATCTGCTTGGCCGTGGATTCGATATAGGAAAGGTCGGGCTCTCGGTGCGGCGTGAGCGGCGTCGGGACGCACACGAGGATCGCGTCGACTTCCTCCAGGCGGGAGAACTCCGATGTGGCCACGAAGCGGCGGTCCCGGTGCAGCTCTTCGAGGATCGAATCGGGGATATGAGCGATGTAGGAGCGATTCGCCGCGAGCGAAGAGACCTTCGCGGAGTCGATGTCGAAGCCGACAACCGGAAAGCCGGCGCGCGCGAAGCCCGCGGCCAGCGGGAGGCCGACGTAACCAAGGCCGACGACGCCGACGACCGCTGTCCGCGAGCGGATCTTTTCTTCCAGGGAGCTGGCGGTCGCGACGGCGGGCATGTCGCCTCCAAGCACAACTCGGTTTTCGCAACGGGAAATGATAGCCGAAGAAGGACCGTGGGGGCCGAGCGCCGGAGACCAGCTCAACTCCCATCCCCACCTCCACGCCCTGGTAACCCGCGGCGGCTGCACAGCGTCTGGCGAGTGGATCGGTGTCCCGTACGTAGACCGGGGAGCAGCCGAACTGCTGTTCCGCCACGAGGTGATTCGGCTCCTTGTGGGCGCCGGCTTGCTCGACGAGGATCGCGTCCGCGTGCTGCCCTCGTGGCGGCACACCGGCTTCTCCGTCCATAGCCAGGTGACCTTGCGCCCGCCGACGGCCGCGCCGTGGAGACTCTGGCCCGCTCGCCGCCCGCCGTAGCTCCGACGTAGGAGCCTCCCCTCGGCCGGATGTCGCCCCACCGGGCACGGCGGATGTCTGGCCTCAGATGCCGCAGCCAGGCGCTCCACCGCCCCCCCGGCCACCGCTCGACCGTCTCAGCCCAGAAAGACTCGCCGCGGACGCACGAAGATCGCCCCCCGCGGCCCGCCCACTTCCCACCCCCGGTCGTCACGGCCGAGACTCACAGTCCCTATCCTCGATCCGTGAGAAATGCTAAGCTTGCGTCAGCGGAAGTCGGCGTTCGGTCTGATTCGATCGAGAATGGAAACAATCACCTGCAGTATTATCATCCCTTCGTACAATCACGGCCGTCATATCGAACGCAGCATCGGCAGTGCGCTATCGCAGACACTTAAAGGATTCGAAGTCATAGTGGTAGACGACGGTTCTACAGATGACACACCCGCGAGGGCGGGGCAATTCGGTAATCGCATTCGATATATTCGTCAAGCAAACGGCGGGCTCGGCAGCGCAAGAAACACCGGAATCAAGGCGAGCCGCGGCAGCTACCTGCAGTTCCTCGATGCCGACGACTATATCGCGCCCGCCAAACTCGAATTACAGGTCGCGGCAATGACTGCAAACAGAGGCGTTGACGTTGTTTACTCGGACTGCACCATGACCGGGCCCGATAGCGAAGGTCGTTCGTATGCGTCTCGACCGATCAATGAACAGGATCCTCTCGCAACGTTGGTGAAGGACAACCCGATACCCGTCCACGCTGCAGTGATTCGAAAAGAGGCCGTCCTAATGGCCGGAATGTACGACGAATCGCGAGCGATCCACGAAGACTGGGATCTTTGGATCCGGCTTGCCCTGAAGGGCAGCAGATTTCTGTATCTGCCGGGAGATCTTGCCCATTATCATCGGGAAGCCTCGGTTATTTCAGCCAACCAGGGATTGATGTTCGATCGGGCAAAGAGTCTTCTCGACAAGCACGTCAGGAATCCTGAGATGATCGCGTCGGGTAGGGCGTATTTGGATAGATTCGTAGCGACGCAATACCTTTTGCTTGCTGCCAACGCGCGGGGCCACAAATGTTGGGAACTGACTCGTTCGCTTTTATTCAGAGCCGCGAAGGCGGACTGGCGCTCACTTACCCTTCGGCTTTGGCTTTACTTCCCGGAGACGGTCTTACATCAGGCGCTCGACGTCTTCGCAGGGAAGGAGCGGGCGATTCCAGACAACATCCGGCGGTCGATTTGAGACCTGCGCTCTATTTTGCGTTCTGACGTCGGCTTGTTGGTAGGAACGGCATTCCCGACCGTTCGACGTCGTAAAGACGGACCGGGCAGAAGGGCCTTTCACGATGGTTGGTTCGGTTGCTCCGCATGGCGAGTGGCATTGGGGATAAGGATTAACCCGGAACCGGGTCTCAATGTCTATTAGTGAAGCCGAGACATTCGTGAATGCCGCCAGAGGCGCTCCACTGTTGAAGAAGCGGGACTGGATCCTGGCAATTGTCAAAGGCAAGCGCGTATTGGATCTCGGTGTCGTTGACCACGATATGGAACGGGCGCTTCGGGCCGATGAGCAGTGGCTGCACGGCCACATAAAGCGGCTTGCGTCGCATCTGGTAGGGATAGATATTGATGAGAGCTCGGTCAGCAAGCTGCGCGACGCGGGCCACAATGCGATTTGCGCGGATGCGACGGCCTTGAGGCTGGATGAGAAGTTTGATGTAGTTGTGTGCGGCGACCTGATCGAACATGTGACGAAGCCGTTGGACCTGCTGAACACGATCGCGTATCATCTGGACGTGGGCGGGCGGGCCCTGATCTCCTCTCCCAACGCGCTTTCGGTGTCGCGAATCTTCAACATCTGGGCTGACGGCTCGACATCTGTCAATCCGGAACATGTGTTCTGGCTTTGCCCGCAGACGATCTACCAATTAGTGTCGCGGTCGGATCTGGCGATCGATAAACTGGTGTGGCTCGTGACGGATTATCCGGCAAGGACGCGGAGAAGGTTTTGGGGGCGGATAATCAACTCGATAACTCCCCGGATCGCCGCTAGGAACAAGCTGCTCTCCGACGACTTCGGGGTGGAAATGATTAGATCGAAGTAGGCACCGGCCCGGGCGAACCGCTTCGCGTACCTCAATTCCGTGCGAACCTGTCAATCATATCCCCAGTCACGTCTGTAAACCATGTACCTGGTCTGTACCCCCATCGCGCCAGACTGCATCAAGCCTGAAGGGCATCGATACCGTAGGACCCGTTTGGCAAGAAGTATGTTTCGATGGCGTCCCACGCCTCGAGGCGACCGTAGTCGCGCTGACGCACCCGAGTCTCCGGTCGGCGAACGTGCGTCATCGGCGGTTTGGTATCTGGAAAGAGGACGAAGCAGAACTTGCCATGCTCCGCGCGGCCGTACCCGCGCTTGAACCAGAGAAGGGCGCCTAGCTAGGTTTCCTGATCAACAGGGATCAGGGATTGATACGATTGTCCGCCTGACGAGGATGGATAAAGACCGCGATTCCACCGCTGGCTGGATAAATGCGAACCCAAACCCTATTCGCGTCAGGCCCCCGGGCGCGACAACGCTCTCGCGGACTTCTACGGGCACCACACTCGTTGAGGTGCGCGTCGGCGCGGCAGACGGCCCGCTTTTCAGCCGTACCGGTCCGTCCGGCAGCGCGGCGACGGGAAAGTGGGTTTGGAACGGAACGGTATTTTATCTACAGGATGTATCCGGGGCGTTACTGCCCGACTCCCAAATACGCTCGCTACGGTCACGGTCACTCTGGATACCTCCGAGCCTTATCTAGCCGCTCTCGCGCGAATCCTGCGAAGTCACATATCGCCGCGCCACAAGCTTCTCTGGATCGCATTCCGATATCTAGCCGCTCTCGCGCGAGTCTTGCGAAGTCACATGTCGCTGCGCCACAAGCTTCTATGGATTGCACTCCAGATCAGGCGGACTGCGTTCCTCTTGGGGAGACGGAGTCTCGAAGGACGGCCGTCATTGCACCGGTTGATGCACAAGGACGCCTGGCTGAGAGGTATACCTGATGAGCTCGGGTTTTGGTACGAATGCGTCCGCGATCCGCATTCCGCCGCGTTCAGGGACTCGGTCAATCGCCTGCTCGAGGATCCTCTCCTCCTCGATCGGGTGCGGGAGATTCCTGATTATCGAGTCTCTGTCCTCGACGTAGGTGCTGGTCCGATGCTTGGACCATTGCTTTGACCCGCTGCTGGTTATCAAGAATATGCTCACCCTGGTAAAGCGGGGCCGGTATGTTCTACTGAGGCACTGTGTCGACGAAGGAGTGGCACAGATGTACCGCGGCTTGCACCAATGGAACTTTAATATGAGGCAGGGCGACTTCATAAGCTGGGACGAGGCCGGCGAATACAACGTGACCCAGCCACTCCGTCGTCAAGCCACAGTACAGTGCCACTACGAAGATGCCGCGGGCGGTAGGAAGAAGTGGATAGTGTGTATCATTAGAAAGAAGCCCTGACAGGCGAGCGGGGAAAGCCTTCGAGCGAGCTGACGCCCGTGGCCCCTTGGATTTCCTCGACCGGCCGCGATGCTTCGTGGACTTGGCAACGCCGAGCCGGTTCCTGGCTACTGTCGACCGTGATGGACGCTCGCTCGATCCGCGCGGAGTTAGTGGACGCCCGCGATGATGCGCACCTGTCGGGGGAGAAGTACAACCGGAGACTCTCGGACATCCTGGCCGTGCAGGAGGAGATTGCCAGGGACATCCCCGGGAGGCTTCTGGCTGCACCGCATCGCACGACAGATTGATGGTCCTCCTTACGTCCCTCCCTTCACCGCGCAGATCAGGTGCTGAGTACAGACCTCGTCGAAGTTTTCGGGGCACAGGTCCTGCATCGGTTGAATGACAATCGACGTATAGCCGGCCATCTCACACATCCCCGTTACGGCCTCCCCGTCGCGGTTAAAGCAGTGCAATCCATACTTCCACCTCAGACGGCCTTCTAGGGACGTATCCCGCCTCCAGTCTTCCTCGCTCCTCCAACCGTCCTCATCTAGGGCGGTATGGATAATGAGTCTGCCTCCCTGCTTGAGCTTGCTGCGCACCGCAGTCAGGATCTTCCCGAAGGCTGAATCCGTAACATGCTGAATGACCGCGAATGAATAGGCGATGTCGATAGAGCAATCCTCAATCTCGCTTAGTCGCGTCGTATGGAGGAAGGTGATAGTTGGCGAGCTGTTAAGAATCCGGGCGCATTCCAGGGCACCTCTCGACAGATCGACCCCATAGACTGTGCGGACGTGCCTCGATACGCAATGCGCTAGGAAGCCCGGACCGCAGCCGTAATCCAATACTGCTTGCGTGCTACTCAAGTGCGATAGCAAAACATATTCGCATAGTTTCTCCCGCGTGGTCTTGCTCCGCGCGAACTCCCTCTCGACGAATGCAGAGTGGGGCAAGCGTGGGTACTCCGGGTTTATCTTGCGGAAGAAATAGTGAGGGCTCCAACTCAGCGCGGTCAATGCCATTCGGCGCTTGTATTTGGCAGGCGTCAGCCTCAGGAGTGTTTCAACCCATTTGGCTCCGAGGAAGGACTGGCCCTCGTCTCCAAGGGTCAAGATATGCATGATGACGCTCAGGTAATTCCGCATGGGCGCCTATCTTCTCAGTCTGTGCACGATCGACTGGCTGCTGTCATTCTATTGGGAGCGCCGCAAGTCTTACAGCCGCCGCCCTCGTGCGAACCACACAGAGAAAACGACGATGTACGTCATGACGAGGTCCCTCAGGACGGCCAGGAAGCCTCCAAAAGGCGTCTCGAAGAGGAGTGTGAGGCCGACGAAGAACGGATTGAGTGGGTGAGATGTCGGCTCTGGACCGAGCGCGGCTGCGACGATCAACGCCCACAAGGCTCCGAGGGCTCCGAAGGAGAGAATCCCGACCGCCGTTCCGAAGTTCCCGGCGACTTCCGCGGGGATCGTGATCGCGATGCTCGTCGTCTCGTCCTTTGGGTTGATCCAGCCCACGTCGACACCGATCTCGGTGGCGAAAAAGTGGCCCACGTCCATATCCGGCTTCTCCGGAAAGAGCGCCCGGGGGATGGAGCCGAGTATACCCCGAGCGAGGGTTGCCCCACCCCAGGGGCCCCCGAAGAAGTGGCTACGGCGGATGGTTTCTCCGGCGACTGGGAAAATCCCACGAAACAGTATCTCGGGATTCGCCCGATTCCAGGAAGCATTGTCTCCACCAAGGCGCTCGCCGCGAACGAAGTCGCTGAGGACCTCTTGGAAGACGGCGATGCGGTCCGGGGTCGATTCCGCACCCCGCGCGGTTGCCACCGCTCGCGCCGCCGAAACGAAAGGCTCGACAAACAGAAGGAAGACAGCCAAGATCGCCCCGATGGCGATAACCGGGGGACGCTGCCGCCGACTCAGCCACGCGACCACCACGTAAAAGAGGGGGAACACGAACGCACCCTTCCATCCGCTGCGGAGGGACATCACTAGCTGGCCCGCGAGGATCAGCCCGCCGAGAAGACCGAGGCACGGGAGCGTCCGAAAGCGAGGCTGGACGATCGACGTGATGGCGACCAGGTTCGCGAGAAGGAGGATCCGTGCGGCAGCGGCAAGTAGGCCCACCCACCAGATGTCGGTTCTGGTGCCTCCGAGGAAGTTGATTTCGGTCACTCCCTGAATTCCAGCGAGAGGGAGCAGTCGCAACATCGCGGCGATCGCGAGCCCAATTCCCCAGAATGCGAGAAGGGACTTCCCTTCGAAGCGGTCGAGGCCTGCCCCGAGGGGGGGAAGAAGAACCCGAAAACGTCGAAGGAACCGCATGGCGAGTGACGCCCCCGCGGCGTAGAACAGAAGCCCCGCAGCAACGAACGGGAGTGCAGGGATCCCCGGCTGCTGCCTCTCCCAGGCCTCGCCGAAAGAGCCCGTGGCGTGTGCCCAGAGGAGCACCGCAACAGGGCCGACACCGAACCAGAAATAGAACAGGATCGCACCCGACTGCAGGGGGTCGAGAAGAGGTCCTCGGGCGAGAATCCAGAGGCTGGGAACGAAGGAGCCCCAGAGAAGGAGCTCGTACAACGCTAGAGTGGTCGTTTGCGGCTCGAGGAGGGCGAGGAGGAGAGCGGCGAAAAGCGGTACCGAAATGCAGGCCGCAAACCACCAAGCCCGGAACCAACGAGCACTGTGTGGAAGCGTCTCGGCACTCGCAGACAACCTGTTTAGGAATAACATCACGTGTCCGAGTGAAGGTCGTCGTCACCGCCCTGCATTGGTTCCCCGACTGCCCGAGCGGTTCCTCGCAGCTCGCGGGCGGCCATGCGCGCGAGCTCGCGCGACGCGGTCACGAAGTGTGGTTTGTCGCGCAGGCAACCGACGGAGCGGTACCGGAGCACGCCGAAGTGGACGGCATCCAAGTCCTTCGGTATCCCCCTCCTCATCGCAGGGGGTTCGACCCAAGACGAGCCACGGCGCACCAAATGGCCGTCTCGGGCTTCCTCAACCGGTGGGTCGGGGACGGCGTTGACGCGGTCCACGGCCACAGCCTACTTCCTACGCTTGCGGCGCTCGACAGGTATGGAAAGACGGCGGCGACGTCGTACCATATCCACTCGCCCGCCCGGGCGGAGTTCCGGGCTACGGCGCGAGGGGCGTCGCCCCTCGAAGCCATGCGTCTCGCGCTCGCCGGCGAGATTCTCCATCGACTGGAGTGGCGGGTCCTCCGGCGAACCGATATCCTTATCGCAAACTCGATCTTTACTCGCGACAGGATCTCCGAGGTGCACGCGCGGATCGATAGCGACCGGATTCAAGTGGTACCTGGCTGGGTCGATGAGAACCGTTTCCAGCCGGTCGCGGACCGCGAGGCACTGAAGCGTGGACTCGGTCTGGCGACCGACCGACCCGTTTTCTTCGCGCTCCGCCGTCTCGTTCCACGGATGGGCCTCGACCGGCTGATTCGCGCACTCAGTCGCCTCGCTAGGCGTGGCGCCCGTTTTCAAGCCGTGATCGGTGGGGACGGTCCCCTGCGCTCGACGCTAGAAGAACAATCTCGGGTTCTCGGCCTCGGGGATGCCGTGGTGTTTCGCGGCAGAGTGCCAGACGCGGACCTTCCGGGCCTCTACGCCGCGGCGGACGCCTTCGTCCTGCCGACCGCGGAGCTGGAGTGCTTCGGCCTGATCGCTCTGGAGGCGATGGCCTCCGGGCGGCCCGTCCTTGCGACGCCCGTCGCGGCGATCCCGGAGATCGTCGGACGTTTCGAGCCCGCGTGGCTCGCGCGAGATCCGTCGTCCGAAGCGATCGAAGAGGTGATTCGGAAGTTTCTCGCAGGCGAGCTACCGGTGCATGATCCCAACGTGCTCAGTGCGCGGGTAAAAGAGCAGTTCGGCGCGGCGAACGTATTGCCGCGCCTGCTGGAGGCCACACGGCCGCGGCTCGTGAAGAGGGGCGATGTGGGCCTTGGCACCTCATCCGACCGATGAAGCGGGTGCTCCTCTCCGCGATCAACATTCACACGAGCGGGCCGCTCACGATCGTGCGCGACGCGCTTGCCGCCATTTGTCGCACGGAAGCCTTCCGCTTCCGAACCGAGATCTTCGACGCACCCGACATCCAATTTCTGGCGGAGACGCCTCTAGACACCTGCTGTTTGGTACGGACCCTAGTCTCGTGATCTTTCAAGCGAGTGCGTTTATTCCGGAGTCGGTCTTCACTGCGGAGTTCGTCGAGAAGGGTTTGCGATCGCCGCCTACGATAGCCCTCGTTCTCGAACTCGCGAACGTGGGCGCGATTGGGCTGCTCCTTTCGCTCTTGTCAGCTGCGCACTCGTCGCAGTGCCTTCGACCCTTGAGTGCGGAGGCACAGGTCGGTCGTGAGGCGTGGTGTTTAAGCATTCCGACGTTCATGGCTGCGGCGGCGATGTACCTCGTCGCCGCGGGATTCAGCTCGTCGTTCTGGGTGCTGTTCATTGGAATCGGGTTCGGCGCTTTGAGGCTGGTGCGATCCGCACGCGCCGGCCCTGAGAGGGGTCACGCGGGAGAAGCCCCAAGTGGCGCTTTCTGATGCGCATAGGAGTCAATCTCCTCTACCTGATTCCGGGCATCGTCGGTGGATCCGAGACATATGCGCGCGGGCTCATCGACGGGTTCGCGAAGGTCGGGCTCCACCACGAGTTCGACGTCTTCGTGAACCGCGAGGGAGCGGACTGGTGGCTGCCGGAGCAGGCAAACTTCCGAAGGGTCGTGTGTCCGCTCAGCGGCACGCGGCGGGCCGGACGCTACGTGTTTGAGCAGGTAAGACTTCCGTCGATCCTAAAGGCGCGGAGGCTCGACATCCTTCACTCGCTCGGAAACGTGGCTCCCCTTGCTCCTGGTTGCCGCTCCGTCGTCACGATTCATTATGACATGCGCTTCCTCGCGTACGGCGACCCGAAGGCGATCGCGCGGTGGGCGATCTTGCGAGCTCTGGTCCCGGCTTCAGCCGCTCGGGCTGACCATGTCCTGACAGTTTCCGAGTTCTCGCGGCAAGAGGTGTGCCGTCACCTCGGCGTACCGCCTTGCCGAGTCACCGTGACTCACCTGGCGCCGGAGACCCGATGGACAGATGAGGGCGCGCGCAATGTCTCGAAGGCTCGCGAGAGCGGGCACGCGGTAGCGTTCAGTAGCTTGAGTCCGCACAAGAACATCCGCCGGCTGGTTCAGGCCTACAAGCTGGCTCGGTGTCGGGGGCTCAGACAACGGCTGGTCATCGTCGGACACTTGCCGGCAGCGCGCAGCGAAACCCTCCCCGACGGACTGGAACTCTCGGGCTATCTGGACAACGAGCAGCTCGTCGAGACGGTCGCCGGCGCGGACTTCCTAGTTTTCCCATCTATTTACGAGGGCTTCGGGCTACCGGTTCTCGAGGCCATGGCGGCTGGGGTGCCCGTTCTCTGTTCGAATCGCGCGTCACTCCCGGAGGTCGCGGGAGAGGCGGCCTTGTTTTTCGACCCGGAGTCAATCGAAGCAATAGCCGACGGCATGCGTGCGGTGGGAAGTGACCCAGTACTCCGGAGTCGGATGCGCGAACGGGGCTTCGAGAATGCAAAGCGCTTCTCCTGGCAACGCACGGCGATGGAGACGCTGGCCGTCTACGAAAGGGTCATGCGGCGGAGCACCGGTGGAAGGTGACAGAGCCCCCGCGAGCAGAAACGAAGTGGATGAGTATGTGGGTTCTTGTCACTGGCGGAGCCCAAGGAGCCAGCGGGCGCCCAGGCTCTACACTGAGCGCGCACGGTTCGCCGCGGGGGGAGTCTCCGCGGTACCGTAAGAGTTCCCATCTCTGCGGGTCGGAGCGGTAGCGGTCCTCGGGATGCACGTCCTGATCGTTTCGCAGTACTTCTGGCCGGAGTCATTCCGTATTAATGATCTCGCAGTCACGCTTCGTGAGCGTGGTCACGAAGTGACCGTCTTGACGGGGATTCCGAACTATCCGGTCGGTCGCTCCTTCCCCGGCTATCGGGCCTTCACGGTTCTGCGCGAGAGTTTCCGGGGGGTCGTCGTCAGGAGGACGCCCTTGATACCCAGGGGGGAGGGAACCCGGTGGCGGCTCGCGCTGAACTACTTGTCCTTTGCTTTTTCGGCGAGCCTCGCCACCTTCTTCCTACGGGAGAGGTTCGATCTGATTTTCGTCTACGAGATGTCTCCGATCACGGTGGGTCTGCCGGCCATCCTGCTCCGCAGACTCCGGCGGATACCCGTGATGTTCTGGGTGCAGGACCTGTGGCCGGAAAGCCTTTCCGCCACAGGCGCGATACGCTCCCGGACGGTTCTGGCCCTGATGGAGAAGGTTGTTCGCTTCATCTATCGTAGCTGCGATCAGATTCTGGTGCAGTCGGAGGCGTTCGTACCCTGTGTGAGGGCCCTCTGTCCAAAGAAAACGCCTGTATCGTTCTTCCCCAACTGGGCGGAGGCGTTCTACATGCCCCTCACTCTTCGCGCCGATTCGCCGGCACGCGCCGAGCTGCCGAACGGTTTCCGCGTGATCTTTGCAGGGAACATCGGCGCCGCCCAGTCGTTCGAGACGATCCTGGCAGCGGCCCAGCGGCTGAAGCACCAGGAGGACGTTCATTGGGTGGTCTTCGGCAACGGACGCCGGAAAAGCTGGGTCGAGAGCGAGATCTCGGCCCGCGGCCTGTCGCGAACAGTTCACCTTCTCGGAACGCGGCCCGCCGAAGCGATGCCCCGCTATTTTGCGCTCGCGGACGGGCTGCTCGTGACACTGAAGCGCGACCCGGTCTTCGCGCTGACGGTCCCGAGCAAGATCCAGTCCTATCTGGCTTGCGGGAGGCCGGTCCTGGCAGCGCTCGATGGGGAAGGAGCACGAGTCCTCGCGGAGTCCGGGGCTGGTCTCGTCGTCGGCGCGGAGGACTCAGAAGGCCTGGCTGAAGCGGTGATCCGCCTTCGCCGGATGTCCTCCGACGAGCGCGAGATCATGGGGCGCCGCGGTCGCGAATACTTTGAAGCAAACTTCGACCGCGACAGGCTCCTCGACCGACTCGAAGGTTGGATGCGAGAACTGACACGGAGACGCGCACGCGGATCCTGATTCTCGGCGGCGACGGAATGCTGGGGCATCAGCTCGTCGCTTCGCTTAAGCCACGCCACCAGGTCGGGTCGACCGTCCGCGGAAATGTCGCCCCCGGCTCCGAAACCAGTCTCGTCTCCGGGGTCAGGGTGTTTTCGGGTGTCGATGTCCGAACGATGGAGCGTGTTCGGGAAGTCGTCGCGGAGTTCGAGCCGACAGCAATCGTCAACGCGGTCGGCGTCGTGAAGCAGCGATCGGAGGCGAAGCAGATCGTTCCGTCGCTCGAGATCAACGCTCTCTTTCCGCATCACCTGGCGGGACTCTGCCGTGCCGCCGGCGCGCGACTCGTTCACCTGAGCACCGATTGCGTGTTCTCGGGCAGGAAAGGGAACTATTCGGAGCAGGACACGCCCGATCCGGTGGATCTTTACGGGCAGAGCAAACTGCTCGGGGAGTTGCGCGAGCCGCCGGCCGTGACTCTTCGCACGTCGATCATCGGGCTCGAGCTCCTACGGAATACGGGGCTCGTCGAATGGTACCTGGCTCAGAAGGGGACGATCCGCGGCTTCCGGAAGGCGATCTATTCTGGCTTCACGACCATGGAGATCACGCGAGTCATCGAGATGGTCCTGGTGGATTTCCCCGACCTTCACGGGGTCTGGCATGTGGCATCCGCGCCGATCAGAAAATATGATCTGCTCCGAAGGCTGACGGAAAAGCTCGGGCGAAGGGATATCCAGATCGAGCCTGACGATCAATTCGTGTGTGACCGAAGCCTCTGTTCCACCGCTTTCTCGGAAACGACCGGATATCGCGCGCCCGGGTGGGATCTCATGCTCGAGGAACTCGCCGGTCAGATACACCAGCGGGGAGGCCGACCCCGATGATCCTGGAGGGCAAGCGGATCCTGGTGACGGGTGGAACGGGCTCTCTCGGGAAGGTTCTCGTGCAGCGGCTCCTGTCGGGCGAGATCGCGACGCCTTCGAAGGTGGTCGTCCTGTCTCGCGACGAAGCGAAGCAGCACGAGATGCGCCTCTCGTACCTCCACAGGACGGTCGCAACGGACGAAGTCATCTACGAGAATTTTCGGCGCGCCCTCGAGTTCCGGATCGGAGACGTCCGGGATTACGCCGATGTTTGCTCCGCCCTCCGGGACGCGGACGTTGTCGTGAACGCCGCCGCCCTCAAACAGGTCCCGACCTGCGAGTACTTTCCGGAGCAGGCCCTTCTGACCAACTGTCAGGGCCCGGTGAACATCGTTCGCGCCATCCGAGAGCACGGATTCCCGGTCGAGACCGTCGTCGGGGTAAGCACGGACAAGGCGTGCAAACCCGTCAATGTGATGGGCATGACGAAGGCCCTGCAGGAGCGGATCTTCATCTCGAGCAACATTCTTACCCCGGGAACGCGGTTCGTCTGCGTGCGCTACGGCAACGTCCTCGCCTCCCGAGGCTCTGTCATCCCTCTCTTCCACGCGCAGATTGCCCGGGGGGGCCCCGTGACGGTCACCGTCCCTGAGATGACCCGGTTCCTTTTGAGCCTCGACCAGGCGGTCGACACGGTCCTCGCCGCGCTGCGGTTCGCCCGGCCCGGAGAGACTTTCGTTCCTCGCGTTCCGGCCGCCACCGTGATCGACATCGCCCGGGCGCTCATCGGCGAGCGGCGCATCGAGATCCGGGAGATCGGGATCCGCGCCGGCGAAAAGATGCACGAGAGCTTGGTCTCCGAGGAGGAGTGCTATCACACCGTCTGGCGCGACGGCTTCTACGTGATCCGACCGGTGGTCCCGGAGCTGCGGAACGATGACGCGCCGGCGCTCGAGCCTCTCGGCCGGGAGTACAGCTCGGCCGACTCGGTCGCCGGCCTCGAGGAAACGGCGGAGCTGTTGCGCCGAAACCGCCTTATGGTGCGCGACGTCGACCTCGACGAGCGGGAGGAGCTCCTGCGGTAGCCCGCGCGGGTGCGTTGAGGAAGAAGGCGATGCGAAAGCTCAAGGTCATGACGATCGTCGGGACCCGGCCCGAGGTGATCAAGATGAGTCGGATCATTCCCGAGCTGGACCGGTACACGAACCATCTCCTCGTCCATTCGGGACAGAACTTCGACTACGAGCTCAGCGAGATCTTTTTCGACGAAATGGGGCTGCGGAAACCGGATCACTTCCTCGGAGTGGCAGCCGAGAGCGCCGCGGAGGCCATCGGCAGGACGATCTCCTCGGCAGACGCCCTGTTCGCTCGGGAAAGTCCAGACGCAGTCGTCTTCTACGGCGACACGAACACCTGCCTGGCTGTGATCCCGGCGAAACGGCGCCGGATTCCCGTTTTCCACGTCGAGGCGGGGAACCGTTGCTTCGACCAGCGCGTGCCGGAGGAAATCAATCGGAAGATCGTCGACCACTTAAGCGACGTCAACCTGACTCTGACGGAGCACGCGCGGCGTTACCTCCTCGCGGAGGGCCTTCCGGCCGACCGCATCATCGTCGTGGGATCGCCGATGCGCGAAGTGCTCGACCACTATGCGCGTGCGATCGAAGCTTCCGATGTCCTCGCCAGGCTGAATCTCGAGAAGGGTCGCTTTTTTCTCGTCAGCGCGCACCGGGAGGAAACCGTCGATTCGCCGGAACGGCTCTCCGGGCTTCTCGAGACGCTGGAGGCGTTGGCGCAAACGTTCAAGCGGCGTGTTCTCGTTTCCACGCATCCGCGCACCCAGAAGAGAATGGCCGAGGTCCGGGCCGTCGGCCGGGGCTCCAACGGCGGTGTCGAGTTCAGTAAGCCTTTCGGCTTTTTCGATTATGTGACGCTCGAGCGGAACGCGTTCTGTGTGCTTTCCGACAGCGGGACCCTGACGGAAGAGGCCGCGCTTCTCGGGTTTCCCGCGGTCATGATCCGCGAGGCGCACGAACGCCCCGAGGGGATGGACGAGGCGGTGGTCATCATGAGCGGCCTGGGGCGCGAGCGGATACTGCAGAGCGTAGACCTCGTCACGAGACAGAACTTTCGGCCGAACCCGGTTCGCGACTACGGATCGGGAAACGTCTCGCAGAAAGTCGTGCGCATCATCCTGAGCTCCGTGGATGTGGTAAACCGCCGAGTCTGGTTTTGTCCGCCGTCGCGCTGAAGTGGACCGTTGCCTCGTAACCGGCGCTGACGGCTTCATCGCCACCTGTCTCCGAAGACGTCTCCGCGAGCAGGGATTCTCCGTCGTGAGCCTCGCGCATCGCCCTCGAGAGGTCGAATTACGGCAGGAAGCCCGGTTCGTTCTCGATCTGGCCCGCGAAGACGTCCCTGCCGCCGCGCTGAAAGGGGTGGACGTCGTCTTTCACCTTGCCGCCAGGACGCACGCGCTGTCGGAGGTCGATGTGGACGAGACCGAATATCGGCGCGTCAACGTGGATGGCACGCGGCACCTCCTTGCGGCGGGCCGCGAGGCGGGCGTCGAGCGATTCGTGTTCTTCAGCAGCGTCGCGGCGGCGGGCGAGGGCGCGTCGGAATGCATGGACGAGTCCATCGAGCCCCGGCCGACGACGGCCTACGGCCGCACGAAGCTTGAGGCAGAGCGTCTCGTCATCGAACACGGCGCCCGCTTCGGCGTGCACGCCGTTTGCCTCCGTTTGCCCATGGTGTATGGGCCCGGCAACAAGGGGAACATTCATCGCATGATCGATTGGGTGGCCCGGGGACACTTTCCGCCTCTGCCCGAGGTCGGGAATCGACGGAGCATCATCCATGTGGCCGACGCGGTGGAGGCGGCTTGCCTCGCGGCCGTGCGCCCGGCCGCGAGCGGCCAGACCTACATCGTGACGGACGGCAGGCCCCATTCGTCCCGCGAGCTCTACGAGCTCATCTGCAAAGGGCTGGGAAGGGCAATCCCCGGGTGGAACGTCCCGCTGCCGGTGCTGCGCGGCCTGGCCCGGGCTGGAGACGTGATCGGCCGCGTGAGAGGGCGGCGGTTTTTCTTCGACTCCGATGCTCTGGAAAAACTGATCGGTTCGGCCTGGTACAGCTCCGAAAAGATCTCTCGCGAGCTGGGGTATCGCCCGTCCGTCACCTTTGAAGAGGCTCTTCCGGAGCTGATCCTGTGGTATCGCAAAGGGCAGGGATGAGCGCCACGCAGCTCGCCATTTTTGCCGCTGTTTTTCTTCTTGCCTGGTGGCTGACGGGTCGGCTCACGTCACCGGCGTCGAGGTCCCGCCTCCTGGACATCCCCAACGAGCGCTCGCTGCACGATGAGCCGGAGCCTCGGACCGGCGGCCTTGCCATTCTGGCGGGCCTCGCCCTCGGTCTCGCGCTGCAGGCGCTCACGACGCCTCTGGGGGATCGGCTGGATGGGGCGGTAGCGGGTGTGAGGGGATGGATGCTGGGGGCGGTTCTGCTCGTGGCGGCGGTCTCATACTGGGACGACCAAAAAGGACTGTCGCCCGGCGTTCGCCTGGTCGCGCACGTGCTCGCGGCCGCCGCGATCGTGCTGGCCGCCGGCCTCCGGATCAACTCGATCAGGGCGCCGGTTCTCGGGACTTTCTCTCTGGGAGGATTTGGCGCGCTCTTCACGATTCTGTTTCTCGTGTGGATTACCAATCTGTACAACTTCATGGACGGGATGGATGGCCTGGCGGCGGGAATGACGGTTCTGGGATGTGGCTTTCTGGCGGCTGTCGCCGCGGCGGGTGAGGGACGGGACCTGGTCGCCGTCCTGCTCGTCGTCGCCGGCGCGGCCGGCGGGTTCCTCTTGCACAACCTGCCTCCAGCGAGGATCTTCATGGGGGACACGGGAAGTGTCTCGTTGGGCTTTCTCGTCGCGACGCTTTCGGTGTGGTTCGTCAGCGACGGGCTTTGCGATTTGTGGGTTCCCGTTCTGGTTTTCTCTCCCTTCGTCGTGGACGCGACGGTCACGTTGGTACGAAGGCTCGTCCGAGGAGAGAAGGCCTGGCAGGCTCATCGCGAGCATTACTACCAGCGGTTGGTGCTCGCGGGGTGGGGGCAGCGCAAGACGGTCATGGCCGAGTACGCTCTCATGACGGCCTGCGGGGCGAGCGCCCTCGTTTCCCTTCGGCTTTCGGAAGCCGGCCGCCTCGCCCTGCTCTCGATCTGGGCCCTGGTGTACGTTTCTCTTGCCGCGGCGGTCCACGCCATTGAAAGCCGGGCCCGTCACCGCGCTGCGGAGGGGACGCCTTGATGATCGCGGAGAGCGACGATATGACCCGGAAGATTCCATGACAACCACGAACCTTGAGGTCGCAGGAGCTGGCTCCGCTGTCGGGCGGATGCTGCAGGAGTCAGTGCAGATCGTGAGCGCAACCCGCGCGCTCCGATACCTGACGCTCCTTTCGCTTGATGCCCTGTTCACCATCGGTTCTCTCTACCTGGCGTTCCTCGTCCGTTTCGACGGGCACATCCCCCCCGACTACGCGCGGAAGCTCGTCATCGCTCTTCCGATCCTGGTCGTGATCCGGCTGGTCGTCAACGTGGCCCTTGGGCTCCACCGCTGGTCGTTCCGGCTCTCCGGCTTCCACGAAGCGGTCCGGCTCGCCACGGCGACGCTCGCTGGGAGCGTCTGCTTCGTCGCCGTCTTCTACTTCTTCCAGCGGCTCGGCCCGCCGCGCTCGGTGATCCTCCTCGAGTTCTTCCTGACTTCCGCGGTGATGGGGGGTCTGCGCTTCTCGCCGCGCCTGGCTTCGGGCTGGTACGGTGACCGGCAGCGGTCGCGGCAGCAGGGTTCGCGCCACACGATCATCGTCGGGGCCGGGAGCGCCGGGGACCTGCTCCTGCGCGACCTGTGCCGGTCGCGTGAGCACAACTACCACGTCGTCGGGTTCGTGGACGACGACGTTCGCAAGATTGGGACCCACCTGGGCGGCCGCCCGGTCCTGGGCAAAATCGACGACCTGCCCGACGTCATCGAGAAGTACGACGTGACGCAGGTCCTGATCGCCATTCCCCGTCTCTCCGCCGAGCGCATCCAGATGATCCTGCGGCTGTGCTCGAGCCTGAAGGTTCATTTCAAGATCATCCCGGTTTCATTTGCCTACCTGAACGACAAGATCACTGCGTCGATGCTCCACGACCTCTCGCCGGAGGACCTGCTGCCGCGCGACCCGAACGTCTTCGACGCCGAGGAGATCCGGCGTCTCGTGTCCGGCAAGCGCATCCTCGTGACGGGAGCGGCGGGCTCGATCGGCGGGGAGATCGCCCGGCAGGTCTCGCGCTATGGCTGTGAGACGCTGGTGCTGGTCGACATCAACGAGAACGACCTCTACTTCCTCTACCGTGAGCTGCGCGAGCGGCGGCCGGACGTCAAGGTGGCTGCGGAGCTCGCCGACGTGCGCGAGGCCGGCCGGCTGATGCGCCTGGGCGCTCTCTACCGGCCACACGTCGTTTTCCATGCCGCGGCGCACAAGCACGTGCCGCTCATGGAGGGCGCGCCGGAGGAAGCTGTCAAGAACAACGTGTTTGGCACTGAGAACGCCGCCCGGATGGCCGAGGCCTGCGGGGCCGAGCGGTTCGTCCTGATCTCGACGGACAAGGCCTTGCATCCGGCGAGCGTGATGGGGGCTACCAAGCGGGTTGCGGAACTGATCGTGCGGGACCTCGCACGGACGTCGGTGACGCGCTTCACGGCGGTCCGGTTCGGAAACGTCCTCGGCTCGGCAGGCAGCGTGGTGCCGCTCTTTAAAAAGCAGATCGAGCGGGGAGGGCCCGTCACGGTGACGCACCCCGAGTGCCGCCGGTATTTCATGACGATCCCCGAGGCGGTAGGTCTCGTGCTGCTGGCGGGGCTCGGCGACTACGGGGAGCTCTGCATCCTCGACATGGGGCAGCCGATCCGGATCGTCGATCTCGCCTCTCACATGGTCACGATGGCGGGCCTTGTGCCCGGTTCGGACATCCGGATCGAGTTCATCGGGTTGCGTCCGGGGGAGAAGCTGAATGAGGAGCTGATGACCGAGGGGGAGGAACAGAGCCAGGTTGTGCGCGACCGGATCTACGCTGCGAAGAGCCCGTCGCCGCCGGCCGACCTCCAGGAGCACTTGGCGAGGCTTCGCCGCCAAGCCGAGGCGAGCGACCGTCGGGGCCTGCTTCGAACGTTGAAACGGCTCATCCCGACGTACGTTTCGGCCGAGCCACCCGAGGTCGTCCCGTCAGCCCCGGATGACGCCAGGGCTACGGCGCCGACCACGGTGCAACATTGAGGGATCTTCGGTCCTTGACAGGAGCCCGCCATGACGGAACAGGAAGCAAGCGTTCAGCACCGGCAGCCGTTGGAGCCTCTCCCGGCTTCGGCTGAGCCGGAGCCGCCGACACTCTCCGATGCGATTCGATTCCTCTACCGCAAACGCATGGCCTTACTCGCGCGGTTCGGCATGTTCGCGGCTCTCGGCCTGGTTGTTTTCGCGATTTGGCTTTGGGCGACACCTCGGCATGCAGAGGGCAGGCTCGTATTGTCCTTTCGCGGCATCGAAAAATGGGAATACCCGAGTGGGCGAAAGTTCAGCCTTGGGGATTTGCGCGCACGCGACCTCCTGAGTGGCGCGCTCGCGGACGCCGGCATTGCGGCCGGGAGAGCGGACCTCAATTCCGTTTCGGCGAAGCTCAGAGTCCTTCCGATCATCCCGTCGGAAGTCGTTTCTCGGTGGAAGAAGGCCGACCGGGACGGAGTGAAAAGAGAAGACTATTCGCCGAGCGACTTCGATCTCGCTCTTTCGGTGCCGGGGCTATCAGCGGGAGAACAGGTTCGGCTTCTTGACGCGATCCTGAAAAGATACCAGAACAGAGTCAAGTTCGAGGAAAGCGCGGCGCTTGCCTTCATCAGCAATTGGTCAGAAGCGTCGTATCGGGATCTGCTGGACCAGTACGACTACTGGGACATTCCCAACATCCTCGACCAGAACGTCGAGCTCTTGAACCGTTATTTGAATCAGTTGATCGAGGAGTCACAGAACTATAAGGACCCGGCGTCCCAGTTCTCGTTCCGCGACGCTCAGAAGGAGTTGAAGATCTGGTCCGCGACACGGCTGGAAGCCCTCAAAGGGGTCACCTACGGAAGGAGGCTCGTCAAAAACAAGGACACTTCGCTCCTAACCGCCCAATACCGTTTGGAGGACCTGGACATTCAGGTCCGCAGAAGAACCGGAGAAGCCCTGGAGGCGATGAAGCTGCTCGAGGCCAGCCAGAAGCCGCAGGCGCTGGCGGCGACTCAGTCCGCGACTCGGGATGGGCTTCCCATCGTCGACGCGAGCGTTCTAGACCGGTTAGTCAGGAGCGATTATCTCGGACCGCTCGTCAAGCGCATCTCGGACCTCCAAGAAGAGACGAAACGGCTCGAGGCCGAAAAGTGGCGTCTCGAGAAAGACATGACGCTTCTGCCTCAGGCTCGGAACATCACGCCTTCGGAGCTACCAGGCGGCTACCGCGAGCTGGTCGCCACGGTCTCCGGTGAGCTCGGCAAGATTATCCAGAACTACAATCGCCTGT
>Ga0070707_100000738_pt1 | contig 32436 bp, 35 predicted proteins | sample KBSK5502metaG_FD_65468 | JGI IMG/M metagenome (GOLD analysis project Ga0070707, IMG submission 65468) | Corn, switchgrass and miscanthus rhizosphere microbial communities from Kellogg Biological Station, Michigan, USA - KBS K5-50-2 metaG | ecosystem: Host-associated > Plants > Roots >... | reverse complement strand
GTCCCGGATCTCCCACTCGGTGCAGGCGGTCGGCGTCTTCCAGGTCTCGTCGTCGGTGTTGTCGATGAGGTCGTAGAAGGTCTGGCGCTCCTTGCGGACGACCTTCAGCAGGTGGTCCTTGGCTTCCGGAGCGAACGTGTTGATGCGAGCCGGCCGAACTTCGACACTCATGCGGCTTCCTCCTCTTTGACCGGCCCCCAGGTGGGGGGCGGACGCTCCTAGGATGCTCCCGCCTAGGCCAAAACACAAGGCCGACGATCTCGAAGAGTTCGCCGGATATCGGGGCCTCCGCTCGTTCGAATTGGAGGTGGGTAGCGAGCGAAACGTCTACGCCGGCCTGCGCCAGCAGATGCTGACTCTCGATCCGGCCACCAGCCGCCTGGCTGCTTCAGCCGAGCACCCCCATGTCTACGGCGGACTCATGGAGATGGGTATCGGCGGCGCGGTCGCCACCCTGGTGGTCGTCGCCGACGGCACGACCAGCTTTTATTTCAGTACCGGTGGCGGCATCATCGGGGCCGGCTTCCATGAATCGGTCAAGGGTCCGAGCAAGGCATTCCTCGCCGCGCTCGAGCGGCACGTCGGCGAGCTCGGCCCCGACCCCGGTGGTGAGACACCACCCGCGGGCGTCACCCATCTGCGCGCTCTCACATTTGATCGTGGGCGCTTGCTCGCCGTGGCTCCCGAGGCTGACCTCGCCGCGAAGCGGAATCCCTTCTGGGATGTCTTCTTCACCGGACACGCACTGATTACCGCGATTCGTACGCTCCCGGCTGTCAGGAAAGCGTCCTGAGTGGATAATTCGGCCATGTACAACGCGGCCGCCTGGCACGACTTCTTCATGATGGTGGGCGGGGGCGCCGCTGCTCTGACCGGCCTGGTCTTCGTCGCGATGTCGCTTCATCTCGACCAGATCGCCTTGAACGCCGCCCACCGGCACCGGGCTCGCACCGTGCTCACCGGTCTGACGGCCGTGTTCATTCGTTGCGCGCTTGTCTTGATGGCCGGTCAGAGCGGTCAGGCAGTGGCTCTCGAGCTGATCATCGTGCTGATCGGGGTCGAGTTCGTGCTCTATCGCAGCATCCGCCAGGCGCTGGCGGCTAGCGACGCGTTTGATCCGGCTTTGCTCTGGCGAACACTCGGGAGCTTTGCCTGCCTGGTCATCGAGCAAGCCGGCGCGTTGGTTCTGTTCTTTGGCAATGTTGGAGGACTCTACGGCGTCGGCGTCGGCATGATGGCCTCTTTCGTGTTCATGGTCACCGGTGCCTGGCTCCTGATTGTTGGAGTGAGACGGGAGGAGGCCGCCCAGGCGACCGCCTAACATTTCCCACATCGTGGCTGCTGTGGGAAGTGCCTACACATGTGGTAAACTGATCAGGTGGCCCAATCCGATGCCTTCTCGGTTCAACTCGGAGGCCGCGGTCGCCTGGTTCTTCCTGCCGCGATCCGGAAGCGGCTGAAGCTGCGCGAAGGTGATGAGCTGGTTGTCACAGTCCAGCCTGATGGTTCTCTTCGCCTGACAAGCCCCGCTCAGATCGTGAGAGAGACACGAGGGCTTTACCGGGCGAAGGCAGGGCGGCACCGATCACTCGCCGCGGAGCTAATTGCTGAACGACGAGCCGATGTAAAGCGAGAGACGTCCAAGTCCTAGTTGGAAGACGCGACATCTGTCCTCGACGCCTCTGCTCTTCTCGCCTATCTCAACGATGAAGCGGGCGCCGATCAAGTGGAAGACGCGTTACGTCGCGGCTCAGCCATTAGCGCAGTAAATCTCGCGGAGGTCCTCGGCAAGCTCGCTGAAGTGGGCGAGGATCCGCAGGATGTCATCGAGAATCTGAAACGCCGAGGGCTGCTAGGTGGCAACCTGGTCGTCTCTTCGCTAAGCGCTGATGACGCCATCATAATCGCCAAGCTGCATCGAAATACGAAGGCGCACGGCCTCTCTCTGGGGGATCGCGCCTGCCTCGGACTGGCGCTCCGACTCCGGGTCCCGGCCCTAACAGCAGACCGCGCCTGGTCAGGGCTGAAGGTCGCCGTCAAGGTCGAGGCAATTCGTTAGGCCGTCCCCGGTGGGGAGGTTACTAGCGCAGCGCGCCCGTCGTCTGCCCCACCTCGATGAGGTGGCCGTCCGGGTCCCGGATGTAGGCGCGAATCTCCCGGCCATGATCTTTCGGCTCGGTGAGGAATTTCGCGCCTTTGGCCGACCATTCTTTGTAGGCCTTCTGAATGTCCGCGACACGGATGTTGAGAAAGGCGCTGGTGCGGTTGGGGTCAGGCGGGGTTGTCAGCGTGACGGTCGGTTTATCGTCGGTGGGCCCGCCGCCCTCATTGAGGATGAGCCATGAGTTGGCGACCTTCATGACCACCGGGTCGCGCTCGATGATCACTTTGGCGTCGAAGACCTTCTGGTAGAAGTCGCCGGAGCGGTCCTGGTCGGCGACGACCAGGAAGTGCGTGATAACGAAACCGTCTTTGGGTACCGGAAAGTGTAGGACCCCGGTCGCCTGCCCCACCTCGATCAGGTGGCCGTCCGGGTCTCGGATGTAGGCCCGGATCTCCCGGCCGTGGTCTTTCGGCTCGGTGAGAAACGTCGCGCCTTTGGCCGACCAGTCTTTGTAGGCCTTCTGAATGTCCCAGACCCGGATGTTAAGGAAGGCGCTGGTGCGGTTCGGGTCGGGTGGCGTCGTCAGGGTCACGGTCGGCTTGTCGTCCGTGGGCCCGCCACCCACATTCAAGATCAGCCAGGTGTTCGCCACCTTCATGATCACGGGATCACGTTCGATCAGCACCTCGCCGCCCAAGATCTTCTGATAGAAATCGCGTGAACGATCCTGGTCGGCGACGACCAGGAAGTGGGTGATAACGAAACCGTCTTTTGGTGCCGGAAAGTCATCGGGGTTCATATCGGACCTCCATTTGCTTTGCGCTCACGCGGCCATGACGCCGCCCTGGATAGCCTCCATTGTGGGGCTCTGGGCGGCGGCCGCCGACCGTGGCAACTGCAATCAGCCGGCCGGCGAGGTCACGTGGTCGAGGATCTGGTCGGTGACGGCTTCGGGCTGCTCGATGGTCGCCAGGTGTGGCGCGCCCGGGATGACGACGATCTCGGCGCCGGGGATCCTTCGGGCGATTTCACGCGACTGCTCGGGCGGCGTCGCCTGGTCCTCGGCCGCGGCGACAAGGAGGGTTGGCGCCCCGATCCGCGGCAAATCCTCGCGCAGGTCCATCGCCGCCAGCGCCTCGCAGGTGGCGGCATAGCCTTCGGGCGGGGTTGCCAGCAGCAGCGCCTTGATCCCGGCGACGACAGCCGGCCTGCGGGCCACGAATGCCGGCGTGAACCAGCGACCGATGACGGCGTCGGCGATCGCGGCCATCCCCTGCGCGCGCACGAGCTCGGCCCGCGCGGCGTAATCGTCGGGCCGGGGCATGCGCGCGGCCGAGCAGCAGACGACGAGTCGGTCGACGCGCTCGGGCGCGTTGGCGGCGAGCCACAGGCCGACCATCCCCCCAAGGGAGAGCCCACAGAACGCCACCCGCTCGAGCGCCAGCCGGTCGAGCAGGTGCAGCAGGTCCCGGCCGAGGTCCTCGATCCGGTACGGGCCCCCCGGGACGGGCGAGCCGCCGTGGCCGCGGTGGTCGTAGCGAACCACCCGCAACGCTGCGGAAAGGCGCGCCACCTGCGGGTCCCACATCGCCAGCGACAGGCCGAGTGCGTGCGAGAGCACCAGCACCGGCGCGCCCGCGGGCCCTTCTGTCTGGTAGTGGACGTCAATCGGCGGTGGCATGCTCATACTCCTTGCGCAGAACGTCTTTTGCTACCCGATGGGTCGGTGTCATCGGGAGCGACTCACGAAAGACGATCCGGCTGGGAATTTTGTACGGCGCCAGCCGTTTGGCCGCCCAGGCCTTGAGCGCGGGCTCGTCGCGGCTCACTCCTTCGCGCAGCACCACCACGGCGACCACCTCCTCCTCCACCAACCCGGCCGGAACGCCGAACACCGCTGCCGCACTCACCGCCGGATGCGCGCGTAGGGCATCCTCCACCTCCGCCGGCGCGATGTTCTCGCCACGGCGACGGATCATCTCCTTATACCGCCCCGTCAGGAACACGTCGCCATCCCGGTCGCGGAAGCCGGCATCGCCGCTGTGAAGCCATCCGTCCTTAAGGGTGGCGGCCGTCACCCCCGGCGCGTTCCAGTAGCCTGTCGTCATCACCGGGTTGCGGAAGCAGAGCTCGCCGACCTTGCCCGGTTCCGCATCGCCACCGTCCCGCCGCACGACGCGAAGCTCGTTTTCGAAAGCGCGCGATGCCGGCTGCCGCGGACGTCCGATGCTGCCGGCCTTCATGCGCGAGCTCGCGGTCTCGACGCAGCCGAACGGGTTCTCGCTCATCCCGTAGCCCGTCATGATGCGGACGCCGAAGCGCGCCTCGAGCTGGTCGCGCTGCGCCGGTGGTGGCCCGGGGGCAGCGTAGATCGTGCGCAGCGATGATTCGACCCACGTGCTCTCAGGTTGTGCTGCCAGGAACTCCAGCATCGCGCCTACCACGTTCACCGATGTCACCTCGAGAGCGCGGGCGTCCCGCCAGAAGGTCGAGGCGTCGAATCTCGGGGTCAGCGCGAGACTAAAGCCATGCGCCAACGCGGTCATCAGCGAGTAGGCCTGGGCGTTGATGTGAAACAGCGGCAGGCAGGCCCATAGCCGCTGCAGTCCGCGAAGCCCGATCCAGCCGGGGAATGCATATCCGGTCTCGGTGTAGGCCGCGTGGCGGACCATGACACCTTTGGGCCGGCTGGTCGTTCCCGACGTATACACGATGGCCGCGGGGACATCACGCGGCCCCGGCGCCGCCGGCGCAGGCTCCAATGCTTGGGCCGCGCTGTCGAGTGCGTTCACCTCAGAAGACAGAAGGCTCACCCGCGGCTGGAGATCTGTGGCCAGGTAGTCGAGCTCAGTCTGCGTGAGATCAGGATTGACGGCGGCCGGGATTCCACCCGCCCAGATGGCGCCGAGCCAGACATGAACCAGGGCCGGTGAGTTCGGCGCCGCGATCAGGACGCGCTCACCCGCCTCGAGGCCGCGCTTCTTTAGCGCCGTGGCGGCCCGACCGACGGCCGCCGCCAGTGCGCCGAAGGTCTCCGATCCATCCGTGGTGATGATGGCTGGTGCCTCACCGAAGCGCTCGGCCGCCGCGGCGACCAGCTCCGGCACGCTGGCGAAGCTCACTCAGCTGGTTTTCCCTCCCCTCGTGGGGGAGGGCCACCGTCTTTTCCCTCCCCCGCGGGGGGAGGGTCAGGGTGATGGCTCAGCACCTCGTCGGCGACCCGAAACGCCGTATGCGCGGCCGGGATGCCGCAGTACACGGCCGTCTGCAGCAGCACCTCGCGCAGCTCGCCGACGGTGACGCCGTTGCGCAGGGCGCCGCGTAGATGCAGGGCCAGCTCGTCTGGCCGATTCAAAGCCACAGTCATCGCGACCGTGATGCAGCTGCGCGTGCGACGATCGAGACCGGGACGCGACCAAATCTCGCCCCAGGCGTAGCGCGTGATCAGGTCCTGGAAGTCTTTCGTCAGGGGCGTCGCGCCCTGTGCCCGATCCACGTAGGCATCGCCGAGAACCTCGCGGCGAATTTTCATCCCGCGTTCGCGCCGCTCGTCGTCGTTCATCCCTCTCCTCTCTGAGCACGATACGCGCCAAGGGCGCGATCGATCAGCAAGCCGGCGACGCCGAGATACCCGGCCGGGTCGAGGGCGACGGCCAGCTCAGCCGCGTTGAGATGGGCGGTGACCGCCGGGTCCTCGCTGAGCACATCCTTCAATGGGCGGCCGGTTGAGGTCGCCGAGGCAACGGCAGCGTCCACCACGACCCGCGCCATGACCCGGTCGACCCGCTCCCCAAGCATCATCACGACGTGCTCCGCCATGATGCGGCCTCCGGTCAGGTCAAGGTTGCGTCGCATCCGGTCGGGATCGACCTGTAGCCCCGCCAGCAGCGACCCTAGCCTGAACACCGCGCCCCCGGCGAGGCGGAGCGTCTCCGCGAGTGCCGGCCACTCCGCCTGCCAGGCGCCGGCGGCCCGCTCGTGTTCCTGGACCATCGCCCCTTGCAGCACGGCGATTTGGGCGTTGATGCCTCGCACCGCGGCAAGGATCTCGATCGCATCGACCGGGTTGTGCTTGTGCGGCAGTGTTGAAGAGGTACCGCGTCCCGCGACCGCGCGCTCGGAGATCTCGCCGACCTCGGTCTGCGCAAGGAGCGCCACATCCAGGGCAACCTTCCCGGCGACGCCCGCAGCGATCCCCAGGGCCGTCGCCACCTCGACCACCCGTGCTCGCGCGGTGTGCCATGGCAGCGTTGGTTCCGCCAGCGCGAGCTCGCCCGCGAGCTCGCGGGCGACATCGAGCCCGCGGTCCGACAACGCGGCCATGGTGCCCGCCGCTCCACCGAACTGCACCGCCAGCCGGGTGCGCCGAACCCGAATGAGCTCCGATCGCCCCTCGACGATAGCGATCAGCCAGCCGGCCGCTTTCAGCCCGAAGGTGGTCGGGAGCGCCTGCTGCAGCAGCGTGCGCGCCGCCATCACGGTCGCGCGGTGCCGATCGGCGAGCGTCGCGGCCGAGGCGGCCGCCAGCTCCAGGTCCGCGAGGATGAGGTCGAGGCCGCGCCGCGCGATCAACATCATCGCGGTGTCCAGGACGTCCTGGCTGGTCGCGCCGCGATGCAGATAGGGAGCCGCCTCCCTCGGCACGGCGGCCCGCAACGCATTGAGCAGCGGAATCACGGGATTCGCACTGCGGACTGCGGCCCTGCCGAGTTGAGCCACATCGAAGTCGTCAACCCGACAATGACTGGCGATGCCATCGGCCGCGCTCGCCGGGACGAGGCCGACTCGCGACTCGGCTCGTGCCAGCGCCGCCTCGACGTCGAGCATGGCCTGCACCCAGGCGCGGTCCGACACCGTGACCAGCATCACATCGGTGCTGAGGCTCGGCCCGAAAAGCGCGTCAGATGGCAAAGAAGACCGTCTCCCGTTCGCCCTGCAGCCTGACGTCGAAATGCAGCACGCCACCGTAATTCCGGGCGATCAGCGTCTCCCGCCGCGCCGGCTCGACGAGGTTCAGAACCGGATCGGTCGCGTTCGCCGCCGTCTCGTCAGGAAAATACAGCCGCGTGACCAGGTGACGGAGCAGGCCGCGGGCGAAGACGGTGACGTTGAGGTGAGCCGCCTGCACGCGTCCGTCCGGCGCCGGCGTTGCGCCGGGCTTGAGGGTGAGGAAGCTAAATGCGCCTTCGGAGTCGGTGCGGCAGCGCCCAAACCCTGTCGAAGGGTCGCGGGATTTCCCGCGTGTCCCCTCGCCGTCGGCGATCGTGCGATAGCGGCCCTGATCGTCCGCCTGCCAGATTTCCAGCAGCGCGTCGGGGACGGGGTCGCCGTTGCCATCGAGCACCTGGCCCTCGATTCGAATCACGCCGGCTAACCCCGGCGTGGCGATCTGCTCCCCCCTCTCGAACGGGAGTCCGACCCCGAAGAAGGGGCCGACGGTCTGGGACGGCGTCAGCGGGGCTGTCATGCCTCGTCCTCGAAGGGCGTCGCGGCGCGGCCGCGCAGCACGATATCCCAGCGGTAGGCGAGCGCCCACTCGGGCACCGTCGTCTCGGGATCGAATTGCGACACGAGGCGCTCGCGGCCGGCTCGATCCGGGATCGACTGCAGGATCGGATCCCGCGGCATCAACGGGTCGCCGGGGAAGTACATCTGCGTCACCAACCGGCTGCGGAACTGGCTGCCGAAGAGCGAGAAGTGGATGTGCGCCGGCCGCCAGGCGTTGCGATGGTTCTTCCACGGATACGCGCCGGGCTTGATCGTGATGAAACGATAGCGACCTTCGGTGTCCGTCAGGCAGCGACCGGCTCCGCTGAAGTTCGGGTCGAGCGGCGCTGGGTGCTGGTCATCCTGGTCGAGGTAGCGGCCGGCCGCGTTCGCCTGCCAGACTTCCACAATCGTGTTTCGGAGCGGTCGGCCATCGCTGTCGAGCACCCGGCCGGTGACGATGATCCGTTCGCCGATCGGTTCGCCTCCATGCCGGCGGGTCAAGTCACGGTCCAGCTCCGCGATGGTTCGTGGGAATAGTGGCGCGGGGAAATCATGGAACCCCTCGGGCAGGTGGACCAGCGGCTTCGCGGGTGCGCGCAGTCGCGTTCCAACATAGTCGGGGTACAGGTACGGTGGTTCGCGCTCGTCGTCGCTCACGATTTTTCCCTCCCCCTCTGGGGGAGGGCAGGGTGGGGGCTGTGCAGCCAGTAGCCGACCGGAAAGACCTGCAGATGGAGACGGCGGCTGATCAGGCCCCAGACCCCTTTCGGCACGAACATCGCGATCACCACCGCCACGGCGCCGAGCAGGATCAGGTACCAGGCGCCGAACTGGGCGAGCGTCTGCTGGATGACGGTGTAGATGGCGGTGCCGACGATCGGTCCCTCGATGCTGCCCAGACCCCCGATCAGCGAAATGAAAATCATCTTCGCCGACCACTGGACGCTGAAGATCGCGCTCGCCAGCACGTTGAGCTGGCTGATGATGAGGAGCGCGCCGCCCGCGCCGCAGCCGGCGGCGGAAACGACGTAGACGATCCGTTGAGCGGTGGTGACGCGAACCCCGACGCTGCGCGCGGCGAGCTCGTTGTCACGGATCGCGGTGAGATCTAGCCCCATCCGGCTCCGCAGTAGGAGGTACGCGGCCAGCAGCGCCGCGACGGCGATGGCCAGCGCACTCCAGTACGTGAGCGCCTGCCGCAGCACCGGATCGATGAAGGCAAGCCCGGGCAGCGCGGTCCCGGTGCCTCCTCCCAGCGAGCGCACCCGCACCAGCGCGAGAAAGAAGACCTCCGCGACCACCCAGGTGCCGATCGCGAAGTATTCCGCCCGCAAGCGGAACACCAGGAACGACACCGGGACCGCGACCACCGCGGAGACCAGTACCGCGGCCGGGATCGCCACATAGGCGTTGATCCCGTTCTGCCCCAGCAGCAGGACGGTGTAAGCGCCGACGCCCACATACGCCTGCTGTCCGACCGAGATCAGCCCGCAATAGCCGGCGAGCAGGTTCCACATGCTGGCCAGCACCAGCAGGATAAAGGCGTTGACGAGCAGGTCGGTGACGTCCGCGTAGACGACGTAGGGCAGTGTCGCGAGTACGGCCACGACGACGGCGGCCCCGACCAGGCCCCAGACAGCCGGCCGCCTCGAGCGCGTGACGCGCACGGGAACGCCGGCGGCCTGTACGCTGCCGGCCGTCTGCGCCATCAGGTAGCCAGCCGAGCTCGGATCAACCCCTGCGGGCGAAACACAAGCACGGCGAGGAACACCAGGTGACCGGCGAGGACGCCGCCGCTCGGATCGATCTGGGCGCCGATCGTTTGCGCGACACCGAGAACGATGCCGCCGAGCAGCGTCCCCCAGAGCGACCCGAGGCCGCCGATGATGACCGCCTCGAACGCAAAGATCAAGCGCGGCGGACCTGCACTCGGATCGAACGAAGAATACATCCCGAGGGCGAGTCCGGCGAGGGCAACCGAGGCGAAGGCGATGGCGGCCGCGATCCCAAACACGTGATGCGTGTCGACGCCCGCGATCGATGCCGCCTCCTGGTCGTCCGCGGCCGCTCGGATCTCCCGGCCCATCGCCGTGCGCGAGAGGAAAAGCTGCAGGCCAATCAGCACGACGACGGCGGTTCCGAAGATCATGAGGGACACGTAGGCAATCGACAGCTCGGGCGTGATCCGCAACGAGGCCGAGATCAGGCTGCCGACGTCGAAGGAATGACTGTCGGCCGAAGCGAAGACCAGCAGCGCGTTCTGGATCACGACGGAGAGGCCGAAGCTGACGAGCAATGTGGTCAGCGGCGAGACGTCCAGACTCTTCTGGATGATCAGGCGCTGGCCCGCATAGCCCAACACCGCGAAGAGTGGCGCCACGATGACGACGGTGGTCAGCACGGGCAGGTGCGTGGTCGTCACCACGAAGAGCGCCAGGTAAGCGGCGAGAACGGCGAAGTCACCGTGCGCCAGGTTGACCACCCGGATCACGCCGAACAAGATCGACAGGCCGCAGGCGAACAGGGCGTAGAGGCCGCCGAGGAGGATTCCCTGGCTGACGGCATTGACCCAGCTCATGCGGCACTGCCCGGGCCGCGGCCGGCGAGGCCGAAGTAGGCCGCCTCGATCGTCGCCGGCGTCGCGTCTGCGGGCGTTCCCTCGAGCGTCGTCCGCCCCTCCAGCAAGCACTGAAAGCGGTCCGCGACCCGCAGCGCCTGGGCGACGTCCTGCTCGACCAGCAGCACCGCCATGCCGCCGGCGACCAGCTCCGGCAGGACGCCGTAGATGCGGCGCACCATGGTGGGCGCCAGCCCGAGCGACAGCTCGTCGAGGAGGAGCACCCGCGGATTGGCCATCAGCGCGCGCCCAATGGCCACCGCCTGCAGCTCGCCGCCGGAGAGGTGGACGGTCGGCTCGCGGCGCCGCTCACCCGTCCAGGGAAAGAGTTGAAAGACCCGTTCCACGCTCCACGAACCGGGGCGTCCCGATGATCGGCCGACCAGCAGGTTCTCCTCGACGCTGAGCGACGGAAACAACCGGCGCCCTTCGGGAACGAGCGCGATCCCCTCGCGAACCCGGGCATGCGATGGCAGCGCCGTGATGTCACGTCCGTCCAGCAGGATCGAGCCGGCGCTCGGCCGATGCAGGCCGATGATTGAGCGCAGGAGCGTCGACTTCCCCGCGCCGTTGGCGCCGATGATCGCGACCGTCTCCCCCGCCGACACCATCAGGCTGACATTGCTGACTGCCTGCAGGTAGCCGTGGCGGACGGTCAGGTTGCGAATCTCGAGCATCAACCTCCGTCCCCCCTTTCCCAGCCGGCTTCGGCGGTGTAGTCGGCCCCCAGGTAGACCTCCTTGACTTGCGGGTTGTCGAGCACTTCCTGGGGTTTTCCCTCCGCGACTAACCGACCACCGGCGAGGCAAATGATGCGGCTGACCGCCCTGGTCAGCGCATGCACGACATGCTCCACCCAGACCACCGCGATGCCCTGTCGCTGGACCCCGCTCACGATGCCCACGAGCTCGGCCACCTCAGGATCGGTGAGGCCGCCGGCGACCTCGTCCAGCAGCAGGATGCGCGGCTGGGTCGCCAGCCCGCGCGCGAGCTCGAGACGCTTGCGTTGGAGCAGGCCAAGCCGTCCGGCGGGGCGATTGGCCTCGGGCGCGAGCCCGGTCTCCTCGAGGATCCTGGCCGCGACTTCGTAGCCCTGCAAGCGAGCGAGCTGGCCGCCCCGATTGGCGGCGACCAGCAGGTTCTCGAACACCGTCATGTTCTCGAAGGGTCGCGGCACCTGGAAGGTGCGCGCGATCCCGAGCCGGCAGCGACTTTCCGGGTCGAGCCTGGCAATCGATCGCCCGTCGAAGCGCACCTCACCCGTATCGGGAGCCAGGTCGCCGGCGATCATCGCAAACAGCGTGCTCTTTCCCGCGCCGTTCGGCCCGACGATCCCCACCATCTCGCCGGCGCGAAAGCGCAACGACAGGCTGTCCGCGACCGTGATCCGGCCGAACCGCTTGCTGACGCCGGTCAGCTCGAGGAGGGCCGCCTCCACGGTCATGGATTGGTTGGGACCAGGTCTCCGTTCACGGGAACGTTCTTGTTCGCGCTGTTGTCCACGACCGTCATGCTGTACGGGAACTTGGTTCCCTTCTTCCACTGCACGCCGACCGGCTTCTGGATGGCAACACCGGGCACCGGCCCCGTGGTGAAGTCGAGCGGACCGCTGATTCCCGTGTAGTTCATGCTCTTGAGCTGCGCGGCGACCGCGGTGTGGTTGTGCGGGTCGTCGACCGCGGTCAACGCCTTGTGGGCGATCTCGAAGAGGGAGTGCACGGACCCGATGCTCTGCACCCATTGCTTGCCCGTGGACGACTCAAACGCGTCGGCGAACTGCTTACAGCTCTGGCCGGTGAGCGTCGAGGTGTAGGGATGGTATGGCGTCCACCAGGCATCGGTCGCGACGTTGTTGACCAGGTCGCCGATGGCTTCGGTATCCGCCGGAAACAGCAGGACCTTGGCCACCGTCGCCAGCTTCGGCTTGAAGCCGGCCTGGGAGGCCTGCTTCCACATCGTGTTGAAGTCGGGGGGGATGGGGGCGTTGGTGAAGAGCTGCGCGTTCTTGGTCTTGAAATTGGCGATCATGCTGCTGTAGTCGGTCGTCCCGTCGGTGTAAGCGCCACCGTCGACGTTGTGGTAGGCGGCTTGCGCCGAGTAGAACTCGAGCCCGGTCTTGTTGTCACGGAACGCGTTGCCGTCGGCATCGTTCGGGTAGGTGAAGGCGACCACCTTGTTGGTATTCATTCGGTCCCACATCGGGATGAAGCATTCTCCGAACTGCTGCATGCCGAAAAAGAACATGGTCGTGAAGTTGAAGCCGGTGCCGGGCTTCCCACCGCGGGGGAAAAACCATGCTTCCCAGGGCACGATCGTGGAGACGCAGGGGATGCCGTTCGCCTCACACGCGTCGGCGACCGGGTTGGTCGTCTCAGGGGTCGAGGACGTGAGCACGAGGTCGGCCTTGTCCGTCAGGATCAGCTCGCGGGCGACCTGCGAGGCTCGATCCGGGTTCGACTGCGTGTCCTTGACGACGATCTTGACGTCGTAGGTCTTGCTGCCGAGCTTGAATCCATTCCTGTAGGTACCCGTGCCCCTCACCTGGTCGAGGACGTAGTTGTCGCCGGACGCGAACCCCGCCAGGGCGCCGGTCTGTGGGCTGACGTAGCCGATGACGATCGTGCCGCTGGTCGTGGTGCTCGAGCCCTTGATCTCGCCGCACGCCGCCAGCAGGTCGGCCGAGCCCAGCATGAGAGCGCCCCCTCCAATCGTCTTGAGGACCTCGCGACGGCTGACTTGCTTGCGGAGCGCCACTTCTGGATCGGTCATCTTGCCCTCTCCTCCCTTTCGCGGCCGAAATTCGTCAGTACACGGAATATAGTTTCAGAATCGGTCCATGTCACGCATGACGACCTCCGCCGCCATCCCGGTCACCTGATCCGGCGCGCCCAGCAGGTCCATTACCGGCTCTGGAACGCGCAGGTCTCGCCCGAGGTGACCTCACCCCAGTGCGCAAGGCCTCGTCCACGACGGTAGCAAGCTTCGTTTTGCTGGGGAGGAGCACCGCATCGACTTCCGAAGATTGACAGGCCGAGGCATCACGGTCTACGGCCAGCAGGAAGTGGTCAAGGACCTGATCCTGCAGCGCCTGGCGGACGGCGGCGAGATCTGGTTCGAGGCGCAGGCAACGACCATCGAGGACATCGAGGATGACCATCCCCGCATCGCTTAGCGCCGCAACGGCCAAGAGGCGACGCTCGACTGCGAGTTCGTGGCGGGCTGCGACGGCCCCCATGGCGTCGCCCACGCGGCGCTCGGCACCAAATTCCGTCCCCCGCTTGCGGGGGAGGGTCAGGGTGGGGGCCCGCTGGTATACGAGCGAACCTATCCCTTTGCCTGGCTCGGCATCTTGCGAGGACGCCGCCGGCTTGCGACGAGCTCATCTACGCCTACCACGAGCGCGGCTTCGCACTGCACAGCCTGCGATCGCCGGAGATCAGTCGCCTCTACCTCCAGGTCGGCGCCGACGAGACGATGGACGCCAGGCCGGAAGAGCGAATCTGGAACGAGCTCCGCCTTCGCCTGGCCGAGCCGAAACTCCAGCCGGGGGAGATTCTCGAGGATGGCATCACCCCGATGCGGAGCGTGGTCACCGAGCCGATGCAGCGCGGCCGCCTCTTCCTTGCCGGCGACGCCGCCCACATCGTCCCCGCGACCGGGGCCAAGGGCATGAACCTGGCGCAGAACGACGTCAGGATCCTGGCCGACGCACTGACGGCCTGGTATCGGACCGGCTTGCACGATCGGCTCGATCACTATTCGGAGTCCTGCCTGCAGCGGGTCTGGCGCGCCGAACACTTCTCAGCGTGGATGACGGCCCTTCTCCACCGCGACCCAGCGGGCGATCCGTTCGAGCACAAACTCCGGCTCTCCTACTCCGATATGTCACGACCTCAGAAGCAGCAGCGACCACCCTGGCGGAAAACTACGTCGGCTTCGATCCCTCCGCTCAGAAGCACCTCCGTTTTCGGCAAGGTGAATAGCGCGCCGACCGGCCTTGACCAGGCCCGGATTTTCACGTAGGGTGAACTCGTCAACTCGGAGCGAATGCAACCGTCGCTCCACTTGAGGAGACCAGACCGCGAAGAGATCGGCGTTGCCGGCGCACATGCTCACCGGCGATATTTACTTAGTAACAGCCAGCAGGGACCAGTTCGAAGGAGGAAGCGGTATGGCTACCCGGATGAATAGACGGGCTTTTCTCAGGAACGCGGGAGTCGCTTCGGTTGCTGGAATATCGGGACCAGCCGTATTGGGAACGACGGCTGCCTTTGCCGGGGCTCTGGACGGGCATCGCATTTTCATCTTCGTAAGCTTCAGCCAAGCCGGGCCCTCGCACGGCCTTGCCCAGCCCCGCATCGGCATGCAGGCCGCCGGCACCTTCAAGCCATCGGCACACTTGGTCAAAGGCGGCGGTAGTTACTCGCTCTTCGACAACGCAATACCGCCCCCTAGGCCACTCGTCGCAACAGGACGCTGGGAGGCTACGAAATTTGTCAGCTACACCACGAAAGGACTTCAACCATTTGGCGCCACTCAGCCCGGCATCCTGGTAATGAAGGCGGACGTCGACGGAATCGGTGCCGGACTCACGCTGAGAGTTGTGTGCAACGTCGGGTCGCGCGGGCCGGCCGGCTCCACCGGAGAGGAGGAGGGCTGGGAGCTGGAAACGCCTCAATACGGTACGTTCCACCAAACAGGCGTTGGCCTCTCGCACCTCAGCATCGAGGGTTTCAGCATCCCGCTCGGCTAGGCACATCGCATACGCGGCAGAGAGGACGGCAGGGGTGGTCCTCTCTGATCCGGTACCTCCTCTCCCCCTTGCGGGGAGGGTCGGGGAGGGGGTAAGAAGATTACGCACAAGAGGAGGAAGCATGAGCACAGTTGTGACAGACGAGAAGGCGACGACAAAGACGGCTCCGAAGGAATACCGGCAGTTCATCGATGGCGAGTGGGTTGGGGCGTCCAACGGCGCCACCTATGCCGACCATGACCCATTCACCGGGGAGACGATGGCGACCGTCCCCGCGTCCACACGCGAGGACGCGAAGCGCGCGGTCGAGGCGGCGGCGAACGCCTTCCCGTCCTGGTGGAAGACACCGCCCGGCGCCAAGCAGCGCCTGTTTCTAAAGGCGGCCGATATCCTCGAGCGGCGGCAGATGGAGGTCGTCGGCCAGCTCGCCTCGGAGACTGGCTGCACCTTCGGCTTCGGCATGTTCCAGACGATCTTCACGCCCAACCTGCTACGCCAGGTCGCCGGCCTCGTCTACCAGCCCGTCGGCGAGATCATCCCGGCGGACCTGCCGGGCGCCTTCTACATGGGCATTCGTCAGCCGGTCGGTGTCGTCGCGGGGCTGGCGCCCTGGAATGCGCCGCTCATCCTCTCGCTGCGCTCGATTGCCTCGCCCCTCGCCTTCGGCAACACCGTCGTGCTGAAACCGTCGGAAGAGTCGCCGATCACCGGCGGCCTGCTCTACGCCGAGATTTTCGAGGAGGCCGGTTTCCCGCCCGGGGTCTTCAACGTCGTCACCCATGCGCCTGGCCAGGCCGAGCCGGTCGTCGACGAGTTCATGGAGAACCCGAAGGTGCGTCGAATCAGCTTCACCGGCTCGAGCAAGACCGGCCGCATGCTGGCGCAGAAGGCGGCCCGTTACCTGAAGCGGATGGTGCTCGAGCTCGGCGGACAGAACCCCTTGATCGTGCTCGCCGACGCCGACCTGGATTATGCCGTCAACGCAACGGCGTTCGGCAGCTTCCTGCACCAGGGGCAGATCTGCATGTCCGCCCGCAAGATCATCGTCGAGCGCCCGATCGCGCAGGAGTTCATCGCGAAGCTCGTCGCCAAGACCAGGACCCTCAAGGTCGGGAGTCCAACGGAGATGGACACGGTTATCGGCCCGCTGATCAACAAGCAGGCGCTGGAGCAGGTTCGGTCCCGCGTCGACGAAGCGGTCAGCCGTGGGGCCAGGGTACTGACCGGTGGTAAGGCGCAGGGGGCCTGCTACGAGCCAACGCTCATCACCGATGTCCCAGCGGACGTCACCATGAGCAAGGAGGAGACCTTCGGGCCAGTCGCCACCATCACGATCGTCAATGACGCCGACGAAGCCGTCACGGTCGCGAATCAGACGACCTATGGACTGGCGGCGGGCATCCTGACGCGCGACGCCGACCGAGGGCTGGCCTTAGCGGAGCGGATCGAGGCCGGCATCGTCCACATCAACGACCAGCCGGTCAACGACGAGCCCCAGGTCCCGTTCGGCGGCGTGAAGGATAGTGGCTACGGCCGCTTCGGCGGTGGCGAGGCGATGCACGAGTTCACCGAGATGCGCTGGGTCACGGTGCAGAGCCAGGGGAGGCCGTTCCCCTTCTAGCCCGAGCGCACTAAGGTAAGAGGTATCCCCACAGAAGGAGGCCTGAAATGACCCTGGTCGTCCGATGCGCTGACGTTACCGGTGACTGCTCGGGAGTCGTACGTGGCGAGACGGAGCACGACATCTTGAAGGGAGTCGCGCAGCACGCCAAGGAAGTTCACGGACTCGATTCGGTCCCGCCCGAGCTCGCGAGCAAGGCGAAGGCTTCGATGCACGAGGAATAGGGCCAACTGTCGCCCCCGGCGGCGGCTATCACGCCGTCGACCGTGGCGCCGCCGCCATACACGCCTGCAAGGCGCCGGCCACCTCCTGCGCGGTGCTGACCCATCCGAAGAAGGTCGCGACGTTGTAGACGGTTGCCCGTTGTATCTCCGGTGGGCCGGCCGGCATGGTCGCGTCCTCGATCATGACGGGCCAGTACTCGTGGAAGAAGGCGTCCCGCAGCGTCGACTCGACACACACATTGGAGGCGATGCCGGCCATCAGCAGGTATTTGGCGCATCGCCCGCGCAGCACCGCGTCCAGGGGCGTACCCGCGAAGCCGCTGTAGCGCGCCTTCGTGATCACCTGGTCCCCGGCCTCTGGTGCGAGCTGATCGACGATCTGGAAATCCCAGGTGCCGTAGGTCAGCAGCTTGCCGCGGAGTTCGGGGCGCTCACGCATCAGGCACAGGGCGAGCTCCTTGCGCCGGTTCGGCGAATCGTCGCCGCCCGCGGTGGACTGGTCTACCGGCCAACCGATGACGAGGTAGATGACGGGAATGCCCGCCCCGCGCGCCGCGTCAGCAAGCGTCCGGGCATTCGTCACGGCATCGCGCGCCGGCCCAACGTCCATACCAGCCAGGTCGAGCATGCCGCCAGGGCTGGCGAAGGCGTTCTGCATGTCGACCAGGACCACCGCCGTCCGCTCGGATTCGATTTCGATCGGTTCAGGGCGGGCCGGCAAGACGATCTTCATACGGGCACGATAATCTCACGACGATGGCCACAGCGGCGGTACGCGCGGCGCAGCTCGAGCGTCTGCATGCCGGCGTCGAGTCGGTGCTGCGGAGCAATCGCTTCTATCAGGCCCGGCTCCACCCGGTCATCAGCTGGAACGATTTCGAGCGGTTCCCGCTGACCACGAAAGACGAGATCATGGCCGACCAGCAGGCGAACCCGCCGTTCGGGACCAACCTGACGTTCCCTCTCGACGCCTACAGCCGCCTGCATCAGACGTCGGGCACCAGTGGCAGTCGACCGCTGCGCTGGCTGGACACACCGCAATCGTGGGAATGGTGGGTGCGAATCTGGGCCGAGCACATCTACCGCTCGGCGGGCGTGCGCCCCGACGATCGGATCTTCTTCGCCTTCTCCTTCGGGCCCTTCATCGGCTTCTGGTCTGCCTTCGGCGGCGCCGAACGGCTGGGCGCGCTCGTCGTTCCTGGTGGGGCCATGACAACCGAGCAGCGGCTCCGGACCATGATCGAGCTGCGCGCCACCGTACTCTGCTCGACGCCGACCTACGCCATCCGGCTGGCAGAGGCAGCGCAAGCCGCCGGCATCGACCTCACCGCGAGCGACATCCGGATCACGATCCACGCCGGCGAGCCCGGAGCCAGCGTTGACGCCACCCGGGACCTGATCGAGCGATCGTTCGGCGCACGCTGCTTCGACCACACCGGGATGACCGAGCTGGGACCGACCGGCGTTTCCTGCCACGCTCGGGACGGTGTCCATCTGATCGAGTCGGAGTTCGTCTTCGAAGTCCGCGATGATGCGGGCGCCGTCCACTCGTTACCCGAGACTGGGTCGATCACCGGGGAGCTGGTGGCGACGAACCTCGGCCGCTGGGGAGCACCGCTGATCCGCTATCGGACGGGTGACCGGGTCGAGGTGACCCGGGCAACGTGCGCCTGCGGCAGTCCCTTCGCAAAGATGGTTGGCGGGATCCGTGGCCGCGTCGACGACATGTTCACGGTGCGAGGCGTCAATCTGTATCCGTCCCAGGTGGAAAACCTGGTGCGCCGGCAGGCGACCATCGGCGAGTTCTGCATCGAGGTCCGGCAGCTCCGCGGCATGGAAGAGGTCACGATCCTCTGCGAATGCCAGGGCGACGATGGCGAAGCGACCGTATCTCGCCTGGCAGCCGACCTGCGGCTGGCGCTCGGGGCCCGCATCGAATGCCGGCAGGTCCCGCTCGGGTCACTGCCGCGCTCGGAGCTCAAGTCGCGCCGCTTGATCCGCGCCTGAATCATTCCTCCCCCCATGTGATCCCCCTCTGAACTCTTCCCTCTCCCTTGTGATCCACCTCTGAATTATTCCCTCCCCTCTTGTGGAGGAGGGTCGGGGGTAGGGGGTAAGAAAGGGAATGGCAGGATTAGGATGGCCTGCCATTCCCAAAGTCGCCTACATATTCGGACAGTTGTGCATCGTGCCGGACGAGCTCCCGGCGCTCGGCGACGTGCTCGGTGGGGCGCTGGTCGACGGCGACGCGCTATTCGACGGTGTCGGGCTGGTATCCGGCGGCCGGGCTGGCCGACGGCGAAGTCGCGGCGTGCGCGATCGCGAAGGTACCTAATCCGCCGCCCAACGCCAGGCTCGCTGCGATCAACGCCCTTGGAATCCAACCGCGGGCGAAGGCAAGATTCTGCATCGTGATCACCTCCCAGGCGGCGATTCGACGATTGATCACCACCCGGATCGAGCATGGTAATCGGCGCCTTTCAAAAGCGTTACGGATTGATGAGCGCATCCTTCTATAAGAAGTAGGCAAGTGGGGCGCTGGAGGGTATATAGCGCTCGCCTGAACTCGTAAGCAACTCCGGCGACCGGCGCGTTACGGCTCAAACGTGGGTAACGGGGGTGCGGCAAAACCTCACCGGGCGTGCTCATGGCCATGATCAAAGCGGTCGGCGAGCTAAGCGAGCGCAAACGGGACCAAGGCCAACGATCCTCTACGTGTTTGGCTAACCAGCCGCCCACCGCGCGGACTCTCCTCTACGCCAACGCTGCACGCCATTGCCGAGCAGGCGGCTGGGGGTCGCATCAAGTCGCACCTGAAGGATCGCGGCGCTGAGGCATTTGCGTGATCCAGAATTTGGTCGACGCGTGGAGCATACGCGATCCGGCAGCCAGGGCGCTGCTCGTGCGCACCATCATTCAAGTCTGCAGGGACCGCGAGGTAGAGCCTGTTCACTACCGTGCGGTGGTAGCGGCTGTCGGCGACTCCGTCGCCATGATCCGGACTGGCTAGTCGCGCACCCGGACCGCCGCTCTATTCGTCAGTCCCTTCTGTGTCACCGCCGGGTCTGGGAGCGGGTCAAGGCTGACCCGTCATACATGCCCCCCAAAGTCGCGAATGACAGCGTGCTAGGAAGCCTCGTGGGCAGTTCCAAACAGCGACACGTGGCGGATAGCGTACGTTCGTTCGCTTGACAAGATGTTGCGTTGATGTTACCTAAGGTCGGGTTCGAGTCGCAAGCCAAACTAGGGGCGCGCCACGTGTCGACCAATCACGTAGACGCACATAGAGCCGGGATCGGCGGGTTAGTCCTCTTCGCCTTTCTTTCCTTCCTTCTGCCTGTGTTCGGCGTTGGGATGACGATGCTTGGCATTTGGTTTTTCAACAAAGACGCTTTAACAAACCCGGCCGTGATTGTTCCGGTTGTACTGCTCGGAAGTGTCCTCGCTGTAGTCGGTGGTCTTGCCTTCCTTGCGATCGTCATGTATTACCTTCGACTCACCACTAAGTCGACGGCTCTGGGACTACCCGATGGAAGTGTCAGAGCCGTCATCGCGATCAGTCTCCTGTTTCTTTTCGCGATTATGGCCGTCACTCTCTATTTCGACTTGCGGGTCTACCAGAAAGATCCGTTGATAAGCGCTGATGTTGCAAAGCAGCTAATCACTGTGGTAGCGACCCTAGCTGTGTCGGTTGCCGGCTTCTACTTCGGAACAAGCAGCGTTGCCGCCGCCGTTCGCGCAGTTGCTCGCGTGGAACCGCGCTTGCAAGTCGCGGAGCCAGCGAGTCCGCAGTATTTGAGTACGGCGCCAGGGTCCTTATTGAAAAACATTCGATTGGTCTCACAACCAGGCGGGGAGCCGCTGGGCTGGCGTGTGAGTGGAGACGAAAATGCCCAGCTGACTCAGACTGAGCCGAATGTCTTCCGCTATGAGAGGGGTCCGAAATCCAGCGACAACGTCACGCTCGTGTTCTCCTTGCTTAACCACCCAGAAGCGACCGCTGTACTAGAAGTACGCGCCACCCCACTGCCACCGCAGCCACCGGCTGCGCCGGTCCAGCCCTCAGCGGACGACAATCCACCTCCTGAGCCGGGACCGGCCCCGGCGACGGAGACCGGACAAACCGCAGCCCACCAGAGCTAGATTGGCGCGCGATTGGTGGCTCAACGGGCGACCGTCAAGCGGTTCGCGAAGATCAAGCGACCGCGAGGCTTACCGGTCGGGTTTTCACCCAAAGCTCGGCCCTGACGCAGCCCCAAGAGCTAAGAACAGTCACCTCCCTCGCTGGGCTCGTTTCCGCTCGCCATGCACGGACTGGTGGCACGCTCAGCACAATGAAATGCAGTTTCCCTCGAGCTGGTGCCCGACTCGCGCAAAGGCTGCACGAAATGGACCAGATGAGCGCGATTTCCACATTTTGCGCAGTTTGGGAAGTCCTTGATGTGCTGCGCCCGCAAGCGCGACCATGAGGAATCGTAGCCACGCTTGTTCGCAGCCGGTCGGAGGTCCGGGCCGCGCGGTCGTCCGTGCGCCAGGCAGAAAGACGGGCCGGTGGGGATCAACGCGGGACACCAGAGATGGCGGCATGGATGCGGTAGCGAACCCGGCATTGGCTATGGTGCTGCTGGTGGCCGACACTGTGAACAGGTTGCGGTGCCGGCGGGAATGACCCGCTACCTGCAGACGCCGCACAACCGCAGCAATTGCTTATGGGCTCCCCTACGCGATTGGTGGTGAGGGCTTCGCGCCGAGCCGGATTTACCGCGAACTCGCGGCCGGGCATCCCGTTCAGGTATGGATCGAGACGCGATTCGCCCGCGTCCCACTCGGCACCTGGACCGCATGGGATGGCACCCAGGTCCGTTATTCGTACGCCGAGCATTCGGTGACCTTGAGCGGGGTTTCCCCGACTCAGGTACGGGTCAACGATGTCCTCAATGCCAGTCAGTACTGGGTCAGCAAGGCGCTCTTCGAGGCGAACTTCGCCGACGTCAACAATATGGCCGTGATCTTTCAATGAGCCTGTTGTTGGCGAGTGATCGAGGCTAGCCGGCGACCACGCCGGAACTACTTGCACTTAAGTGCTTGGGCTCTTCTGGAACCCGAATCGGCCCTGCAAGTTCACAATCCCCAGGATTGCGGTGATGACCGCGATGCCACCGGTGATGAGTGAGCCCGCCTGCGAGGTGCGCCAAATTGGAGTCACGACCGGTGAGCAGTCTATTCCTGGAATTTGGACCGAAGGCGCAGCATGTCCCTCGATCCGCTGGAGGCACCATCCCGCGTCGCGGACTCGATTGTCCAGTTCGTGCCGCGTAGCCGTGATTTGCTGAGCGGTTGGTTGTCCGGTTAACTCAAGCTGGTTTGCCGGCTCACGGGCCCACTCCCATAGTGTCTCGGCCTTGTCGGCGGTTGTACCGACACTCGGCTCACCATTGCTGAGCAAGACGTAAAGAGCCGCCGCAGCCGCAGTCACTAACGCCGCCAAGGCCCCGAGTAGCAGTAGAACCCCCGCGCCGGAAGTCGCCTTGCGAAGAGTGTCCCGCCAAAAGCTGTAGGCCCGCAAGCTAGGGTTGCTCCGTTCGACCACCTTTGCCAAGTCAGCGCTATTCAGAAAAGTGCCAGCCGCCGTCACTGTCACGCCAATCTTGTTTGTGGTCAAGAGCTCCAGCCGCGCGTCCTGTGGCGTTTCCAGGACCGCTTTCTTTCCATTTGGTAGCTGACTCACGAATGAGCCGTTAACCTTGCGGGCGACGTAGACGCTGCCCTGCGTCAAACCACCAGCGTCATGGATTTCAGGGAGAACGCCCGCAGCCGTCGGTGACTTGGTTAGCGGGATCATGCCAGGCTGTAGGCTGTGCCGATCATCCACAAGACGGGGTCCAACAGTCCAGGGTGTGAGATCTCCCAAGGCGGAGGCACCTCAACTTTGGCGGGCCAATCAGCTGGTTCAGTCGCCCGTCTTCGCGCCACGGGCTCGTGGGCAACGCTTAAGGAAAGGAGAAGCGCTCCCATGAGGACTTTCACGACTTCATCAGACGGCTCAACGAACTCGGTAGCAGCGAATGTATTACGAACGGCCGCTGATACAGCGTCGATTGAGACCACACCGTAAGAGCCTGCCTGCGTCCTTACCTTTGGCACGACGCCTTCGACTGAACGGGAGTGCTCTCGGATCACGGCGGCCAGATTCGCAATGAGGTTGGGTTCACCCGTGCCCGCGGGGACGATCCGTTGTTCTTGGACGGTCATGCGGCTAGCCTCACTATCTCTGCGGATCTGCGCGAGGGCGGACCCCATGCGGCCTTTCTGATTCTCCGTCGTCCGCTCACCAACCAGGTGTGCGAGCGCGGCCGCAGCGCCACCCGTTCCCGTTGGTGGCGTCTGGGCAACAACCACTTCCGTTATCGCTGACTTGGGCATACACATTAGGCACTCGAATTTTGCATAACGGATGCCGTGGCTCGAGCAAGCCCAAACGGCACAGCTTGAGCAAGTCGCGAGATTGTCGTTCGGTTTGGCCGGACTGCCTGGCGGCAATGGCTCAGGCTCCTTGGCCGCCTTGGTACTTCGGTACGCGCACAGGTAGCAGCTCATGCAACCTCAGCTGACGCCATCAGCTCCCGCTCCTGACCGATATCGTAATCGCGTGCACACGGGTTGACAAGGGCGGGGGCAAGGGCAGAACTCGCTATGCTTTCCCGATGGCCGAGGCGGCCGCACCAGCGATGGTCGTTCCGAGTTTCAGCGACGTGCTCGCGGCGCGCGAGCGGATCGGCCGATACCTCCAACCAACGGCGCTGCACCGCTATCCGGCGCTCGATGCGCTGGTCGGAACGGAGACCTGGGTGAAGCACGAGAACCACCAGCCGATCTGTGCCTTCAAGATCCGCGGCGGGATCAACCTGGTGGCGCAACTCTCGGAGGAGGAGCGCCGGCGCGGCGTCATCACCGCCTCCACCGGGAACCACGGGCAATCGATCGCCTATGCCGCCCGGCTCTTCGGCGTGCGCGCCATCGTGTGCGTACCCGAGGGGGCGAACCCGGTAAAGGTGAACTCGATCCGCGGCCTTGGGGCCGAGATCGTGACCCACGGCGTCGACTTCGATGAGGCTCGGGAGCACTGCGCCAGCCTGGCCGAGGAACACGGCTACCGCTACATCCATTCCGGCAATGAGCCGGATCTGATCGCCGGTGTCGGGACCCAGGCGCTGGAGATCCTCGAGCGGCAGCCGGACATCGAGGTGATCATCGTGCCGGTCGGCGGCGGGAGCGGCGCCGCGGGAACCTGCATCGTGGCCAAAGCGATCAATCCGAAGATCCAGGTGATCGGCGTGCAGTCGGCCGAGGCGCCGGCCGCCTATAAGTCCTGGAAGGCGCGCCGTTTTCTGGAGGACCGGATGGGCACCATCGCCGAAGGGCTTGCGACCCGCGTCGCCTTCGAGCTGCCGCAGCGCATCCTCTGGGAGAACCTCGACGACTTCATCCTCGTTCCGGATGCCGAGCTCCGCACCGCGGTGCGGCTGATCATCGAGACCACGCGCAACCTGGCTGAGCTGGCGGGCGCCGCATCGTTGGCCGCCGCCCTCCGGCTCAAAGGCGCGACTCGAAGGGAAACGGGTGGCGCTGATTCTCAGCGGCGCCAACATCACGTCAGCGCAACTCGCGGCGCTGCTCGCCGGCTGACCGCCTAGCTGAAGTTCCTGCATAGATATGGCACATCAGATTGTGTGGCACTGTGCATGGCTGCATTTATGCAGCGGTCACGATGGACGTCCAGGTCCAGGTTGAGATCGAGCCAAAGCGGGAATCGTACTCGGAAAGCAGGCCCGAGAATAGCTTCAGTGGCCAGGGTGCACCGGCATCGGACGACGGCGGCAGGTGTGCCATATGTATCCGGGAATCACACCTAGCCGGCAGCGCGCTCGAGGACGACGATCGGAATCTCGCGCTTGGTCAGCGTCTGCTGCTGCTCGATGTAGGGCACCAGGTGCGTGAACCGCGCCCGCTCCTCGGGGCGGGCGGTCCGCGCGCGGACCTTGAACTTGTCAGGACCGACCTCGACCGTCGCAATCGGGCGTGCCTGCAGATTCTGATACCAGGCCGGGTGCGACGGGGCACCGTTGCCGGAAGCGATGACCACGTAGCGATCGCGATCCTTCCCGAAGCCGAGGACGACCGTCCGTTCCTCCCCAGACTGTGCGCCGGTCGTCGTCAACACCATCAGTGTGTGGCCCGCCATCGGGCCGCTGAGCTGTCCACGATTGGCGCGAAACTCCTCGATCAGCTTGCGGTTGAACGCCATAATGTCGGTCGGGATCTGCCCGGGCGGCGGCCGGCGGGGCGTCGACTAGCCAGCGCTCATAACATCCGCCAGGAAGCTTAGCCGGTCCGCGCGCTCACGGCCCCAGATAGGACCGAGTCAGCGGCTGGGCTCTGGCTCCGCTTCCAACGATTGGTAGATGGCTCGAAGGTAGGCCGCTTCGTCCGCCGCCGAGAGTTTGCTGGCCTGGCGCAACCGCTCCACAGCGACGCCGGCCACGAAGCAGGCGAGCGGCGCGAAGCGACGCTCCTTACTGTGAGCGGCCACCCGCGCCAGCTCGAGGACTTCGTCGGCGACCTGGGGATCAAGCTCGGGCGGAGCGACCTGAGCGCCGCGCTCCTGGCCGGCTTCGGCGAACCGGCGGCCGAGCGCCTCGAACCATGCGTTCATTGGAAGGCCAACCTATCACTAATGGCGGCCGGCCTGCCGTCGCCCGAGAACCGGTTGACACGGCCACGGACCGGCGCGTAGGCTAAGCTCCGTCGACGGTGACCTCGTTCACTGTGAAGGAGAACCGGGTGCCACAGGTCACACGCCGTGACTTTCTGAAGATCGGCGCAGCCGGGACGGGTGCGGCCGGCCTCACAGTCCTCGGGTTCGACATGGCACAGGCGGTGGGGGTCCAGCAGAGCTTCCACATCGCCGGCGCTCAGGAGTCCCATTCGGTTTGCCCCTACTGCGCCGTCGGCTGCTCGCTAGTCGCCTTCACCCAGCAGAACTCCGACGGGACACGCCGCATCCTCCAGATCGAGGGCGACCCGGACAGTCCGGTCAACGAGGGCCGGCTTTGCCCCAAGGGCGCCACGGCGATGCAGCTCGCGACCAGCGCCCGACGGGTGGAGAACCCGATGTACCGCGCCCCTGGCTCCGAACACTGGCAGCAGATCAGCTGGGACCAGATGCTGGACAAGCTGGCCCAGCGCGTCAAGGACTCCCGCGATGCGACCTTCGTCGCCACAGACGCCGCCGGCAACACCGTCAATCGCACGGAGGGGATCGCCTTCGCCGGTGGCGCCGCCTTCAGCAGCGAGGAGGGATACTTCGCCACCAAGCTGATGCGCGGCCTCGGCCTGGTCCATCTCGAACAACAGGCCAGGGTTTGACACGGCCCCACGGTGGTCAGTTTGGCCGCCACATTCGGGAGGGGGGCAATGACCAACCACTGGCGCGACATCAAGAACGCCGACCTGATCCTGATCAACGGCGCCAACCCCGCCGAAGCGCACCCGGTCGGTTTCCAGTGGTTCGTTAAGGCCAAACTCGATCCCAAGCGCGGGCCCGGCTCGGGCGGCGGCGCCAAGATCATTCACGCCGACCCGCGTTTCACTCGCACCTCGGCGATGGCCGACATCTACACCCGCATCCGGGTAGGCACCGATGTCGCCTACTTCGGCGGCCTGATCAACTACGTGCTGCAGAACAACCTGTTCCACGACGAGTACGTGCGCAACTACACCAACGCCTCTTTCCTGGTCAAGAACGGCTACAGCTTCAAGGACGGCCTCTTTTCCGGCTACGACCCGAAGGCCCGCAAGTACAACATCGCTTCCTGGGGCTACCAGGTCGACGACGCCGCCACCTCCGCCTTCAACGACGCGCATCCCGCGGCCGGCGGGGCGGTCGCGTCGCTGGCCAAGCGCGACATGACCCTGCAGGATCCGCAGACGGTCTTCCAGCTCATGAAGCAGCACTACGCGCGCTACACACCGGAGATGGTGTCGCGGATCACCGGCATCCCGCAGGACCAGTTCATGCGGATCGCGCAACTGGTCGGCGAGATGGGCCGCCCCGACAAGGTCATGACGATCGTCTATGCCGTCGGGTTGACCCATCACACGACCGGCGTCCAACTGATCCGCTCCGGTGCGGTGCTGCAGCTGCTGCTCGGCAACATCGGGCGGCCGGGCGGCGGGATGAACGCCGAGCGCGGCCATGCCAACATCCAGGGGAACACCGATCACGCCATCTCGTGGGAACTTCTGCCCGGGTACCTGAAGATCCCCGCGCCGGGACAGAAGACGGTCGCCGACTACGTGGCCCAGAGCGCTTCGAAGAAGAACGATCCGCGCTCCTGGAACTTCTTCGGCACCAACTACCGCAAGTTCATGGTCAGCCTGCTCAAGGCCTGGTACGGCGATGCGGCGACGAAAGCCAACGATTTCGCCTTCGACTTCATCCCCAAGCCCGGCAAGAACTCGTCCTGGATGTCGATCTACGACCAGGCGCTCAAGGGCCAGATGCAGGGGCTGATCCTCAGCGGGATGACGGCCACCAGCATCGGCCCGGATTCGAACCGGGTGCTGGACGCGCTGGCCAACCTGAAGTGGCTGGTCGTCATGGATCCGCTGCCCACCACCAGCTCGGAATTCTGGCGCCGGCCCGGCATCGACCCGAAGTCGATCCAGACCGAAGTCTTCATGATGCCCACCACCCATTGGATCGAGAAGGACGGCTCGTTCGTCAACAGCGGCCGCTGGTCGCAATGGAAGGACCAGGTGATCCCACCGCAGGGCAACGCCCGCCACGACCATTGGGTCCTGGCCGACCTGTTCACCAGGGTCAAGGCCCGCTACCAGCAGCAGGGCGGCAAGTTCCCCGACCCGATCATGGCCGTGACGATGAAGTACGGCGTTCCAACGGAACCTCTGCTGGATGAGATCGCCCAGGAGATCAACGGCTTCGACCTCGCCTCGGGCAAGCGAATGGCGTCCTTTGCACTCCTCAAGGATGACGGGACGACGACCGCCGGCGACTGGATCTACACGGGCAGCTACCCGGACAGCGGCAACTTGATGAAGCGCCGGCTGGGCGTCCAGTATCCGGTGGCCAACGACCCGACCGGGATGGGCTTCTTCCCGAACTGGGCCTGGTCCTGGCCCCTGAACCGGCGGGTTCTGTACAACCGCGCCTCGGCCGACCTGAACGGTAAGCCGTGGGATGCGACGCGCCCCGGCATCAAATGGGACGCGGTGCAGATGAAGTGGGTGGGCGACGTACCCGACTATCCGGCTACCGGCCCGACCGCGGACCCCGCCAGTCCGACCTCGTGGCTGCCCTTCATCATGAACGGCGAGGGGGTCGGCCGCCTGTTCTCCAACAGTGCCCTCGACGGGCCGCTCCCGGAGCACTACGAGCCGATGGAGAGCCCGGTCAAAAACCCGCTGCACACCGCGCAGTCCGAGGATCCGGTCGCCTTCCTCTACACCGGCGGCACCGGAAACTATGGCGCGGTCAAGCAGACGTTTGGAACCCCCGACCTGTTTCCCTACATCGCCACGACGTACCGCCTGACCGAGCACGAGCACTACATCACTCAGAACGTTCCCCTGTTGGTCGGGCTGCAGCCGAAACCCTTCGTGGAGATCCCGCAAGAGTTGGCCACGCAGAAAAGCATCCAGAGTGGAGACCGGGTCCGGGTGCGCTCGAACCGGGGCATGGTCGAGGTACTGGCGCTGGTCACCAAGCGACTCGCGCCATCCATGATCGACGGCCAGAAAGTCTTCACCATCGGCATTCCAATCCACTGGGGCTTCGTAGGCCTCTCGGCCGAGTCTGACCCGAGCAAGGGTGCCAACTGGATCGCCAACGCACTGACCCCGTTCGTCGGCGACGCCAACTCCTTCACCCCCGAGTTCAAGGCCTTCCTGGTCAACCTCGAGAAAATCTGATGCAGGTCCTGGAAGCCGCGGCCGCCGGTATCGGGAACCCGTGGCCGCTACGTCGGGAACGCGCGGTGGAACTGGCGGATCGCTTCCCGCACGCCGCCGAGATGCTGCGTCTCTACCAGGCCCTCACCGTCGTGCAGGAGGCCGCCTATCGCGAGGCTCGCTCGGCGCCACCACGCCTGGAGGAGATCGCCGATTTCGCAGCGACCCGAGTCCTGCCCTCGGTGGTCGACGCAACCGTCTCGTCGGGACCGGCGCGATTGCGGGATGGCGTCATCAATGTGTTCTGCAGTCCCGACCTCGCGGGGCTCATCCGCCGCTGGCTGCAATTTCCCTCGGACTCTCAATTTCGCTCCCCCCTTGGGGAAGGGCAGGGTGCGGGCTCTCTAACCCCGGTGGAAACCTATTTGGCCCGCGCCTCAGCCTCTCCCGTCCTCGAGGCTCGTTCATCTGACCAGGAGTTTCCCTTACCCACCGGAGGAACGCAGGCGGCGGGCCCAGTGATTCCCTCCCATTCTGGGAGCGGGCAGAGTGGGGGCATTTGCCCACAATGCGGTGGGCTGCCGCAACTCTCCTACTTCGCACTCTCCGGCGAGGCGCTCGTCAGCGGCCCCCGCTACCTGGTCTGCGCCCGCTGCAGCCACAACTGGGTGTTCAGCCGGATGACCTGCGCCGCCTGCGGTGAGCACCATACGCACCGGCTGCCGATCTATCAGGAGGGCGAGTACCTTCCCCATCTGCGGGCGGACGCCTGCGAGAGCTGCCATCACTACCTGCTCACCATCGATCTGCGCAAGGACACCCGCGCGGTCCCGATCGTCGACGAGCTGGCAGGACTCCCGCTCGATCTCTACGCCCAGGAGCGTGGCATGACCAAGATCACACCGAATCTGCTGGGGAACTGAAATGGCAAAACCAGTCGGCTTCCTGACCGATACCACGCTCTGCATCGGTTGCAAGGCCTGTGAGGTCGCCTGCAAGGAGTGGAACGGGCTGCCCAACAACCCGATCGAGTTCAGGGACAGCTACGACAACACCGGGCAGCTGGACCACGCTAACTGGCGCCACGTCCGATTCCTCGAGACGACGACGTCGAACCCGGACAAACCGATCGCCTGGTCGATGATGTCGGATGTCTGCAAGCACTGCGCCAACGCCAGCTGCCTGGAGGTCTGCCCGACCAACGCCATCATCCGGACCGAGTTCGACACCGTCTTCATCCAGCAGGATGTCTGCAACGGGTGCCGCGACTGTATCGCGGCCTGCCCCTACGCTGTGATCGGCTTCAACCAGGCAACGGGGACGGCCCAGAAATGCACCTTCTGCTACGACCGGCTGCAGAACAACCTGATGCCGGCCTGCGCGACCGCCTGCCCGACCCAGTCGATCAAGTTCGGCGACCTCGATACCATGCGCCAGACGGCGGCGCAGCGGGTGCAGACGCTGCAGGGCCAGGGAGTGAGTAACGCCCGCGTGTACGGTGATACGGAGTACGGCGGGCTGCACGCGCTCTTCATCCTCACTGAAAAGCCCGAGGCATACGCGCTGCCCAGCGCCGAAAGCGCCGTGCTGCCTGGCAGGAACGACGCCCCCGGCTACCTGACCGCCGCCATCACCGCCGTGCTCGCCGGGCTGGCCGGGCTGATCGCCTTCCGCCGGCGCGGCGACACCGCATCCCGCACAATTCCGTCCCCCTCTGGGGGAGGGTCGGGCCCGTCGTCTCCGTCCCCCTCTGGGGGAGCGTCGGGGAGGGGGCTCTAATGCCCGGCGAGCACTTCGTCGTCCCGCCGCATTGGGAGTGGTACATCCTCGGCTACTTCTTCTTGGCCGGAATCAGCGGCGGCAGCTTCGTCCTGGGCACCATGTTGCGCCTGTGGGGCGACGCGCGCGATGCCATCGCCGCCCGCGTCGCGTTCCTGATCAGCTTCCCGACCCTGCTGATCTGTCCCATCCTGCTCACCCTCGACCTCGGACAGCCGCTCCGCTTCTGGCACTTTCTGATCGACGACAGCGCCGGCGGGCTCGCCTTCAAGGTCTGGTCGCCGATGTCGCTCGGCGCCTGGGCGCTGCTCATCTTCGGCATCTTCAGCTTCGTCATGTTCCTCGCCGCGCTGGCCGAGGGCGGCACTGTCCGCGCGCTGGAGACGGCCGCGAGCTTCATCGCCGGTGCGGTCGGCCGGGTCTTCGTGGCGGTGGGCGCCGTCCTGGGCCTCTTCGTCGCCGCCTACACCGGGGTCCTGCTCGCGGTCAGCAACCAGCCGATCTGGAGCGACACCTGGGCGCTGGGCGGGCTGTTCCTGGCTTCCGGGTTGAGTGGCGCCGCAGCTTGCGTGCTGCTCGCGACCCGCTCGCGTCGCGAGGCGCAGGCAACCGATCGGAAGCTGATCGAGGCGGATCGCTATTTCATCCTGTTGGAGCTGGCGCTGATCATCCTCTTCCTGGCGACGCTCGGCGGGGTCGTGTCGAAGGTTCTGTCGGGCGGCTGGATCATCCTCTGGGTGATTGTGCTGGCCGGGACGCTGGTCCCCCTCGCCCTGCACTGGCGAGGGGGAGTGATGCGCCAGGCCACCCTCTTCGCGCCGGTCCTGGTCTTACTCGGCGTGCTGGCCCTGCGCGCCGTGGTGATCTTCAGCGCCCAGGCCTAGATGAAGGTAGGCGTGCTCTTCCCGTCCCGGTTTGAGGAGCCGGGCGAGTTCCTCGCGGACGCCCGGGCGATGGAAGCCGCCGGGGCGGACAGCGTCTGGCTGGAGGAGGACGGTGACGGCCTCGACCCGTGGCTGTTCCTGGCGGCGATCGCCGCGGTTACCGGCCAGCTGCGGCTTGGGTTGATCCTCCCTGACTCACCCTCCCCCTCTGACGGAGGGTCGGGGAGGGGGTTCGAAACGTTGCAGCGGCTATCGCGGCAGCGCGCCATGATCGGCGTCGCTCAAGGCGGAACGATCGTCAGTGGAGCAGAACGCTGGAACCCGGTCGGGGTGCCGGCCGATCGTGAAGCCTGGGCGAAGACGTTGGAGCAAACTGGGCCAGACGCGGACGGCGTGCTGGTCCCGCTCGACCCGCGGCTGCTCGACATCCTGCGACATCCGGAAGACGTGATCGATCGCTCCGACCTGTTGCTCGCCTCGGGGTAAAGCTTCCGCTCACGTGCCGCTCAGCGGTAGGTCATCAGGTACGCGATCTTTACCTTCTCTGAGGGACCATATTGAGGCAACTGGGATGAACATCATCAGGGGTAGCCTGGTGCCACGGGCGAAATGAAACATATCCTCATCCTCACTGGGATCAACCTGCCGCTGGGCCTCGACACGTTCGCCCTCGCAGCTGCGCTTGGGGTTGCCGGTATTCGGGCCGACCGCCGGATGCGGACCCTTAGGTCACCGAAATCGTTCCTATCATCAACATCGAACATGCCCCGGCAGGATTGGCTGAGTCGGTCCAGGAATGCGGCCGACTGCGCAGTTCACGGCTCAATGTCAAGGGCTATTCCCACGGCATACCATCCTCTGGCCACGAATAGGCTGATGCCTCTCTCCTGGCGTCGTGAATCCGATGGATCGCCGCGTGCCCCTTGCCGCGGCGCAACAGCTCGCGATTCACTGGCACGGTGACGACAAAGGCAACCCCCAGTGACAGAGCAAG
>Ga0070707_100000737_pt1 | contig 32481 bp, 32 predicted proteins | sample KBSK5502metaG_FD_65468 | JGI IMG/M metagenome (GOLD analysis project Ga0070707, IMG submission 65468) | Corn, switchgrass and miscanthus rhizosphere microbial communities from Kellogg Biological Station, Michigan, USA - KBS K5-50-2 metaG | ecosystem: Host-associated > Plants > Roots >... | reverse complement strand
TCGTAGGTGAGCAGGTCGAACATCGCCTCGCAGTCGCGCGGCGCCAGGACCTCGAACTCGATCGGCCGCGTGCTGCGCAGGCCGTCCACGGCCATCGCTGCCGCGCGGGACGCACCGAACGTGACCCACCGCTTCCACTCCGGCTTCCAAGCGTCCACCGCCAGCAGCTCCATGAACGTGGCGAAAGCCTCGTTCAGCCAGATTCCGTTCCACCACGTCATCGTCACGAGGTCGCCGAACCACATGTGGGCCAGCTCGTGGGCGATCACGTCGGCCACGCGCTCCAGCTCGCTGTGCGAGGCGGCGCTCTCGTCCACCAGGAGCGCTGTCTCGCGGAAGGTCACGGCGCCCAGGTTCTCCATCGCCCCCGCCGCGAAGTCGGGGATCGCCAGCAGGTCCAGCTTGTCGCCCGGATACGGAAGCCCGTAGTAGCGTTCGAAGAAATCGAGCGAGAAGGCCCCGACCTCGAGCGCGAAGCGGGCGAGATGCTTCTTGCCGGGCACGCACCAGACGCGGAGCGGAGTCTTGCCCACCATCACCCGGTCGGTCGCCTCGAGCTCGCCCACCACGAAGGCCACCAGGTAGCTGGACATGCGGATGGAGTCGGCGAAGGCGACCGCCTTCTTACCGGGACCTGCGGGCGTCTCGCTCACGAGCGCGGTATTCGAGATGGCGACGAGCCCCTCGGGCACCACGAGCGTGATGCCGAACACCGCCTTGAGCGTGGGCTCGTCCCAGCACGGGAAGCCGCGGCGGGCATCCGTGGCCTCGAACTGAGTGGCCGCAAGCGTGTGGGCAGTTCCGGCAGAATCCGTGTAGGTACTGCGGTAGAAGCCGTGCAGGCGATCGTTGAGCGTCCCGGTGAAGCGCAGCTTGAGTCGCCAGTCGCCGGGCGCGATGGGCGCCGGGAAGAGGAGGCGCACGCGCTCATTGGTCTCGTCCGGCGCGGCGCTCCCCTGCACCACCGCGCCGCCCGGCCCCTCGATGGCGACCGACTGGATCTGCAGCTCGGCCGCGTTGAGCACGATCTCGGTCACGGGCTCTTTCACCGTCACCGCGACGATCTCCTCACCCGCGAACGTGGCGGCCTCGAGGTCGGGCTCGAGCCGGATGTCGTAGCGCGCGGGCGCCACGGTGGCGGGGAGCCTGAAGTCCATGCGCGCAAGGATACCAAAACGGCGGCGCGCTGACACTTGACATCTCTTCATCAGGGGCGCGACACTGCCGGAGCCGCAGACATCCACGCGGGAGATCCCATGGACAGCCTCAAGGACAAGACCGCCGTCGTGACCGGCGGCGCCAGCGGCATCGGCCGAGCTCTCTGTCTGGCGTTCGCGCGCGAGGGCGCGCGCGTCGTGGTGGCCGACGTGGACGAAGCCGGCATGGGCAGGACGGCGGCGGACGTCGCCGCGGCCGGGAGCCGGGCCGTCGCCGTTCGGACCGACGTGAGCCGGCTCGCGGACGTGGAGGCGCTGGCCGAGCGCGCCGCCAAGGAGTTCGGCGCCGTGCACGTGTTGTGCAACAATGCTGGCGTCGCCGTGCATGGCGGGCTCGAGTCGGCCAGCCACAAGGACTGGGAGTGGGTGATCGGGGTGAATCTCTGGGGCGTCATCCACGGCGTCGAGACCTTCGTGCCCCGCATGGTCGCCCAGAAGCAGCCCGGCCACATTGTCAACACCGCCTCCATGGCCGGCCTCATCGCCTCCCAGGGCTTCGGCATCTACAACACGACGAAGTACGCGGTCGTGGGGCTGTCGGAGACGCTGCAGAAGGACCTGCGCCCCTATGACATCGGCGTGTCGGTGCTCTGCCCCATGGGCGTGGCCACCAATATCCACGACAGCGAGCGCAGCCGCCCGGCCCACCTCAAGCACGCAGGCGGCAGCCGGGGCGGCGAGGTCACGCTCATCGGCAGCACGCTCACCGCCGAGCACGTGGCCGAGCGGGTGCTTCGGGCCATTCGCGCCAACCGGCTCTACGTCATCACCCACGAGGAAGGCCTCACTCCACTGCGCCGCCGCTTCGAGCGCATGGAGAAGGCCATAGAGGAGAATCGATAGATGGACTACAAGCCCGTTGACGGCTGGGGCACACTGCCCGACGGCTGGCGCCAGGTGGAGGCCGCGGGCGTCGCCGTGGACAGGCACGACAATGTGTACCTGTTCACCCGGAGCGAGCATCCCGTCATCGTCCTTGACCGCGACGGCAGATTCCTCCGCTCCTGGGGCGAAGGGGTTGTGCGCCGCGCGCATGCTGTCACGATCGACGCCGAGGGCATAGTGTGGCTCACCGACGATCTGCATCACACGATCCGCAAGTTCACGCCCGAGGGCAAGCTGCTGCTCACGCTCGGGCATCCCGATCAGGCCAGCGAGCTGCACGGCGGCAAGCCCTTCAACCGCCCGACTCACGTGGCCATCTGCCCGAAGACCGGCTACCTCTTCATCTCCGACGGCTACGGCAACTCCAATGTCCACAAGTACGCGCCCGACGGCACGCACGTGCTGTCGTGGGGCGAGCCGGGCACCGATCCCGGCCAGTTCAACCTGCCCCACAACCTGGTGACCGACGCCGAAGGCCTCGTGTACGTAGCGGACCGGGAGAACCATCGCGTGCAGATCTTCGACGGCCAGGGCCGCTACCAGGCCCAGTGGAACAACCTGCACCGCCCCTGCGGGCTCTACGCCGACCGCCGCAACGGCGGCCACTTTTATATCGGCGAGCTCGCCACGAGCCTCGCCGTGAACGCCAAGACGCCCAACCTGGGCCCGCGCATCACGGTGCTCGACGCCAAGGGCCAGCGCGTGTGCCGCTTCGGCGGCCGCTTCGCCGGCGACGGCCCGGGACGGCTGGTCGCGCCGCACGCGGTCGCCACAGACTCGCGCGGGGATCTCTACGTCGCCGAGGTCGCCTACACCTTCATGGGCGTCTCGATGGCGCTGCCCGCGGAGATCCGCTGCTTCAAGAAGTTCCAGCGGGTGGACCCAGCATGATCGCCGTCCTCACGCGCAATTGGTGGGCCCTGGCCCTGCGGGGGCTCTTCGCCATCCTGTTCGGCCTGGCCGCCTTCGCCATGCCGGGGATCACGCTCGCCGTCGTCATTCTGCTCTTTGGAGCCTATGCGATCGTCGACGGCACCTTCGCCATCGTGGCAGGGCTGCGGGCCGCGGAGCGGCACGAGCGCTGGTGGGCGCTGCTGCTCGAAGGCATAGTGGACATCGCGGCGGGCGTGGTGGCCTTCGCGTGGCCCGCCTTGACCGCGCTCCTGCTTCTCTACCTCGTGAGCGTCTGGGCGGTGGTGACTGGACTGCTCGAGATCGCCGCGGCCATCCGCATCAGGCAGGCCATCAAGGGTGAGTGGCTGCTGGCCATCAACGGAGTCGTCTCGGTGCTCCTCGGCGTCTTTCTGGTTGTCGTCCCGGGGGGTGGAATCCTCGTGCTGATCTACTGGATCGGCGGCTACGCGATCTTCTTCGGCGTCTTGCTGCTTGGCCTGGCCTTCCGGCTGCGCGGCCTGCGACACAGGCCCGCCTGACCCGGGTGCGATGCTGACGCTGGACGGTTTGGCCGAGCTCGCGGTCGTCGTCGAGGATCTCGAAGCCTGCGAGGCCTTCTACACGCGGCTCCTCGGCACCGATCCCTTCGACCACGTGCCCGGCCGCCACGCCTTCTACATGGTGGGCGACCTCCGCTTCCTGCTGTTCGCGCCGGGCTGCATGGCCTCGCGCAAGGCCGCGCACTGTCACGGTCCGCAGCACTTCGCCTTCCGCATCGACCCATCGCGCGTCGGGACTGCCACGACACACCTCCATGCGCTCGGCATCCGCTTCGACGGGCCCTATCACGATCCGGGCAAGATCTCGATCTACTTTGACGATCCCGCCGGCAACCGCGTAGAGTATCTGGCGCCCACCGAGTCCGAGCGAACCGCGACGCCCCGGACGAACACGCGGACCGGATAGGGTCCCTTCGCGTACCGCTCGAGCCCCACGATTCGAAAACCGCCCCCTTCGATGGCTGCGAGCGTGTCGCGGTTGGGATGGCACCCGCCCCCGATTCTCTTCCAGAGGGGGGTGACGGCATCCTGGAAGCGTGCCCAGCCCGGGCTCGGCGACCGGACATGCTCGAAGAAGCGCAGCGCACCGTCCGGCCGCAGCACGCGCCGCATCTCCCTGAGGCTCTGGCCCAGATCGGACACCGTGCAGAGGACGAGAGTCGCCACGACCGCGTCGTAGAGCCCGCCACGAAACGGCAGAGCCTCCGCTCCGGCTTCGATCAACTCGACGCGCCGGTCGAGCGCTCGAGCCCTTGCCAGCGCTCGCCGCAGCATGTACGGATCGGGGTCCACGGCCACCAAATCGACGAAGGGCGAGAAATGGCCAAAATCCAGACCGGTGCCGCAACCGACGACGAGGATGCGACCCGTGAGCCCGGTCGTGAGCCACACGCGGTGCGGCCCGAGGAACTGCCGCTCCGCGCCCCTGATGAGACGATCGTAGACGGCGGCGAAAATCGGATGACCGCGCTTGCTGATCATCGACCGGGGTCCCGGCCGCCGCTAGCGAAGCTCGGGGAGCGGAAAGAAGCGGCCCGTGGCGCGTGCCACCACGTCGCGCGTCTCGAGATCCTCGAGCGCGCCCTCGAGATCGAGATACCGGCCGGCGTCGGTGGCGGCGCGGCCGCGCCCCAGCAGCGGCCGCTCGACGGGCGTCGGCCTGACGTAGCGGACGGTCAGCTCTCCCGTGACGTAGATCTTCCCCGTCGCATGCACCGCCGCGCCCGCCAGCACTTCGTCGAGATACGCGGCGACGATGCCGCCGTGGGCCGCGCCGGGGGGCCCCTCGAAGCGACGCGGGATGATGATCGGTGAGAGCACTTCGCCCGCGGCTCCGAAGGTCCGGACGCGAAGCCCGATCTCATGCCGCGGCCCGCAGCCGAAACAGCGATTGAACACCGAGCGGCCGCTGAACTTGACCTCAGGGAGGCTCGAGAGAAGCCCTTCGAAGGCCGCCGGCACCGGTGGATCGTGGATCATTGCGCCATGGAGTATACTCGGGCCTCGACAGTCGATTCCCCGCCACCCCACGACAAGGAGGAAGCTCGATGGCCGTGACCGTGAAGGCGATTGCCGATGGCCCGCTGATGGTGAAAGGCGAGTGCGAGGTGCAGGACGCCCAGGGGAACGCGATTCCCGGCAAGGGCGGCGATACGCTCTACCTCTGCCGCTGCGGGCACTCGGCCAACAAGCCCATGTGCGACGGAAGCCACAAGAAAGTGGCCTTCAAGAGCTAGGAGGGCCGTCGGGCTTCACCATCAGCTCCGGGCGCACCAGCCGATCAAAGTCCTCCGCGGACACATAGCCCAGCGCCAGGGCGGCCTCGCGGAGGGTCGTCTCCGTCTTGTGCGCCCGCTTCGCGATCTCCGCCGCCTTGTCGTAGCCGATGTGCGGCGCCAGCGCCGTCACCAGCATCAGCGACCGCTCGACGTTCTGCCGGATGCGCGCCGTGTTGGGCTCGATCCCCGCCACGCAGTGCTCGCGGAAGGACTCGCACGCGTCCCCGAGCAGCCGGATGGACCGCAGCACGTTGTGACAGATCAGCGGTTTGAAGACGTTCAGCTCGAAGTTGCCCGACGCAGCGCCGATGTTCACCGCCACGTCGTTCGCCAGCACCTGCGCGCAGACCATCGTCATGGCCTCGCTCTGGGTCGGGTTGACCTTGCCGGGCATGATGCTGCTGCCCGGCTCGTTCTCGGGAATGGCCAGCTCTCCCAGCCCGGCGCGCGGCCCCGAGGCCAGCCAGCGGATGTCGTTGGCGATCTTCATCAGCGCGCAGGCCAGCGTCTTGAGCGCACCGTGCGCGGCCACGAGCTGCTCGTGCGAGGCCAGGGCCTGGAACTTGTTCGGCGCGCTCGTGAAGGGCGCGCCCGTGAGGGCTTTGAGCTGGCGAGCCACCCGCTCGCCGAAGCCTTCGGGCGCGTTGAGTCCCGTGCCCACCGCGGTGCCGCCGATGGCGAGCTCGTGGAGACCGGGCAGCGCCGCGCGGAGGCCGGCCAGCGACTGCTCGAGCATGGCCACGTAGCCGGAGAACTCCTGGCCCAGGGTCAGCGGCGTCGCGTCCTGGAGGTGGGTACGGCCGATCTTCACGATGCCCGCGAAGGCGTCGGCCTTCTGGGCGAGGGCCGCTTTGAGAGCCTCGACGGCCGGGATCAGCGGACCGGCGATCTGCTCGGCGGCGGCCACGTGCATGGCCGTCGGGAACACGTCATTGGAGGACTGCGAGCGGTTGACATCGTCGTTGGGATGCACCGGCTTCTTCGAGCCCATCTGGCCGCCGAGAATCTCGATCGCCCGGTTGCCGATGACCTCGTTGGCGTTCATATTGGTCTGCGTCCCGCTGCCCGTCTGCCAGATCACGAGCGGGAAGTGCTCGTCCAGCGCGCCCGCGATGACCTCGTCGGCCGCGCGAATGATGGCCCGGGCCTTCTCGGCGTCGAGCAGCCCCAGCTCGCGGTTGACGAGGGCGCAGGCCTTCTTGACGAGCCCGAGGGCACGGATCATCCCCCGCGGGAAGCGCTCGCCGCCGATCTTGAAGTGCTCGAGCGATCGCTGGGTCTGGGCGCCCCAGTAGCGGTCGGCGGGCACCTCGACGGCGCCCATGCTGTCCGTCTCTTTGCGCGTCTGGCCGGTCATGAAGGTCCCGCGGTCAGGACGGTAATTTCCAATCCAGCCACTCGCACACCCCCCGCCCCATCACCCACTCCTGATCCGCCTTCGACAGCCACGGCAGCTCTTCGGTGAAGAGCGTGATGGCCTCGCGGTAGGTGCCGCGCAGCCTGGTGAGGTCGGTGCCCCAGAACATCCGGCGCGGCCCGAAGGCGTCGAAGACGCGGCGGATGTGCTTGTGCAGTCCGGGGTATGGATACGGCTCGGTTGAATAGCACGGCAGCGCGGAGGCTTTCACGGCGACGTTCGGGCGCTTGGCGAGCGTCAGGAGATCGGGCAGGTCGGCGAAGGCGCCGTCATCCTTCTGCGACATCGAGAGCGCCAGGTGATCGATCACGAGGCGGAGCCCGGGATGGCGCTCCGCGATGCCGTCCACGTGGGGCAGCGAGCCCGGGACGAAGATCATGACCGGCAGTCCGGCGCGCTCGGCCGCAGGCCACAGCCAGTCGGCGGTGCCGTCCGTCAGCCACGGCTTCTGAAGCGCGGTGTGAAAGGTAAAGCGCAGCCCCAGCATGCCGGGCTCGCGCTTCCAGCCGTCGAGGAGGGCGCGGCTCTCAGGCCGCTCGACCGGGAGCCGTCCCATCACCGCGAAGCGGTCGTGATGGAGGCGCGCCGCCTCGAGCGCGAGGTCATTGCGGTCGCCTTCCCATGAGGGTGGCACGATCACCACGCGGTGGACGCCAGCGGCGTCCATCTCGCGGAGGAGATCGTCCTTCGTGAACGGCTGCGGCCGCTGCGCCTGGTTGGCCCGACCCGGCGGCCAGGGGCGATCGGCCGTGTCGGCGCCCCAGATGTGGACCTGCGAGTCGGCGATCAGCATGGCGCCGATAGCATAGCACTCCTTCCCGACGCCAAGCCCGGGCCGCCGGCGCCGCGCACCTTCCTCTCCGCGAGCTGTATCAGAAGGGGTGGAGGCAGAACATGCGGAATAACGGCGAGCAGCGGCGGGCACTCCGGTACCCACTGGAGCTGCCGAATCGAGGTGGAAGGCGCCACGGGACGCACCCGCGATTTCAGCTCGTCCAGGGTCTTCTTCGAGACTGACCGGGCCTTGGCGCCCGGCGCGCCGATCGAGTTCTCCCTCGTGCTCGGCCGAGTGAGCCCGGGACTGCAGCTTCGGCTCGACTGCGAGGGCCGCATCGTTCGGACCGTCCCGCGCGCCGATCAGCTGGCCGTCGCGGTCGCTATCACCCGCTGCCGGTAGACGCTCAGGTGCCCGCGCGAGCCCGTCGGATCAGCGGCGGGCGTGAACCTCGGCGGCGAGCACCCGCGGGTCCTTGCAGCGGGCGTTCCTAGAGGTTTTAAGAATGGTGGCCTCGCGGAACCCAGCCTCGTGGAATTCGTCCAGGAAGGCGCCGCCTTCCCTCGCGCCGGCGATTCAGGCAAACCAGCTGGAGTCGCTGATCGGCCCGATCCGCTCGATTGGCTCGCCCACGATGAGCTCGGCCACGTAGACGTCGCCACCAGGCCGCACGATGCGTCCCAGCTCCGCGAAGATCGCCTCGCGGGCCGGATTGAGATTGAAGATACCGTTCACCAGCGCGATGTCAATGGACCCGCTGCGAAGCGGCAGCCGCTCGGCGTCAGCGCGCATATACGCGACGTTGAGCCCCAAGGTCACGGCAGCCCGTCGGCCACGGGCGAGCATCGACGGACTGAAGTCGATGCCGATCACCTGACCCGCCGACCCAACACGTCGGGCCGCAATCAGGCTGTCGAGTCCGGCACCGCAGCCGAGATCGAGAACTGCGCACCCAGCTAGGATCGAAGCAGCCACTGAGACATTGGAGACACCGGCGAAGGCATCGACGGAGTCGGAAGGCAGATCAGCGAGCAAGTCCGGAGGATAGCCGACGCTCTCGGCGAATGATCGGCCAACGGGAAAGGCGTGTTTGTCGCGAGGACGGTCGGCGGCGGCCGAATACGCCCCTTTGACCGCGCTGCGAAGCCGCGCAGCTTGCTCCCCACTCAACCCGGCGGCCGGGGCACGCTGTCTTATCATCGGCTTAGCCGATAGTATACCACACGTTCAATCGGGATATCCGATCTTGAGGCCTGCTGACCGCATCATCTGATTACGCGCCAGCCAAGATGAGCGGCGGTGGCCAGCGCCACCAGCCCCACAAGCCCGACGAAGATTCCCGTGCCACCCTCTCCGAGGAAGCCACAGATCAGAGGCCCGAGAAAGATCGCCGCGTCCACTCCCACCCGATAGAGCCCCGTTCGCCAGGCCAGCCCGCCCAGCGTGGTGTGCTCGCGAATCACACCGAGCGGCAGCATCCAGCCGGCCAGGCCGAGGCCGAAGAGGACGCAGCCCGACGCGAAGAATGGGAAGGGGCCGAGCCCGGCGCCCCATGTTCCCAACCCGAGGATGGCTGAGACGGCGGCCAGCACGGGCAGGCGCCCCACGCGATCGGCGAGCCAGCCGACCGGCAGCAGCGCGACCAGGTCCACGAGCTGGGCCAGGCCGAGCATCCGCGAGACGCCTGCGCGGTCAAGGCCGAACTCGCGCGTGCCGCGGAGCGGGACGATGAACTGGCTCACCGAGGACCAGGACAAGGCCATGATAGCCCCCACCACGAACATCAGCCTCACGAGGGGCTCGGTGCGCAGCGGGGGGCCGGCCGCGGTGGCGGCCTCCGACGGCGCGGCGACCCCACTGCGGCGCCGTTCGTCGGGGAAGCGCCGGCGAAAGTGCGGCGCCAGCAGCAGGGTCACAAGCAGCGGTGAGGAGGCCGCAAGCAGCGAGAGATTCCAGCCCCAGCGGGCCGGCAGCATGCTCACCACGGCGAGCCCGCCCAGGACACCGAACATCCCGGAGAACTCGAAGATATTCAGCCGAACCGACGCCGAGGGACCGCGATGATCCTGAAGCACTGCCGTGAGCCCGCCGACCATTCCCAGCGTATGCGCCAGCCCCGTCAAAACGCGCCCCAGGACCAGAACGGGAAAAGGACCGCCGGTGCCCAGAAGAAGCAAGCCGGCGAGGAGAGCGACGGGCGCGAGCGCCAGCGTCGTGCCAAGTCGCCGCCCCGCCAGCCAGCCCGTGGGAACGTCGGCCGCCATGCGCGCGAAGCCGAAGGAGCCGGCCAGGACGCCCAGCTCCCAGTCGGCGAGCCCCTGGGCGCGGCCGATCTCGGGAAGCAGGGGGCCGAAGGCCCCGAGGCAAATGGTATTGCAGAAGGCCATCAGGCACAGCAGCGCTGTGCCGCTCACGGTTTAAATGGAAGCTCGTCCCACCATGGGTAGAAGGGCGGCATGTCGGAACTCGGGCGGAGCGTGAAGCGCGCGGGACGCTTCTCGAGGAATGCCGCCACGCCCTCGTAGGCGTCGGCCGACCGCCCCGTCCAATCCATACACTTTGAATCCATCCGGTGCGCCTCCATCGGATGGCCCGCGCCCAGCATGCGCCAGAGGAGCTGCCGGGCCAGTGCCACCGAAACCGCGGAGGTGTTCCGGGCGATCTCCAGCGCCAGCTCGCGGGCCGTCGGCAGGAGCCGCTCGGGCTCCACCACGCGCGTCACCAGCCCACCCTCGCGCGCCTCTTCGGCCGGAAAGACCCGACCCGTGTACACCCACTCGGCGGCGCGGCTGATCCCCACGAGCCGCGGCAGGAACCAGGTGCTGCAGGCCTCGGGAACCACGCCCCGCCGCGTGAAGACGAAGCCGATCCGCGCGGCCGTCGAGGCGATGCGGACGTCCATTGGTAGTGTCATGGTGATGCCGAAGCCGACCGCGGGGCCGTTGATCGCGGCGATCACCGGCTTCTTGAGCTCGTAGATCCGAAGCGTCACGAGCCCGCCGCCGTCTCGATGCTCCCCGACCGGTTCTCCCCTCCCGCGCGCCACACGGTCGAAGGTCTTGCTGCCCGCCGACAGGTCGGCCCCGGCGCAGAACGCGCGGCCGGCGCCCGTGACGATCACCGCGCGCACGGCATCGTCGGCGTCCGCCTGGTCGAAGGCGGCCAGGAGCTCGTCGAGCATGGTGCGCGTCAGCGCATTGAGCTTGGCGGGCCGGTTGAGTGTGAGCGTGCAGACGCCCTCGCTCACATCGTAGCGGATCTCGGTGAAGGCCACGCTCAGGCCCCGGCGGGCTTGTCGGTGCCGGCCGCTTCACCGGCCGCGGACTCTTCGGCTTCGCTGGCCTTGAGCTTTCGGAAGACGGTCTTGGGATCGATGCCCAGGATCTTGGCGGTGAGCGTCCTGTTCCCCTTGGTCAACCGCAGCGTCTCTTCGAGCAGCCGCTGCTGCACCTCGGCGAGGGGCGTGCCGATCCGGATCTTGAACGAGCCCTCGGGGAGCCCGGCCCCTGGAGCCGGCTCCCCGGCCGGGTGGCTCTCGGCCGCCGGTTCGCGCACCAGCATCACCGAGCGCTCCACGACGTTATCCGGCAGCTCGGCCAGCTCCACCCGCGCGCCCCGCGCCAGCACCACGGCGCGCTCGACGACGTTCTCCAGCTCCCGGACGTTCCCCGGCCAGGAGTAGGCCTCGAGACACGCGAGCGCCTCGTCGCTGAAACCGTCGAGCCGGCGGTTATTCTTCGCCGCATAGAGCCGCAGAAAGTGCTGCGCCAGCACGGGGACATCCTCGCGCCGCTCGCGGAGCGACGGCGCCACGACGGTGATGACGTTGAGGCGGTAGAAGAGATCCTCGCGAAAGCGCTTCTCGCGCACCTGAACGGCCAGGTCCTGGTTCGTCGCGGTGACGATGCGGACGTCCACGCGGATCGTCTTGGTGCCGCCCACGCGCTCGAACTCGCCTTCCTGCAACACTCGAAGGATTTTCGGTTGGGTCACCAGCGAGAGATCGGCGATTTCGTCGAGGAAAAGAGTCCCCCCGTCGGCCAGCTCGAAGCGACCCTCCTTGCGGCCGGCGGCCCCGGTGAAGGCGCCTTTTTCGTAGCCGAACAGCTCGGATTCGAGCAGGGTTTCCGGCAAGGCCGCGCAGTTCACCGCAACGAACGGCCCGCCCCGGCGCGGGGAGCGCTCGTGGATGGCCTTCGCCACCAGCTCCTTGCCGGTGCCGCTCTCGCCTTGGATAAGCACGGTGGCCGAGCTGTCGGCCACCTGTTCGACCAAGGTCATCATGCGACGGAAGGCCGGGCTGACGCCGATGATCTCGCCCTGTCGCAGCAGCGCGTCCAGCCGCTGCTGCAATGCGCGGTTCTGGGCGATCAGGTCACGCCGCTCGAGCGCCTGCCGGACGACCTTGATGAGCTGGGCGCGCTGGAAGGGCTTGGTCAGGAAGTCGGTGGCGCCGTCCTTCATCGCCCTGACCGCTTCCTCGACGGTGCCGAAGGCGGTGAGCATCACGAAGTCCACGTCGGGCACGGCGCCCTTGGCCGCTTTGAGCAGCTCGAGGCCATTGAGCCCGGGCATCTTGAGGTCGGAGAGCACCAGGTCCACGCCGCCCGCCTGGAGCCGCTCGAGGGCGGCCTGGCCGTCGGGCGCCACCACCACGGCATAGCCTTCACGCGTCAGCGCGCGTTCCAGGCTCTGGCGCACGGCGGGATCGTCGTCCGCCACGAGCAGCGTCGCGAGCGGCACGTGAGCCTCAGACATGCTGGGCCCGCTTGATCGGCAGCGAGATCGTGAACGTGGCCCCGGTGCCGGGCGTGCTGCTCCACCGGATCTTGCCGCCGTGCTCCTCGACGATCTGGCGCGAGATGGACAGCCCGAGCCCGGTGCCCTGGGGCTTGGTGGTGAAGAACTGCTCGAACAGACGCCGGCCCACCTCGGGCACGATGCCGGGCCCCGTGTCGGCGATGTCGATCTCAATCGTGTCGTCCATGCGGCGGGTCGTCACGGTCAGCGTGCCCCCCTGGGACACGGCCTCGAGCCCGTTCTTGATGAGGTTCAGCACCGCCTGTCGCAGCAGGGTACGGTCTATCTCCATGGGCGGGACGGCCGGATCCGTTGTCGCGGCAACCGTGACCCCCTGGCGGCCCGCGAGCGGCCGCACGAACTCGGCCAGCGCCGTGGTCATGTCATTGATGGAATCCTCCTCGAACTGCGGCCGAGGGAAGCGCGCGAAGGCCAGGTACTCTTCGGTGAGCGCGTCGAGCGCGGCGACCTGTTCGCGGATGGCGCTCACCAGAGTGGTGGCCTCGTTCATCTCCGTGCCGCCCCGCTCCTGGACGATGTCGCCCAGCACCTCGGCGTTGAGCCCGATGGCCGCGATCGGGTTGCGCACTTCGTGGGCGATCTTGAGCGAGAGCCGGCCCACGGTGGCCATGCGCTCGGCCTCCACCAGCTCCTCCTGCGCCGCCCGCAATCGCGTCAGCGTCCCGGTCAGCTCTGCGTTGAGCCGCTCGACCTCGTTGCGGGCGCGGCGCTCGCGATCGGCCACGTGACCCAGCGCGTAAGCCGGCAGACCCACAAGGCCCATGAGAATGATCGGCGGGGTCCAGCCCACCCAGGGCGGTACTAGGGCGGCGGCAGCGGCATACAGGAGTCCGGCGAGCAGCGCCATCACCAGGCCCATCCACGGGCCGAAGTAGTAGGCGTTGACGCCGACCAGAGGAAAGAAGAGCAGATAGAAAAGGCTGTCGCCGCCGCCGGTGAGATAGAGGAGCGCGAAGACGAGCAACAGGTCCACGCAGAGGGCACCCGTGAAGATCTGGCGGGTGGCGCGTGGGTTGACCGTGACCAGGGCAAAGACGCCCGCCTTGTAGGCAGCGAACCACATGACGAGGGAATAGATATCCACGTAGCGGCGCGGGCGGAGGGGCACCAGGCCCAAGGTCGCCAGGCCGCCGACCATGACGACAGCCAGCAGCACGGCGAACACGCGCTCGTCGCGCTCGAGCAGGCGGAGGACGGCGGCCCAGGGCTTGCGGGAAGGCGCGGTGGTGGCCATTGGCGTCGAGGAGACTATAACGCAGACCCTCCGCTCGGCGCAGGGGCAGCCGCGGTCGCCGCCACGGTCGGCAGCCGCCGCTCCTCTCGCCGCAACATCGGCAGGACGAGCAGCGGCAGCAGGCCGATCAGCCCCACCACAATCATCAGCCGCCCGAGGTTCGAGTAGTCCTGCTGGCTGACGGCAAAGGCGGTGTTGAGGTAGCGCGTGAAGAGCTCGCTCGCCGACAGCGCGAGGTTCATGAGCGACGCCATGATGGCGAACATCGTGGCCTCGGCGCCCTTGGGCGCGGTCTTGGCGATCAGCACCAGCATGGGCACCATGCTCAGCTGGCCGAGCGGCGCGGCGATGGTCGTGTCGATGAACGCGAACGTCCGCGGGCTCACGCCGATCCACTCATTTGCGCCGTAGAAGAGACCGATGGTCGGGAGATAGAGGACGACCCCCAGCACCGTGACCCACAGGAGCGTCGAGCTCACGGGGCGCTGGGTGATGGGCTTGCGGAATACGATCAGGCCGGCGAGGCTGAGCACCGCGCTGACCTGGGAAAGCACGCCGAGAAACTCCTCGTCGAAGCCGAGCCGGTCGATGGCCCAGTAGCTATAGCCCTGGCCGACGCCGGGCGTGGCGCGGAAGCAGAAGATGGCGAAGGCGGCGACGGCCACCGCGCGCGAGATGCCGATACGGCGGAGCAGCAGGCTGATCAGGACGCCGGAGATCGTGAGGATCAGCTCCTGGGCAAGCGGCACCCGCAGCACCTCGAGGGCAACGCTCAGCGCGGCATAGCCGAGGCCCACCAGCAGGACGAGGCGCGCCTTGCCCCCGCCCAGGGGCCCGGTGGGATCTTCGATGTGAACGGCGGCCGCCGCGCCGGCGAGGCCGCGGGCGCCGGGCTGGATGAACAAAGCGCCGGCGATGACCAGGGCAGGCAGAATCATCGCGGCGGCGAACACGCCGCGCTGGCCGATGGCGCCCGCCAGCCAGCCGCTCAGGTAGCCGCCGGCGCTGATGCTGCCCACGAGCAGGGCGATACGCCCGAGGGTCTGGACCTGGGCGATCTCTTCGTCGCTATTGGCGACCTCCACGCTGAGGGCGTCGGCCACGACGTCCTGGACCATGAAGCCTACGGCGATGACGACGATCGCGGCGAGAAAGGCGCCCTTGCCCGTCACCATCGTGGCCAGGAACGCGTAGCCCGCGAGGGAGCAGAGGGCGCCCAGGACCAGATACGATCCCCGGCGGCTGCCGAAGATCGGATGCACATCGGAGGCGACGCCCACGATCATCTTGGTGCTCCAGGGCAGCGCCGCCCAGAAGGCGATACCGGCCGCCTCGGCGGGCGTGATGCCGAGTGCATCCTTCTGGAAGAAGAGCAGCGCGATGCCGGTGACGCCGCTGGCGCCGTAGGCGAAGTAGGTCACGAGAATCGGCAGATAGGCGAGGCGAAAGGTGCCGAGCCACCGGCGGAGCAGCGCCATGCGCCTAGTCTATCCCAACCCTCCGCGCCGCTCGCCCTCTTGACTCGGCGGCGGGCCTCCCGGTAGGGTCGCCCGCATGGCGATGCTCGGCCGCGCTGTCCTTGCGTTCTGGCACGATGTCATCCCGGAAGGTCGGGAAGAGTTCGACCACTGGCATATCCGCGAGCACGTCCCCGAGCGCCTCGCGGTGCCGGGCTTCCTGCGGTTCCGCCGCTACGAGGTCGTGCGCGGCCCCGCGGCATACTTCTACTTCTACGAGACCGAGTCGGTGGCCACGCTGAGCAGCCCGGCCTATGTGGCGCGGCTCAACGACCCCACGCCGTGGACGCGGAAGGTTCTGCCCAGCTACCGGAACACCAAGCGTACCGCGTGCCGGGTCACGGCAACGCTTGGCGACGGCATCGGCGGCTCCGTCACCACGCTGGAGTTCGGCCCCGCGGCGGGGCGCGCGGACGAGCTGCGCGCCTGGCTCACCGGCACCGCGCTGCCTGAGGCGATGGAGCGCCGACGGCTCGTCGGCGCGCACCTCTGTGAGGCGGACGTCGAGGCAACCCTGGTCAAGACGACCAAGACGACGGAGGGGAAGCTGCAGGACCGCCCCGACGAGCTGGCGCGCTGGATCCTCCTGCTCGAGGCGATCGGTCCTGAGGCGGCGGAGGCGGCGGGACGCGATCTCCTCGGCTCAGAGGGGCTGGGCCGGCGCGGAGCGGCGGCCGACGTCACCACCGGGCTCTACCGCCTGCATTTCTTCCAGTCGCGCTAGCGGGCTCTACTCGACGGGGCGGCGCGAAGACCAGCCGGCCGCCCGCTCGTACGCGCGGCCAACCCTCAGCACCGTCGCCTCGTCGAAGGGGCGCCCGACGATCTGAAGGGCCAGCGGCAGCCCCGCCTGCGAGACGCCGCATGGCAGCGCCAGCACCGGCAGCCCCAGCCCATTGAAGGAGCGCGTCAGCCGGGCGAAGCGTCCCTGCCGCTCCGTGAGCTCTTCCACCGTTCCGTCGATGGCGTGGGCGAGCGGCGGGGCCGGCTCGGGAATGACGGGCGCTACGAGCACGTCGGCGTCGGCGTAGACTTCCCGCAGGAAGGCGCGCGTGAGCCGCGCGCGCAGCCGGAGCGCCTGCAGGTAGTCGTAGGCGGAGATACGGAAGCCCAGCTCGAGGCGGGCCCGCACCACCGGCTGGATCTGCTCGGGATGCTCGCGCGCGAGCCGAGCGTGTGCCGCCGCGCCTTCGCAGCGGGAGACGATGGTGGCGACGTCGTTCATCGCCTGCGGGTCGGGGATCGTCATCTCCACGACCCGCGCGCCCAGCTTCTCCATCGCCCGCAGGGCCTCGCGCACGCCCGCCTCTATCTCGGGATGGAGGCCGCGGAAGAAAAAATTCTCGGGCACCGCGACGCGGAGCCCGGCCACGCCAGCCTCGATGCCGGCCAGATAGTCGGGCACGGCCCGACCGCTCGACGTCGCGTCGCACGGATCGGGCCCCGCGATCGCCTGAAGCATGAGCGCGGCGTCGCGCACGGTGCGCGCCATGGGCCCGACGTGATCGTTGGACCAGGACAGCGGCATCACGCCGGCGCGGCTCACGCGCCCGTACGTGGGCTTGAGCCCGACGATGCCGCAGCAGGCGGCCGGAAGCCGGATCGAGCCGCCGGTGTCGCTGCCGAGCGCGCCCATCGCCAACCCGGCGGCCACGGCCACGGCTGAGCCACTGGACGAACCGCCGGTCACATGACCGTCGCGCCACGGATTCTGGGCATGGCCGTGGTGGACATTGTCGCCAAAGGGCCCCATGGCCAGCTCGGTCATATTGAGCTTGCCGAGCGTGATCGCCCCGGCGGCACTCAGCCGCGCGACGGCGGTGCAGTCGTGCTCGGCGAAGAAGTACTCGGGGGTCTTCGTCCCGCACGACGTCGACAGGCCCCGGATGTGGCAGAGGTCCTTGTAGGCCAGCGGCACGCCGTGCAGCGGGCCACGCCAGTGTCCGGCCGCGGCCTCCGCTTCGCATTCCTTGGCCGCCCGCAGCACGCCCTCGGCATCCAGGGTGATGAACGCGCGGAGCCGGGCGTCGAGGCGCGCGATCCGTGCGAGGCACTGCTGTGCCGCCTCCACCGGAGAGATCGACTTCGTCCGGATGGCGCCGGCGAGCGATTCGAGCGTCCACTCCGGAGCGCTCATCGCTTCGCCTCGCTGGCCGCCTCTGCCGCCGCTTCGTCGAGCGCGGCGGCGAAGCGTGAGGGCTCTTCCGACAGGGCCAGATCGCCGGCCCGCTCGATGACGCCGAGCAGGTTCGCCAGCTCGCTCTGCCGGCCTTTGGCTTGACTCGGTAATTGGCTCGGCTGCTCGCTCATGGTCCCTCCCGTGGCGGTTGAGCATACTATGTCGGTCGCGGCGCCGCCTCCTCATGTATGATCTAGGGCCGCCGGTCAATGATCGAGTTGCACACCTTCTCCATCGTGGCGCGCGACCCGCACACGGGCGATTTCGGCGTGGCCGTCTCCACGGCGCGGCCCAATGTCGGCAGCCTCGCGCCCTTCGTCTCCCGCCGCGGCGCTATCGCCACCCAGGCCCGCATCAACACCGACCTCGGGCGGCGCGGGCTCCTCGCCCTGGACGGCGGCCTCGGGATCGGCGAGGCGCTCAGGGCCCTGCTCGAGGAGGACCAGGATCGGGCGCTCCGCCAGGTGCACGGGGTCGACGCGAAGGACACCTTCGGTCACACCGGCGCCGACTGCGTCCCCTGGTGCGGCCACGAGAGCGGATCGGGCTTCACCGTCGCGGGCAACATGCTCACCGGCCCCGAGGTGATCCGCGCCATGGCGGAGGCCTTCACGCTGGCCGGCGAGGAAAAGCGCGAGCTCTCGGAGCGGCTGCTCGTGGCGCTCGAGGCGGGGCAAGCCGCCGGCGGGGACAAGCGCGGCAGGCAGTCGGCCGCCCTGCTGGTGGCCAGCGACGAGCCGCGGATGTACCACAACCTGAGAGTGGACGACCACGCCGATCCGGTCGCCGAGCTGCGGCGGATTTACGGCGTGGTCGTGGCTCACACCCAGCAGATCGCGCAACAATACGGGCCGGATGGGCTCCGGCTCTTCGGCCGCGTCAAGTACTGAACACTCATCGGGGAGGACCCGGACATGGACAGGCTGCGTAAAGCGCTGTGGGTGGCGGTGGCAGTGCTTGTCGCCGTGATGCTGCCGCTAGGACCCGCCCACGCCCAGAAGAAGACGCTCGTGGTAGCCCTCAACGAGGATCCCGACATCCTCGATCCGACGCTGTCCCGGACGTACGTCGGGCGCATCATCTATTCCCAGATGTGCGAGAAGCTCTACGAGATCGACGAGAACCTGCGCATCTTTCCCCAGCTGGCGGCCGACTTACCGGCGTTTTCCGACGGCGGCAGGACGGTGACGATCAAGCTCCGACCGGGCGTGAAATTCAATGACGGCACGCCCATGACGGCCGAGGCCGTTCGCTTCTCACTCGACCGGCACCTGAACATGAAAGGCTCCAATCGTCACAGCGAGCTCGAATCCGTCAACACCATCGAGGTCGTCGATCCTCTGACCGTTCGACTCAAGCTCAAGGCGCCCTTCTCACCCCTCGTGGCGATCTTGGCCGATCGCGCCGGCATGCCCGTCTCGCCCGCCGTCGCCAACAAGCTCGGCGATAAGTTCGGCACGGCGCCCGTCTGCGTCGGGCCGTGGACCTTCGTCGAGCGCATCCCGCAAGACCGCATCGTCCTCGAAAAGTCGACGCACTATTTCGATCCGAGCCAGGCGAAGTTCGATCGACTGATCTTCCGCATCATCCCCGACGACAACGTCCGGCTGGCCAACCTGCGCTCGGGGGACATCGACGTGGCGCATCGCGTGGCGCCCCCGGATGCCGTCAGCCTCCGTAAGGAGGGACGATTCGAAGTGTCCAGCGTGACCGGCATCGGATACGATGGCATCACCATCAACATCCGAAATAAGACCGGCAAGCCGCCCCAGCCGGCCGGCGACCTGGGCACGCCGCTGGCCAACGACCCGCGCGTACGCGAGGCGCTCGACTTGAGCATCGACCGCGAGGCGCTGAACCAAGTCGCCTGGGACGGACAGTACACGCCGGGCTGCACGCCCATCTCACCCGTGAGTCCGTTCTCCGACAAGAGCCGCAAGTGTCCGACGCGAGACGTGGCGAAGGCGAAAAAACTTCTCGCGGAAGCGGGACTGGCCGGCGGCTACAGCTTCGAGATGACGATCGTGAACAACCCGCAGCAGCGCCGGGTCGGCGAGATCATCCAGGGCATGGCCAAGGAAGCCGGCTTCAACATCTCGCTCCGGCCGAGCGAGTTCGCTTCCTCGCTCAAGGACGACGACGCCGGCAAGCTCCAGGCCTTCCTCATCGGCTGGAGTGGGCGCGTGGACCCGGATGCCAATATCCATCAGTTCCAGACTTGCGGCAGCAACCTCAACACGACTCAAGTCTGCGATGAGGCCATCGACGCGCTGCTGAACAAGGCCCGCGAGGTGACCGACCTGGGCCAGCGCGCCGGGCTGTACCGTCAAGCGGTTGACAAGTTCGCCTTCGCCCGGCGCAATATCATCTACATTTACCATGCGAACTACATCGTGGCGTATCCGAAGAACCTGAAGAGCTACAAGGGGGTGCCCGACGGCCTCATCCGGATCAAGGGCACATCCTGGCAGTAGCTGACGGGGAAGGCCGGCGCCGCGCGACGCCGGCCTCCTGACGCACCGTGCTCGATTACCTGATCCAGCGTCTGGCCATCTCGGCGGTCACGCTCGTTCTCATCAGCCTCATCGTCTTCACGGGCGTCCGGTTGATTCCGGGCGATCCCGCCCGTGTGATGGCGGGCACCGACGCCGACGAAGCGGGCCTCGCCGAGATTCGCGTGAAGTATGGGCTCAACGATCCGATCCCGGTCCAATACCTGCGCTGGGTCGGCTTGGCGCTTCAGGGGGATCTGGGCGAGTCCATCCGGACCCGCGAGTCGGTGGTGAAGACGGTCGCGCGCAAGCTGCCGATCACCGTCGAGCTCGCGTGCTTCGCCATTCTGATCGCTCTGGTGATCGCGATTCCGGTTGGCGTCCTATCCGCCGTCCGCCGCAACACGTTCTGGGACTATCTGGCCAATAGTCTGTCGCTGTGCGGGCTCTCGGTGCCGAGCTTCTGGCTCGGCATCATGCTGATCCTCCTGCTCTCGGTGCGGCTGGGGTGGCTTCCCGCTTCTGGCTTCGTTTCCTTGCTCCAGGAGCCGGTCGCCAACCTGCAGCGCATGATCATGCCGGCCTTCGTGCTGGGCACCGCGCTGGCGGCCGTGCTCATGCGGCAGACGCGCAACAGCATGATCGAGGTGCTGAGCGCGGACTACATCCGCACCGCGTACAGCAAGGGGCTGGCAGGGCGGGCGGTCGTCTTCCGTCACGCGATCCGGAACGGCCTCATCCCGGTGGTGACGATCCTCGGTCTGCAGACCGGCGCCCTGATGAGTGGCGCCGTGGTCACGGAGCAGATCTTCGTGGTGCCGGGCTTCGGGCGGCTGATCGTCGAGGCCGTGTTCACGCGGGATTACCCGCTGGTCCAGGGCGTCGTCCTGATCACCGCATCGTCCTATGTTTTGATCAACCTGCTCGTGGACATGTCCTACACCCTGCTGGATCCACGCATCCGGGTCCACGGAGCCGCCGATGGCCGGTGACGGCGGTGCAGTGGCGGCGCCAGCCTCGGCGGTGGGGCGCGAGATCGAGGCGGGATCGCTGCAACGCGCGTGGCGGCGAGCGGCGCGGCGCCCGCCGGCGCTGATCGGCGCCGCGGTCGTGATGTTCTACCTCTTGCTCGCGCTGGGCGCGCCGTGGATCGCGCCAGACGACCCGCTGCGCACAGAATGGAGCCAGATCCGCAAGGCTCCGACCGCGGCGCATCCATTCGGGACTGACGACCTCGGCCGCGACATCCTCTCGCGCGTGATGTGGGGCACGCGCATCTCCATGCAGGCGGGCGTCTTCTCTATCCTGCTCGCCATGGCGGTCGGAGTTCCCGCCGGCCTGATGGCCGGCTACTACCGGGGCGTCTTCGACCAGCTGCTCATGCGACTCACCGACGCCTGGCTGTCCTTCCCCTTTCTCATCCTGGCGATCGGGCTCGTCACGATCCTGGGCCCTTCACTCACCAATGCGACGGTGGCGATCGGCGTGGGTGCCACGCCGACCTATATCCGCCTCACCCGGGGGCTCGTGCTCGCCACGCGTGAGCTGGAATTCGTCCAGGGCGCCCGCGCGCTCGGTGCCAACGATCTGCGCGTGATGGCGCGACACATCCTGCCCAATATCACCAGCGCCCTGCTCGTCCAGGCCACCGTGTCAGTGCCGACCGCCATCATCGCCGAGGCGATTCTCTCGTTCCTCGGGCTCGGCGTGCAGCCGCCGCAGCCGAGCTGGGGCACCATGCTGAACGCGGCGCAACAGTTCCTCGAGTCGGCGCCGTGGATGGCCTGGTGGCCAGGACTCGCGATCTTCTCACTCACACTTTCGTTCAACTTGGCGGGCGACGGCCTGCGGGACTGGCTCGATCCGAAAGACTACTAGCGGCGGAGCTCGGGGTGCTGCGAGGGGTCGTGCGGGCCGCGATGGTCCGAGAAAGTGTGCTGGTAGGCGATCACGGCCCAGCGGTCCTCGACCGAGAGATCATCTTTCCATGCCGGCATCGCCGAGTATATGGACTTGTACGGCTCGACCTCGCCGCCTTCGCTCACCCGCCAGAACCAGTAGCTCGGACTCATCTCTGCGACCATCTTCTTGTCTCGGAGCGACGGAGGCTTTGGCATCATGCCCGCGGCCGCCGGCCCAGTGCCCGAGCCGTCGGCGCCGTGGCACACCGCGCACTTCTCCTGGTAAATTGCGCGCCCGCGGCTGATCAACGCCTGATTCGTCCAGAGCCCCTTGGGCTCCTTCACGTTGCGATACTCTGGCGGCACTGGCGCGTGCATGTGCTGCATGGTCTCGCTCCGGCCCTGAGCAGGTGCCTGCTCGTGCTCGCTGTGCTGGGCGCGAGCGGAACCGAGACCATTGCCAAGAATCCACGTCACACACGCCCCGCCCGTCGCGAGCGCAACGGCCATCCGCCATGAGCGGCTCCGAATCATTCTCGACGCCTCCTGTCAGGATCCTGAGCGGCTTCGGCACTCGCGCAGCATGTCGATGAGCACCTCGCGGCAGCGCGCCGCGCTCGTGACCTCGCCGGGGAAACCGATCCGGCAGCTGTGCAGTCGGCTCCCGCTCCGCAGCCGAAGCTTGAAGCCGAGCCGATCCATGCTCACCATGCGCGCTTCGTCGGCTTCCTCGGCCGCCAGGATTCGCGCGAAGAGCGCGAGCGCATCGGCGTGGTCGCGATTCATGTGCTCGATGATACCCGAGGCGCTGTCGGCCAGTGGGTCGGGTCGCGCCGCCTGATACGCGCCGGGCTCGATCCAGTCCATAGCGGCGAACCCGCCCACGAAGTAGGCATCCGTGACCTCGAGCCGCCAGAGCGCGAAATCAGCGAAGTCTGCCCAGTGCTCCGCCTTGGGATGCCGCGCAAGATAGATCTCGCGAGCTCCGGCGACCGCGCCTTCCGCCAGCCGGCCCGCGATCCCCAGCAGGGTGAGCCGGCCGAGGGCCAGCGGATCCTCGTCGGCCACCGGGCGCTGGGTCACGAGCAGACTGGCCCGCGGATCCGTCTCGAGATTCTGGGTGTGCATCGCCATGCGGCTGATGAGAAAGATCGGCCGGCCCCGCTCGTCGGAGGCGTAGGGCATCAGCGAGCCGAAGGGATGCCCCGGCTGCTTGCGGGAGAGCGTCGACAGGGCGCCCGTGAGCCCGAGGTGGACGAGCGTACGCGCGCGCTCCCCGTAGCTCGGCTCGGGTGGCTGGGCCGCCCGAGATTCGGGAGCCCCCCGCCGGACACCGTGGTCACTCACGCCGGACTCCGTGTGGGATCGGCGCTCGGGAGGATTCGGCCGGCGAGCCCTTGGGTGTCGCTCACGACAACGACCCGCAGGGGAGTCTCGCGATTCCGCACCGTCAGCTCATGGCTGGGATATTCAGCGAACGCGAGGCCGGCCCGCGTCATCACTTCCTCTGACGCCACCAGCTGGCACTGGTAATCCTTGGTCAGTGCCTCCAGGCGGCTGGCGACGTGGACGGTATCGCCCACCGCCGTCAGGTATCGCGTCTCGCCGTAGCCCATCTCGCCGACGACGGCCGGCCCCGTATGGATACCGATGCCCAGCCGGAATGGTGCCTCGAGCTCGGCCCCGAGCGCCCTGCTGAGCTTCTGCACACGGGCGACCATTGCGACCGACGCCAGGAGCGCCTGCCGACACGCCGCCTCCGGCCCTGTCTCGACACCGAAGAGCGCCATCACCCCATCGCCGGTGTACTGGTTCGCGATGCCGCCGGCATCAGCGATGGCGCCGCCGACGGCCTCGAAGTAGCGGTTGAGGATAAAGACCACGTCATACGGCAGCTTGCGCTCGGCGAGGCGCGTGAAGCCGCGCAGGTCGGCGAAGAGCACCGCGATCTCCCGCTCTCGCCCGTCGCGCGCGCCAGCCGGCAGCTTCGCGCTCACCGTCGGCTGGAAGAGGGGTGTCACGGCCAGGTCGCGGCTCGGGCGGAGCTGGCAGGCCAGGCGCACATTGGGCGCCGCGCCCACGCGCTGGAGCACCCGCAGCTCCAGCGGGGTCGGGAGCGGCAACAGCGCCGGGTCACCGCCCACCCGGATCCGGCAGGTCGAGCAGCGTCCGCGCCCGCCGCAGACCGAAGCGTGAGGGATGCCGGCCGAGCGGCTCGCCTCGAGCACGGTCCACCCGACAGGCACGGCGACGGTACGGCCGTCGGGATACGAGAGTCGGACCATCCCCCGCCGCCGCGACAGGTAATCGCGCACGCTGCGGGACAGCAGCGTCACGGCAAGGAGCACCCACACGGTCGTCGAGAGCCCATCGCGCATCCGAACGAGCGTAGCGCGCTGGCTCTCCGAGGGATTGCGGGTTTGGACCATGAGACGCTGGGCGAATCCGGGCTCGCGCGCCAGCGCCGCCGCCTCGCGACCGGCCTCGGCGAAGCCCAGGAGAGCGAGCACCGGCAGGAGCACGAAACCGCACAGGAGGAACGGGAACGCGCGCCGATACCCGGGCCGGAGCCGCAGCCAGAAGTGCAGCCCGACGCAGCCGTGGGCCCAGGCGACCGCGAGCAGCACTGACTGGCGGAAGCCGGCCCAGGGATCGAGCAGCCACAGGCCGAGGACCACCCGCGTATAGAGATCTTCGGTCCCGAACATGGCATTAGCCAGCCGTGTGGCCACAAAGTGGTAGGCGAGGAGCGGCGGCACGGCAAGCCCGAGCACGATTTGCGTGGCCTCCCAGGCGGGCATGCGGAGCGTCCGCCGGCGGTAGATGAGCCAGAGCCCCAGCAGCCAGTGCGCGAGCAGCGCGCCGAAAAGAGCCGTCTCCCCCACGGGATTGCGCCAGAACGCGAGGAACCAGAGACGCCCCGCCTCCATGGCGCCCAGCGAGATCAACCCGAGAGCGTGATTGCTGAAGTGCGTGACGAGATAGGTGAAGAGGATCAGCCCGCACCAGAGGCGCAGCGGTCGGATCCACGCCGTCCCTGACCGCTCCGACGCCATCGGGTGGAGTCCGACTCTTACAGCGCGATGCGGCCCGTGACCTTGTCGAGGAAGCCCAGCAGGACTCGGTTGAACTCGCCCGGCTGCTCGAGATTGGACAGGTGCGAGGCGGAGCGCAGGACGACGAGCTCGGCCGCCGGCAGCGCCCGGTGGATCTCGCGCGCCATCTCCACGGGCGTGCCCAAGTCCTCCTCGCCGACGATGACCAGCGCCGGGCCATGCAGCTCCTTGAGCCGATCGGTCACATTGATCTTCGGGAGCGCGTGGCAGCAGCCGATGTAGCCCTGCGGGTTTGTGGCGCGCAGCATGGCGCGGACGCGGTCCATGAGCGCCGGGCTGCGCTTGCGGAAGGACGCCGTGAACCAGCGCTCGAGCATCCCCTCCACGATGCCGTCCATCCCCTTGGTCTCCACCGTCCGGATGCGCTCCTGCCAGACGGGCGCGGCATCCGCGGGATAGCGACTCGTCGTATCGCAGAGCACGAGGCTCTGGACCATGGGGGGGTACTTGAGCGCGAAGGTCTGGCCAATCATGCCGCCCATGGAGATGCCGGCATAGTGCGTCCGGGTGATGCCGAGCCCGTCGAGCAGCCCCTTGAGATCATCCGCGAGCAGGTCAAGCGTGTACGCCCCCGCGGGCGTGCTCGATTGCCCGTGGCCGCGGGTGTCGAAGCGGAGGACGCGGTAGCGTCCCTGAAGCGCCCGCGCCTGCTCGTCCCAGAGCGAGAGATTCGTACCAGCGCGTGGCCGAAGGTCACCACCGGCCCCTCGCCCTGGATCTCGTAGTAGATCTCGATCCCATCGGCCTTGAGCTTCATGGAATGTCCCTCACTCGCGTGTGGCGGTACTCGGGCAGATCTGGTTGTACGCGCAGTAGCGGCAGACTTGGTAGCCCGGCGTGGCCTCGAAGCGGCGGGCCCGGATCCCCGCGGCCGCGAGTTCGATGGCCTCCCGCGCCTCGGCCAGGTCCTGTTCGGTCGGGACGGAGCGGCCCGTGAGACCGGATTCGAGGAAGCGCAGCTCCACGCGCGCCGGCAGCCGACCTGTCATCTCCTTCTCGGCAAGGGCGTAGATCTTGAGCTGGAGGCTCTCGCGCACGCGCTTGTCGGCCGCCTTCTGCTCGGTCACGTCGCTTGACTTGTAGTCCACGATGACGAGGCCCTCGGGCGTGTCGTCCACGCGGTCGAAGCGGCCGCGTACGTGATTGGACCCCAGGTTGAAGCCGAACTCGCGCTCCACGTCCGCCGGCTTCTGTCCCGAGGCTTCCTCCTCGTGGTAGAAGCGCGTGAGCGCGGCGATGCCGGCCAGTTTGCGCTGCTCCTCGTGCTCCCGAGTGAGGAAGCCTTCGTTGCGCCAGGCGTTGTCGAAGGCCCGCAGCAGGTCTTCGAGCGGCGTGAAGTTCCCGGCCGCCCGCCGCCGCAGGTAGAACTCCACCGCTTTGTGCAGCGCGCTGCCGTAGACGATCGCGTGGTGCTGGCGCAATGGGATGCGCAGGATGTGGACGTACTGATACTTGAGCGGGCAGGTTTCGTAGTCGTCCACCTGCTTGTGGCTGATCGCCAGGGGCTCGCTCTCCGGAATGGGGGCGAGGTGCGCCGACGGGAGCTCCGGCGGCGGCGCGTGACGCTTGAGCTCCTCGATGGGCTTGGCCCTGAAGGGGCGCGTGGCGTCCTTGGGAAGATCAAGCGCCTCGAGCACGAACTGGCTCACCTTCCAATTCCGTTTACCGCCCATGTCCTCGGCGCTCGTCATGTACACGCGCTCCTTGGCACGCGTCATAGCGACATAGAAGAGTCGCCGCTCCTCCTGCTCGTGGAAGTCGCCGCTGGGGAGCGTGTCCTTGATGAGCGCGGTTGGCATCTCGATGGGCTCTCCACGGCGCGTGGACGGGAACTTGTTCTGGACGCAATTGACGAGGAACACCAGCGGCCACTCGAGGCCTTTGGCCTTGTGCACGGTGAGCACGTGGACGGCGGGCGTGTCGGTGTCGGCCTCGACCACAGCCGGATCGTCGCCCGCGTCGACCAAGGCGTCCAGGTGATTCACGAACTCGCGCACATGGTCGTACTTCAGCACGCGCGCGGCGTCCTTGACGCGGGTGAAGAACTTGCTGACGTTCTGCACTTCCTGTTCGAGCTCTGCCGGCGCTTTGGCATAGCGCGTCATCAGCCCGGAATCCATCAGGAACTGGTAGAGGAGCTCCCCGGTCGGATGCTCGCGCGCCAGCTCCATGTAGCGCTGCAGGTCCGCGATGAGCCGCGCGATGGCGGCAGCGCCCTCCTCTTCGAGCTCGACTTCCGCAGGCACCTCGCGCAGCACGTCGAAGAGCCAGCGGTGCTTGCGGTCGGCATAGGTGGCGCACTTGGTCAGGTCAACGATCGGCACCTGATAGATGTCCGAGGAGGCCAGGTAGTGCAGGCTTACCGAATCGTCCGGGTGGGCGGCCGCGCGGAGGAACGCGATGAGCAGCCGGATCTCCGGCCGCCCATAGAGTCCCGCATTGCCCGAAAAGGTCCAGGGGATGCCCCGCATGTTCAGCGCGCGGAGGAATGGGTCGGCGTCATTGTTGGCGCGGACCAGGACGGCGCAGTCCTTGTAGGGCCGCCCTGCCGCGTGCTCCTCCGCGATCCGCGCGACCACCCAGTCCGATTCGCTCGACACGGTGTCGAAGGCCAGGTGCTCGGGCGCCTTGCCCAGGCGCGCCTTGCCGTCGAGGCCGCGCGCCACTAGGTGCTTGTCGATCTTCTGAGCGACTTCGAGGCGGTCCGGGTTGTTGTACTTGATGAGCCGGTAGGCGGCGTCCAACACTGCCTGCGGCGACCGTCGGTTCTCCTGGAGCACGACCTTCTTCGCGTCCGGGTAGGTGCGGTCGAAGTCGAGGATATTGCTCATCGAGGCGCCGCGGAACCGGAAGATGGCCTGGTCGTCGTCGCCCACGACCGCGACGTTGCGATGCTTGGCGGCCAGCAGCTTCACCAGCTCGAACTGCGCGTAATTGGTGTCCTGGAACTCATCCACCAGGATGTGCTTGAAGCGCTCCGCGTAGCGCCTGAGCACGTGGGGCCGCGTGCGGAAGAGCCGAAGCGCTTCCACGATCTGGTCGCCGAAGTCCACCTGCCCGAGCCTGGCCATCAGGGTCTGGTACTGGGCGTAGCAGCGGGCCAGCTCGAGATGCTCTTCGGCCTCGAGCCGCGTCTCGTCGTCCGCGGCGCTAACGAGGGATTCTTCGGCGTACGCCAGGTACTCGTCCGGACCCACGTCCTCGTCCTTGAGACGACTGATGTGGCTGAGGATGGCCTGCAGGTGGCGCGTCGGGTCGCCGAGCGGACGGTAGTGCCGGAGCGGGAATTCGAAGAGATGGTCGCGCAGGAAGATGACCTGCTCCGCCCGCGTGAGCACCCGGAAATCGGGCGTGAGTCCGAGCTCGAGCGCGTTCTCCTTGATGAGCCGGTCGCCGAAGGCGTGGAAAGTCGAGATCTGCACGTCCGCGTACCCATAGGGCACGAGCGTGTCGACCCGCTCCTCCATCTCGGCCGCCGCCTTGTCGGTGAAGGTCAGCGCCAGAATCTCCGAGGGACGGGCGCGTCGGGTCGCGATGAGATGGGCGATGCGCCGCGTGATGACGGTGGTCTTGCCCGTGCCGGCCCCCGCGATGATCAGCAGCGGCCCCGCTTGGTGGGAGACGGCCGTCGCCTGGGGCTCGTTGAGGCCCTCGAGGATGCGGTCGGCGACGCGCGCGGGCTCCGCCATCTGGCGTCACTATACCATCAGGGCACCACGAGTGAGAGCGCGGCCGGGATGCATTCGAAGCTCATCGGCAGCGGACCGTGCAACTCGCCGTCTACTTGCACGAACTGCTCGGCGGTGCCGTGCGCGACGAGCCGGCGCGCCTGCAGGCAGGTCACGCCAGGAAGACCCAGGTGGGAGCCGGTGAAGGCCGCGGCGAGATAGCGCGCGAATCGGTGCCGCTGGACCGAGTCGAAGAGGCAGAGATCCAAGACGTCGTCGTCCATGCTCGCGTGCGGCGCGAAGCGCAGGCCGCCGCCGTACGAGGCGGCATTGGCGACGACGGCAAACGTCGCGCCATACTGCTGCCCGTCGATCTCGATGAGGAAGCGCTCCGGCCGCCAATCGGTGAGCTGCTTGAGGCCCGCCATCCAGTAGGCGCCTTCTCCCGTCAGACGCTTGAGGCCGGGGTTCACGGCGCGGACCACCGCGGCATCCATCCCGACGCCAGCCATCAGCAGGAAGTACCGCTCCCCAGCGCGGCCCACCGACACGCGCCGCATGCGCCCCGCGGCCACCGTGTCCGCCACCCGCTCGATGTCCGCCGACAGCCCGATTTCCCGGGCAAGCACATTGGCCGTACCGCCGGGCCAGAGCGCCAGCGCCGCTCCGCCGCCGATCAGGCCCTGCAGCGCTTCGTTCACCGTACCGTCGCCCCCGTGGATGAGGACCACGTCCACCTTGTCGGCGACGGCCTGCGCGGCCAGCCGCGTGGCGTCGCCCGGCGCCGTCGTCACGTGCGGCGTGACGCTCACCCCGCGCTCGCGAAGAACGTCGATCATGCGAGGGATCGAATCGAAGCGGCTGCGCCGCTGGCCTGAGCCCGGATTGTGGATGAGGACGGCCGAGCGTGACATGCCGCCCGGTTAGCGCCGGATCTCGGTGCTGTCGGAGGCGAGCAGCTCGTCCAGCTCGGCGCGCGTGACCAGCGGCACGTCGCCCCAGATCGTGCACTTGAGCGCCGCCAGCGCCGTGGCCGCGTCCGCGGCCTGCTGGGTCGCGCGGCCATTGAGCGTGGCCCAGAGATATCCCGCGGCGTAGGCGTCGCCGGCGCCGACCCGATCAACCGGCGACACGCTGTAGAGGCGCGACGGGCGCACGATCGCGCCGCCCGCCAGCACGGCCGAGCCCTTCTCGCCCAGGGTGAGGGCGATCGTGGCCGCCGGCGCGAGCTGCCGGAGCCGGGCGAGAATTTTCTCGGGCGCGCCGGTGAGCTCGAACACCGTCTCGGCATCGTCCAAGCCGACGAAGAGATAGCCGAGGCGGGGCAGGATCTCCGAGAGAAAGTCGCGCGCTTCCTTCGCGCTCCAGAGGCGGGAGCGGTAGTTCACGTCAAAGGAGATCGGCACCCGGGCGCCGGCCGCCTCGTCGATCGCGCGGCGCACGACATCGCGCAAGTTGTCGCCGAGCGCAGGCGTGATCCCGGAGAGGTGGACCAGGCGCGACTGCCGGACCAGCTTCCAGTCGACTTCGTCGGGGAGCAGGCGACCCATCGCCGAGTCCTTGCGGTCATAAAGCACCCGCACGGGACGCGGCGGCTGGCCATACTCGAGAAAGTAGAGTCCCATGCGGCTTCCCGGGCGGCGCAGCACGCCCGCGCAGTCGACGCCATGCCCCGTCAGCTCGCGCACCGTCCGGTCGCCCCAGGCATGATCGGCCGGCAGGGCGGAGATGAACGCCGTCCTGAGACCCAGCCGGGCACAGGCCGCCGCCACATTGGCCTCGGCCCCGCCGATCTGCACCTCGAGGCTGCCCGTTTGCTCGAGACGCTGGGGCGGCGGCGCGGCCAAGCGCAGCATCACCTCGCCCAGCCCGACCAAATCGTAGGGTATCACCGGCTGATGTCCGGAGCGAGCCGCCCGAGGGAAAAGTTAACGGGAACAAGCAGTTCGCCGCTATGATGTCCGGGGTTCTCGATGACCTCAAGCCCTGGGAAATAAATAAGCCGCGCCGACCCAGCAAGGAGAGGAAATGGAAGCCTCATGCCCGCGATCATTCTACCCTGAGGCCGCAGAAGCTCGACACTTGGTTTTGAATCTCATTCCTGCTACGGTATAGGCCCAATCCGCCCTGAACTATCGAACCCTTAGGGGGCACAGACGCATGCGGAATTCCCGTCGGGTGGTGATCACTGGGCTGGGAGTCGTCGCCCCCAACGGCATCGGCAAGGATGCCTTCTGGCAGAACCTCATTGCGGGCAAGTCTGCAGTCGACTACATCACCGCGTTCGACCCGTCGCCGTTTCCCTGCAACCTGGCGGCTGAAGTCCGAGATTTCCGACCGGAAGACTTCATGACCAAGAAGCAGGCTCGGGATCTCTGGCGGTTCACCCAGTTTGCAGTCGCAGCGGCTCGGATGGCGGTCGAGGACGCAAAACTGGATATCAACCGCCAAGACTCCGAGACCGTAGCCGCGTGTTTCGGGACATGCATCAACGGATTCGAAAAAGTCGAGGAGTCCTACCAGATTGTGCATACGAAGGGCTACGCTTCCCTTCCTCCTCTGACGTGTTTCCAATATTCGACACACGCTCCCGTAAGCCACGTCGCTATTGATTTGGGCATTCGAGGACCTTCGATGACTCTGGCATCCGGTTGCTCGACGGGCCTCGACGTCATCAAGTGGGGCTACGACCAGATTCAAGAGGGCCAGGTCACAGCCGCCGTTGTGGGCGGCACCGAAGCTCCTCTGAATCCGTTAGCGTTTGCCACATTTTGCGCTCTTGGGATCCTGACTAAGGCACACAATCCGGATTATGCCTCGCGACCCTTCGATCTCAATCGTGATGGACTAGTGCTAGGCGAAGGAGCGGGAGCCGTCGTGATCGAAACGCTTGAGAGCGCGCTCGACCGAGGCGCAACTGTTTACGCGGAGGTCACAGGATATGGGCTCTCAAGCGAAGCATTGCATATCCGAAAGCGGGACGAAACAGGAGCTTCACTGGCACAAGCAATTCGCCTAGCACTGGAGAGCGCTGATCTGTCTTCTGTAGCCATCGACTACATCAACAGTCACGGCAACTCAATGCAAGAGAGCGATCGCAACGAAACCACAGCAATCAAGCTTGCTTTCGGGAAAAGGGCCTACTCCATTCCAATCAGTTCAATCAAGTCAATGATTGGTCAACCAGTCGCAGCTAGTGGGATCCTGCAAGCTATCTCGACGGCTTTGGCTATCTACCACGGTGTCGTACCACCCACCATAAACTACGAGACCCCGGATCCGGACTGTGATCTCGATTACGTCCCGAATCAGTCGCGGGTGTGCCGAGTCGATCGGGCGCTAATTGACGCTCATGCAGTGGGTGGAACCCACTCGGTGCTCATTCTGGAAAGGGAGATAACCTAAGCTCGTGCTGCGACTTGTAATCCTGATCGTCGTCACGACACTGAACTTCAGCTTAGGGTTGCTCGTCCTCTTCAGGAATCCTCGGCATTGGGTCAACCGATCGTTTGCGCTCTTTGCGCTAGCGGTCGCGGGTTGGAGTGGCACACAGGTTAGCAACATCGTCGGAAGTGAGCCGGCCCTTTTCTGGTCCCGTTCCGCATTCCTCATGGCCGGCCTCAGTGTTTTTGCTCTCGTTCTCTTCTTTCACACGTTCCCATCTCGCGAGAGCTTGCCAAGCTCGTGGCCGGTTGTAGGACTCGGAATCTCTGCAATCGCAATGGCCCTTATATCTATGTTCACCCCCTGGATCGTCACCGCGGTAGCTAGGACCAATTCTGGTCGATCGCTCACCTACGGCCCGATGTACAGGTTTTTTGCGGCTTATACGTTCTCTTGCGTCGGATATAGCCTCGCACTAATCATCATGCGCATTCGACGCGCCAAGGAATCGGAGCGCCAGCAGCTCATTTACGTGTTTCTTGCCTTGCTTGTGCCTGGAATTTCGGCAGTCATCACGAACCTGGTAGTTCCACTGCTTACAGGAGGCTACCCGCTCAGCACGTACGGTCCCATATTCTCCGTG
>Ga0070707_100000736_pt1 | contig 32520 bp, 33 predicted proteins | sample KBSK5502metaG_FD_65468 | JGI IMG/M metagenome (GOLD analysis project Ga0070707, IMG submission 65468) | Corn, switchgrass and miscanthus rhizosphere microbial communities from Kellogg Biological Station, Michigan, USA - KBS K5-50-2 metaG | ecosystem: Host-associated > Plants > Roots >... | reverse complement strand
ACCGTCTGCAGCTCGCCCGAGCCCTGGTGCAGCATCAGCTCGACATGCGAGAGCGGCTCGAGCCGTGCCCCGAACCGTGACTTCGTTTTGCGAATCCCCTTCGCGACCGCGCCGATGCGGCCGCGCTCGAGCGTGTAGAGATGCAGCACGCGGTCGGCTTCGCCGAACCGGAAGGAGCGCAGCACGACCGCCTCGGTCTTGTAAGAGCGTCCCGCCATCGCGCGAGCCAGTCTAGTCTCGGCGGTGGAGGGGACCTTTCGTCGCGGGGGGTTCCAGGCGCTGACAGTTCGGGCAGTACCACGTGCCGCGACCGGCGGTGCGGATCTTGTCGATGGGTGTCCCGCACCGCCGGCAGGGATCCCCGTCGCGTCCGTAGACGCGAAAGCGGTCCTGCATGCGGCCTCGCTCACCGTCGGGCGTCGAGTAATCGCGCAGGCTCGCGCCCTGCCGCTTGACTCCGGCCTTCAGCGCGTCCTTGATCGAACGTGTCAAGCGCGCCAGCTCGTCCACTTCGAGCGCCCCTGCAGGTCGAAGGGGATGGACCTGCGCCCGCCAGAGGGCTTCGTCGACGTAGATGTTCCCGAGCCCCGCCACCGTTCGCTGGTCGAGTAGCGCGGCTTTGATCGGTGCGCGGCGTCCTTCGAGTCGTTGTGCGAGCCTCCGCGCCGTGAACGCAGGACCGAGCGGCTCGACACCGAGGCGCTCCTCGAGGTACGGCTCGAGCTCGCCTGCTTCGAGCAGCTGCCACGTCCCGAAGCGGCGGACGTCGCGATAAGCAACGTCCGACCCGTCGTCTAACTTGACAACAGCGCGTCGATGCGGATCGTCGGCCAGCGTTCCGTTCAACGCGTGCCGCAAGCTCCCCGTCATCCGGAGGTGAATCAGGAGAGCCCGTCCCGACTCGAACCAAACAATCAAATACTTGCCACGGCGTTCCAGCGCCGACACTCGTTCGCCTTCGAGCTCGGCGGCCACGGCGACGGGATCGAAGGGGCGCACAAGGCGCGGATCGTGGATCTCGACGCGGTCGAACCGCCGGCCGACGAGGTGTGGCTCGAGCTTCTGCCGGATCGTCTCGACCTCTGGCAGCTCGGGCATCGCTACGTGATTGTCTCGAGGACGATCGGGCGTGCGGGTGGGGCTTCGTCGCCCAGCTCGTACGCGGCGAGCACCTCGGCTTCGGCCTGCTGCGCCGATGCGTCGTCGCGGGCGTGCACCTCGGCCAGGACCTCCCCGGCCGCGACCGCGTCGCCGCGCTTCATCAGGCAGCGGATGCCGACGGCGTGGTCGATGGCTTCGTCCTTCGTCCGCCGTCCCGCGCCCAGGCGCAGGGCCGCCAGGCCGACGTCGGTCGCGCCGATCGAACGGACAAAGCCTTTCGCGGGTGCGAGCACCTGACGGATAACCGGAGCCGTCGGCAGAGCGGCTTCACTCGGGTCTCCGCCCTGCGCCGCGATCCAGCGGTCGTAGGTCGCGAGGGCCGTTCCGTCCTGGACCGCGGCCGCCGCACGCGCGCGTCCTTCGTCCTCTCCGAGCTCGAGATCGGAGAGCGCGAGCAGGTGGGCACTCGCGACGAGCGCGAGCTCGGTGAAGTCGGGTGGCCCCTCGCCCTTGAGGGTGGCGATCGTCTCTCGGATCTCGAGCGCATTGCCGACCGCGTACCCGAGCGGCTGGTCCATGTCCGTGAGCACGCAGACGACCTCGCGACCCGCGTGCTGTCCCAGCTCGAGCATCATCCGTGCGAGCTCGCGGGCGTCCTCGATCGTCTTCATGAACGCCCCGTCGCCGACCTTGACGTCGAGAACGATCGCGTCGGCGCCGGCCGCGATCTTCTTCGACATGATGCTGGCCGCGATCAGCGAGACGTTGTCGACCGTCGCGGTCACGTCGCGGAGGCCGTAGAGCAGCTTGTCCGCAGGAACGAGGTTGGCACTCTGGCCGATGATGGCGAGACCCACCTCCCGCACCTGTTGCAGAAACTCGTCGGTCGTCAGCTCGACGCGGAAGCCCGGAATGGACTCCAGCTTGTCCAGCGTGCCGCCGGTGTGGCCGAGCCCGCGGCCGCTCATCTTGCCGAACGGCACGCCGCAGGCTGCGACGATCGGACCGACTGCGAGCGACGTCTTGTCGCCGACGCCGCCGGTCGAGTGCTTGTCGACCACTTTGCGGCCGAGTGCAGCGCCGAGCTCGATCGTCTCGCCACTGCGGATCATCGCGTCAGTGAGCGCGAAGGTCTCCTCTCCGTTGAGGCCGCGGAAGTACACCGCCATGCAGAACGCCGCCATCTGGTAGTCGGGAACGTCACCGCGCGCATACGCGAGCACGAGCTCCGATAGCTCTTCACTCGAGAGTTGCTCACCGTCGCGCTTGCGGCGGATCAGCTCGGCGGCATGGATCACGCGGAAACGGTCAGCGCTCGACGATCGGCTGGCCGGGAATTCCCCGGGAGGGAGACTTTCCGCCGAGCCAGGCGTTGACGGTCGCGCCGACGTCCGCGAACTCCCCCTCGTGGATGCGCCCCGCGGCGTTCTTGCCTTGGACGTAGACGAGCAGCATCGCGTGCTCGCGCGAATGGTCCGTCGACGGCGTCGTCGGGTCGCAGCCGTGGTCGGACGTGAGGATCAGCAGGTCCTGAGGCCGGAGCGCGTCGAGCAGGTCGGGCAGCCTGCTGTCGAAGTCCTGCAGGCAACGGTGGAAGTTCTCGGGGTCGTTGCGGTGCCCCCAGAGCATGTCCGTCTCGACGAGGTTGGTGAAGATGAGCCCGTCGTCGAGCTCGCGCAGGAGCTTCTCGGTCTGCGTGATCCCGTCGACGTTCGACTTCGTCGGATGCGATTCGTCGATGTCTTGTCCCGCGAAGATGTCTCCGATCTTGCCGACCCCGTGCACCTGCATGCCGCCGTCACGCACGAGCGTGAGGTAGTTCGGCCGCCTCGGCTCGAGCGAGAAGTCGTGGCGGTTCGACGTCCGCTCGTAGTTCCCCGGCTCGCCGACGAACGGCCGCGCGATCACGCGGCCGACGGCGTGCTTGCCGGTAAGGATCTCTCGTGCGCTTCGAGAAGCGTTGTAGAGCTCTTCGAGAGGAATCGTCTCCTCGTGAGCCGCGATCTGGAAGACCGAGTCGGCCGACGTGTAGACGATCCACTTGCCCGTCCGCTGATGCTCCTCCCCGAGCTCCTGGATGATCTCCGTCCCCGACGCGGGCTTGTTGCCGATCACCCCGCGCCCGGTCTTGTGCATGAACGGATCGATTACGTCATGCGGGAAGCCGTGTGGATACGTCGGCATCGGCGTCGGCGTGACGACCCCCATCAGCTCCCAGTGCCCGGTGGTCGTGTCCTTGCCCTTCGAACGTTCGATCAGCCGTCCCGCCACCGCAGGAGCGCCGGCTTGGGGCGGGCAGCCTTCCAGCGGCTCGATGTTGCCGAGGCCGAGCGCCTCCAGGTTGGGGAGATCGAGGCCCCGGACGGCGCGGGCCACGTTGCCGAGCGTGTCGGAGCCCTCGTCGCCGTACTCGGCGGCGTCCGGAAGCTCGCCGGCACCCACGGCATCGAGCACGATGACACACGCCCTCGGCATGCGGCTATTGTAGGTCGGCGATGATGAACGTCCTCGGACTGCTCGGCATGATCGTCTTCTGCTGCGCCGTGATCGCGTTTGCGGCGGGAATCACGTGGATCGTCGTGCGCTTCTCGCCCGCGAAGAAGCCGAGCTAGCGGCAGGGGCGCGGCGCCCCTGCCAGTAATGCCGTCGAGCTTCTGGGTCGCGAGCACCAAGCCAGAGGCCGCACTCGACCGCAGCAAGGCTGGTCTGCCTTGCTAAGGGCGAGCGTGGACTCTGGCGCCGCGTGATCGCGGGCCAGAAGCCGACATGTATTGCTGGCAGGGGCGCTAAACGGCGGACAGCGGTAGAACGTCCTCGAGCGGCCGGTAGTCCAGCCCGTGCGCGTCGGCGACCGCCTCATAGGTGACCGCTCCCTCCACGACGTTGACTCCGCGTGCTAGCGCGGCGTCGCGCGCGACGGCTTCCGCCAGGCCGTAGTTGGCGATGGCCTCGACGTACGGGAGGGTCGCGTTCGTCAGCGCCTTGGTGGACGTGATCGGCACGGCGCCGGGCATGTTCGCGACGCAGTAGTGCGTGACTCCCTCGACCGTGTAGACCGGATGGCTGTGGGTGGTCGGACGGGACGTCTCCGAACACCCGCCCTGGTCGATCGCGACATCGGCGAGCACCGAGCCCTCCTTCATTCCGGCGACCATCTCCCGGGTGATCAACCGCGGTGCGAGCGCACCGGGGATCAGCACCGCGCCGATCACCACGTCGGCCTCGCGCAGGGACTCTTCGATCTGGAGGCTCGACGACATCAAGAGGCTGACTCGGCCCGACAGGATCTCCTCCAGGTGACGCATCCGATCGATCGACCGCTCGAGGATCGTGACGTTCGCGCCGAGCCCGATCGCGATCACCGCGGCGTTGTAGCCGACGATGCCGCCGCCGATGACGACCACGCGCCCTGGTGCAACTCCGGGCACGCCACCGAGCAGCAGGCCTCGGCCGCCCAGAGGCTTCTCGAGAAAGTACGCGCCGGCCTGGGCCGCGAGACGGCCGGCGATCTCGCTCATCGGCGCGAGCAGCGGTAGCGCGCCCGTGTCGGTCTCGACGGTTTCGTAGGCCACCGCCGTGATCCCGCTCTCGAGCAGCGCCCGGGTCAGCGCCTCGTCGGCTGCGATGTGGAGGTAGGTGAACAACACGAGCCCTTCACGCAGGCGTCCGTATTCGCGCTCGATCGGCTCCTTCACCTTCAGCAGCAGCTCGGCATCGCGCCAGACCGCGTCGACCCGAGCGATGCGCGCGCCGGCAGATTCGTACGCAGCATCGGAAAAGGAGCTTCCCTCTCCCGCGCCTGTCTCGACGATGACGTCGTGTCCGTGCTGGCCGAGCTCGCGTGCGCCTGCAGGCGTCAGCGCGACGCGGTACTCGTCGGTCTTGATCTCTTTGGCAACCCCGATCTTCAAGCGGCGTCACCCTACCTTGTGCGCGTCGCCCGACTCGCTTACGTGGAGGTACAGGAAGAGCCCGGCGAGCGTCTTGGCGTCCTCGAGGCCGCCTACTTTCGCTGCGATCTCTTCCGGAGCCCAGCGGATGACTTCGAGCTCCTCGTCGCTTTCCGGACTGGCCTCGCCGCGCTCGAGGCCTTCCGCGAAGAAGAGGTGCATCCGCTCGCGGCAAAAGCCGGGGGTCGTGTAGAAGGCCGTCACCTCCCGCCAGGTCCCGCCCGTGAGGCCGGTTTCCTCTTCGAGCTCGCGTCGCGCGCAGTCGAGCGGTGCCTCACCCTCCTCGAGCGTGCCGGCCGGCAACTCGAGGAGCTCAGTACGCACGGCCTCGCGCCGCTGACGGACGAGCGTCAGCATCCCATCGCGATCGATTGCGACGATCGCAACGGCGCCGGGATGCTCGACGATCTCACGCTCGTGCTCGCCCCAGCGCTCGAGCGTGACGTCGATCAGCTTCCCGTCGTAGACGGTTCTCGAGGAGTCGGGTTTCATTCGGGAATGCGGTTCGCGGCGAGGCGTCCGGCGGCGAAGGCTGCTGCGAAGAAGAGCGGGTCCTCCACCGGTCCGCGACCCATGTGCGCGAGCGGCAAACCGGCGCACGCCTCTTCCCACCCGCTCACGTCCACCTCCACGCGCGGCTCGAGCCACGGCGGCGCGTCGTATCCCGCAGGCCAGGGCGCGATCACGTCGCCGAGACAGAGCTCGAGCACTGCCCGAGCATGGTGGGAGACGCCCTGGTGCCGCTCGCGCGCGTCGCTCTGCGATGCGCGCACCGCCAGGATCGGCGTGCCCTGGAGTGCATGGGCGGTGTTCGCAGCGTCGGCGGCGGCAAGCCCACCGTGACCGAAGGTCGAGCCGGTGCCGACGATCCCCGGTCCGATCGCGCACACGACGACGTCGAAGTCCTCCGCTGCCGCCCACAGGAGAGCCGCTGCCGCCGAGACGCTCTCGAGGTCCCCGTCGAGACAGGCACCCACCGCGATCGACGTTTCGACATGACCTCGCTCGCGCAGGGCGCGCAACGCGTCGGACAGCGAGACCGGCAAGGCCCCGCCGGCGAGTTGGACGTACGCGACTCGCGCTGCTTGTCCAATGGCCGCGCAGACAGGAGCGACCTGGCTGTGAAGAGAGCAGCAGACGACGGGCAACCCGGCGAGGGTGTCGGGTAGCGTGCGCCCCTCCTCCGCGTGGCGTCGCGCGTTTTGAGCGGGCGTGTAGGGGAGCTTCATCACGTGCGCGTCGCTTTCCGCCTGCAGGTCGAGCCCGCGCGTCAGATTCGCGTAGAGCACGTCGAAACCACCGGTTCCGAGCTCGAGTTCGCGGGCCTGCGTGTTGACGATCACCTCGTCGCCGAGCGCCACCGGGCCGGTGAGCCGCGGATACGCGACACAGGGGACGCCGTCCACCTCGAGTCGGGACAGGCCCTCGACCCGCTCAACGACCGCGGTTACCCGCCCGCGTCTAAGCGTCAGCATCTCGAGCGGCGTCCACGAGGGCAAGGGTCACTTCCACCATCGCCTCGAGGTCGGCCACGGTGATGCGCTCGTCCGGCGTGTGGATGTCCTGCATGCCGTTCGCGAGGTTGAGGCACGCGAGGCCATGCTCGTTGAAGACGTTCGCATCGGCCGCGCCACCGCTGAGACCGTACGACGGCTTGTAGCCGCTGCGTTCTAGCGCCGCGTGAGCGATCCGGACGACGGGATCCTCCCGCTTGAAGCGATAGCCCTTGTAGCTCTTCGACACCTTCGTCTCGACCTCGCAGTCCTCGAGGCCTGCCGCAAAGGCGAAGGCGTCGACCATCTCCTGCACGAGCTCGTCGAGCTTGCGTTCGTCGTGCGAGCGCGCCTCTGCGTCGAGCGTGCACCACTCCGGAATGATGTTGCCGGCGGTCCCGCCGTGGATGGTGCCGACGTTCGCCGTCGTCTCGTCGTCGACACGGCCCAGGCGGAGGTCCGAGATCGCACGCGCCGCGGCCGCGATCGCCGAGCGTCCCTCTTCGGGGTACATGCCGGAGTGTGCCGCGCGGCCATGGAAGCGAGCCTGCAGCGCGCGGGAGTACGGCGCGCCGAGGATCACGTCGCCGATTGGCGCCGCCTGGTCGTAGACGTATCCCAGCTGCGCGTGCAAGCGTTCGAGGTCGAAGGCAGCCGCGCCGAGCAGGCCGACCTCCTCTTTCGGTGTGAAGAGGAGCTCGATGCCCCCGTGTGGCCGGTTCTCGGCGAGCACGCGGCGAGTGCCCTCCAGCATCGCCGCCACGGCCGACTTGTTGTCCACTCCGAGGATCGTGCCGGCCGCGTTTCGCACCACCCCGTCCTCGATCACGGGCTCGATCGGGCCTTCGGGCGGCACCGTGTCGAGATGTGCGCACAGGAAGATGGAGTTGCCGCCGTCCGTTGCCTCCACCCGGCAGTAGACGTTGCCGATGTTCGAGCCGACCCTTGGTCCGGCGTCGTCTTCGTCCACCGACAACCCGAGGTCACGCAGATAGCCGATCACGACGTCGGCAACGGCGCGCTCGTCCCCCGGAGGGCTCGGGAGCGCCGCCAACTCGGTGAAAAGGTCGACGACCTCGGAGGCCATCTTTCGATCTTAGGACTAGGCGGAGGCCGCGCCGACGGCGGACCGCTCGCGCGAGCGCGTGAGTGCGGCACCGACGAAGTCGCGGAAGAGCGGCGCCGGCCGGGTCGGCCGCGACTTGAACTCAGGATGGAACTGGCTCGCCACGAACCACGGATGGTCGGGCAGCTCGACGACCTCGACCAGGCGACCCTCCTGGAAGGTGCCCGAGACGGCCAAGCCTCCTTCCACCAGCGCAGGACGGTAGTGGTTGTTGACCTCGTAACGATGGCGGTGACGCTCGTGCACGACCGGCTCGCCGTAGGCGTCGTGCGCACGAGTTCCCTCCACGACCTCGACTGCCTGCGCCCCGAGCCGCATCGTGCCACCGAGATCCTCGATCTCCTTTTGCTCGGGCAGCAGATCGATCACCGGGTGTGGCGTTTCAGGATCCATCTCGGTCGAGTTGGCTCCGTCGAGACCGAGCACGTGACGGGAGAACTCGGAGACGACGACATGCATCCCCAGGCAGATCCCGAGATACGGGATCTCGCGCTCGCGGGAAACGCGACAGGCCAGGATCTTGCCCTCCCAGCCGCGCGAGCCGAATCCCCCGGGAACGAGCACCCCGTCCACCTGCTCGAGCAGTCCGGTCGCTTCTTCGAGTGACATCCCTTCTGCGTCGACCCAGCTCACGCGCACATTCGCTCCGTGATGGGCACCCGCATGCTTGAGCGCTTCGTGGACCGAGAGGTACGCGTCCTGCAGCTTGACGTACTTGCCGACGAGGGCGATCTCGACGACCTCCTCGCTCTGCTGCATACGCTCGTTCAGGTCGAGCCAGTCGCCGAGATCGGCTTCGGCGGGCGGCAGGCCGAGCTTCTCGACGACGAGGCGGTCGAGCCCTTCGGCCTTCAGCCGTGACGGCACGAGGTAGACATCGGGAACGTCCGGGCTCGCGATCACCGCGCCCGGTTCGACGTCTGCGAAGAGCGCGATCTTCTCGCGGATGTCCGCCGACAGCTCTTCGTGCGAGCGACAGACGACGATGTCGGGGTGAATACCGATGCGCCGAAGCTCGTTGACGGAATGCTGCGTCGGCTTCGTCTTCAGCTCGCCGGCCGCCTCGAGGAACGGGACGAGCGTCACGTGCAGGTAGAGGACGTTCTCCGCGCCCACCTCCCGGCGGAACTGGCGGATCGCCTCGAGGAACGGGAGCGATTCGATGTCGCCGACCGTTCCGCCGATCTCGCTGATGACGACGTCGGTCGGAGTCGACACGGCACTCGCCCGGATCCGGTGCTTGATCTCGTTGGTGATGTGCGGGATCACCTGCACGGTCGCACCGAGAAACTCGCCCTTGCGCTCCTTGCGGAGCACCGAGTCCCAGATCGCGCCGGCCGTGTGGCTCGCGGCGCGGGTCAGGTTCTCGTCGATGAAGCGCTCGTAATGACCGATGTCGAGATCGGTCTCGGCGCCGTCCTCGGTGACGAACACCTCGCCGTGCTGGAACGGGCTCATCGTCCCGGGATCGACGTTGAGATACGGATCGAACTTCTGCGCCTGGACGCGCAGGTCGCGAGCCTTCAAGAGCCGTCCGAGCGAAGCGGCGACGATCCCCTTGCCGAGAGCCGAGACGACGCCGCCCGTGACGAAGACGTACTTCGTTGGGCGGGCCGGGGAGCTCATGTTCGGCGGCCCAGCCGATCGATCGACGAGAGAACGGGTGTGCGCTCGATCCAGTCGCCGATGGACGTTCGCTCTCCGAGGATGGTGAGACCTGCTAGGGCGCCGATCGCAACCCACCGGCCTCTTCCCGTGAATCGCTTCACGGAACTCAAGCCTAGCATGGCGCCAAGCGCATTCGAACCCGCGTCCCCGAGCATCGCCATCTCGCGAAGATCGTAAGGAAGGAGCAGGACGGCGACACCGATCGGAGCGTCGAGTGGAACGGCCACAGCGAGGTACGCCTTGAGTGCACGGCCCGGCCGCGTGTCGAGTTGGTTGACGGCATTGGCCGCGAGACCGACGAGGAGCGCCCCGGAAACCCGTCGCGTCGCAAGCAGACCCACAGCGGGGATGCCGACCAGCTTGAGGACGCCGGTGGTCCGGCCGCTCCGCAGATGAGCGCGAAAGCCTCGCTCGGGCCCGGTCCACAGATCGTCGGCGAGACCGACAGCGGCTGTCGCAGCGACAACCGGACCGCCCGTCACGCCCACCTTCCAGCCGACAAGGGGTAGGCGGAGCCCACGGTAGTTGATCCCTTGCGGCCCGCAGGCGTAGATCGTGTCGCGCAGCTGCCGGGCGCGATGGACGAACCCGGCCAGGTTGCGCCGGGTGGCGCGATGGCCCAGCGGGAGCTCGACTTCGCGGACGCTCAAGCGCGAGCGAGCCGCGTCGATCGTCATGCGCACTTCGCAGCCGAAGCCGGCCGCCACCGGGAAGCACGCGTTCCGCGCCGCGGGAGAGAGAAAGCGCTGACCGGAAAGCGGCTCCCGCAGCTCGAGCCCGCAGAGCAACTCGATCAGCCCACGCGCGATGCGCTTCGCGAGGCCGAAGCCGCCTCCGACTCGTTCCGCGAACGCTGCGATGTTCAAATCGCCGCCTCCGTGCAACAACGCTTCGAGCTCGCCTTGCAGATCTGCATCGCAGAGCAGCAACGCTCCCGGTGGTGCAGCGCGCTCCGCAGCCGACAGCGCCTGACCCTTGCCACGACGAGGCAGGCGCAGAACGACGGCGCCGGCCTCTTCCGCGACCTCGGTGGTGCGGTCGCGCGAGCCGTCGTCTGCAACGATCACTTCCGCTTCGGGAAACGCCTCACGCAGTCGCGCGACGGTAGTCCCGATCACAGCCTCCTCGTCACGAGCAGGGACGAGGATGGTGAGCGGCTCATCCACCCGCCGGTGCCGGCAGCGGGAGGATGGGCGGCAACGCGGCCCGTGCGGTCTTCTTGGTGCCGAAGGCGCCTGTCGTAGTCGGATCGGCGAGCAGAGCGACGAGCGCGAGCTTCCCGATCCGCGTGTCGATGTCGTCGACCGTCGAAAATCCAGCGCGCTGGAACGCCCTGAGCCCGCTGCCGGGATCGTTCGTGCGTTCCACGCCGATCACCGGAACGCCCGCGTCGCCCAGGCCGGCGTAGAGACCTTTGAGGAAGAGAGCCGTCGGACCGGTCTGTGGCGTCGCGGTGCGAACGATCACGACACCGTCCGCCGGCGGTTTCGCAGGTCCCGCCTTCTCCTCGACGATCAAATTCTGCAAAGCACTCCACAACGGCGTCTCGGTCCCTGCCACGAACTCCTTCCCCAGGTCGTGACCGAGGTTCTGAAGCTGATCCGCCGCGGCGTAGTTCGCGAGCAACGGCTTCGTCGCGAGCTTCGTCGTCAACGCGACCGGGTCGACAGGGACCTTGATGAACCTCATTCGCAGCGGCGGTCCTGCGTCTGCGTCACTCAGCGCCTGTGTGACCGCGCCCCGCCGCGCCGTCTCGGACGAACCGACGAACAGGACGGCGATGTTCTTGCCCTTCAGCCTGTTCGCCATGACGCTCTTGTACGTCCCCTCGACGAAGGCACGATCGGTGGCGCTGTCGCTCATGAGCGTCGCCACCTGCGTCCTCAGCACGTCGGCCTGGCGCTCCGCGCGCCGCAAGTCTTCTTCGAGGCGTTTTCGCTCCGTGTTCCCGAGCCCGTGTGACGCGAGCGCAACGCCGACGAGGATGCCGATGACAAGCGCGAAGAAGATCGCGGCAAGGGACGCGACGTGGTAGCGGAAATCGAACATGAGGGGGCGCGAAGCTCGTTAGAGCTCGGCAGCAGTCTGGCACAAGGCGTGCGAGCGAGTCAGCCTGGGTCAGCCGATCCCGAGCAGGTCACGCAGACGCAGTGCCAGGTATTCCAGCAGGTGCCGCAGCGCGGGAGAGACCAGGATCGCGACCGCAATCGCGCCCAGCCCTGCGAGAGCGAAGAGGACGAGCGGCCAGATGCCCACCTGCCGGCTCGCGAGACGCGAGACGCCCTTCGCGTCGATGAGGATCTCACCCACCTTCAGCCGCGTCACGAACGTCGACGACATGCCCGCGCGGTTGCGCTCGAGGAACTCGATCAGGTTGAAGTGAGTGCCGACGGCAACGATGAGCTCCGCGCCCTTCTCCTGCGCGAGCAGCAGCGCCACGTCTTCGCTGATCCCCGTCGCCCGTACGACCTCGTAGGTCACGCCGAGCTGCGTCGCACGCTCTTCCCCCGGGGCCATCCCGTCGAGATAGCCGTGGACGAGAACCTCCGCGCCGCTTCGCAAGGCCTTGTCGGACACCGAGTCCATGTCGCCCACGATCACGTCTGGCTTGTAGCCGGCCTCGAGGAGGGCATCGGAGCCTCCGTCCACCCCGATCAGGACCGGTTTGAAAGCGCGGATGTAGGGCTTCACCATCCGCAGGTCGCGCTTGTAGCCTGGTCCACGCGCAACGACGAGTGCATGGCGGTCACGGAAGCGCGTCTTCAGGGCGGGGAACTCGATTCCGTCGGCCAGAAGCTTTCCTTCCTCGCGCAGGTAGCGCATCGTGTTCTCCGCGAATGCCTCGAGCGCCTCGGTGACCCGGCCGCGCTGTTCGGTGAGCTTTCGCTCGAGCTCCCGCTCGTCCAGCACGCGCCCGGTCGCGAGGCATGTTCCGTTGCGGTAGAGACCAGCTCCGCGGACGGTTAGGAGCTCACCCTCGTCGACGTGGTCGAAGAGACCGTCGGCCGTCACGTCGATCAGACGGACGCCTCCGCGCACGAGCGCAAGGGGCCCTGGATTCGGAAAGCGTCCGGACTGCGACGAGGCGACGTTGACCACGACACGCACGCCGGATTCGAGGAGCGCCTCTGCCGAGACGCGATCCAGATCGGTGTGGTCGATGATCGCGATGTCGTCGGCAGAGAGACGCTTGACGAGGTTCTTTGTGCGCCGGTCCAGCTTTGCGTGCCCGGTGAGCTCGACGAAACTCACGATTCGACGCTCGCAAGGAACTCTCGGCCGCCGAGCATGCGCTGCAGTTCTTCGCGCCGTTCGGCGTCGTCGAGGAGGGTGATGCTTGTGTGAGTCGGGTCGCCGGCGATCTTCTCGACGCGGAAATGCCTCTCGGCGACGCTCGCGATCTGCGGCAGGTGGGTGATCGTCACGACCTGTGCGCGCTCGGCAAGCCTGCGCAGGGTGTCGGCGACGCGATGCGCGGTCTCTCCGCCGATGCCGGCGTCGATCTCGTCGAAGACCATCGTCTCGCCGCCACCCACGGCCGCGATCGCGAGTGCGATGCGCGAGAGCTCGCCCCCGGAGGCGGTCTCCGCAACCGGGGCGAGCGGCAGACCTGGGTTCGGCCGGATGAGGAACGCAACCTCGTCGGCCCCGGTCTGGCCGGGATCTCGCTCACGCAGCTCGGCCACGAACTCGCCTTCACCGAGACCGACGCCGACCAGCTCACGCACGACCTCCTTCGCAAAGCGTGAGGCGGCTGCATGTCGGGCGACGCGAAGCTCGTCGGCGAGCCGGCTGACATGGTGCTCTGCAGCCTGCAGCGCCTCGGCTGCAGCGGCGGCTGGATCGGATCCGTCGTCGATCGCCTCCAGCTCCGACCGCGCTTCGGCGGCCCGAGTCAGCAGCTCGTCGTACGACTGCATGCGAAAGCGACGCTTCGCGTCGGCGATGCGATCGAGAGCCGCCTCGATCTGTTCAAGTCGTCCCGGCTCGGCTTCGAGGGTCGTCAGAAAGCTGCGGAGTTCACTCGCCGTCTCGCGCAGACGCAGCTCGACGTCGCGGAGCTCGTCAGCGGCGCGCGCAAGCTCCGGCGCAAGCTGCTCGAGCGGTGCGAGTGCCCGCTCCGCGGTCCCGACGAGACCTGCCGCGCCCTCGCCTTCGTCGGGAGCGAGCGCCTCGGCCGCTCCGGCGGCGCCGTCCGCCAGCTCGGTGACGTGACGGAGACGTTCGCGGTCGCCACGAAGACTCGTCTCGGTGTCGGGCTCGAGCCCGGCGGTGTCGGCGACGAGCGCGCGCAGCTCGGCGAGCCGCGCCTCGGACGCAGCGGCGCCCTGTTGAAGTGCCTCGTGGCGGCGTCGAGCCGCCGTGAGCTCGCGCCAGGCGAGGCGGGCCTCGGCTCGCCGACCAAGCTGGTCGCTTCCGATGAACGAGTCGAAGACGTCGAGCTGGTAGCCGGGACGTGCAAGACGCCGTTGTTCGAACTGGCCCGACATCGCGATCAGCCGTTCGCCGGCAGCGGCCAGGTCCTCGCGTGCTGCGCTGCGCCCCCAGGCGTACGCACGTGCGCGTCCGTCCGCGAAGACGCGGCGCGCGACGACGAGCCCCTCTTCGTCCTCCGGACGAAGGTCGGCGAGCGCAGAGAGCTCGTCCTCTTCGAGCAACCCCGCGGGGAGATCGAGCTCGGCCTCGACATAGGCCTCGGCAGCCGCCGCCCCGATGTAGGCGGTGTCACCCTTGGCCCCCAGGAGCAGACCGATCGCCTGGGCGAGAATCGTCTTGCCCGCCCCGGTCTCGCCGGTGATGGCGTTGAGCCCGGGGGCGAAGGTCAGCTCGGCGTCCTGGATCAGGACGAGGTTCTCGATGCGGAGGCGGCGGAGCATGGTGCCGACGAGATCGTAGGCGGCCCGGCGCCGGCGCACCATGGTCGAAGAGTCCGAGGCCCGGAGCGACGGTACTTCTGCCCACGGCGATTAGCCCCAACTGGCGTCAATAGACTCGCCCGATGCTGTTTTCGCCCGAAGCGCACGAGGCGCTCGCGGACGAACCGTGGAACGCTGAACGGGCACGGAGGGCGATCACCTCGATCGTTGCCGACGCGGAGCGTGCTTTCGACGATGGTTGGCCGCTCCATCCACAGGACGAGGAGGACGAGAGCGACGCGGGCGCGCGGTTCCGGACACTCCATATCGGAGGCGCGGGCTCGGCGGGGCTTCGTCGAGTTACGGCGGGACTATGTCCCGTATCTGGAGCGTTCGGTCGAGGCTGAGCCAGATTTTCCTGACGAGGACGCCGAGCGCAGTCTCTGGATGGGCGAGACGGGTATCCGGCTCGTGTTGCAGAGGCTCGCTCCTTCCCGGGCCAATCTCGTGCGGCTGTCGGAGTTGATCGCAGCGAACGAGCGCGACGAACGCTGCGACTTGATGTGGGGCAGTCCCGGCACGATTCTCGCGGGTCGCGTGCTCGGGCTCGGCGTGACGGCGAGCATCGAGTGGTTGCACGACCGACGTGACATCGACGGTCTGTGGACGCAGCAACTGTCCGGGCGAAGCGATCGCCTTCTCGGTCCGGCACACGGGTTCGCAGGGTGTGTACTCGCGCTCGGCGATGTCGCCGCGGTCTCGGAGACTCTCGAGCGCTTTGCGGTCGAGGAAGATGGACTCGTCAACTGGCCGCCACTCGTGGGGAAGGGACTAGTCGACGCAAACCGCGACCGCAAGATCCGTACGCAGTGGTGCCACGGCCGGGGATCGTCGCGACGCTCGCGCGCCTCCTCGACGAGGAACTTGCAATCGCGGGCGGCGAGTTGACGCGGCGTGCCGGGCCGCTGCGAAAGGGCGCAAACCTCTGCCACGGCACGGCCGGGAATGGCTACGCATTCTTGGCGCTACTCGAGCGCACCGGAGACGAACGGTGGCTTGCGCGAGCGCGCGGTTTCGCGATGCACGCTGCAGCACAGGTGGAGCACAGCCGCGCGGACTACGGGCTCGGCCGCTACACGCTCTGGACCGGCGACCTCGGGACAGCCCTCTATCTCGCCGACTGCACCGACGGTCGAGGCGAGCTGCCCCTCCCGTAGGAGCCGAGAGTGGACTGCCTGCGGGCTGACGGCTACGGTGAGGCATGTTCGAGGCGCGGTTGCTTGGATTGGTGATGCGGCACCCACACCCTGCCGCTCTCGCCCGAAAGGCGTGTGACGGGTCCCTCTTTGCCGCCCTGGATCAACTTGAAGATCGGGGTCTCGTGACACGACGCCGCGGGCTGTATCGACTCACGCGACGTGGGCAGCACGAGCTTTGGATGGCAAGGGCTCTGGCGCAGCTCGTCGCGCGAGCGCATCCACAAGATGCGGGAGGTATCCGAGGAGCGCCATGAGACTTAAGTCGGCCTGCGGCGCGGCTGCTGTAGCATCGGGCGTCGTTCTGTTTGCCGCGGTGGTCGGCTCGGCGGTCGCGATGGCGGCAGGGTCTGGCCATTCGCTCCTCGCTGCGGTTGCCGGCTGGCGTCCGGCCGAGCGTTGCGCCGGCGCAGTCAGCGTTGAAGACGCAAAGAACGACACCCGCAGTTGGACGGTGCCAGCGCCGCCCGGACGGCCGATGATCCCGCCGTCGGCTGACCTCCGCCGATTCGAGCTCCGTGCGACCAAGGCCGGCGTCTGCGTGCGCTGGACGACGGCCGCACCTGCGCCGCCACGGACCACGTTGGTTTTCATTGCCCACGGCCCGTTCTTCCGAGAGGCGAGTGGAGCGCAGGTGACTCGCGGCTACGGATTCCAACTCGATCTGAGCAACAACGGTGCGCGGGCCACATTCGGGCTCGAGCGCCTCGGAAGCCGCGAGCCGCATGTCCTACGTGTTCGTGTGGGACGCACGGGATCCGTCTTTTCGGCATTCCTGCGAAAAGAGTGGCTTCGGCCTCCTGCGAACATGACTCAGTACTGGGCGTATGTGTACCCCGCTTTCACCTTCGAGGCGCGCGTCCTCAGCGTCCCGGATCGGAGCGGCAACCGTAGGGTCGACTTCTGGCCCCAGGAACGCGGCGGCATTGCTGCCTACATCGACGGACACCTCTGCGGCCCGCCCTGCCGCGATCCGCGTTTCATTCCGCACTGACGACCGACGGCGATCGGCCACGCCTACGCGATCCCGTCCCTCGCGGAGTCACGTTCCTTCAACTGCCGCTATGAACACGGTGCAAGATGATGCCGTCATGGCTGGGGCGTCTGGCACGCAGTCGGTGGCGGCGGCCGATGGGCGGACGCCGACGATCGCCGAGTGCGGCGACCCGGGTGGATTCCCGGTCTTCTTGCTCCATGGCACGCCGGGCTCGCGCTATGGCGGGCAAGGCCTCGCGAGTGCGTATGCGAGTGTCGGAGCGCGCGTGATCGCCTACGACCGGCCCGGCTACGGCGGCTCCGATCGCCTCCGGGGCCGACGGGTGGTAGACAGCGTCGCTGACGTTTCCGCGATCGCAAACAGCCTCGGTATCGAGCGGTTCGCTGTGAGCGGCGGCTCTTGGGGCGGCCCGCACAGCCTGGCGGTAGCCGCACGTCTGCCGGAGCGGGTGACGAGAGCCGCGTGTCAAGCGGGGGTCGCGCCGTTCGACATGCCTGGCTTCGACTGGTTCGCGGACATGGACGCGGTGAACATCGAGGAGCTGGGCTGGGCACTGGAGGGCGAAGATGTCCTCGCTCGCAACATCGAACGGGTGGCGTCTCGGATGCTCGAACGGGTCGCGGACGATCCGTCCAAAATGATCAGCGGCAGCGTGCAGCTCTCCGAGGCTGACCGTGCCCAGATGGCGAATCCCGAGCGGCGCGAGATGATTCGACGGGATATCAACGAGGCGTTCCGTCACGGCGTCTGGGGCTATGTCGACGACGTCCTCTGTCTGATCCAGCCTTGGGGCTTCGACGTGACCGAGATCCGCTCCCCGACCCGCGTCCTCTACGGCCTGACCGACGTGCTCGTGCCGCGCCAGCATGGCGAGTGGCTCGCTCGCAGCGTGCCCAACGCCGAGGCCGTCATCGATGAGCAGGGCGGCCATATGGCTGATCCCAACCTCGTCACGGAACGATTCGGCTGGCTCGTCCAGCCGGTCTGACGCTCTTTTCGCAGCGCCACTCAAGATGACCGAGGCTGCTTCCCCGGGCTCACCACCTGGTGCGCCAGCGTCCTCACCTCCGGCGATTCGGTACACGCGACTAACCGTGGGAGACCCCACCTCCCTCCCCATGCGTCGAGCGTAGCCGCCGAATCCGCGCCCTTGGGTGCCGAGAATGCGCCGAAACATCGAACCGGCGCTAGGAGCCGAACGTCTCTCGGTAGCGTCTGAAGAACGTCGCCTCGGGCAGCGTCGCCAGCAGGCTGCGCTGCTCGCTGAGCCGGATCGTGATCGGCGGCCCGTAGCCGACCTCCGTGAGCGGGTGCCCGTCGACGAGCACCGTCACATCCACGTCCAGCGTCTGATTCCGAATCTCTAGGTCGACGCCGCGCGGGACGACGATCGGGCGCGCGTGCAGAGAGTGCGGAGCGATGAAGGTGACCACCATCGCGTCCAGCCCTCGCGCCAGCACGGGGCCGCCGTTCGAGAGGTTGTACGCCGTCGAGCCGGCTGGGCTGGCGCAAATCATGCCGTCGCAACCTTGCACGCCCATGTCCTCGCCCCCTAGCGCCCAGGCGAGCTCCACCATGCGACCTTTGATCGAGCTCAGCACGACGACGTCGTTGATCGCGGCGCCGCGGATGCCGGCGACGTCGACCTCCAGCGTCGTGAGGTTGACGACGCGGTAGTCGCCGGAGAAGACCCGCGCAAGGCCGGACTCGAGCTCGTTCCGCGGAACCGAGGCGAGGAATCCGACTCGACCGAAGTTCACTCCGACGACCGGGATCTCGCTGCCGAGAAACCGTTGCAGCGCGCGCAGCATCGTGCCGTCACCGCCGAGGACGACGGCTATGTCGGCATCCGAGAGGTCGTCCTCCGGCTCGCCCACGCCATGCTTCTCCACCTCCTCGTCGGGAAGGAGCAATTCGACCCCCGCCTCGCGCGCAACCTTCTCCAGCCGTTCGAGCGCCGGGCCAATGGTCTGGGGCTTCCCGTGCGTGATGACGGCAGCGCGCCGCACGGACTTAGCTGACCGCCGCGGCGATCCGGTCGTCGATGTCGTCGGGGAGGTGGGGGTGCTCACGGTGAACGAGATGGAGGAACACTTCCCGGTTGCCCTTGGGGCCGGGTAGCCCAGAGTCTACGGCCGCCACGGTCTCGCCTCCCCAGGCCAGGGCCGCGTCGGCGACTTCTCGCACCACGCGGCGGCGGATCGTCTCGTCGCGGACGACGCCGCCCTTGCCGACCTCGGCCCGGCCGGCCTCGAACTGCGGCTTGACCAGAACCACCGCCTCCCAGCCCGGACTCGCGAGGGCGAGCGCCGGCGGAAGGGCGAGCCGCACGCTGATGAAGGAGACGTCGCAGACGATCAGATCGGGCGCAAAGGGGAGCTCGCGCAGCGCACGCACATTGGTTCGCTCGAAGACCGCAACCTGTGGATTCGAACGCAGCCGTTCATGCAGCTGGCCGTAGCCCACGTCCACGGCTGCGACTCGAGCCGCGCCGCGTTGCAGCAGCACGTCCGTGAACCCCCCGGTGGAGACGCCGACGTCGAGGCAGTCGCGACCGGCAGGATCGACACCGAGGACGTCGAGCGCGTGCGCAAGCTTGTGCCCACCGCGCGACACATATGGCGGAGGGGCCTCGACCTCCAACGTCGCAGTCTCGTCGACTTGCGTGCCAGGTTTCTCGTATCCGGGAACTCGCCCCGCAAGAACGAGCGCCTGCGCCTGCGTGCGAGAGTCGGCCAGCCCCCGTTCGACGAGGAGGACGTCGAGTCTCTTCTTCACGCAGCCGCGCGCCGCTCGAGGGCGTCGAACATCTGCGCGGCAACCGCGTCGAAGGCTGCGCCCTGAGACGGCTTCCCGTCGAGAGTCCCGAGCGCAGGATCGAGCGGGATCCGACCGAGCAACGGGACCTCTTCCGCCCAGAGCGATCGCGATTCCATGACAGGCGGGAAGACCTCGATCCGCTCTCCACAGTGCGGACATTGCAGCCCGCTCATGTTCTCGACCGCTCCGAGCAACGGGACGTCGGCACCTCGAAGGAAAGTCACGAACTTTCGCGCGTCGAGATGCGCGACGTCCTGAGGACCGACCACCACGACCGCACCGTCGAGCGAGACGACACCCACGAGCTGCTGCTGGAGATCGGCGGTCCCGGGCGGAAGGTCGAGCAGGAGGATGTCGAGCCGTCCCCACTCCACCTGATGGATGAGCTGCCTCAACGTGGCGCTCAGGAGCGGCGCCCCCAGCGTCAGCGCCTGCCGTTCTCCCAAGAGAAATCCGACCGACATGATCCGGATCCCGTGAGCGTCGACGGGCTCGTGGCGAACGTCGCCACCGCGCCAGAAGTCCAAGCGCCGGGCATCTTCGTGCCGCGCCAGGTTGACCATGATCGGGATGTCGGGCCCGTAGACGTCAGCATCCAGAAGCCCGACCGCCAGGCCGCGCCGCGCGAGCGCGAGGGCCAGGTGGAGGGAGACCGTAGATTTGCCGACGCCGCCCTTCCCGCTGCCGACGGCGACGATGTACCGCGCCGGACGCTCCTTCACGACGTTCGAGTCGCGAGGCCCGCGACGATGTCCACGAGCGTCGACGTGTCTGCCGGAACATCGGCGAGGCGTTCGCGCGCACGCGCCGCAGCCTGGTCTGCAAGCCCGCGAGCTCCGTCTTCGCCGTGAGCGAGGACATAGCCGTCGCCGTCGAGAATGTCGTCGACGATCTGGAACAGCAACCCGAGCTCGTCGCCGAACGCACGCCACGGAGCCTGCTCGCTCTCCGGCACGCCGGCCACCCAGAGTGCGGTGCCGACCGCCGCGGCGAACAGACAGCCGGTCTTGAGCTTGTGGAGAGTCGCCTCGTCCGGCGCCGAGCCGGTGATGTCGAGGTACTGGCCTCCGATCATGCCCAGCGTCGCTTGCGCAAGCTCGCGCCCGACCTGCGGAACCTGATACGAGAGCGCAAGCCGGAATGCCTCGGCGAGCAGGGCGTCACCGGCGAGGACGGCGACCGCCTCTCCGTGTTGTGCCCAGACCGAGGGCCGGCCCCTGCGTTCGGCGTCGTTGTCCAGCGCGGGCAGGTCGTCGTGCACGAGCGAGAACGCGTGAACGAGCTCGAGCGAAGCCGCCGCGGGCAAGCCGGCTTCGGCCTCGGTGCCGGCCGCCTCGACCGTCGCGAGGCAGATGACTGCACGTACCCGCTTCCCTCCGACGAGCGCGTACCGCACGGATTCGGCCTGTCCGTACAGCTCGGGCGTCAGCGCCAGGTCGCCCAGGTATTCCTCGACGAGAACGCGCAGCTGCTCAGGGCTCCGCATCGGTCTCCGCAACCCGCTTCGCCTTCTGGAGCTCCTCCTCGATCGCCTTGCTCAACTCGGACAGCTCGGCGAGCACGTCGAGCGCCTTGTCGGCGTCGTTCGCCTGCGAGAGGAGTTCCAGCTCGGCCCGCGTCTTCTCCAGCCGCGCGAGCAGCTCCTCGGCCCTGGCGAGTGAGTCCTCGGCGCTCACGAGACTCGCTCTCGAACGATCCGTCCCAGAATGCCGTTCACCAACCGCGCAGCATCGTCGGTTGCGTACCGCTTTGCCAGATTGACCGCTTCGTCGATGGCCACCTCGTCCGGAACCTCGTCGCCGTCCAGCTCGTGGAGCGCGATGCGCAGGATGTTGCGCTCGATCGCGCCGAGCCGATCGGCCGTCCACCCTTCGGCCGCCTCGGTGATGCGGCGGTCGTACTCGGCGGCCTCTGCGCTGACGGCCTCGGCCGTCTCGCGCGCGAACGGATCGACCTCACCCTCGTAGAGCGACGCGAGCGGCTGACCCGTGACGTCCCACTGGTAGAGAAGGAAGAGCGCAGTCCTGCGCGCGGCGCGGCGTCCGCTCATTGGGCTGCCTCTCCCCAATGAGCGAGGGAAGGGGCGTCGGGGGAAACGGTGCGGTTTCCCCTCTCTTTCTCCTGGGCCGACGCGGCGATCTGAGCGGCGCGGGGGCTGAGGCGATCCCTCAAGAAGGGAGCTCGTGAGGGAAACATGGTTTCCCTCACGGGAGCGAGCCGTAAGCGAGCGACGCTCATTCGACCTCCTCCACGGAGATGTCGATATTCCCGATCCTGACACCGCACATCGTCACAAGCGCGTCGGCGACGCGTTCCTGCACCTCGCGCGCGACGTCGGGGAGCACGAGCCCGTACCGCGCAGTGAGCTCCAGGCGCACCCTCGCCTCGCCGACCGCGACGTCGATGTCGAGCCGACGCCGCCGGCGACGAACCTGAACACCGTCGACGGCCTCCGCGGCCTGAACGACGAGACCGGCTAGTGCTACCGGGGTCACTGTGATCGTGCCTTTGGGCTCCGAAAGCACGACGCTCATAGGCCGACCTGTGGCCTATGAGCGGTGGAAGGGGCGTAAGGGGAAACCGGGAGGTTTCCCCGCTCTTTCTCCTCAGCGCGTTCGGCGGCGGTCGCCACGCCGCACACGCTGAGGCGACTTCTAAAGAAGGGGGCTCGTGGGGGAAACATGGTTTCCCCCACGGGAGCGAGCCGAAGGCGAGCGACGCTCATGCAACTCCCACTGCGGCCAACCGCGTCTCGTCGAGAAAGCTCGTGGAGTACTGCCCGCTGCGGAACGCGTCGCTCGCGAGGATCTCCAACACCGCCTCGCGCGTCGTCGGCACCCCTCGGAGCTCGAGCTCGCCGAGCGCACGGAGTGAACGCTCGATCGCGGAATCGCGGTCCTCGTCCCACACGATCAGCTTCCCGATCAGCGAGTCGTAGTACGGCGGGATCACCGACCCCTCTTCGATGTGGGTGTCGAGTCTTATGCCCGCGCCGAGCGGGGGCCGGAAGCGCTCGATCACCCCGGGGGCGGGCGTGAAGCCGCGGGATGGATCCTCGGCATTGAGCCGGACCTCGATCGCGTGCCCACGCCTCGCCGCGCGCCCCGTTTTCCGCAACTGCTCGCCTGCCGCGATCTTCAGCTGTTCACGGACGATGTCGATGCCGGTGACGAGCTCGCTCACGGGATGTTCCACCTGGAGCCGTGCGTTGAGCTCGATGAAGTAATACGAGCCGTCCGGGGCGAGCAGGAACTCGAAGGTGCCGGCGTTGAGGTAGGAGATCGCACGACAGGCGCGAGCAACGGCCGACTCCATCGCCTCGCGTGTCGAGTCGTCGAGCGCCGGCGACGGCGACTCCTCGATCAGCTTCTGGTGCCTCCGCTGGATCGAGCATTCGCGCTCGCCCAGTGTGAGCACACCGCCGTCCGCATCGCAGAGCACCTGCACCTCGACGTGCCGCGCCCCTGTGATGAGCTTCTCCAGGTAAAGCGTCCCGTCGCCGAACGCGGCGAAGGCCTCGGAGCTTGCCCCGGAGAAAGCATCCTCGAGCTCATCCGCGCGCTCCACGAGCCGCATTCCCTTGCCGCCGCCGCCCGCCGAGGCTTTGAGGAGCACCGGGAATCCGATCTCGGCAGCGGCGGCACCGGCCTCAGCCGCGTCGACGGCTTCCGTCCCCGGAACGAGCGGGAGCCCCGCCTCTGTCAGCTCGCGCTTTGCCTGGACCTTGTCGCCCATCCGGGCCATCACGTCGGCGTCCGGACCGACGAACACGAGGTCGTTCTCCTCGCACGCCTTGACGAAATCCGGGTTTTCCGCGAGAAAGCCGTAACCCGGGTGCACGGCGTCGCAGTGAGTGATCTCGCCCGCGGCGACGACCGAGGAAAGGTTCAGATAGCTGTCGGTCGCACTCGGCGGCCCGATGCACACAGCGTGGTCCGCGAGGCGCGTGTGCAGAGTTCCTGCATCGGCCGTCGAGTAGACGGCGACCGCCTCCACGCCGAGCTCGTGCAGCGCGCGGATGACCCGCACCGCGATCTCCCCACGGTTCGCCACGAGCACGCGCGAGAACATCGTTAGAGCGCGTCCAGCGGACGCGCGGTCAGCGGCTCGAGCTCGAATAAAAGCTGCCCAAATTCCACCGGCGCAGCGTTCTCGACGTGGATGCCGCGCACGATACCCTCGACCTCGGCCTTCACTTCGTTCATGAGCTTCATCGCCTCGAGGATGCAGAGCGTTTGTCCTGCGCCGACCGGTTGCCCCTCCTCGACGAACGGCGGGGCGCCCGGTTGCGATGCTCGATAGAACGTCCCGACCATCGGCGCCTCGACGCGCACGAGGCCGTTCGGCGGGACGGGGGCTAGCTCCTCGTCCTCCAGTGCGGCGAGTGGAGACTCGGGCCGAGACGGCGACGGCAACGGCAACGGTTCGCGATCTTCGGTCCGGCGTACCGAGACCCTCATCCCCGACTCTTCGATCGTGACCTCGCCGATGCCCGTTTCCTGCACGATGCGAACGAGCTCGCGAATCCTCTCGGCTCGAGCCTGATCGACCCCGCCCGCGGCGAGCGACTCGCCGCCGGACGACCGACCGCGGATCGTCCGGAGCAGTGGTTCCGCGTTGTCGCCGAAAAGACCGAGCAGCAACAGCTCCTCTTCACTCGAAGCAAGACCTTCGGCCTGGGCCCGGACCTCCTGCAGCGGCGGCGCGATCGTGTCCTCCACCGAATCCGGGTCGGCGGTGAGCGAAACGATGCGCTCGATCGATTTCTCGATCGGGGCGGGCGTGGTGCCGAGGTGACCTTCGACGAGCGAGCGCAGCTCGTCCACGACAACGGAATAGCGACTCGCGGAGAGGACGTTCAGCAGCGCCTGCGAGCCGAGCACTTGCCCGATCGGCGACGCGAGCGGCGGCCAGCCGACCTCGGAGCGGATCCGGACGAGCTCGGCGATCGTCTCGTCGAGCCTCGCGCCTGCCGCCTGTGCACGCAGGTTGGTGTCGAGCGCCATGACGAGGCTCGCGGGAAGGTCGTGCTGCGCAGCGCGAACCGCGATGCGCGGCGCAAGTGGCGTCACCGGTTCGTCGCCGATGAACTCGTCGACGACATCGGACGCCTCCCAGAGAGCGGCCACATCGATGTCACAGTCGAGGCCGAGCCCTGCCAGGGCCTCGGCGAGGGCCTCGCCCGAGACTCGGTGCAGCGTCAGCGCGATCGGATACACCGCGGACGCGATCAGATCGGCCCCCGCGCGCGCAGCCTCGAGGGCGGCGGCAAGCGCATTCCCTCCCGAGCCCTGACAGTAGATGCCGACCGGAAGACCTGTGACCTCGCGCAGGCCGGTGACCAGCTCGCGCGCGCGATGTGGCTGCAGGGAGCCGGTCGGGTCGTGCAGCAACACGCGCACTGCGCCGAGATTCGGCAGCTCCGCAGCCTGCTGCATCAGGGGATCGGTCTCGCCGGTTCGCCCCGGGCTGTAAACGAGGCCCGCCTCGAACTCGGCGCCCGCCCGTGCGACGGCATCGGCTGCCTCCCTCAGATTCGAGACGTCGTTGAGCGGATCGTGGAGGCGAAAGACGTCGATGCCGTTCTCCGCCGCACACGCGATGAATCTCCGGATGAAGTCGTTGTCGACCGGCCGTGAGCCGACGAGCAGGCGGCCCCGTAGTGCGAGGCCCAGGGGTGTCTTGACATGAGCCCTCAGAGCGCGGATTCGCTCCCACGGGCTCTCGACACCCCGCCGAACCGCGCTGTCGAAACACCCGCCGCCCGAGACCTCGAGATAGGCGTAGCCGGCCCGGTCCAGGATCGCCGCGATCCGAAGCTGCTCGGCCGTGGGCAATCTCCCGGCAAGCGGCTCTTGCCCGAGCAGGCGGATGGTGGTGTCGGCGAGCGCCGGCATGCGTGGAGCCTAGCGCCCTGCCGAGCCAGGATAGGTTTGCAGGGATGGAGGTACGGGAGCTCAGGCCCGGGTTGTGGCGCTGGACGGCGTCGCATCCCGAGTGGGCACACGCCGAGCACTGGGGGCCCGAGGTCGGTTCCGTCTACGCGGAGCTTGCGGATTCGCTCGTCGTGGTCGATCCGCTCGTCCCGACGGACGAGGAAGAACGGTTCTGGTCTGCCCTCGACCGCGACGTCGAGCGCCTTGGTCTGCCGGTGCACGTGCTGCTGACCGTGCACTGGCACGAGCGGAGCGTCGCAACCATGCTCGACCGCTACAAAGCGACGCTCTGGCGTCCGGAGGAGAAGGGCGAGCTACCCGCCGGCGTGCACGCGGAGATCGTCAAAGGCACCGACTGGGTCGAGGCGCTGTTCTTCCTGGAACCCCAACGCGCCCTCGTCTCGGGCGACCTTCTGATCGGAAGAGACGGTGGGATCGAGCTGCCGGTGCACTGGTTCCCGAAGGGCGAGCAAGAATGGGCCGAGCAGCAGCTCAAGCCGGAGTTGCGCGAACGCCTTGGCGAGCTCCCGGTCGAGCTCGTCGTCGTGTCGCACGGCGATCCTGTGCTCGAGAACGGTGCCGACGCGTTGCGCCGCGCGTTGAGCTAGGCGCGAGAGATGTACCGCTTTTCGCGGGGGTCGACCTTGATCCGGTCGCCGGGGTTCACGAAGAGTGGAACCTGCACGACGGCACCCGTTTCCAGCGTTGCAGGCTTCGTCACGTTCGAAACGGTGTCGCCTTTCACCCCGGGCTCGGTCTGAGTCACCGCCAGCTCCACCGATGCGGGCAGCTGGACTCCGGTCGGCGCGCCGTTGACGAGCAGCATCTGCACCGAGCTGGACGGAAGCATGAACTCGAGCGCGTCCTCGACCGTGCCGCGTGGGAGCGCCGTCTGCTCGTACGTGTCCTGGTCCATGAAGACGACCTCGTCGCCGGAGTCGTAGAGGTACTGCATGTCCTTCGTCTCGGTGCGGACCCGGGGGAACTTCTCGCCCGCGCGGAACGTCCGGTCGACGACTGCGCCGGTGTCGAGGCCCTTGAGCTTCGTCCGGACGAACGCGCCGCCTTTCCCCGGCTTGACGTGCTGAAACTCGACGATGCGCCAGAACGAGCCGTCGAGCTCGATGTGCATCCCGTTCTTGAACTGATTCGTGTTGACGGTCTCGGCCACGCGGGGAGGGTAGCTATCAACCCACGGTGATGAGATCCTTCCGAAACCCGGTCAAGTTCTGGATGCCATCGTCGGTTACGACGACGTTGTCCTCGATTCGGATTCCGAGGCGACCCTCGAGATAGATCCCCGGTTCGACCGTGACGACGTTTCCCGCAGCCAGGGTGTCCGTCGATTCCGTGGAGAGCCGCGGCGCCTCGTGCACCTCCAGGCCCAGACCGTGCCCGAGACCGTGGCCGAAGGCGCCGGCGAACGCGGTCGCGTCGACCACGCGCCGGGCCGCGGCGTCGGCGTCGAAACCGCGGACACCGCCGCGCAACGCATCGAACCCTGCCTGCTGGGCGGCGAGCACGAGAGCGTAGGCCTCCTTGACCGGCCCCTCGACGAACCCAGTCGTGAACGTCCGCGTGTAGTCGGACGCGTAGCCGCCGACGACGCAGCCCGTGTCGACGATCACGGTCTCGCCACGCCCGATCTGGCGGTCGCCGGCACGACCGTGCGGACGCGCCGAGTTCGGCCCCGAGGCGACAATCGTCTCGAAGGCAACAGCTTCAGCACCCTCGTCGTGAAAGAGCTGCTCGATCGTCCATGCCACGTCCCGCTCGCTGCGGCCGACAAAACGCTCCTCGACCAACCGCTCGAAGACGCGGTCGGTGATCCCACACGCGCGTTTGATCGCGGCGAGCTCGTCGTCGTCCTTGACCGCACGGAGCTGCTCGACCAGACCGCGGCGTGGGACGGGCTCGACGGAGCCGGCCCGAAGCGTCTCGTAGCCGGTGTACGAGACGAAGTCGGCCTCGAACCCGATCCGCCCTGACAACCTGTCCGCCAGGTCGGCGAGCAGCGCCCGCTTCGTCTCTTCGAACTCCACACCCTCGACTGCGCGCGCCGCCTCCGAGTAGCGAAAGTCCGTGAACAGCCGAGCACGATCCTGCTCGACGAGGAGGGCTGCGTTCGAGCTCTTGAACCCGAAGAGGTAGTGGATGTTCACCGGGTTGGTGACCAGGAGCGGCTCCTCGAGCGATCCCCGGAGACGCTCGATGCGGGGATTCATTGCGCCGCACCCACCTCCTGGACGATGAACTCGAGTGCCTCGCGATAGCCCTCTGCGCCCTGGCCGAGGATGCGTTTCGCGGCCAGATCCGCCACGACCGACGTGCGTCGCCACTCCTCCCGCTCCTCGATGTTCGAGAGGTGTACTTCGACGATCGGTGCGTCGAACAGCTCGAGTGCGTCACGAATCGCGTACGAGTAGTGAGTCCAGGCGCCGGGATTCACGACGACTCCATCGGCCCAGTCGAGGGCGTCATGGCACCAGTCGACGAACTCGCCCTCGTGATTCGTCTGCCTGCAGCGAACGTGACACCCGAGTACGGAGGCCCAGTCGTAGATCCGGGTCTCGAGCTCCGACAACGACATGCCGCCGTACAGCGCGGCATCGCGGCGCGCCAGGACGTCGAGATTGACCCCGTTGAGGACGACTACCTGCATCGGGGCACTCTAATCGGCTATCAGCTGATCCAAAGCTGCTCGCACTTCGGCCGCGGGCCGTGTTTCCACTGTAGGACCTTCTCCGCCGAGCAGCACGAGCCGCAGCTCTCCACGCTGCGCCTTCTTGTCGCGTTGCAGCGCGGCCCACGCGCGCTCACGATCGAGGCGAACCGGTTTCGGAGCGAGGACGTCCTCGACGGCGGCGGTCGACCTGCCGGACAACCGCAGGGCGGCGACGAGGCCAAGCGCAACTGCGTCCCCGTGCGACAGGCCCTGGTACCCCGCCGCGGTCTCGAGTGCGTGCGCAAACGTGTGGCCGAGGTTGAGGATCGCGCGACGGCCCTGATCGAACGGATCGCCCAGGCACACCGCCGCTTTGAAAGCGGCGCACGCACGGATCATCGTCTCGTCTTCGAGCTCCCAGAGCGGACGGCCGGAGAGCAGTCCGGTTTTCACCACTTCCGCCAGACCCTCACGTCGCTGCGCCTCGTTCAAAGTGGCGAGCACGTTCGGATCGGCGATCACTCGAACCGGATAGTGGAATGCGCCGACGAGGTTCTTCCCGGCCGGAAGGTCGATGGCCGTCTTGCCTCCGATCGCGGCGTCGACCTGGCCGAGCAACGTCGTCGGCACCGCGATCCAGCGAAGACCGCGCAGGTACGTTGCGGCGGTGAGGCCTGCGAGGTCCGTCGTGGATCCGCCGCCGTAGCCGACGATCGTGCCGTGCCGGTCGAGCCGCAGCTCGTTCCACAGCCGGTCGAGGACGGCGGGGGTCTTCGCGGCCTCTCCCCGGGGTACGGAATGGACTGCTGAAGGTTCGAATCCCAACGGGTGGATGTCGAGCACATGCTCGTCACCGATCACCGCGACTGCGTCGAGGCTTTCGTCCAGCCGGTCCGAGAGCTTTGCGAGCAGCCCCCGGCCGACGTCGATCTCGAGGGAGGCCAAAAGGACGTCGTCAGCGCTCTCGACCAGTCCGGCCGACACGGCCTCGTACAGCGGCCGCCGCTCGTCGAAGAGACGCCTGAACTGGTCGGCGTCCTGCGCGAGTGGGCGGCCCGTGTGGCGGACCCGATTCCAGGCGTCCGCGGCATCGACGTCCACCCAGAGGGTGAACGCAGCGGTCAGCAGCAGCTCACGGGTGCGCTCGGAGAGCACTGCCCCACCCCCGAGGGCGATCACCGCCGGAGTCGACGACGCGAGCACCTCCGCTGCGAGCTCTTCCTCGACGCGACGGAACTCGGCCTCCCCACGCTCGAACAGCTCGGCAACGGCGCCATGCCGCCGCTCGATCTCGCGATCGAGGTCGACGAACGGCCTGCCGCTGAGACCTGCGACCTTCTTGCCGATCGTCGACTTTCCCGCGCCCATGAATCCGACCAGCGCGAGATGACGGCCGAGCGCGCCTACCTCGGCGACCAGTCGATCCGTCCCAGGTACGCGCGGTGTGCGGCGAGCAAGTCCTCGAGAGCGTCCCCGCCGAACTTCTCCCGGGCGGCACGCGCAAGCTCCCAGGCCACGCACGCCTCGGCGACCACCGCCAGCGCCTCGACCGCTGCGGTGTCGCTACGTTCGACGAGCGCCTGCGCCGGCTCGCCTGTGCCGAGATCGACCGACGCGAGCGGCCTCATCAGCGTCGGCAAGGGCTTCATGGCGGCGCGCACGACGATCTCCTCCCCATTCGAGACGCCGCCTTCGATCCCGCCGGCGCGATTCGTCTCGCGATAGAGCCCACGCTCGTCGCGGAGGATCTCGTCGTGCGCGGCGGAACCCCGCTTCGACGCAAGCTCGAAGCCCTCACCGATCTCGACGCCTTTGACCGCCTGCGTCCCCATCAGGGACGCGGCCAGGCGCGCGTCGAGACGGTCGTCCTTCGTCGCGTACGACCCGAGGCCCGGAGGAACGCCCCGGGCCCGAACCTCGACGACGCCGCCGACCGTATCGCGATCCGCGCGCGCCTCGTCGACACGCTGCTCGAGATCTTCCGTCAGCACTCGCCCATCAACCTTCGCACCGATCTCCGCCAGCAACGCCTTCGCGACCGAGCCGGCCGCGACGATGACGGCGGTGTGACGCGCGCTTGCACGCTCGAGCACGTCACGCACGTCAGGCGAACCGTACTTCATCGCACCGGCGAGATCGGCATGTCCGGGCCGGGGCAAGGTGACCTCTTTCGTGCCCTTGCCGGATGGTTCGCCTTCCGCGGGCCAGGGGCTCATCCCCCACTCCCAGTTCCTGTGGTCGCGGTTGCGCACGACGAGGGCGAGCGGCGTTCCCAGCGTGCGGCCGTGACGAAGGCCGGCCAGCACCTCGACCTCGTCTCGTTCGATCTGCTGACGGGGACTGCGGCCGTAGCCCTGCTGGCGCCGGTGGAGGTCCGAGTCGATCGCCGCCTTGTCCAGCATGAGCCCAGCCGGTAGCCCGGTCACGATCGCGACGAGCGCCGGACCGTGCGACTCCCCCGCGGTGACCAGCCTCATCGGCACGCGCGAAGCCTACTCGGGGCTTCCGCCGTCCCTAGGACGGAGTGAGCAGTCCGTGGCCGTACGCGGCCGCGACGGCCTGGGCACGGCTGTGCACGCCCAGCTTCTCGTAGATGTGCTCGATGTGCGTGCCCACCGTTTTCGGGCTGATCACCAATCGCTCTCCGATGGCCGACGAGCCAAGCCCTTCGCTCAAGCAGCGAAGCACTTCCGCCTCGCGGCGAGTAAGTCCGTGATTCTCCTGTGGGGGCGAGCGCCGCACGAGGGCCCGCAATCGTGCGAGCAACTCATCCGGCGCGAATGGCTTGACCAGGTAGTCGTCCGCGCCGATCAGCAGTCCGCCGACCCGATCAAAGGATTCCGTGCGCTCGCCGGAGATGAAAATGACGGGCAGGACGCCTTTCTCTTCCTTCAGCACGCGACAGACCTCATACCCACTCAGGCCCGGCAGGCAGATGTCCACGACGGCCGCGCCCAGTGAGGCTCTTCGTGCGAGAGCCAAAGCTTGTTCGCCCGTTCGGGCAGTGAGTACGACGAACCCATCCTCCTCGAAGAGAACGGACACGCATCGCAGCAGCGCGTCGTCGTCGTCGACGACCAGAATCGGGCCGCAGGGTCTTGACATGGCCCTCCCCCTTTTCTGGATCAGAGAGAGTTGTAGAGCACCAGCGTCTCCGGCACAAGCGGCGAAGGCCCGCCGAGGCGGGCCTTCGCATCAGGGAGCCACCGGTCTCAGCAGAACTGAGCGATCACCGTCCCGGTCCCGGCATGCCCTGGGTTGGGCGCGTATCCACCATTCGTCTGCACCACGACGATGTGAGGAGTGTCACCCGAGATCGCCGATCCAGACTGGGCGATCTGGCTAGAGACGATCACCCCCATGAAGGCAGGCAGGGGTCCCGCAGGCGGCGGTGCGCTGTTGCCTGGATCGGTGCTCCAGGTGGTCCCGCAGCTTGGGGTGGAGGGATCCTCCGCGAAGCCCTTGAAGCCGGCAGGAGCCGATCCACCGCTCAGGTCGTTCAGTTTCCACCACTGCGCTCCCCAGAACGTGACTGCCGTTCTGTTCGCGCTGTTCTGATCGCCGATCACGAAGGAGCCTCCGCCCGGTGCAAACGCGAAGACCAGCATCCGGCAGGTGGCCGTAGCTTTGCTTCCGCCCACATCGGAGATCGACGTGTTGATGTTGAAGAAGCCCGTCGAGCCGTACACATGGGCGCCGCTGATCGAGAACGGACCGCCGATCGGTCCGGTCACGACTCCGGCTGACGATGCCCCGTCACCCCAGCTGATTGTGGCGGTGAAGTCGGTGGTCGTCCCGAACGGATTTGCGTCGTTGAGAGTTGCCACGTTGCCGACGAAGGCCTGAGGCGAGACCGCCGGGGCAGCGCAACTAGCGGTCAAGGCCGCGTCGGCGACTGTTGCGGTGGTGGTGGCCGATGCGGTGTTGCTCGGCGTGTCCACGTCGAGGACGTCCACCGTCACCGTATACGTGCCTTCCTCGACGTACGTGTGCGAACCGGTGACCGTGAACGGGCCGCCGGTTGGACCGCTCAGCGTTCCCGCGGAGATCGGCGTTCCGTCGCCCCAGTCGATCGTCGCGGAATACTCGGAAGCCGTCGAGCTCGGATCCGGATCCGTCACGGTCGCGACCGGAGCCGTGAAAGCATTGCCTTCGACGGCAGTGACCGGCACACCTTGCGCCGAGATCGGCGCCTCCCAGGTCTTCGTCGCGGTGTCGGTCGGCTCCTCGGCGTCACAGGTCGCGTTCTTGTTGATGTCTGCGCACGCCGTGATCGTGTCGGTGCCGGCGTTCGCGCCTGAGTAGGTGAACGTCGCCTGGCCAGAGGCGTTCGACGTCCCAGTTCCCGAGGCCGAGTTCGCCCCGCTCACGCTGAACAGGATCGTCTCTCCCGCGAGCGGCTTGTTGTTCGCCGTCAAGGTCGCCGTCACGGTGTGATTCGTGCCCGTCATGTTGAAGGCAGTCTTTGGGGTCAGATTCAGCTTGAAGACGACGCACGTTCCGTGCGGCGCCTCCAGGACGTCGATGCGCCCACTGAAGGCTTCGCGCGAGAGGATCGTTTCGACGACGCTCCCGTCCGGCTTCGTGAAGAGCGGACCGCACTCGAGATCCTCGTCCCGGCCGCTGACCGTCGCGAACTGCCCCACCAGCGA
>Ga0070707_100000734_pt1 | contig 32555 bp, 27 predicted proteins | sample KBSK5502metaG_FD_65468 | JGI IMG/M metagenome (GOLD analysis project Ga0070707, IMG submission 65468) | Corn, switchgrass and miscanthus rhizosphere microbial communities from Kellogg Biological Station, Michigan, USA - KBS K5-50-2 metaG | ecosystem: Host-associated > Plants > Roots >... | reverse complement strand
TCTTATTCCAACAGCGTGAGGGACAATCGGCAATGCTGGAAGAAGCTCCTGGACGAGTGGCGTTTCTCACTCGTTCTCTCACGCGAGATCGTGCAAAGAAGATTGATTTGCTTGCTATTGGCCTATCAGTGTTTTTCTGACGAAAAGATACGACGTACCATATAACTGAAGATTTTATGCGTATATGGCTGTGCTATTTTGGTGATGGTTCCATGCCAGCGAGCAGCTTCTAGAGCCATATATTACGGACACATGCTGAAATGGCGAGCGTGATTTTTGACTTGAACAAGTGTTATAGCACATCGTCTCTTTCGCTCAAGGGGCAGAGCACACGTAAGCTGACATGAGCCGCAAAGGAACCAGTTTCGCCTTTCTCCTCAATGTTCTTGACTTCATTATAACAGAAATTTATAACTTTTTATGTATTTGACAAACATTAGATAATTATGTTATACTCTAAAGAAGAATAAAGAGTAAGTGCAATGCTCTTCCTTCCAACAGAAGCAGCTTCGGTATTCCCTTCTTCTGCACTCCCCAGTAATGCCACTCACATCCCCTCTGTCGATTTGACGAGGAGCAAGAGATGCGACAACGATGGTCTGATCTGTCAGCAACCACACGCACCCCTTACTTACACTTACCTCCAACAGGAAGAAGGACTACCATGGAAACCCGTTTCTATCAAACCCAGGAGATTACTATTCCAGTGCTTGCTGAACGGCTGGTGCTTGAGTACCAGGCACAGGGCTACGAGGCCCAACACTTTGGTGATGTCAACCAGAGCACCGTTCAACTGAAGAAGGAAAGCACCTTGAGAGCCATTACCGGCTTTGATAAGGTCCTCGCGATTTCCTTCCAGCGTGTCAACGGTGGGACGCTCGTGACCGTAGGCGCGCAGGACTGGGTCGATCAGATTGCTGTAGGAGCAGTTGGTCTGTTCATCCATCCTCTGCTGATTACAGCAGCAGTAGGAGCTATGCAGCAACGCAATGCCTTACACGATGTGCTCACTTCGATTGACCAACACATCCGGTACCAACAGCCGCAAGCCCAGGTCGGCGAACCTCCTACACCCCCAGTGCAGAGGGAGATGACAGGGAGTTCCGTCTAAATTAGGAAACCCGACATGCTCAAACGAACGCAGGAGCGCGATTGAGAGGGTCCGATTGGTGAGGCAAAGCAGGCGTCATTGCCACTTGCCCCAGCCGACCCCGCTACACGCGCTTGCACATGGTGCACCTCTGTTCGTTGAGAGAGGGAAGTCGATGACGGTTCGACGCCTGCTCATGGCAGAACACTTCGTAGCGAACTGCCGAGAACAGGAGCGAACCGTGAGTCATGAAAGAGACACTGGAACGAGTGCGTTGTTCCTCGATGTCCTCCCCTCTCCTGTGTGATCACTCAGTGAGGAAGACACCTCATGGGGCGCGCCTTCTCGCAACATACTCACATCGTATTGGAAATAGTGCTGGACAGGAAAAGTATCCTGTCAGCGTAAGAAAAAGGAGCATTGTGATGACACTGACCAATGTAAAGACCACACAAGTAGGCCTGCTTCAAGCAGACCGTGAAGCGTTTCAGATGAGTCCACGTAGAAAGACCGCACTTGTCGCGGGCGTGCTCTACCTGCTCACCTTTGTCTCGATCCCGACCCTCTTTCTCTACGGTCCGGTAAAGGGTGCGAACTACATCATCGGCGCTGGCCCGGACACTGCCGCCATCATCGGCGGTATCCTGGAGATCATCGTGGCTCTCGCCGGCATCGGCACCGCCGTCGTGCTGTTCCCGGTGCTCAAGAAGCAGAACGAAGCGGCCGCGCTGGGCCTCGTTGCCTCCCGAATTCTGGAATCCGGCACCATCTTCGTCGGCGTGGTGTTCCTTTTGTCGATCGTGAGCTTGCGGCAGGCCGGAGCTGGAGCAGGTGCATTGGTCACCAGCCATGCGCTTGCCACCCTGTATGACCGCATCTTCCTCCAAGGACAAAGCTTCATGCCGGCCATATGCGACCTGTTGCTGGGATTCCTACTGTACAAGTCGCGCCTGGTGCCTCGAGGCCTTTCCCTGATCGGAATCGTCGGAGCGCCCCTACTCCTCGCAAGCTACCTCGCTGTGATGTTCGGTCTTATCGGGCAACATACCTCCTTGGCAGGGTTGTCCGCACTTCCGGTCGCGCTGTTTGAGTTTTCGCTGGGCGTCTGGCTGGTCGTCAAAGGCTTTAAGCCCTCACCGATCCTCTCCAGCGATACGCGAGATGCCAGCGCGGCTGCCGCCACCAATCCTTCCGCTTCTCGTCGGCCATAGCTCGCCTTCGCAGTCTGTCTTGCCAGCTTGACCAGCTGGCAAGCCGGGGCGAGTCAGTGGGCACTCTTAGGCCGGGGCCGTCATAAGCAACTCGGCTGAGGATGGTGGCTTGGGTCAGTTACCGCGGCGGGAAGCCTCGGAAGGGTGGGACATCATGACGACTGAGGACCCGCCGAACCGTGGAGACGTACCACGATAGCCGCCGGGTTGTAAACCCGGCCTCATGTGTTCCAAGTTCTCGTTCTAGGATCATGGGTATCAAGGACCGGAAGGAAGAAAATCGGTCAGATGGACACGGCGAAACCAAACCAGAAAAATCTGATTTTGATAAAGGAGCTGCTGGAAGCCGGCAAAGTCATCTCAGTGATCAATTGTGATCACTGAGTGAGGAAGAAACCGCATGTGGTGAGCCTTCTCGCCGAATACTCACGTTGTATTGGAAATGGTGCTGTCCAGGAAAAGTGTCCTGGCAGCGATAGAAAAAGGAGCATTGTGATGACACTGACCAATGTAAAGACCACACGAGCAGACCCGTTTCAAGGTGACCGTGAAGCGTTTCAGGTCGCGAGTGCAGACACCATGAAAGCAATTGTCTACACAAAATACGGATCACCAGATGTCCTTGAACTCAAAGAGGTCGAAAGACCTACTCCCAAGGACCATGAAGTCCTGGTACAAGTTCATGCGGCATCCGTCAATGCGGGTGACTGGCATTTATTGAGAGGGAAACCGTTCTTGATGCGCCTCATGGGCTACGGGCTTCTCAAACCAAAACACACCATCCTCGGAGCTGCTATGGCGGGGCGGGTGGAAGCGGTTGGCAGGAACGTCACGCAGCTTCAGCCAGGCGATGAGATATTCGGGGACTTGACTAAAAGTGGTTGGGGCGCTTTTGCCGAGTATGTCTGTGCTCGTGAAGATGCATTAGCGTTGAAACCAGCCAATGTGACCTTCGAGCAAGCAGCAGCTGTCCCTCTCGCGGCCGTCACCGCCCTGCAAGGTCTTCGCGCGAAAGAGCAGATACAGCTCGGGCAAAAGGTGTTGATTTATGGTGCGTCTGGTGGTGTGGGGACGTTTGCGGTGCAGATTGCCAAATCGTTCGGGGCCCAAGTCACTGGCGTGTGCAGCACGAGGAATGTGGACATGGTGCGCTCGATGGGTGCAGACCACGTCATTGATTACACCCAGGAAGATTTCACCAAAAATGGGCAGCGCTATGACTTCATTTTCGCTGTGAACGGCTATCATTCGATTTTCGATTACAAGCGTGCATTGAGTCCCGAGGGAGTGTATGTCATGATCGGGGGTTCCATGGGTGCAATGTTCCAAGCCATGCTCCTGGGGCCAGTGATTTCCATGATTGGGAGCCAGAAAATGGGTTCCATGGGGGTGGCGAAACCAAACCAGAAGGATCTGGTTTTCATGAAAGAGCTTCTTGAAGCCGGAAAAGTCGTCCCGAGGATCGATAGACGTTACCCGTTAGGTGAGACTGCTGAAGCTGTCCGGTATCTTGAAGAAGGACACGCGCAAGGAAAAGTCGTCATCACGGTGGAACAGAACAACAAAACCTCACAGTAAATCCCAACTCGTCTGAAAAAAGGAGAACACTCATGACCCAAACGAACACACATACCACCTCACCCAAACGCACGAATGAAGAGACACACATGAAAGCGATGATATATCACACAGATGGTTCACCCGATGTCCTTGAACGCAAAGAGGAAGACCTGAACCCGCACAGAAGAACTGCCGTGCTCGTGGGAGCACTGTTTCTCATTTCGACCGCGACTTTCATCCTTAGCAATGTGCTGATGACACCGATCCTGGGCTCCCACAACCTCCTGGCCGCAGTCGCCGGCCACGCGCAGCTCATGATCGCAGCGGCGTTGATTGCGCTCATCGAAGGGACCGCCACCGCCGGACTCGCGGTCGCGCTCTATCCGATCCTGAAACGGCAGCATCCGGCGCTCGCCCTTGGCTACGCGGGCGTGAGGATTGCGGAGCTCGCCATCGCTGCCGTCGGTTTTGGTCTGGGTGGGCTCTTGCTGGTGACCCTGAGTGCCACGGCGACAAATGGGGCGAGTAGTGAAACGCTCGGCACCCTTCTCGTCGCGCTGCGCCACTGGACCCTGATGCTCGTCTACGTCTACACCGCCCTCGGCGGCTTGATGCTGAGCTACATGCTGCTCAGGAATAGGCTCGTTCCCCGATGGCTGGCGGTGCTCGGTCTTATCGGCTACCCGGCGTTGCTGGGGGTTTCGGTGCTGGACATGTTCGGCATCGTCGACACGGTGGCTGGCCTGGGACTGATCGGGCTCGTTCCTGGAGGCCTGTTCGAGTTCCTCCTGCCGATCTGGCTTTTCGCGAAGGGCTTCAACTTGACCGCCCTCAACAGAATGCGCGTCGCGCGCGTGAGCGGCTAAGCCCGCAAGGCAAGGCCCGCGTCAATCCGCTGTATTGGCGCGGGCCGTCTGGGCTATGAAAGGATCGTATCATGCCAACAGTCAATAGCAGTATGCAAGGGAAGATCTGCATGGTGACCGGCGCCAATTCAGGGATCGGGAAGGCCACCGCGCTGGCGCTGGCACAGATGGGTGCCACCGTTGTCATGGTCTGCCGGGACTGTGCCAGAGGCGAGGAAGCCAGGCGCGAGATCACCACGAAAAGCAAGAATAACGCGGTTGATCTCCTGCAAGCAGACCTGTCCTCGCAACAGTCCATCCACCAACTCGTCGAGCACTTCAAGCAGCGCTATACGCACCTGCATGTGCTGATCAATAATGCGGGAGCGTCCTTCCCTGGGCGGCGAGAAACCGTGGATGGACTGGAGATGACGCTCGCCGTGAACTATCTAGCTCCTTTCCTGCTGACACATTTGCTGCTCGATGTGCTCAAAGCCAGCGCGCCAGCACGCATTGTCAATGTCAGCTCTGGTTCACACAAAGCAGGCTACATCAAGCTGGATAACCTGCAATCAAAGAATCCCTATGGATCCATGAAAGTCTACGGGCAAGCGAAGCTGGCCGTGGTGCTGTTCACCTACGAACTGGCGCGCCACCTGGAAGGAACGGGAGTAACCGTCAACTGCCTGCATCCTGGCTTCGTGGCAACGCATTTCGGGCAGAGGGATGCAGGGCCCGCCTTTGGCCTGCTCGTGAAGGTGATCGGGAGCTTTGGCACGAGCCCCGAAAAGGGGGCGAAAACCTCGATCTTCCTGGCCTCCTCACCCGAGGTGGAGGGCGTCACAGGCAACTACTTTGTGAAGAGCATGCCCAGGCGGTCAGCTGCCATCTCCTATGATGAGTCGCTCCAGCGACAATTGTGGGAGCAGAGTGTAAAGCTGGTGAACGTGTAGGTTGCCCTGCTCATCGCAGAGAACTGCAGTGGCTCAGTTTGCTTGCTGGGTTGCGATGTGGCGCGGACCGGTCGGTCCTGAAGTGAGGACTGATTTTCAGTTATATGGTACGTCGTATCTTTTCGTCAGAAAAACACTGATAGGCCTATTGTAGCGAAAACGCGCAGAAACGCCTTGCTGATCTGTTCTTCAGAGCGAGACCTCAGAGGGGAGGGTCGCGAGAGCGCTGGCTCAGTCCGCGCAGCAACGATGAGTACATGCTCCACAGGATACCAGCGTCCCCATCCATAAACCATCGCGAGAAGCTGCCCCTTCCTTCGGCGGATTCCAACCACGCGGCCCATTGGACAGCTCACCCAGGTTCTCCCGATGAAGGCTTGCTCCCACAGAGCCGCCTTGATCTCTTTGAGATTTGTTGACTGCATGGGTCACTCCTCCTTCCTCTCGCATCCGGCAGGATGCTCATGTGCAGAATGGCGCGGGTCGAGCACAAAGAGCTGGCGATAGGGCTCCTGCGGACGAAAAAACGAGTAGAGATCAACAACGATATCAGCCACCAGCGCTGCGGCGCAAGCCGCATGAAAGACGGCCAACCCAGCATCATCGTTCATGATCAAGGGGTACTCCGAGAGTGGTTTGCAACAGTACGAGCAGCGCTTTGAAAGACTCTTAATGCCTGCTCGAAGACGTTGCTCGTCAGTGAAGATGAGCATATGGCATTCTCCTACACCAATTCTTTGAAGCTGGCGCGGCCCTCACAGGACTCGCACTTGCTAAGAATGAGTGTAAGAAATGGCCGCAAAGATGGCAAGGGGGTTTGCCACGACTGACTGACCATCTACGTAAAGCATGTTATGCGGAGGTCTCTAAGGTATGCACCAGAGAAGCCAACTGCCGCCAGCACCGCCGTGTAGTGAGGGAAGAAAGCAGCTACAGCCGGGCCTGCAATTACTTGCATTGCAAGCGCCAGAGCCTGCCGCTTTGGGCTTCAGCAACGACCCCCTGCTCCGCATGCATTTCGAATTGCCCAAAGTCGAGGATGTAGAGGTCTCCATGCGTCGGGTGGAAGCGGACATCGATTGGTCTTGTAAGTGGTTCTGCCACAACGGGATGCAGGCTCCAATCCTCCGGGTCGATCCGCGCTACCGAACGACCCACATGGGGACCCGGAGGCGCAGTCAGAGGAGCTTCGTCACCGAAGAGCGCCAGGAAAATCTGCCCGGCCAGGTCCGGCAAAGTTGGAGGCGCCACGTCAAATTTTACAGCGGCAGCGTGTGGTGGGAAACGCAGTAACGCTTGTTCGGGAGGGGGAAGCTCATGATGGTTTGCCAGTACAAACGCCGGCGCAGGCCCGCGCGCCGGGAGATACTGTGGATCGGTGATGGGATCCCCGCTCATAAAATCGGGCCAACCGTACCACGCGCCCTGACGCACCTCAAAAAGCAAGTCTGGTACATTTCCTACGGGTCGGCTCCCACGGTCATCCGCGCCCTGGTCAACGGCGAGCATGCGGCCATCAGGCAAGAAGCCGAGCGCGTACGCATTTCGCAGCCCCCAGGCAACGAGCTCGAGGTCACTTCCGTCGAGATTACAGCGCATCACCGCTGCCGTGCAAGGCAGGTGTGCCGCAACGCGCTGTCCATACTCGGTAGCAGTGCCAAATGGAGCAAACGCCCCCGTTCGAGTCCGCGCTCCTGGTTTGACGTCTAAAGGATTACTTGTTGCAATGTTGATGCCTGCAAGCATGATCTCACAGCCGGGCAGATCATGCGCATGAGGCAGACGACGTAACCAGCCCAATTCGTAGGCGTCCAATCCGACGATGCCTGTATTGGTCATGGCTCCCTGGCTAAAATAGAGTTTCCCACCTGGTCCGAAAGCGACCATATTTGTATGGTAGTTGCCCGGGCCTGGCAAGTTGTCTAAGATGATCGTTTGCTGCCCATCGAGGTCGAGCCGGCTGATCCGTCCGGGATGGCCCCCTTCTGAAACATAGAGACTCCCCCGATAATAGGTAAGACCGTTGACCGGATGTCGTAGTCCGTCGGCCAAAAGCGACCGATCGCCATCATGGTCGATCCGCCAGATGCGACCGCCTGGTCGCGCTCCACCGAACGGAAGACCTGCTTCGGCTATGTACGTTGTACCTTCTTCATCAAATGTCAGGCTCGTTGGAAATGAAAAGCCAGTCGCCACCAGTTCCAGGCGACCGCTGTCATTGGCAGACATCACAAATCCTCCTCAGAGCGAGCAGTGCGATCTCTGGAAAACATCATCGACACTAGAGGCAATCTTGCCTGGGAACGTTGATTTCGTTACTTGTCTCATACTGGGGCGCCGTACCGGTAGAGCGCCACAATGGCTGCATCACATTATATCAAGTGTAGGTTGTCAAACTAACCTGCATATAGTATAAATATCTACTTGTTAAGAAAAAGTTTGCAATGTGGTTTTGAAGTGGTGTAAAAAAAGACCCTCCATGTTAAGTCTTGAAAAGAAGAGGTGAGAGGGATGAGTGACCGAAAAAGAAGAAGCCTTGGCCAGGGCGATGGGGTCACTGACTTACTGATGTATTATTCCATATTGCTCCCAATCCTACCTGGGGAAGCGAAAGTTGCAAGATGCGCAATGTTTTGCTACTCTTGACCTGGAGGCCTGATCATCCTAACCGGCACATCGGCATTTTGGTACAATCTATGGAGCAGGAAGTATTTAAACGATGACTCGTGTACTCTCTTACAATATCCTGGTCGGTGGAACACACCGTGTTGAGCGATTAAAGCGACTCATCAAATCACAACAGCCTGATATTGTTGGGCTCATCGAAGCAATAGATGAGCAAGTTATTCAGGACATAGCAGATCACCTGGGCATGGAATATCATCTGAGTGGGCGAGCCAGGGATAAAGAAGGATGGCAAGGAGCCATTCTTAGTCGTCTCCCTGTGCTCTCTACAAAGATCCATGACAGTCCCATTATTACCAAGCAGCCGCTGCTCGAGGTGGATGTAGAAGAGCCTGACGGTCAGCGCCTGTTTGTGTTTCTCGCGCACCTGACGGCAGATTTTGGCCGGGGATGGGCAGCTTCCCGTAGACGCCGCCGTGAAATAGAAGAACTCCTCCATATCATGGAAGCCAGACGAGGAACGAGACACCTGTTGATGGGAGATTTCAATGCCCTTGCCCCTGGCGAACGATTGAAAGGGAGTTCTTTTCTCCTGTATGTAACAGATCCCGGGCTGTACGATCAACTCCAGGCAGATCCATCTATCACGCGGCCTGATCTTGATTTTGTGGTACCTCCCGCTCTACGTGTTCTGAAGCCTCTTTTAGAGTATATCCCTAAAAATAAGATCCTGGCTGGTCTGTTCGATAGATTAGATGCGTTCTATTCCCCACGTGGTGGGGTAGAGCTATTGCGCAAGTCTGGATACGTGGATTGTTTTCGCTTACTAAACCCGGGCGAAGCCGGCTTCACCTGGCCTGCTCCTCTTCCCGCAGGACGTGTTGATTTTATCTTTGCCAGCCCCGAATTGGCGCGTACGCTCTCGGCATCTGCCGTGATTACAGAAGGCGATGGTGTGTTTGCAAGCCAGGCAAGTGACCATCTCCCAATCCTTGCAGCATTCGGTCAGCCGGTTTCAGTCGATGCTCCTGGGGAGAAATCTGTCACCTCGGCGCAGTAGAGGCCAACCAGTTCCGTCTGCTTAGCTGGGCTTGCCCCGGCCCTGCACAGAACGCTCTGCTTGTTCCGGCGGCCATACCACCCGGCGGGCGCCATTCTGCCACTGCACGATCAGAACCTGGTGACCAACCTGCAACCCGCTCACAGGATCGACGCGGAACCGGCCGTAGAGCGTGGTACAGGCCAGCTGGCGAGCTGTGGCAAGTTGCGCGGCATCTTCACTCACACCGCTTTCTCGTAAGCAGCGAGCACAGAGTAGCCCGGCTGCGAATGCCTGTGCTGCCGGGTAAGGAGGATCGACTCCGGTGATGTGCCGGTACTTCGCCACGAACCAGGCAGAATCCGGTCCTTCATCGGGTTTCAGCGCTGTTGTAGCTATCCACTGCGCGGGACCGAGCAATCCTTCGCGCAGTTCTCCTAACGGTGCGAGTACCTCCTCGACACCTGCTCCCACAAATGCTGCCGCTCGCCAACTGCGCGTCAATAAAACTGGAGCGGCCTCAAGCTCATCGGCAAAGCTGCCGGCAACCAGCAGCACATCGGCGGTGGGAAGGGTAGACGCGGTTTCGGCGGCATGGCCTGGTTCAAATGGGACGGTCCGCACCTCGAAGTTGAGCCTGGTAGCTGCACTTGTAACGCCGGTGGTTACATCCCGACCGAAGCCACTGGAAGCGTATAACACAGATACTGTAGCAGTATCCGGGTCATTTGCACGCATGGCCTGAAGTACTCCATCGAAGTAGGTCGAGGCTGGCGAAAGTACGTTGATGACCTGTGGGAATGCGGGCCAGGAGAGCTGGGAGGTTGCGCCGCCGTGATTCCAGACGACGCGGTCGGTGGCGCGCATCACTGCGAGCATGGTACTGCTTCCGTATGGGCCAAAGAGGACATCCGGGCAGGTACCGGTGACAGCACGCATAGCCGCTCCTGGATCGCTGGTGGTATCTCGCACATCCAGTTCCACACCGGTCCATGGCGGGGGCAAGTTTGCAGCATACCTGGCCCACAATGTGAGTCCCGTGGCGGCTGCACGCCCAAATAGGGCCAGCGGACCGCTCAAGGGAGTCACGAGCGCTGCACGCAGTTTCGTCATGCGATACCTGCCCTACGTAATTTCAAACCCTTCATTGATCCAGGCTTCCATCCCGCCCACGACATTGAACAATTGCGTAAAGCCGTACCGCTGGAGGATGGAGCAGGCCAGGCTGCTGCGTTGGCCGCTCGCGCAGGTGACTGCCAGCGGGTGTGTGTTATCGATCTCCTGGAGGCGCTGCTCCACAAAGTAGTACGGGATGTGCATAGCTCCTTTAATATGTCCTTCGCCCCATTCGTCCTGGTCGCGCACGTCCAGGACCCGCAGGTCGTGTTGCAGCGCGTGCAATTGCTCGACAGCGATTTGAGACAATTGCTGTATGGGCAAACCGGCTTCCTGCCATGTGGCCATACCGCCTTCCAGGTAGCCGGCGACCTGGTCATAGCCTACTACAGCTAATTGTGTGGTTGCCTCGTGCAGGTCGCGCTCATCTCTGACTACCAGCAGCAATCGGCTATCTGGAGAGGCGATGAAGCCAACGCGGGTGGCAAATGCGGAGCCGTGCAGGTAAACATGCAATGCGCCAGGGATGTGCCCCTCACCAAAATTATGGGGTGAGCGGGTGTCCATGACCAGCGCGCCGTTCTTCACCTCGCGCTGAAATGCCGGTGCATCGAGGGGCCGGGGGACAAGCGGGGCCTCGGCATGTACGTAATCTTCCCGGTTGCGTTCGACGATGTTGAACATGTTGGGCGGGCGCTGCGGCAGATTCTCGTTCATATCGTGGATGAACTCGCTGCGGGAGCGCTGTGCCAGCGCGGGATTGTGTTTGCGTTCGAAGCCGATGGTCGAACTGGTCTTGGCATTCATGCCGCGACCGCATAGTGAACCCGCCACGTGCGCCGGGTAGACCTCGACGCCATCTTCGAGCTTCAGGAGGCGGTTAAAGATGCTGTCGTAGAGCACATAAGCACCCTCTTCGCCGGGGACGGCGAGATCGGGGCGGGCCACGTCGCCGATAAAGAGGGAGTCGCCACTCAATACCAGCCAGGGATCATCGCTGCGCGTTGTGTCGGAGACTGCCAGCGCGATGTGTTCGGGACGATGCCCCGGAGTGTGGATGACGTTCAGCTTGACAACGCCAAAGCGCAGTTCATCGCCGTCCTTGAGGTTGTTGTGTGGGTAGGCTACTCCTGCCTGCTCGTGGACGTAGATTTCTGCGCCGGTACGCCGGGCAAGCTCCCCGTGGCCTGATATATGGTCGGCGTGATTGTGGGTTTCGATGATCGCTGTCACCTGCAGGCCCCTGGCGGTCGTGATTTCTAAGATTTCGTCTACCATGTCCAGGCGCGGGTCAACTACTGCGCATACCGCCGCGCTGGTGCAGCCGACGATATAACTTGCGCAGCCCAGGTCTTCTTTGACGAGTTGTTTGAAGTACATCTTTGTTCCCTCTTGATTATCTTTTAAACGCGCTGGCGGATGGGCGATAAGGGCGGATCATCCACAACGGGCGGCGCAGGCCGTCGGGTCGGTGAGTTTGTGGACGGGTCATTGCCAGCCAATCCTTATACACTTTATACGCTTTACGTGTATCGACATAAACATCACCGTACCCATCTTCTGGATGGGCAGGCTCAACCGTAACTTTCTGGTGCCAGCAGTGCATGCCGCTGACCGGGTCAGGGTGGACAGGGAAGGTCAGGTTTTGATGCACTCCCCCCTCGCGCCAGAAGATGCGCGCTGAGTCTGGATCGTTGCTCTCAAAAGGTAGTGTACCCTGTAGCTGGCGCATGTGCCAGGTGCCCTCCTGCGTTTTATGAAGTTCGACCAGCGCAGATGCCCAGCGATCGGTTCCCTGGCTGGTCTCGAGACGCCAGCGCCCGAGGTGATGTGAGCAGGCGACAATGCCGGGACGGATACCGTCAGTCACCCAGGCGCGATTGACGTAATGGCCGATCTCCGTAGTCACACGTACCAGGTCACCTGTCTGCACGCCGATGCGTTCCGCGTCGGTGGGATGGATCCACACCGGGTTGGCGTTCGAGATCTCGTAGAGCCACTTGGCATTGCCTGAGCGTGTGTGGATGAGCGTGGGCAGGCGGAACGTGGGAATGAGCAGGTACTCGCCCCTATCGTGATTAACGGCGGCGCGGTGGACGTGGCTATGAATGTAGCCAGGGATGGCGTATTCAGGCCAGTCCCATTCCTTGAGCGTGGAGGAATAGAACTCCAGTTTACGAGAAGGTGTCGGGAAGCCTTCGCACGGTTTGCCATCGATCAGCACACCAATGGTTGTGCCATCACGGGTAATTTTGCCCGTCGTCTCATCAATTTGAGCGCCTTCCAGGTCTTTCAACTCGCACTCGTTTAAGGTGAAGACGGGCGCTTCTTCCTGGGGAATTTCAAAGGCGCCGTACGTGCGCATGTATTCCAGGGGCGAAAGGTGCTCCCTGGCAGCCGCCTCCGGCAGTCCAGGCACGCTGTTCTCGAATATCCAGCGGTAGTATTCTTCGATAGTGAGTTTCTGACCGGGGCGAGAGGGCGACTCGAAGTACTTGCGCACACCGAGGCTGCCGTCCGGGTCGATGCGCCATGATAGTTCGATCCAGAACTCGTCCTCTTCCCACACTTCACCGGGATTGGCCTGGTAGGTGAACTGGACTGGTTCTCCGTGGCGTTCTTTATAGACGCGCAGGACCGGCTGGCGAAAGCCGATCCAGCGCCCGGCGTGCGTCTCCTGGCTCATGAGGTCGTGGCGCTCGCTGCCGACGCCCATGGGGAGTACATAATCGGCGTACCAGGCTGTTTCACTCCAGACGGGGGTAAGCGCGGCATGTAGCTCTACCTGCTGCTCGTTGGTCAGCATCTCGATCCAGCTGGTGCCGTCGGGGTTCGTCCAGACGGGGTTATAGACGCGGGTAAAGTAGGCCGCGAGCTTGCCGCGCCCTTCGCGCAAAAAGTAGGGCAGCAGGATGCTCATCTCGTAGTTTGCCAGCGGGTACTCTGGTGGGAAAAGCAGCTCGTTCCACGCTTCGGACGGACTGGGCTTGAGAAAGGGCGCGGGTACAAACTTGTTCCAGGTGTTGAGGGCCGTTCCGCCGGGAGTACCAATACTGCCCGTGAGGACGGAGAGGAACCACAGGGCGCGCGAGACCTGCCAGCCGCCCAGGTTGCCGGCAGTGGCGGCACGCCAGGTATGCGCGGCGAACGCGGTGCCGGCGTGGCCGACCTGGCGAGCGATATCGACGATGGTTTCCTCTGGCAAACCGCTTTCCTGTGCGGCAAAGGCTGGCGTGTACTCGGCGTAGAGATCAATCAGCACTTCGATGAAGCGGTCAAAGGTCTGGGGTTCGCCCGGGTGTTCGGCTTCCAGGAATTCCTGCCAGTTAACCCAGCGACACACGTATGCGCGGTTGTAGAGCTTCTCCAGGAGGATGATGCGCGCCATTGCCAGCAGTACCGCTGTCTCGGAACCGGGCCAGGTAGGCAGCCAGTAATCAGCCATGCTCGCGGTATTCGAGAGGCGTGGGTCCATGACGGCCAGTTTGGCGCCTTTCATCTTGCCTTCGATGATACGCTGGGCCTGTGGGTTGAAATAGTGGCCCGTCTCCAGGTGCGAACTGATGAGTAAAATAAAGCGGGCGTTGGCGTGATCGGGCGAGGGCCGGTCGGCGCCGCACCAGAGCTGGTAGCCGAAGCGTGCCGATGACGAGCAGACGTTGGTGTGGCTATTGTGGCCGTCTACCCCCCATGCCCCGAGCACACGCTCCATGTAGCCGTCGTGCCCGGGTCGCCCCACGTGATACATCACTTCATCGCGGCGGCCCTCGACGATGGCGGCGCGGATTTTGCCGGCAAAGGTGTCCAGTACCTCATCCCAGGTAGTGCTTTCCCATTTGCCCTCGCCGCGTTTCCCTGCGCGTTTCAAAGGGTAAAGGATACGCTCAGGGTCGTTAACCTGGTTGATGGTGGCCGGTCCCTTGGCGCAGTTCCGCCCGCGACTGCCCGGGTGATAGGGATTGCCCTCAAATTTTTTGACGCGGCCAGTCTCTTTGTCCACGTAGGCCAGCAGCCCGCAGGCGGCTTCGCAGTTGAAGCAGATGGTGGGAATGATCTCGTAGTGTTTTTCGACTTTGCGCGGCCAGGCCCTGGCATCGTATTCGACCCAATCGTGCCAGCGCTCGGGCGGTGGGCACGAGGCCAGGTCGCGCACGGTCATCTGCTCTCCGCTGGGAGCGCTGTGTTGTTGTAAGGGAATCTCGGTCATCTGCATCTCCAATTACGTTTGTAACACTTGTAACACTTGCATCAGTTGTAACGCTGATGAATTTTGACCTCAAATTCCGCCCTCGCCCCTACAATCATTACGAAAAAACATTTGCGGTCAGCAAACTTCATCAGCTCAGTGGAACGACCTGCCCGGCAACCACGAAACAATGCTCGTAGGAGAAAAGGCCTGCCAGCCCGAGTATGCCTGCGAAACCCAGCAGCGCGGGCTGTGCGTCCGGCACAAGTAGAGCGATACTAAGCATGATGATGGGAATAATCGAGCCAATGGCGAAGAATGGTCCCCAGAACGCATCCTTTAACCCACCGCTGCTCATGTAGCGGGCGGCTAAGGCGACATGGCGGTTGCTGTGCGGGCCAAAGACTTCCACCAGGATTAGGAGCACGTGCAGGGTGATGGCGCTGAGCAGGACAATGGTGAACAATCTGCCCAGCGTACTCCCGGCATTGAGCGCCCAGGAGAGCAGTCCCAGCGCCGCGGAACCGGCGAGCGTGGCTTGCACGAGTAGGATGGGCAGCAGTAATGGACTTTGCCAGAAGTCGCGCCCCTCGGCCTGTCCAAAAAGGAAGGCGGTGTAGCCCGCCCCTGCTATGCCGAAAAGTGCGGCGGGTAGCAGCAGCCAGCGCAGGATGCCAGTGGAATCGAGCAGGCCCCCAATGAACCAGGCGGCTTCGAGTAAGCCAAAGATGGCGAGAATATAGCCGCCCCACACGAGCCAGGAGCCGAGGTTGGGCCTGGTCACGAGGAAGAGCGCGCGGTCGGGACGTTTCAGGTCTGCGATCAGCAATAGCAGCGTCAATGCGGTAAAAAAGCCGCCGGTGACGGGTGCGCCGGTGGCGAGTAGAGCATACATACTGCTGTTGAGCGTGCCGCTCAAGCCATAGAGCGCCAGCGCCAGCGCTGCAACGATCATAGTACCGGTCCCTATCGATTTTGTACTCAGGTAAGCTGAGACTTTCCAGCCCCAGGGAGCGTTGTTCTTGGGCGTGTCATAGACAAGATGTGCCTCGCCGGGCGTGCGGCGTTGGAGCTCGGGCGGTGAATAGGGCTTGAGCGGGTTGATGGTCTTGAGAGCGCGCAGCGACATATTTTTATCGATGGCGCTTTGCCCGTCCTGATCCGGCTTCAGCAGGGTACTCCACATGGTCATGTGCGGCAGCTCTTCGATAGCGATTTCGGGATTGATGGCTGCTTCTTCCGCCCCCAGGTAGTAAACATTGGGGCCGGTGCCCTGCTCTGGTTTGCGCGTGCGCACAGGTTCGCGGGCGATGAGCCTGGCGATTTCGGTGTTGGGATTGTGCATATCACCGGCAATGATGGCCTGCTCGGGACAGACGACAACGCAGGCAGGCTCCAGGCCAACTTCGGTGCGATGGGCGCAATAATTGCACTTGGCGGCGGTGTGGCTGTAGGGATCGATGTAGAGGGCGTCGTAGGGACATGCCTGCATGCATGATTTGCAGCCAATACAGCGAGACGAGTCGAAGTCTACAATGCCATCCTTGCGCTTATAGAGGGCTTTGGTGGGACAAATAGCGACGCAAGGCGCATCATCGCAGTGATTGCAGCGGTTGACAAGAAAATAGCGGCGCGAGTTAGGGAACTCGCCTTTTTCGATATACTTCACCCAGGTTCTATAAACTCCGATAGGCACATCGTGCTCTGCTTTACAGGCCACAGTGCAGGCGTGGCAGCCGATGCACTTGCGCTGGTCGATTACGAAGGCGTATTTCGTCATGAATAACTCCTTCTGTTTGCTGGTAGGGCGACATTGCCCTTGATAGTAGTGTAAGGTAGAAGTGATGGCTTGTCCAGTTGTAACTTATGTTTCCTGATATTTTGATAGAAGTATTGTAGAAGAGCATGCCCAGCAAGTAGCGTTCCTACCTCTGATGTGATACACTACTGATGCAAGGACCGATGCTTGCAGAGATGAGGAGAACCAATGATTGAGCGATTACAACAGGTGCTTACGCGGATTGAACAGCTTCCCCCGGAAGTCCAAGAAGAGGCCGCAGCACAGCTTGAGATCCTCGCTGAACCTTTTGAAGCGCTCCCGGACGCCAAGACGAACAGAACTCGCGGCAAGGGCAGAAGCCTTGCAGGTGCATGGTGCGATTTAGCCTGGGATGACGAAGCGGAGGCCTTTGACCGCATGCGCCATGCGACTCAGCCTACGCCGCCCATTGAATTATGAGGCGCTATCTGCTTGACAGCCCCATCTTGACTGGCTATCTCAAGGGTCGGAATGTCGTCACGCTGGTGGAGCCGTGGGTGGACTCTAACCAGGCTGCGACCAGCCTTCTGGTGTATGGGGAAATCAGCGAATATAACCACACCTTTCCGAACTTTGCTCGTCGTCAAACAGAGTTACGTGCGCTCCTGCAACAGGTTTACCCCTATGGGCTGAACTACACGATCCTTGAGCGGTATGCAGAGCTCCGGCGCATGCTGCGCCCACCACATGGGCCTGGCCTCATCGGCGACATTGATACGCTGATTGCTGCTACGGCTCTTGTGCATGATCTGACCCTTGTCACGACTGATAGCGACTTTACTCGTGTTCCTCAGTTGCACGTGATGTTCCTCCCGCGTGATGTGCTCAAGGCGTGAATCGTTCCTCAATCACTGAGACAGTAGCGTTAGAGTTGGGGCTAAGCTGGCAAAGCAGTGAAAGCATCCCCCTCTCCGCTCCACACAGCCCCGCCCCTATGCGGGAGAGTGTCTACGCTCATCCTAACCAGATCTGGGTTAAAGGTGTCTTCGAGACAGTGAAATTTGCGGGTAAGGTGGTATCACCCGGAGTCTGTAAGCAGAATTCAGGGGCGGGCCCGAGTACCATCTGGCGTTCCCAGAGGGTTCCTGGTGATTGTTTGATCTGTGGTTGGAGCGTTTGGTAAAGGGTTGCGTAGCTCATGCCCGCAGGCTTGGCGAACCACAATGCGACGTGTGCTGTCGTTATCCCGGAGGAGGCACGCAATCGGTATAATCCGGCGGTCCCACCGGCAGCGGATCGTGCTACTTGATCATGGGGTTCCCGGCAGAGTCCCGTGATGGCAGCTTCATTTAGCGCGTCGAGAGCGGCTGAGTTTTCTAGTATGTACCATTCTTCATATGCCTCCCCGGCCATGCTGAGCCAGGGCACATGCTCGACCTGGAAGACCGTCGAGTAATCAAACCCGACCGGTTTTTGGGCGCGTAGAGCCGTGTGAAAGTTGATGAGAAGCTGCTGGTAAGAAAGCTTCTCTATATGTGGATAGCGCCAGTGCCAGAATACGTAGGCAAGCATTGGTTCCTCTCCGATCCAATGCTATTCTACATCGATTAAGGCCCCGGCTTCAAGAATCTCCTTTAGCGTCAGCAGGTCATGCTCGATCTGGCGGCGGGTTGCGCTAGTTGCCGTTTGTTCTGCCAGACCCAGGTACGCGCCTTTCTGGATCACCGCCTCGAAGGAGAGGCGGGTTCTGCTATCTTCGAGCGGTTCGAACAGGAAGCTGAAGACGCAGGGCGCTATCCCGGCGATGCTTTTGAGCGTGATATGGTGACCGGGTTCACATTCGACTACTTCGTAGGTAGATTGCACCCACTTGCCCAGGAACCTGATGGTAATGAGAACCGTTGTACCTACGTGCATCGCCCCGGAGGGGGTTTTCCTGACGGCGATTACGGTGCCAGACCAATCTGCCAGGTTCTCGAATTCAGCCACGTAGGCGAAGATTTCCCCTGCAGGCAGGTCGATGACGACGTTCTGTGCTACTTTCATCTCCATTGGTAAGGCCGGCCTCTCTTTACTACGCGCTACGAGGGAAAGCTGTATCGTTTTTGTGACTCCGTGGAGAAAGGAGTGATTGTGACACTATCCACCGTCACGGACCCAAAAAGTTCCTTCAGGATGAGGGAAATGCGTTTTTCTACTGTATGCTCTATATGCTCCTTCGTGCGTGGAGACAACGCAAAGGATTGGTAAGAACACTGGGCTTGTATCTGGATAGAGCAATGTTGTAGGCCCATGCGCAGGTCAGACGAGAAGCGAATAGCCACATCATCTACGCTCACCTCACCAAAAAGGTCGAGCAGTACCTGGCTGATAGCGTCTTCGACGATGACTTCGGTACTCTCTAGCTCTTCCTGCAACACTTCGAAGAACCTGTCATGGCACTGCACAAAAATTTGAAGTATACACATCTCTTCTTTCCCCTTTTATATTGAATTACGTCTCTGCTTGCAGTATACTGGTTGAGGTTCTACTTTCCATGGTTTTAGGTAACGCAAAATCCACGCAAAGTCTACGCGAAGTTGACTCAGCAATTGCTGAGGGACGCTCTGTGGGAGCAAATGTGAACGACGAAGTACGCATGGATGTTAGAGCATTTAGTGACCAGGTTCAAGAGTACCTGCGTGTAAGTGGCTATAGCCAGAAGAACCTGGCCCACGAGCTTGGTCTGAACTCTAAGGTGCTCAGCCGCAAGCTCCGTGGCAGCGAGAACGCTTATCTGACTCAGATGGAAATCAAGTGCATCATCATCATTTTGGCGCGCTGGCACGTAATTACTACTCAGGACGAAGTCTTACAGCTACTTGAACTGGCACAGATGCAGCCGGGCAGCTTCAGCGTCGGCGAGTGGCAGTCCCCTCCCCTCGATCAACTTGCAGCAAAGCGCGTTCAGCCCATGCCTGGCAGTGATCCCATACCTGAAATGCAGACTCGCCGGAGCAATGTGCCTGTTCCGCTCACCCGGCTGATCGGACGAGAATGGGCCGTGGAGCGGCTGCGACAGTTACTGGGACGTGAGGAAGTGCGGCTGGTGACGCTGATGGGGCCGGGGGGGAGTGGCAAAACGCGCCTCGCGATGCACGTGGCGGGCGAACTGGCCGATGCATTTGCGCAAGGGGTGTGCTTTGTGAGGCTGACCGGGGTGCGTGATTCCGCCCAGGTGCCAATGAGCATCATCCAGGCGCTGGGTATGACCCCCTCGTCCAGCATCCCTCTGGTGCAGAGCCTGGTCAATTTCCTGCGTGAGAAAGAACTGCTGCTCGTGCTCGACAATTTTGAGCAGGTGACCGAAGCGGCAACAGTGGTGGGCGAGCTGCTGGCAGAGGCTCCCAGGCTCAAAGTGTTAGTAACAAGCCGGGTGGTGCTGCACTTATATGGTGAGCGCGAGTTCAGCGTGCCGCCCCTGGATGTACCTGATCTCAACCTGGTGACCAGCGCGGCGGAGCTTGCGCAGTATGCAGCGGTGCAGCTGTTCGTGGAGCGAGCGCAAGCGGTAGAGTTCGATTTCGCCTTGACGGACGAAAACGCCGGAAGTGTCGCGCAGATTTGTGTCAAATTGGATGGTTTGCCGCTGGCGTTGGAACTGGCGGCGGCGCGGGTCAAGGTGTTGCCACCAGCGATACTGTTAGACCGGCTAACAGAGGAGCGGTTCTCTGTGCTGACCGGCGGAGCCAGAGACCTGCCCAGCAGGCAGCAAACGCTGCGTAATACGTTAACCTGGAGTTACAACTTGCTTCCTCCCGGTGAGCAGCGGTGGTTTGCGCGGCTGGGAGTGTTCACCGGCGGATGGTCACTTGAGGCGACAGAGGCAATGGCGCGGGCTGGAGCGGCGGAACAGGGAAGTATGCCTGCTGCTGCTTCTTTCCTGGATATACTCGAGCAACTGGTGGACAAAAGCCTGGTGATACGGCTGCGGATGGTGGGTGGGCAGATGCGTTTTGCGATGCTGGAGACGCTGCGCGAATACGCGCTGGAACGATTGGTTGAGCACGGGGAGCTTGAGTGGCTGCGCGACTGGCATGCCTACTATTACCTGGGGGTTGCCGAAGCAGCCGAGGCAGGTTTGAAAGGCGAGAACCAGCTGGTGTGGCTGGCGCGGCTGGTGGCGGAGCGGGATAATCTCCGGGCGGCCCTGGGGTGGTCCCTCCAACGAGCCAGGGCCAGGATGATGCTAAGCAGCGAGTTGCCCGCTGTTGAAGTGTGCCTGCGCCTGGTGGCGGCTCTCAGGTCCTACTGGGAGTGGCAGGGCTATCTGACTGAAGGGCGGGTCTTTCTGGACGCGGTCCTGGAGATACCACTCGAGGAAAAAGCTGGGAAGACGGTGCTTGCGGCGCGAGCCAGGGCGTTGAGCGAGGCCGCCCGCCTGGTATGCTTGCAAAACGAGCCGGTCAGGGCGGTAGAACTGGCCGAGGAAAGTATCGCTCTCTGGCGGCAACTGGACGAGTCACACGGGTTGGCGACCGCGTTGTTTTACCGGGGATGGGCAGCTCATGTCCAGGGCGAACATGAACTGGCAAAACGCCTGTACGAGGAGGGCTTGCAGCTCACTGATGACCCATGGCTGCGTGCCCAGTTGCTCTTTTACCTGGGCGCGGCGGCAGGGCTCACTGCTGACTTTGAGCAGATGCGGTCTTTCTATGCCCAAAGTAGGAAGCTATTCGAGCAAGTAGGTGACAAGAGTGCGGTCGCCGATGTAGTGAAAGACCTGGGTGGGATGTTGGTCCTGGAGGGCAACTATGCCGGAGCCATTGACTGCCTGTTGAAGAGTATTGAGCTAAGCCATGAGTTGGGCCATAAGCAGTTCATTACATCAGCTATAGGAATGTTAGGGTTTGCAGTCGGACTCAGAGAGGAGCCGGATCCAGAAACGGCAAGTCTACAGGCAGCACAGTTGTGGGGGGCAGCCGTGAGCCTGCAGGATGCGATAGGTTTTACACCCTGGCTGAATGCCTTTGCGCTTGCCATACAAGCGTCCCAGCAGATTCGCCACCGCGTGGACAAACCGCGCTGGAAAAGCGCTTACGGGGTAGGGCGGGCGCTTAGCGAAAGCGAGGCAATCGCCCTGGCTTTCAGTATGAGGGAGGTTTAACCCTATACGACCTGTCCTGGGTCCAGATACGGCTTTTCCTTGTATCACGGTGCCAGGACTGGCTCGGACGTGCCGGGCGCAGTGTTAGCGCTCGTTGGTGCTGGGAATGGTGGCATCGCGTGGCTCCACGCAGTCGCACCATTGCTGAGACGGTAGGCCGCAAAAACGTAATCCGTGTACGAAATGGTATTCGCTATACGCGGCACGTTGATCTGTACGTAGAGGAGTCCGTTGCTAGCCCCGATTGCTACCGGATTGTCTTGCTCAATCGCTAATTGATGCTCGGACAGCAGCTGACCTGTGCCCGGGTTAAAGCTCTTTAGGGTGTAGACCATCTTATTCTGCGGCAGGCCGGCTGACTCCAGCAAGTACAAATTCCCGTTGATGTCTTCCGTCCACAGTGCGCCACAGCCTGGATATGTCAACTGCGGGCCAAAGTGATTGACAGCACACTGAAATGGCACTTGCCAGGCCGCTTTGCCTGTGTGCGGGTCTAGCCCCGCTATGCTATAGATTCCATTGTGCTCGCGCGCAGCCAGCAGCAGACCGTCTGTGATGGGCATGTCGAGCATGTTGTACCCCGGATCAGCGGTCCATAGGAGTTGCCCTGTCTGGGCATTGAGCGCAAAAATGTTCCTGGTGTCGGTGCTGGATTCCATGATCATTGAATAGCCATTGACATAGAGCGTGCCGCCAGCAAGATACGCATCTGTAAGGCTTCCTGCGGCGGGAACCATCTGCTCCCAGATTCTCGCCCCGCTCTGCTCGTTCAGAGCGTAGAGTTGGTTGCCCGATGAAAAGTAAACGGCCCCATGCTCTACCAGGGGTGCGTCTGACAGAGAGCCTTGTGGCATAGGCGCGCTCCAGCGTATCTTACCGGTCGCGCCATCCAGTGTATCGAGTTGATTGGCGGCGCTGTTCTGGGTATACAGGTTCCCATTGCGCACGCTAAAGCCGTACCCGTTTTCTGTCGTGAAGGTGGTATTGTGCCAGAGTTCGGAGCCGTCGGCGGCATTGAGCGCGCTGAAGGTGGAGTCGAGTGAATAGAGATACAGACGTCCATTGTCCACCACGAACCAGAAGTAGGATTTATTGGTGTGATTGATAACGTGCCAGATCTGCTTCCCATTCCTGGCGTCGAGCGCGTAGATATCAAAGTCGAGCACGGCATACACAACGCCGTGAACAACCTGCAAGTACGCGCTGCTTCCTACGCGTGGGTCAGGCTGCTTGCCTGTTGATACTCGATGTTGCCAGACCATCTTTCCACTGCTTCCATCGAGGCGATAGGCAATTTCGTTATGGATGATGTAAAGATCCCTCGGCCCGTTAGACGATAAAGTTGGTGGAGTGCCGACCCGGTGCGTCACTGCTAACCAGCCTCCTATCAGTATGCCAACCAGAATGATGGCGGCTAGACCACTCAACATACGCATAAAGCGTGTGCTGCGTGGATGTGCAACCGGGCCAGCCGGGTGGAAAGTGCCGACCGGCGCATCATCACGGGTATCTACATCGCTCTGTTTGCCTGTAATGCGCTGCCGGGCGTGTTCCAGCGCGGCACGATCTTCGGCGAAAAGGGGAACCCGGTAGTAGCGCCGCAGTACGTTTACCAGTTGTGCCTCGCCGGTTGATCTGTCCAGAATGCTTGTCTGATGGAGTTGCTCTATCTGTTCATCGACCCGCTCAGAGGTGAAGTACTCATTGTTGGATGTCATAAACTGCTCCTTATTCATCTCTCTTCCACATTCCAGCCGTGTTTGTCTGGCTTGCTGTGTTGAGAAATGGGTGAGCGCTGCGCATACGATTGACGCAGGGAATTCATGGTTCGCGAAAGCATCGCGCGTACAGCGTCTTCGCGTTTGCCCAGGATTGCTGCGATTTCTCCACAGTGGAGTCCATAACCAAAGCGCAGCCCTAAAATTTCCTGCTGTAGTTCTGGTAGCGAGTGTAAGAGATCGTGTATCTCGCGTTCCTCATCCTGCCTGAGTGCCATCTGTTCAGGATCTCGCCCCTCGTCTTCACAGATCGTCTCGTCCGCCTGCTCCAAAGACACATTGCGCCGGAAGGCAGCTTTGCGAAACGCATCTACTACCTTGTTGCGCGTCACCCGCCAGAGCCAGGCGATCTGCGCCGTTTCGGACAGATGCGCGAATTTTGTCTCTCCCAGAGCTGCCATGAAGGTCTCCACCAGAATATCCTCGGCATCTTCCCGCGATTGTGTGTGCTGGCGCAGATAAGTGAAAAGCTTCTCCGAGTGTTGTTCAAACAGCTCTTCCATTGTCTGGCCTCTGGTCGTCAGGTTATGTTGCTGCAACTTGCTCTCCCTCAGCTTGTGAGATCTCACTAACCATATCGTTTCTCTCCGCAAAACGTGACATTATCATCCTTTTCAAGCGACTCATATACTAATTGGTGTGAGCAGAGAGCTTGTCGAATACAAGCAATCTGCTACATTGGTGGAAGCAATGGGAGAACCTCTGTGCGACTTTCGTTCGAAGTAATGGCCTCCTTCCCGGCAAAGCTGGCCTGACTTGCTTGCTCGATTGTTACAACTTTTTCATACACCCCATATGGTAAAATAGTGACGGTGGTGATACAATGACGTGCATTCGATAGGGGAAAAATCGATTTGCGTAGCTCGATTGTACTTTTAAGCTGAAAGGATCGGAACGTGTACAGGTTTAAGGGCTTTGATAGCGCTCAATGTGGAGATAGTATGCCCGCACTTGAGGAGATGGTCAATGCCTGGATGGAGTCGGCGCAGCCGCGAATCCGCCATGTAAGCCAGAGTTTGCGTGGTGATCATATTTTGCTCAGCTTTGTTTACGAAGTAACACAAGAGCTTGAACAGCGTGTGGCTACACAGGCGCAGGCCGCGAAACTTTCCAGGTACTTTGAAGATGACTTTTTGGATGAACGGCCTACAGGTTCACACCTTCCGGCAGCGCCACCAGCCGTACACTAGCTGTGTTCATCATTTCAAGCTGCATTTGGGGAATCTGGATGGAAGTCCGGGGGACTTCCATTCCCGCAAGGGGGCACTAATCCTCCCCCGGAGGGTGCTCCACTATATGCCACTCGTCAATTGAACGTTGCCAGACCACAACCGACCGGTAGTAAGGATTATAATGGCGATCCCATATGTGATTTACTGTACTCCAGATGGGGAGATACAGGACGAGCCGCGCCTGCATGCACTCGCTTTTGGCGGTCAACCTTTGGAACCCACCGATCTTATTCCTCTGCCTGATGGAGCCACGCTCTCGATGATGCCTGATCGCCTGGCTGTTGGAGAGAAGAGAACGGGCGAGCGAGAGGTGGTTGCCAGATCGCGCGGGTGGGCCGCTGCTGCTCTGCTGCCGATCGGGTATACGCGCACCCTCCTGCCTGCGTATGAAAAAGTGCCGGATACCGAACCTTTGCCTTTCTTCGGCTACAGTGCCGTAGCCGGTATGAATGGCCGCCTGTATGTAGCGGCATTGCGAACCGATGATCCCCGCAAGTGGCATCCACACGCTTTCAATGGACATGCCTTGAAGCGGTTGGTGCGTGAGAAACGGGCCGCGTTTCCCAATAATCGTGTTGTGGCTCAGCACGCCCATTGTGCGCTCGACTACTCCTGCCCAACGGCGAGCAACCTGTTCTTCGGGCGTTGGGAGATGGCGATAGCTGTCTCGCCGGGCTGCAACGCGCGTTGTATTGGCTGTATTTCCAAACAGGAAGAGGAAAACCTGATTTCGCCGCAGGATCGCCTGACCTTCATACCGGCGGTAGAGGAGATACTTGAAGTAGCGATACCCCATTTAGAGCAGGCTGAGGATGCGATTGTGAGCTTTGGGCAGGGATGCGAGGGCGAGCCGTTGTTGCAGTGGCGGCGCATCGAACAGGCGATCAGGGCTATGCGTGCGCGTACCACCAGGGGGGTTATCAATATTAATACCAATGCCAGCAATCCGCGCTGGCTGCAGCGGCTCTATGACGCCGGATTGGATACAATACGTGCGAGCACAATTTCGGGACACCCGGAGACGTATACCGCCTATTACCGACCAATCGGGTATAGTTTTGAAGATGTCAAAGAGTCGCTGAAACGGGCGCGTGATGCAGGCGTTTACAGCTCTATCAACCTGCTCTGTTTCCCCGGTATGATCGACCGCGAGCGAGAAGTCGAGGCGCTGCTGGCGTTTGTGAAAGAAACGGGACTGCGGCTGATCCAGTTGCGCAACCTGAATATTGATCCCGAGGTACTGCTGCCGCGCATGCCCGCACTGGACTCGATGGGTAAGCCTTTGGGGATGCACATGATGATTGAGGTAATCAAGCGTGAAGCTCCCGGGGTCGAGATTGGGAATTTCACAAGGCCGGTGAAGAGGGCGCAAGACGTGGCAGTGAAGACCGGCTAGGGATAGCAAACATCTGCAATACTTTTCCTTCTCTTTGCGTATGTAATGTAGAAGACTTTACATCGCGTCTCCATCGAGAGGTTGAGCAGATGTGGCGATATGTATTTCTCCTGCTGAGGCGGCAGCCCGGTAAAAGTGCCCTGGCAAGCAGCGGCTTTCTGCTGGCGGCATGTGCCCTGATTCTCTTGAGCGCCACAACGCAGACCACAGTAGTGCAGGCCAACCAGATTATCAGCCAGAGCTGGCGTTCTAGCTACGACCTGGATGTCCTGCCCCCAAATGCGCAAATTCCCTCGAAAGAGACTATCCCCGGCGATCTGCTGGAAGGCTACGATGGCGGGATTAGCATAGCGCAGTACCAGCAGATCAAGAATCTTCCAGGAGTGGAGGTCGCTGCACCGATTGCTTTCGTGGGCTATGTACAGATGCCCGTGCCGCAGATCCAATTCTCTACTCAATTTCTTACACCTGGCTACTATCGACTCGATTGGACACTGACGGCGTTTAATGGTAAACACCAGATAGTGGAACGACAAGAGAGTTCATACTATTATGTGACTTCCTGTGATACGGATACCCTGCCTTCTGCTACGGTCGTTGCACTGGGTAAGAAAGGTATCTCTATATTTTGCATCCCATCATTTCGTTCCTATTCGGCATTCACTACGGTAGATACAGGAACATTCCTGCTGGCAGCTATCGACCCGGCAGCAGAAAATCAGCTTGTACACCTCGATAAGAGCATTACTAGTGGGCGCATGCTCACATCCCAGGATAAGGTGCAAGTTGATGTCAACCCGCAATTGGGTCATGCGCTGGACTGCCCAAATGAGCATTCAGACCCATCGCAGTGTAGTAAAGTTCCGAACTATGATATACCTGTGCTTTTTCAAACACAGCTTCCTGGACAGATCACACTCAAGGGCACCTTGACCCTCATGGCACCTCTCACGGTAGATCTACAAGCAGTGCTTGAGGGTGGTACCGCATACCTGACACACCTGCCCAAACAGCAGACAATTTTTGATGGGGTAGTTCCGCTGGTGCAAAATGACCCCCAGCGTTTTTCTGTAAATACCCTCATCTGGGATGGCCATAGCTGGCAGCCTTATACTCCTTTTTTCGGTATTGATCCTGGTATCACCTCATTGAAGTTTCTGTATGCTCCTTCAGATCTTACTTACCAATCAACTGCCCCACCGGATGGGCAGGCAGGCTCTGCCTATACCCTTGTTCCGGCTGGCATCCAGGGACCCGAAGTGGCGTTCCGGGCCCTCCATGCCCTGCGCGTAGCAGCGCGTGCTAAGCCAACGAAACCATATCCTTTTCCCACTGCTTTCTACTTCTTTAAATCCGTTGGTAAATTCACCGGAGATACTCTGGCGGCGCAGTTTAGTAATCCACTGAACTGGCTGCCGGAGAATACGTATACCTCGCCGCCTACTGTCTTGCGCTACGATGCCCAGGGTAATCCTGTGACGCCTGCGAACCTGCTACCGACAACCAATCCTGCCGGTTTTATGCTCCAGCCGCCGCTTGCGCTCACTACCCTGGCTGCTGCCGTGCGCCTGCGAGGGGATCATATCATCAGCGCTATCCGCGTGCGTGTAAGCGGGGTAGATGCCGCCAATCCGGCGAGTTGGAAGCGCATTCAGCAGGTCGCGGCGTTGATCGAGCAGCGTACGCACCTGCGGGTACTGGTGACGCTAGGATCATCGCCCAGGCCGACGTTAGTCTATGTGCCGGGGGTCAAACAAGGACAGTTCGGCGCGACGCATAGCATTGATCCGGTAGGCTGGGTGGAAGAACGCTGGATTGCCATTGGCGTGTCCATCCTCTATTTAGCGCAATTAGGAGCGACGCGGCTGCTGCTGTTAGGAGCGGTGCTGGCGGTATGCCTGGGTTACCTCGTGGTGGCTTTCAGCGCAATGGTGACGGCTCAACGGAGGGAGTTCGCGGTGCTCAGTGCGCTTGGTTGGCCACCCTGGCAGCCCGCGCGGCTCTTCCTGGGGCAGGCACTGATTTTGGGACTTGGCGGGGGCATCGTGGGCCTGACGCTCGCGCTGCTGGTTGCGGCAGTGCTGGATGCCACTCCGATCTGGCCGATTGTAGCGTGGACCTTACCGGCTATGCTGGTGATGGCGCTGCTGAGTTCGCTGTACCCGCTCTGGCAAATCTGGCATATCCACCCGGCGGAGATCTTGCGGGCAGGCACCTCTATTGCTCCTGCCAGGGGCAGATTTTTGAGTTTGCCTCTCTGGTCGTTTGTCCCACCCATCGGGGCACTAGTCTTACGCAACCTGGCACGCTCGCGCCCACGCACCTTGATTACGGTCGTGAGCCTTTTCCTTTCGGCCATCCTGCTGGTCGTGATGTTTAGTGGCATACTCGCACTGCGCCAGACCTTGACGGGCACGCTGTTGGGGGATTTCGTGCTGCTACAGACGGCGGTTCCACAGATCGCCGGGTGTGTGCTGGCGGTGCTGCTCTCGTTCCTGAGCGTGGCTGATCTGCTGCTGCTCCAGGTGCGGGAACGGCAGCAGGAGATCGGACTGTTGCAGGCAGTAGGCTGGCGGCCAGGGATGGTGCGGCGGCTGTTTGTGCAGGAGGGATTGATCCTAGCGATCCTGAGCACGCTCCCGGGAGTGCTGGCTGCCCAGTGGATATTGAGCGTGCAGCACTCGGTGCAGCATCTTGTACCGGCGCCGCTGCTAGCGCTCGGCACAGTGCTCCTCATGATGGGTGTCTCGGCTCTGGCGGCTCTCCCTGCTTTGAGCGCGATGAACCGGGTACAGGTCGTTGACGTACTGCGGGCCGAGTAGAGGGAGGAGTAGCTTATGGATATGAAAAGAATAGCCATCTCCGCTGCATGGTCGTCGTTTGTGAGGCAGAAAGAGTGGAGCGAGTCGATCGCAGGAGATCACTATACGGATTTTGATGCGTTCTACCGGCAATATTATCCACGCATCCTGGTCTTTTTGTGCTTTCTCGTCGGCAAACCGGAGGTCGCGGAAGACCTGGCTTCGCTGGTGTTCGAGAAGGCACTCGTGCACCTGGCAGATATGCAAGCGCCCGATACCGCCGGTCCCTGGCTCTTTCGCGTAGCTCGCAACTGTGCCACGGATTACTTCCGGCGCTGCAAGCCAATTGTCTCGCTAGAACAGTTGATTACGGAAGAGCACCCACAGGCGGAGTCTTTAGAGGCGGCGGCGATAGCGAGCGAGGAACAGGGGTATCTGCTTGCGCATCTCGAGCAACTGACCGAGCGCGAGCGCGTGGCGATAGGATTGAAGTTTGTCGCGGGCCTGCATAACCGGGAAATTGCACGTGTGCTTCAGATACCGGAGGGAACGGTTGGCTCGCTGCTCTACCGGGCGCTGCGGCGGTTGCGTGCTGCACTCGATGTGGAAGGAGGGCGTGATGGAGCAGCATCGTGAACGAGATACAGAGGCGTGGCTAGAGGAACTGGACACGATAGCCTCGGGAGAGAGCGTTCCATCTGCCGGCGATGACGAGCTGCTCCAGCTTGCGACGCGCCTGGTGACGGCGCTTGCTCCTCTGCAAGAGATACGCAGGGCAGCCGAGATACACCATCAACGCTTACCAGCACATTTACGGGTCAAGTATGCCAGGGCGCGGCGTAGACCCGTGCATCACCTACGATTAGCTGTACTCGTTGCTACCCTGCTGGTTGTGGCGCTGGTCGTGGGGGTGATAGGCGCGGGAGGGTTGGAGGCAGTCTGGGGAGGTGCGACGCGAGCATGGCACGCCTCGACCTCACTGGATCAGATCAACGTCGTATCTATGGCCACGCTGGCGCGTCCGCATGCAGGTCTGAAGCCACTGCCACTGCTGCCAGCGGCACTTCCCAGTGATACGCAGGGAGCAGCGTATGGTGTGATTACCGATCAGAGCGATCCAAATGTCCTGGTGACGTTTGTGGCGGACTACCGGATAGCGGGACAAGATGTGTTACTATACGAACAGCCATCCTATGGACCATTTTCATCATCGATAGCGAAACCGGTACGCATTGGCACGATGGAAGGGCAGTTGTTCCGAGATGATGCAGGCAATAATGCGCTGCAGTGGTATCAACATGGCATGGTATGCCAGATAACCAGCAAGCTACCCGTGCAGCGATTGTTGGCGCTGGCAAGCATATTTCAGCCGATTAAGAGCTGGGACTTACTTCTCTAAAGAGAGGACCTCACCGAGAACAAGGTAGTAGGAAAGAAGCCATGGAAGAACAGCGCGAAACGGAACAGGCCGGAGAAGAGGTTGAAGAGCAGCCCGAGACGATTTTGCGGGTCGAGCACCTGAGCAAGACATATGCGCTCCCGAACGGCAGGCTGCGGGTGCTGGAGGATGTGCATTTAGCGGTGCAAAAAGGCGAGTTTATCGCGATTACCGGGCCATCGGGGTCTGGCAAGACCACCCTGCTCTCCCTGCTGGGCGCACTGGATAGCCCGGACAGCGGGGAGATCTGGCTTGAAGAGATTGCTGTGCATCGCCTGCGCGGGCTGGAGGCGGCGGATTTCAGGCGCCAACAGGTCGGGTTCGTGTTCCAGCTCTATTACCTGCTGCCCAACCTGACGGCGTTAGAGAACGTGATGGCTCCGCTGCTGCCCTATCGCCGGAAACTGGGCTTTGATCTGAGGCAGCGAGCAGGGGAGCTGCTGGAGAGTGTGGGACTGGGAGATCGGCTGGGCCATCCACCCGCGCGGCTCTCGGGTGGAGAACAGCAGCGCGTAGCGATTGCGCGTGCCCTCATCAATCACCCAAAGGTAGTGCTGGCAGATGAACCAACGGGCAACCTGGACCCTGCGACCGGCCTGGAAGTGCTGGAGGTCCTGCGCGCATTGCAGCGCAGCGGTCATCAGACCCTGGTCATGGTCACGCATGACCCCGAACTGGCGGCGCTGGCCGACAGGCAGATGCACCTGGAACAGTTGCGCCAGGTGGAGGCGGGATGAGGTTGCTCCATGCTAGCTAATGAATGAGGAGTATGGGACAACTTTCCCGAAACTTCAACCCCATATTGTACTGTGAAAGATCTTTCGCCCCAATGTGAGGTACCTCTCTGCTAGGGGCTGTCCACGGCAGCATTCTCAATGGCCCCCAAAGCATGCAACGTGGCCTTCTGCGCCTCGGTCAAGCCCCGGATCCCCGTGATCTCGAGCCGCTCGTAGGGGCGGTCGCGTCGCAGTGTGCGCCGATGCTCGCCACGCTCCAGGTCCCAGATGTTGATGGCCCCATCATCGCCGCAACTGGCCAGCCTGCTCCCATCGGGACTCACCTTGAGCGCCTGCACGGTCCCCTGATGCGCCTGTTGCACCCGCACGCACTGCCCACTCTCGACCTCCCACCAGCGCAGCCTGCCGTCACTGTCTCCACTGATCAGCCTCTGCCCACTGGGAGCCCAGATTACCGCAGAGACCACTCCCGACTGCCCCCCCAAGGCGCTATTCCCTGCCTCCCAGGCAGGGTGGCGCGACCCACTCTGGGCATCCCACACAAACACCTCTCCGCTGTCTCCCTGCCCCCGGCTGCTGGAGCCCGTGGCTAGCCGCGTGCCATCGGGGCTCCAGGCCACGCTCATGATGACCCCATGATGCCCCGGCAGCCGCAAGAACTGCGTGCCACCCTTGGCGTCCCACACATAGACGTTGCCATCTTGGCCCCCACCAACCAGGCGCGTGCCATCGGGACTCCAGGCCACGCTGAAGAAGAGGGTCTCGGGGTGGTCGAGGTCCCGGATGACCTGGACACAGTTCCCGGTGGCTGGGTCCCACAGCCGAATGGCATTATCCCACCCACTACTGGCCAGCAGGCTTCCATCAGGACGCCACGCGACGCCGTAGAGGGCGGCCGCGTAGCCCTGCAGGACGCGCAGCGACTCGCCATGCTCCACCTCCCACAGCCGCAGGGTGCTATCGTCACTGCCACTGAGCAGGTAGCGGCTGTCAGGGGTGAAGGTCAGGCCGTACACATCAGCGGTATGTCCCTGCAGCGTCGCCCGAGCGCTGCCCTGGTGGGCATCCCACAGCCAGATCGTGTGGTCACTGCCGCCACTGGCCAGCGTGCGCCCATCCGGACTCCAGGCCAGTGCTTGCACCCGCTGCGTATGCCCCACCAGCGTCTGCAGACAGCGTCCGCTTTCGAGTTCCCACAGCTTGACGCTGCTATCCCAGCTCGCGCTGGCCAGTCGGCTGCCGTCGGGGGCAAAGGCCAGTCCGCGCACCAAGTTGCTATGCTCTGCGAGCGTCTGCACGCAGAGAGCGGGTCCGGTCTGCTGCCTCCGCCACAGCCGAATGTGTCCATCAAAGCCGCCACTGGCGAGCAGGCACCCATCCGGGCTCCAGGCCAGCGAGAAGACCGCGCCGGGATGCGGCAGGTCCGCGAGGGCTGTGCCCAGCTTCGCATCCCAGAGCCGGATGGTCGTCTCATTCCCACCGCTGGCCAGCGTGCGTTCGTCCGGGCTGAACGCGATAGACATCACGATGTCCGTATGCGCCTGCCAGGCCAGGTGCAAGGTTTGGCCTGCCTCGCGCCACACCCGTACTTCGCCCCGCTTGCTGCCCGTGGCCCAGTACTGCCCGCTCTTGCTGATGGCCAC
>Ga0070707_100000732_pt1 | contig 32663 bp, 38 predicted proteins | sample KBSK5502metaG_FD_65468 | JGI IMG/M metagenome (GOLD analysis project Ga0070707, IMG submission 65468) | Corn, switchgrass and miscanthus rhizosphere microbial communities from Kellogg Biological Station, Michigan, USA - KBS K5-50-2 metaG | ecosystem: Host-associated > Plants > Roots >... | reverse complement strand
TCGCTGCGGGCCGTGGAGTGGGCGGCGCTGGAGGCGAGACGGCATGGCTCGTCGCTGCGGATCGTGTCGGCGCCGGCCGAACTGCAGCGGCTGCGCGCCTACCAGGCGTCCCCGGACGAGATCGCCGACGCGCTGCGCGGAATAGCCGCCCGGTCCCTCGACGCGGCCATCATCCGGTCCGAGGAAGTGGCACCGGGCCTGCCCATCGAGACCGGCCTGCTGTCCGGGCCTGCGGCGGTGGCCGTGGCGGATAGCGGCGCCGGTGCCTCCATGCTGGTCGTGGGGGCCCGGGGGGCCGGCGGCTTCGTGGCGATGATGCTCGGCTCGGTGAGCCGGCACGTCGCCGCCTGGGCCTCCTGCCCGGTCGTGGTGGTCCGGGAAGAGACCACGGCCGTGCACCGCGAGATCGCGGTGGGCGTCCGCGATCCTGAGGATGTCACCGGCACGCTTGCCTTCGCGTTCGAGGAGGCGGCACTGCGCGGCGCGGACCTGGTCGCCGTCCACACCTGGTACTGGCTTCCCGCCGCGCCCAGCGCCGTCGGCCCGGCCGCGGCTCTGCGGCCGCCGGACCCCGGGCAGATCTCGGCCGAGGCAGGCCGCCACCTGGCCGCCGCCCTCGAGCAATGGCACGGCAAGTACCCGGAAGTGCGGGTCCGCCAGGACGTGGTCCGGGGACATCCCGCCCGCGTGCTCGCCAGCTATTCCGCGCGCGCCGACCTGGTGGTGCTCGGCAGGCATGGCCATCCCGCGGGCCCCGGCCCCGGCATCGGCTCGATCCAGCACGCCGTCCTCGACCACGCCCACGGCCCGGTCGCCGTCGTCCCGTCGGGAGGCTGACGAGCGTGCTGGCCATGGGCACCCAGACCGAGGTACGCCGGCGGGTGGAGGACTCGATCTCCGACCTCGACGACGCCATCCGCCTGCTCTGGCAGGCGATCTTCGGCCTGGAGAACCGGATGGCCCCCTAGGGCCTGCGGCACCAGATCCTGCAGCTGTGCGCCGGCGTGTCGCCGGTCCCCGAGATCACCTTCGCCGGCCCAGCGCCGCCCGGCCGGCGACTCCCGTGGTTATGCTTGCCGGTAATCGCCGGTAAGGCCGGGAAGGCCCTAGCAAGCGGGAGCCGCCGTGCCAGCTGAGCAACCGTTGAGTGAGCATGCGCGGAGAGCCGCACGCACATACGGGGCCGCTGCTGATCACTACAGCGTGGCCTCACTGAATTTCTGGGACCGGTTCGGTGCGGCCACGGTGTCGAGGCTAGCGCTGACAGCCGGGCACACCGTCCTCGATCTGTGCTGCGGCGCTGGGGCATCAGCGATTCCGGCTGCCCGCGTCGCCCGTCCGGAAGGCCGCGTACTTGGCATCGACGTCGCGGAGCCGCTGCTGGAGATAGCCCGCGCCAGGGCCGCCCGCGAGGGTCTGGCCAATATCGAGTTCCGTTACGGCGATGCGACCCGAACCGCGCTGCCTGACGGCAGCTTTGACGCGGTGATCTGCGTGTTCGGGGTGTTCTTCGTGCCGGATATGGCGGGTTTCGTCGCGGAGATGTGGCGACTGGTGCGCCCCGGCGGCGTACTGGCGATCACCACCTGGGGCCCGGGCCTCTTCGAGCCCGCCAACACCGCTTTCTGGGAATCCGTGCGCGGCGTCGAGCCATCGTTGTTCAAGGCTTTCAACCCTTGGGATGAGATCACCGCAGAGGCCGCCCTCGCGGATCTGCTCTCGCGCGGCGGCGTGAAGCACCCAACCGTGATGGCCACCCCCGGCTCGCACCACCTCGACCACCCGGACAGCTTCTGGGACATTGTCCTCGGATCCGGTTACCGGGCGACTATTGACGCTCTCAGCCAGGAACAACATGACCTCATTCGGAGACGCGTCCTCAGTAAACTGCAATCGGACGGCATCACGTCCCTGCGAACCGACGTAGTATTCGGCACAGCCCAACGCCCAAAGTAACTTCCGCAAATACCCGGGCCGCTCCACCGACTGCTAGCACCGAGGCAGATAGTGGAACAGCCGGCAGCGGATAGACCTGACCAGTCACCCGCGAAGAACGTGCCCCATCTGCTGCGTGGCGTCGGCGAATTGGTTCAGGTAGCCGCCGATTTTAGGCATCTGCCAGAGCTGCTGCAGCTGCGGAAGGGCATTGGTCAGCGCCGCTGCCTGGGTATTCGTCTGAGCTAGAAAATACTCGTGGCGGTTGAAGAGCCGACGCCAGATCCTGGTCCAGCTGCCACCGCGGCCAACGCCTTTGGCGGCGTCGACGCCGACCTTGAGAGCTCCGGCCAACGGCACGATACTGGTTTGCGCGACAACTCCCAGGGCGACGCTGGCTGACTGCTGGGCGGCTCCCGCCAGGTCGGCCAGCTTCAGCGCCTCGTCACGGATGGCGCTTTGGAACCGCAGCGCCTCCGCGGAAACCTGGGAACGCTCCAGCATCCGGTCCAGGTCCGCTCGCACGTGCCGGAAGGCGGCCGACTGATCGCGCACCTGCGCCATCTGCGCCCAGATGTCCTCCCGGGTGGTCGCCCGCTGCAGCACAGCCGCAGTGAAGAACGGCAAGATGAGCGGCGATGACGGCTGCTGCTGGGCGAAGATCTTGTCGGCCACGGCCACGCTGACCAGCTCATCTTGGACCTCGCCAGCACGCCTGACGAAGAGCCGGCGAAACGGCATCCGCAGCGTGCCAGGTAGATAGGGCAGAGCCAGCGCATTGGCCACGCCCTGGTTCACGTAAGTCCGGTACGTCGCGCTAGCTGCCAGCTGCTGACGAGCCGACAGCGGCGGGCGGTCCGCCGACGCCGCCGGGGATTGCGCCAGGCGAGTCGCCTCGATGAGGGTTTGCAAGGGCTGATAGATAACACTGTCCGCACTGTCCTTAGCCAGGAGGCCATCAGCGAGAAGCGCCGAAACGGAGGATAGCGGCCCCACGTCAACCGGCTCGCCCGTCGCTCTGCTGATCCGCAGTTCGCGGGCCAGGCGAGCGGCCAGCCTGGCCTTCGTTGGGCCCGGGGATCCCACTGGTGGTCCATATACCCCTCCGGTCGCCAGCTGGATGAGCCGGGTATCGACCCCGCTGATATCGAAAGGTCCGTCACCCGGGAAGTCCGCCCCCAGCACTGCGCGCCAGCCGTCCACCACCGCCTGCACTTCCTGACCCCAGGCGTCATCGGATCCAGCCCGAGCACGCAGCCGCGACATGTTCGATACGCCGTCGGCGGCGGCCTGCCCCGCGACCCGGCGGAGCATTCCGAAATCCGGGTCGGGGATGGCTCTCAGCACCTCGGTGCCGAGCCGCTGGTTGAAGCGGGACACGTCGACGGCCGGGTTGGCCACGCAGTACAGCCGGTCGTAGCAGACGAGGGCGTCGATGAAGGCGGTCAGCTCCCACAGTGTGACCGGCGTGAGCACAGCCGGCCCATCACAGTCCAGCAGGGCCTCAACGGTCATGAGCAGCGTGCCATCCAGGAAGACGCTGTTGGCCGGGATCTGCAGGCGGTCCCGCCACGCTTGCAGACGGTGAAGCCAGTCCTCCGTCGCGAGCGGGGAATCCGGGGGCAGGCCGAACTCGGCGAATCCTCTCACCTGCGGATCGTCAGGATCCGCCGAAGGCACGCCAGCCGACCATTCCGCATCTACCAGGCGGCGGACCGCACCCGGACTAATACTGTCATGGGCCATTTGCATCCCCGTGATGGTGACCGCTAACTCCGCAAAATGGTACAGATCTCACCTGCCGCCGGTACCTACAGTAGCTGCGCGGACCTGCCCAGACACCACGAGACCATCATCTACAAGGCGAAGGTCCCCCGCCGGTCCGCCGAACGCCCCTGACCAGCGAGCCTGACGCGGGACCAGGCTGGTACTGCGAGCCCGGGGGAGTCTGCCTGCCGGGCGTCGGCTCGAGGAGATGGCGTGATGATGAAGGCGATCGCCGCGGGCACTCAGGCCGTGGCCCAGGCCATGGCGGACGGCGACGCGTTCACTGTGGTCGGCGGCGGCGACACCGGCGCGGCCATCCGCGCGCTCGGCTTCCCCGCCGGCGCGTTCGGCCACGTCTCCACCGGAGGCGGCGCCAGCCTGGAGTTCATCCAGGGCAAGACCCTGCCGGGCCTGGCCGCGCTGGAGACGTGATGATCCAGCCGGTGCGTCTGGTCTTGCTGCGGCACGGGCAGAGCGAGTGGAACGCGGCCGGCATCTTCACCGGCTGGGAGAACGCCCACCTGACCGCCCACGGAGAAGCCGAGGCGGCCCGGGCCGGATCGATGCTTGCCGAGCATGGCGTGCTGCCCGCCTTCGTGCACACGTCCCTGCAGCATCGTACGATCCGCACCGCCGACCTCGCCCTAGCCGCTGCGGATCGCGACTGGATCCCGGTACGCCGGTCCTGGCGGCTCAACGGCCGGCACTACGGGGCGCTGCAGGGGCGGAACAAGGACCAGGTACTCAGGCAGTACGGCGAGCGGCAGTTCCGGCTCTGGCGCCGCTCGTACGATGTAGCCCCGCCGCCGCTCGACGCGGCGGCCTGGCAACTCCAGTTGGACGATCCCCGCTACGCCATGCTGCCGCCCGAGGCGAGCCCGCACGCCGAGTCTCTGCGCGACGTCTCCGCGCGGCTGCTGCCGTACTTCTACGACGCGATCGTGCCGGACCTGCGGGCCGGCGGCTGCGTGCTCCTCGTATCGCACGGCAACACGCTGCGGGCCCTGGTCAAGCACCTTGAGTCGATACCCGGCGACCAGATCGCCGGGCTGGACATTCCCACCGGTATCCCGCTGCTGTACGAGCTCGGGCCAGACCTGCGCCCGGACGACCTGGGAGGCCAGTACCTCGACCCGCACGTCACAGTCACCAGGAGGATCACATGAACACGGTTCCGCGCATCGTGGTCGGCGTGGACGGCTTCGAGTCGTCCACGGCGGCGCTACGCTGGGCGATCCACCAGGCCAAGCTGACCGGGGCGGTGGTGGACGCGGTGACGACCTGGCATATCCCGCCAGGCTCTGGATTGGTCCCGGCCGCCGATATGCCTGACTACCAGGACGACGCCCGGATTGTCCTCACCGAGGCGATTACCGAGATGTGCACGATCGACACCGACGTCGTGGTCCGCCCGCGCGTGGTGGAAGGGCAGGCCGGGCCGGTGCTGGTCGAGGCGGCCGAGGGCGCGGACCTGCTCGTGGTGGGCAACAGGGGACACGGCGGCCTGGCCGAGGCGCTGCTCGGCTCCGTCGGCCAGTACTGCGTGCGCCACGCGCCGTGCCCCGTCGTCATCATGCGCGGCAAGCCCGCCGCGCACGTCTAGAGATCCTCAGTGGATCCTTCGTCAGTTTTGGCTGCCATAGCAAAACCGACGAAGGATCGTGAACGCCCCCGCCGCTCAGGGCAAAAGGACGAGCCGGGCCCTGGCCTTGCCGTGCAGTACCTCGGCGATGGCCTCGTTCACTTCGGCGAGCGGCCTGGTCTCGTAGCTCACCCTGGTCCGCCCGGCCGCGTGCAGGCCGAACACCTCTGGGTGCTCACGCAGCCACCCGGCGAGGGAGCTGGCCTCCCTGTCGTCGAGCACGTCGACGGGCTTGCGGGTATCCATGTTAATCAGCAAGGTCGCATACGAGTGCCCGCGCCTTTTCGAAAAATCATCCACGCCCAGCACGGTGACCTGCCCCGATCCCGGGATCGGGCAGCGCACGCACCAGCTGGATCAGCGTGTCCCGGCAGACTCCTGCTCCCAGCAGCGCCAGCAGCCGGGAAGCGGCCCGCCCGGCCAGCGCCAGCGCGATCAGCTCCAGCAGCCGGCGCAGCAGCATCGTGCGGCGGGCATACCGCTGGGTGAGCCCGGATACCGGCTCAGCGAACGTCCGCACCCGGCACGCTGGATTCTGGCAGGCCAGACGGCGGACCGTGAGCGCGATCAGGACAGGGCGCCCCGCTGCGAGTGGCAGGAGGTCTTTGCCGCTATTTGGCCCACCTCGCGCTGGCGAGGCATGAGGAGGTCGGTGGCGACCCAGCTTGGGCGAGCGAACGGTTGAATAGCTACGCTGTTGCACGGTCGCCCTTGTAGCTCCGCAGGCCCGCGTCCTCGGGCGCTCCCGTCAACGACCGCAGCGTATACGCGGTTGCGCGGCGGCCGGGCTGCGGTCGAGATGCATGGGTCGGCGACCCCCGGCCACCGGTGCGGGCGGGCTCATACGTCAGGGGCGGCGCGGGTGATCTGGGTTAGCGGCGGCGGGGAATCGGGAAGATCAGTCATACGAGCACGTCGGGAGCCGCAGATTAAGCCGCGGGGCTTTGATGGCGCGCTCGTCCACTGTACATGTTGAAGCTGATCAGCATCTCCGCGATCATGACCAGGCAGGCCGGGCCGCAGACCAGCCCGAATAGGCTGTGCCAGTTCTGCGGGCCGTTTGCGGCGATGACGCCGGATGCGAGCAGGCCGATCACTACGATGCCGACCGCGATCGTGCTGCCGGTCATCACTAGGTTGTGGCGCCGCCCGTGGCCCCGCGCGGCCATGTAGATGGCCATGGGAAGGGCCAGGCAGACGGCGATGATAGCGACCGAAAGCTCCGGTACCTGCTGAGCCAGGTTCGGATGCCCGAGCTAGCTGGCGACCTGGAAGGACGCGAAGCTCAGAATGCTGCCCCCCACGCACATCACCGCGCACATGCCCCCGAGTTCGGCCAGGAAGCGGCCCACGGGCATGACGGTACGGTAGATCGGGATTTTCCTGTCCTGTGCCGCCGGGGTCGGTGCCCGTGCAGCTGGTCGCGTTCGCATGGCAACCTCCTTCGATCACGCGCTGAGCCGCGCAGCGCCTTCCGGTTTGCTGCGACTTTGCGCTCAGTGTCTCCGCGCGCCAAGGGCAGGACGGCCCGGCAAGCAAGGGCCAAGGTCCCCTAGGCCGGACTTACGTCGTGTTCCCGTCGTTAACCCCGGGGTTGACCTGCGGGGACGTACCTGACCGTGGGTGTGGCTTCTGGCTACGTGAGCCTGACCGGGACAGGTGAGCCGAGCAGGTCGAACGCGCAGGCCTGGACCGGGGTCAGGGTGGTGATCTTCTCGATTTGCTGCCCGGCGAAATTGATGACCTGCCGGTCCAGTGTCGCCAGGTGCTCGAGCAGGTCGCGGTAGCGGTAAAGCGGCAGTCCGTCGGGAGTTTCCTTTTCACCAGCGAGGCCGAGACCACCCGCTGACCCCACAGGAGCCGAAGCTTGAGCGAACTGCGCAAGGACCCAGCGACTCTTGGGAACACTTTCGAAGCTCCCCGGAGCGGATACCGGCACCCAAGGACGTTCGGCCCGCTAGGCACAGCCTTTATGCCCTGCCGCTGTCCAGGCTGCGGCGAGACAGTCGGGGCTGGAACTACAGCGCTTCGTATGCCGGGCCGTCGGCGGACGGGCTCACCGGCGCCGCCAGGGAGGCGGTCAACATGACTACCGTCAGGCAAGCAGATACCACGGCGCGGGTTCAGCAGCCTGTGACCGTCAGCACGCGCAGCCCGGTACGCGCAGCGGTGCTGTCGCTGGTGACCTTCTCGGTGTACGGCTTTTGGTGGTGGTGGGACGTCAACCGGCAGCTGAAGGCGCTCGGCCAGCCCGGTCACCCGTGGCGGGCGCTAGCCGCAGTGACGGCTGGCTGGATTGCCGTGATCCCGCCCTTCCGGTCGGCGCTGCGCACCGCAGCCATGATCGCCACAGCCGAACGCCGCAGTGGGACAGTCCATCCGGTCAGTCCGCCGGTGGCCGTGACCATCGCCGCGATTGCGGCGGCAGGGGCGGCAGCATGGGCGGCGACGTCCCTGGCGGCTCTGACGGTCGGCATCTACATCGGCCTCGCCTGGCCGCTGCTTGCCATGGTGTTCGTCGGCTACCTGCAGCGCGGGCTTAACCGGGCTGCCGGTGAGCGGGCGGGACGCTAAGGACCACCGATGCCGACTCCGCGCAGCAAGCCAGGTCACCGCCGCGGTAAGGGGCGGGCATCGCTCACTCGCCTAGCGGCCCCATCGGCCGGCGCCGCCATCGCCACGGCGGTGCCGGTCTACCTGCGGTGGATTCGTCCCCACGTGTTCACCTGGGGTGCCACGCCCGAGGAAGCCAAACGGCCGATGCCCGGCGATGACGTCTGCCAGCGGCCCCAGCTGAACGCCACCCGGGCCGTTACGATTGCCGCGCGGCCGGAGGAAGTCTGGCCGTGGCTGGTGCAGTGGGGCTGGAACCGGGCCGGCTTTTACAGCTACGACCTGCTGGACAACCGCGGGCGGCGCAGCGCCGAGGAAATCCTCCCGCGGTTTCAGCGGCTGGCCGTCGGCGACTGGGTGCCCATGAGCGGCAACACAACGCCGTACACCGCTTTCCTGGTCACCCGGCTAGAACCCGGCAAGCTGATGCTCTGGGAAAAAGGCGGCGGCACCTGGCTGTGGCTGCTCGAGCCGATTGACAGCGAACACACCCGGCTGATCACCCGGATGCGCGGCCGCTACCGCTGGACCAGGCCGACGATCGTCACCGAGCTGATGCTGATGGAAATCGGTGACCCGTTCATGATGCGCAAGTGCCTGCTTGGCATTACGCAACGCGCCGAGCGGCTGGCAACCCGACGGCGGCTCTCCTCAGCGGGGGCCGCGGGCCGGCGGCTGGCGGCCTCCGGTTACGGCAGAAGGCGGCACCAGATGAACAGCTCCGCGAAACCCGCATTCACGAACGGCCACGGCAACAAGGCGGTGCTCACGCTGATCAAGGCCGTGCATATACTGGCATGGTTGTCCATCGAGTCATGCATGATGTATGTCCTGTACGCGGGTTTCGCCCGGCGCACCGATCGCCGCGCCGCCATAGCAGGCACAGTCGTAGCAGGCGAAACCTTGATCTTCGCGGCAAATGGCTTCCGCTGCCCGCTCACCAATCTCGCGGAAAACTTCGGCGCCGCAGACGGCTCGGTAACAGACATCTGGCTGTCGCGCTGGCTTGCTCACAACCTGCCTGCCTGCACGTGCCCCTGGTCGCCGCGGCCGCGTACCTGAACGGGCGCAACCTCCATAAGCGGAACCCAATCACGGTCACTCCCGGACAGCCCATCCCAGGTCAAACAACGGCGCCCTAAATGGAGGAGTTGGTGCGGCCATGAACAGGTCGGTAGCCATTCTTATGCGTGGCGGGGTGGCGGTGATTGACGCCGAGGCGGACATCCGCAGGTCTGCCGGGGAGGTCTTCGATTACGCCAGCGACCCGGCCAACGAGCCCGAGTGGAACATCAGGATGAAGCGCATCGAGAAGCTGACCGGCGGCCCCGTCGGTGTGGGCGCCCGCTACCGGATGGAGTTCACCCAGGGTCCGCCAGCCGTCAGCGAATGTGTGCGTTTCGAACGCCCGGCATTTTGGGAACTGGCAGGCGGGTCGAAGATCATCAGCTCCGGTTTCAGCGGCCGGGTGGTGTCCCGGGGTGACGGTAGCCACCTGCTGCTGCGGATGCAGATCCGCCTCCGCGGGCCGTTGCGGTGGGCGCTGCCGCTGGTGCGCCGCCGGATGCGGCGGGAGCTGGCGCGTGACGTGGCCACGATCAAGGAAAGGCTGGAGGGCGCAGCGCCGGCATCCGCCGGGCACAGACCGGCAAAGCGCGTGAGAGAGGATCAGCGTCGGCAGGTGGTAGCTGAGTTTCTCGCCCGCAAGCGGACCACCGGGACCCGGCCTCTCGCAGGCCGCAGGGTCATGAAACAACAACGCGTATCGGAGGCGGCCTTATCGCGGCGGTTGGGAGGCAGTGGTGAGCCGGTACCGGGAGGACATGCGGCGGGCGTGGAACCGGATCAACGCGGTCCCGGCCGGGAAGCTCGAGACACGTTTCGGCACGATCCAGTACGCGGAGATGGGCCAGGGGGTCCCCCTGCTGGTGAGTCATGGCGTGCTGGGGTGTCACGTCGATGGCGTGGATGGCTGGTGGGCGAGGTTGCCGGGGCCCGGCTTCCGGGTCATCGCGCCGTCTCGGTTCGGGTACTTCGGCTCGTCGCTGCCGCCGGGTGCTACCCCGGCCGCCCAGGCGGACGCCTACCCCGTGCTGCTGGACCATCTTGGGATCGGCCGCGCGATCGTGCTCGCGTTCTCCGCGGGCAGCGGCTCGGTGCTGGAGTTCGGGTTGCGCCACCGGGACCGGCTCATCGGGCTGGTCCTGGCGAACTGCCGCCTGGGCGGCGGGGTCACCGTGAGCAGGAAATTCGCCCCGGTGTTCCGTCTCGCTTACAGCGCGGACCGGCTGTTCTGGATCTTCAAGCAGCTGATGCCCACGGCCTTCTCCCAGATGATGGGCGTCCCCCCGGGGATACCGGCCGACCCCGGAAGAGGCGCAGGTGATGGCGGGTGCTCGCGAGCTGCTGTTCCCGTTCAGGCCGCGGCGCGACGGCGCGGTCTTCGACGGCTTTGTCTCCAATCCGGCTGCCGACCGGTTCCCCTTGGAGCAGCTGAGGGTCCCCACGCTGGTCATTAGCGCCAGGGACGATCCCCTGGCGCCGTACCGGTTCGCCGCCGCCGCGGCGTCGCGCATCCCCGGGGCACGGTTCGTCATGGTCGAGCGGGGCGGCCACCTGTTCCTCGGCCACGACGCCGACGTGCGGAAAGAGATCAATGCGTTCGCCGCGTCCGCCGGGCCGAAGCAGGCGCCACCATGACGGGCGGTACTGCGCGTCCGGTGGCACTGATGACCGGCGCTGGCGGCTGGCGGTCGGCGGCTGGCCGGAGGGGGCCCGAGGGCCCGGTCGGCACGGGACCATTGCCCCTGATGCCGTCCCGGCACCCGGGAAAGACTGGCATGTCAGGTTTGACCAGGGATGGATGGCCTCCGGCCGATCCTGCTGAGGAAGAGCATGGCCGCGGCCCCCATCGTAAGTGGGTGATGGCTCATGGACCGGTTGAGCGCGCAAGACCTCAGCATGGTCTGGCCGGAGGATTTCGGCTGGCCCCAGGACATCGGGGCGCTTGGCATCCTCGATGGCTCTGGGCTTCTCGAACCGGATGGCCGCTTCCCGATTGAGGCCGTCCGGGAGCAGATCGGCCGCAGGCTTCACGTGCTTCCTCGTTTCCGCCAGCTCTTGTACACCCCGCGGCGGGGCCTGGGCTGGCCGCTATGGGTGGATGCCCCGGCGTTCGACATCGCCGATCACGTCGCCGTGTTCCCGGGCGGCGTCCCTGCCGGGAGGCCCAGCTGCTGGCAGCCTGCGAGGAGCTTCGCCGGCGCCGGCTGGACCGGGGCCGCCCGTTGTGGCAGATGTGGTTCGTGCCGGGCCTGGCAGGCGCGCGGGTCGCCTTGTTCATGAAGCTGCACCATGCCGTCGCCGACGGCGTGGCCGGGGTGGCCGCCTTCGGCGCGTTCCTCGACCTCAGCCCCGGCGCGCCCGCGCCGCCCCCGCCACCTTGGACACCCGCCCCGTTCCCCGCCGCACGCGAGCTGTTCGGTGACAACCTGCACCGGCGAATGCAGGCGTGCCAGGGCTTTCTGTCGCACCTGGCCCACCCCGCCCGCACCGTGCAGGGGGTCCGGCGGGCATGGCCGGCCGTCCGCGAGACCTTCGCGGAAGGACGTGCGCCGCGGACCAGCCTGAACCGGCCGATCGGCCCGGGTCGCACCCTGGCCGTCGTCCGGAGCAGCCTCGATCAGCTGAAGAGCATCGCTCACACCCACCAGGCCACGGTGAACGATGTCCTGCTGGCCGCGGTCACCGGCGGCCTGCGCAGCCTGCTCGCCGGCCGCGGCGAACCCGTCGAGGGCCTGGTCCTGCGGGCCTTCGTGCCGGTGTCGCTGCACCGCGAGCAGCCCGGCCAGGCGCGGGGAAACCTCGACGGGGGGATGATCGTGCCCCTCCCGGTCGGGGAGCCCGACCATACCCGCAGGCTCCGGCTCATCGCCGCCGACACCGCCGAGCGAAAGAAGAAGAGCCGCTCGCCAGCTGGCACCCTGTTTCGGAACGGGCTGATCCAGCGGGCGGTCCTGCGCTACGCGGCCCGGCAGCGATTCATGAACATCTACATCGCCAACGTTCCCGGCCCCCCGATCCCGCTGTACCTGGCCGGAGCCCGGCTGCTCGAGGTGTTCCCGGTCGTACCGATCATGGGGAACGTCCCGCTCGGCATCGGCGCGCTGTCCTACGCCGGGCAGTTCAACATCACCGTGGTCGCCGACCGGGACGCCTGCCCCGACGCCGAGGTCTTCGTGGCGGGCGTACAAGCTTCGCTCGATCAGCTGTCCCAGCCGGCTCCCGTGATTTCGTGACGTACGAGACCGTCGGCTGGCTTGTTTGCCCACGGCGCCAGCGGCGTGGAGAGATCTCGCCCTTTGATACGTAGCATCGGCAGGAGGCGTTCGCGATGGCCGGCAAACCAGAGCAGTGGGACATGAAAGGAAGGACGGTCCTTGTCACCGGGGGAACGAGCGGGATCGGCTACCAAACGGCCTGGGAGCTGGCCGCAACCGGGGCGCAGGCGGACGCTGGTACGCCTGGGCCCTGGTCGCCACCGCCAGGCCCCCGCCACCACCTGCTGCCCTGTTCACCAGGCCCCGCCCGCCCGGGAGCGCCAGCCGCTGGCCTGACTGCAGACGCCGCCACCAAGCCCGCTCCCGCTGGTACCACCAGCGCACAAGGCTTGCCCCCGACGCCAAGATTGCCCTGGGCGGCTAACAGATAGCTCCCGCGTACTGGCCCGCTCAAGGGCTAGGCGGAAGCCCGGTCAACGCCCTTGCGGACCCGGACGGAACGATCGATCAGCTCGCGCAACGCATCATGGTCCACATCGTCGAGGCGCTTGATGTACAGGCAGCCCTTCCCGGTCTCGTGCGGGCCCAGCCGCGCCAGCACCGAATGATGGCGGGTCCCGAACTCGCCGACCAGATAAATGGCCAGGTGCAGGCGGCGAGGCGAGAAGCCTGCCAGCGCCGAGTCGCCCTCGCGGCCGCTGGCGTACCGGTAGTGGTAGGTGCCGAAACCGATGATGCTGGTTCCCCACATCGCCGGCGGCTCACCGGTGATCTCCTGCATCATCGCACACAACCGGCGCGCATCCTCGCGCCGCTGCTCATCAGGCACCCGGTCCAGAAACCCCTCCACCGATGCACCGGTCCGGCGCATCGCCGGACCCTTCCTGGTCGCCATGCCATCATGCTCGCACACTCGCATCAATCCGCCGGGACACGACGCACCGGCCTTGAACTTCAGGCACGGAGCGAGAAGAACGATGGCGTCCGCGCACCCGATCACCGTCGGCTCAAATCCGACACCAAGATCGCCGAGACACGCCTAGCTGGACCTCAGACAACGCCATCAGGCTCCGTCCTCTTTGGCATCGCCAGCAGGCACGATTCACCGCAGCCCCGACTGCCCTGGTCAGCCAGCGAATGGCGGGCTGCCGTACTAGGTCGGCCGCAATTAGATGTCTAGAGCCGGTCGTCAGTAAAAGGAAGGACCTCGGTCCTCAAGGCGAAAGCCATGCCCATTTTTGCCCGGCCGTATTCTTCCATCCGTGTTATTCACGGATATTCATATGGCGGCGCGGTCGCGCTCGCCGGTCCGGACCCGCAGGGCGCCGTCTACCGGGGTGATCCATATCTTCCCGTCGCCGATCGATTCCATCCTGGCGTGCTTGGCGATGGCCTCGACCAGGGTTTCCACGTCGTCATCGAGGGCGACGACATCCAGCCGGATCTTGTGCAGCAACGTCACCCGAGACAGGCCGGCCCCGGCGGCGAGCTGGCCAAATTGCCGACCGAAACCACGGACTTCGGTCACGGTCAGGCCGTGAGCCTGGTTGTCGACCAAGGCGCCGATCAGCTCATCGAGCTTGTCGGGCCTGACGATGGCTGTGATCAGTTTCATGCCAGCTCGCCTCCGTTCAGTCTGCGCTTTCACATGCTGCGCATGCGGTGGAACTTGCGGATGTCGTCCTTGCCCGCCAGCAGCGCGAGGCCGGTGACCAGCAGGACGACGCATGCGGCGGTCCTCAGCGCCGCTCCGGTGATGTGCTTCATGGGTCCGAGCCTTTCTGTTCCGCCCGGGACGGATTCCCGGGGTCTGACTAGGTGCGGCGCGGCCCATGGCCGGCACCGCAGGCTCACTGTCGCGGTCCGCGGGTGCCGCGGCTAGGGCCGAAGATCCGGCCCTGCCGGGACCTTGGTCGATGCGAACGCCTCACTGGGCGCGAGGCCGCGACGCCGGCAAACAGCGGGTAAATGGTGGGTAAATACGAAGGGTGATCCCGGGACTGGCTATGCTGCGCGGCTACCGCCGGGCCTGGCTGCCCGGCGACCTGCTGGCCGGTGTCACCGTCGCGGCCTATCTGGTGCCGCAGGTGATGGCCTACGCCACGATCGCGGGCCTGCCCCCGGTCACCGGGCTGTGGGCCGCGTTCCCGGCGCTGATCGCCTACACGCTGTTCGGCTCGTCGAAGTCATTGTCCATGGGCCCGGAGGCGACCACCGCGCTGATGACCCTGGTGGCCATCAAGCCGCTGGCCGCGGGGGACCCGGCCAGATATGCCAAACTCGCCACCACGCTCGCCCTGCTCACCGGCCTGATGGCGCTGGCGGCCTGGCTGCTGCGGCTGGGCTTCTTCGCGGACCTGCTGTCGCGGCCTGTGCTGGTCGGCTACCTGGCGGGGGTGGCCCTGATCATGATCGGCGATCAGCTCCAGCGCGCGACCGGCGTTCCGGTCCGGGGCCAGGTGTTCTTCGTCCAGGTCGGCTCGTTCGCCCGAGGGCTGAGCCAGGTCAAGCCGGCCGTTCTCGCGGTCTCCCTGTCCGTCCTGGCGTTCCTCCTGCTGTTGCGGTGGCGCTGGCCGCGCCTGCCGGGCCCGCTGCTGGCGGCGCTGCTCGCCACCGCCGCGGTGGCGGCACTGCACCCGGGCGGAGTCAGCGTCGTCGGCCCGGTCCCGGCGCGGCTCCCGGCCCTCGGGCTGCCCACCCTGGATCCCGGGGTCCTGCGCGAGCTGCTGCTGCCCGCGTTCACGGTGCTGATCGTGGGCTTCAGCGACGACGTGGTGACGGCCCGCTCGTTCGCAGGCCGCGACGAGAAGATCGTGGCGAACCGGGAACTACTGGCGCTCGGCGTCGCCAACGTCGGTGCGTCGCTGGTGCGCGGGTTCCCGGTCAGCAGCAGCGGGACCAGGACGGCCATCGCGATCGCCGCGGGGCGGAAGACCCAGGCGTACTCGCTGGCGACGGCCGCCTCCGTCCTGGTCGTCCTGCTGGTCGCGCGTCCCGTCCTGTCCCGCTTCCCGACGGCGGCGCTCGGCGGGATCGTCATCTTCGCCGCGCTTCACCTGATCGACGTGGAAGCCTTCCGGCGGCTGCTAGCCTTCCGCCGGACCGAGCTGGGGATCGCCGTGGCGGCGGGCCTCGGCGTGCTGGCCTTCGACATCCTGTACGGCGTGCTGGTCGCGATCGCCCTGTCAGTGGCCGACCTGCTGGTCCGGGTGGCCCGCCCGCACGACGCGATCCAGGGGACGGTGCCCGGCCTGGCCGGCATGCACGACGTGGACGACTATCCCGACGCGCAGACCGTCCCCGGCCTGGTCGTGTACCGGTACGACGCGCCGCTGTGCTTCGCCAACGCCGAGGACTTCCGGCGGCGCGCCCTGGCCGCCGCGGACAGGCCGCCGGGCCCGCTGCGCTGGTTCGTGCTCAACGTCGAGGCCAACGTCGAGGTGGACTTCACCGCGCTGGAGGCCATGGAGGCGCTGCGCGACGACATCATCGGCCGGGGCGCCGTGTTCGCCCTGGCCCGGGTCAAGCAGGACCTGCTGGCCCGGCTGGAGGCGTTCGGCCTGGCCGGCAAGATCGGCACGGAGCTGCTGTTCCCGACCCTGCCTACGGCCGTGCAGGCTTACCAGGACAGGACGAAAGACCCGCCGGCCGGCAACCAAGGCCCATGACCGCGGCCGGTCCTGCTGACCCAGGGTGAGGGAAGAGCAGGACATTCACGCCGAACGGACTGGGTCCATGGCTACCGCGACCGCGATTCCCGCGTCCCGGCTGATCGACGTCGACGGGCTCGGCGCCCTGTACCGGGCGCTCGTGGCCGAGGCCGAACTGGACCGGATCTTCGCCACGTTCAACGCCGCGTCCCCCGCCCTGGCCGCGGCGCGACGGGAGGGATGAGAGATGGAGATTATCTACGAACGCCCCCCGCTGCCGTACCCGGCGGCGCTGCGGGCGGTGGCCCGCTGCTCCGCCAGCACGGCCCGGCTGCTCCGGCAGCGCCGGCTGCGCCTGCCCGCCCGCTGGGTGGGGGCGCGGCTGCACTTCGCTGACGGCACCTCGGCGCGGGTGTACCGCGAGACGGTCGCCGACCGGGGTGCCACGCTGGACCCGTGCGTGCTCGTCGTGGAGTTCCGGCTGCGCGCCGTGCGCGGCCTCGGGCACGCCGCGTTCCGCCGGGAGAGCCTGCTCAACACCCCGCTGTTCGCCGGCTTCCCCGGCTTCGTGTCCAAGCTGTGGCTGGCAAACGACGACCTGGGCCGCTACCGGGGCCTGTACGAGTGGGACGACCCGCTCCTGGCCGAGAACTACGCGCGAGCCCTGTGACGGGTGCTCGCCCTGGTGTCGGTGCCGGGGTCGATCCACTACGTGGTACTGCCCGGGCTGCGCCGGGACGAGGTGCTCGACCGGCCGCACCTGCTGGGCGGGGACGAGGCCTGGTGGCGGCTGACCGGCGTCGGCTGACGGCGGACATCCTGGTGGCGGGGGCCGGCCCGGCCGGGCTGGCCCTGGCCCTGCAGGCGCACGACCACGGCGCGGCGGTCCGGGTCGTCGACCGGCGGCCCGAGGCGGTGCGGCCTTCACGCGCGCTCATCCTGCACGCCCGCACGCTTGAGGTGCTGCGCCCGCTCGGGGTGACGCAGGCGCTGCTGGCCCGGGCCGACACCGCGCCAGCGGCCGACCTGCGGCTCGGCGGCCGCGTGGTCCGTGTCAGGTTCGGCGATCTCGCGCTGCCGGACACCGCCTTCCCGCACCTGACGCTGGTCCGGCAGATGGACGTCGAGCGGGTGCTGGCGGAGGCGCTGGCCGGCCGCGGGGTCGAGGTGGAACGCGGCACCGAGCTGGCCGCGGTGCGCGACGAACCCGGCGGTGTCCGGGCGGTCCTGCGCACGCCGGCCGGATCGGAGGAGGCCCGGTTCGGCTTCGCCGTCGGCTGCGACGGCCCGGCCAGCACGGTGCGGGCCCAGGCCGGCCTGGGCTGGACCGGCCGCGTCTATCCGGTGGAGGTCGTGCTGGCCGACGCCGAGCTCGACGGTGACCTGCCCGGCGACGCGGCCCAGGTGGTGGCCGGCCGTGGCGGGCTGCTGTTCGCCTTCCGCCTCGGCGAGCGGGCGATCTGGCGGCTGCTCGCGACCCGCCCCGCGACGCCGGGGCGGCTGGAACCCGGGTCGTTCGGCCCCCCAGTTTCAGCCATCGACCTGCAGGCCCTGATGGACCGGGCCGGCCTGGACGCGCGGATCACCGACCTGCGGTGGTCCTCGCGGGTCACGGTGCAGCGCCGGGTGGCCAGCCGGTTCCGACGGGGCCGGCTGTTCCTGGCCGGGGACGCCGCACACGCCTTCTCCCCGGCCACCGGCCAGGGCATGAATGCGGCCATTCAGGACGCTGCCAACCTCGGCTGGAAGCTTGCGTTCGCGGCGGCCCAGCCCGTTGACGGGCCCCTGCTCGACTCCTACGACCGCGAGCGCCGGCCGGTGGCGTGCCAGCTGCTCGCCCTGACCAACCTGGCGTTCTGGGCCGAGGCCGGTACCGGGCCGGTCCCGTCCGCGCTCCGCGCCCGGCTCACGCCGCTCGCCGCCCGGGTGGTGCCGACGCTGACCCGCGGCCGCCCGGCCGCCAGCGGGATCCGCCTGCTGTCGCAGCTGAACGCCAGCTACCGCGGCAGCCCTCTATCGGTGGAGGGGACGCCGCGCCGTCCCGGCGGTCTCCGCGCCGGAGACCGGCTGCCCGACCGGCTCGTCCGCGCGGACGAGCGGAGCATCCGGCTGCACGAGCTGCTGGCCCGGCCCGGCGTGCACATCCTGCTCGACCGCGACGCGGGCCGGCTCGACGGCCTGGCGCCGGGCCGGTTCGTGACCGTTCACCGCCTGACCAGCGTCCCCGGCCGCGGCGTCACCGTGGTCCGGCCAGACGGCTACATCGGCTTCCGCAGCCGGACCGCCGAGGCCGGCCAGCTCGCCGCCTGGCTCGCCCGCGTCAGCGCCGCCGGGGGCCTTCGCGATCACACCAGTCCGGGCAGGCTGCGGGCGAGCGAGTAGGCGGCCACGGCGACGAGCAGGACCGTGAAGGCGGTGGTCAGCCGGGACGCGTCGATCCGGGACGCGACGCGGTTGCCGGCCAGCACTCCGGCCAGCGCGGCGACGGTGAACACGCCGAGCAGCGCCCAGTCCAGGCTGATCTGGCCGCCCAGCCGGGCGGCGAGCGCGGCGGCGCTGTCGATCGCGATGACCAGCAGCGAGGTCCCCACGGCGGAGGGCATGTCGAAACCGAGGGCGAGCACGAGCGCGGGCACGATGACGAACCCGCCCCCCACGCCGAAGAAGCCGGTGAGCAGGCCAACCCCTGTGGCCGCGACGATGATCTTCAGGCCCCGGCGCAGGACCATGCTCCCGCCGAGGCGCTGACAGGCAATTCGCCGGCATGATGCCCGCGCGGCAGCGGGCAGGCTCCCGGTAGCGCGCTTGCGCCGGGCCGCCGCCCCGCGCGGCCGGCGCATCATGGCCGCGGCGGCGGCCAGCATGAGCCCGGCGAACAGGCTAAGCAGCAGGTCGGGCGGGACGCCGGAGGACAGCCGGGTGCCCGCGTAGGAGCCGGCCACGCCGAGGACGCCAAAGGTGATGCCCAGGGAGAGGCGTACCCGGCCGGCCCGCTGGTGCGCGATCATCCCGACGGCCGCGGTAGTGCCCACGATCAGCAGTGACCCGGCCGTGGCCGCGTGCGGGGACTGGCGCAGCAGGTAAACCAGGACCGGGACGGTGAGGATGGACCCGCCGCCGCCGAGGGTGCCGAGCAAGAGGCCGATCAGCAGCCCGGCCGGGACGGCGATCAACAGCATGCGAGCCTCCTGACTTTGATATACCCCAGGGGGTATATCAAGTCAGGCTATCGACGTGTGTTCCTGTCGCGCAAATACCCATGGGGGTATATCTACGTGACAAAGGTCCCTGGACATGCCAGACAACGAGAGCTCCGGCCTGGAGGCGGTATTAACCGCGTCATGGCGGTCTGCGCGGACGTGCGCATCGTGTGCTGCACCCGCTGTCGCGCTGCCGGCTACCCCGATGCGGAACCTGGCCGGGTCAGGCGAGAGAGAGGAAGAGCTTTTCCAGCTGGGCGCGGTCGGCCTCGGCGGTGCCGTCGCCGCCGTTGGAGGCGCATTGCTGCAGGCCGGTCGCGATGATCTTGAAGCCGGCCCGGTCCAGGGCGCGGGCAGCCGCGGCGAGCTGGGTCACCACGTCGGCGCAGTCGCGGCCTTCCTCGATCATCCTGATGACCCCGCCGATCTGGCCCTGGGCCCGGCGTAGCCGCTTGATCACGCTCGCCATCGTCTGGCTGTCCACATCCATGTCAAGCTCCTCGGTCCGGGCCGCGCAGGGCACCGCCCGACGACGGCCAGTCCGCATACCGATACCCTAGGGGGTATCTTACCACGTCCTGCCTGGGACCTGGCCGGCGGCTTCATGGTCCGCGCCCCGCGTGGGTGTCGGAGCGCAGTTGCGCTGGCGGCCGGCGCCCCGTAGATTGGAACTCGTCAGATACCCCCTGGGGTATATTAAGCCAGCTGGCGAAGGAGATCGTCCCATGAGCAGTACGGCGCGGTCAGGCGTCGAGGTGGTGTCCATTGACACGCCCGCTCTTGGTGACCGCAGCTATCTCGCGCACGACGGCAAGGTCGCCCTGGTCGTCGACCCACAGCGGGACATCGACCGGGTGCTGGACCTGGCCACGTCCCGGGGCGTGCGGATCACGCACGTCTTCGAGACCCATCTGCACAACGACTACGTGACCGGCGGGCTCGCGCTGGCGCGCGCGACCGGGGCGGCCTATCACGTCAACGGGGCCGATCAGGTGGCCTTCGACCGGGTGTCCGCTGGTGACGGGGACCTCATCGAGGTCAGTCCGGTGATGCGGGTCCGGGTGCTGGCCACGCCCGGGCACACGTTCACGCACCTGTCGTACGCGCTGGAGGCCGCCGGCCAGGTGCGCGCGGTGTTCACCGGCGGCTCGCTGCTGTACGGCTCGACCGGCCGGCCGGACCTGCTCGGCCGCGCGCACGCCGACGAGCTGGCCCGCGCCCAGTTCGCCTCGGCGCACCGCCTGGCCGCCGAGCTGCCGGATGATGCGGGCGTCTATCCCACTCACGGGTTCGGCAGCTTCTGCTCGGCCACCCAGTCCCAGGGCGGCTCGTCCACCATCGGCCGGGAACGGCTGGTCAACCCGGTGCTCACGCTGGCGGAGGACCGGTACGTGAGCGAGCTGCTGGCAGGCCTGGACGCCTTCCCCGCGTACTACGCGCACATGGGCCCGGCCAACACCGCCGGACCGTCCGGGCCCGACCTGACCCCGCCGCGCCGCGCGGACGCCGGCGAGTTGCGGCGGCGGATCGAGGCCGGGGAATGGGTGGTGGACCTGCGCGCCCGCCGGGCGTTCGCGGCCGGCCACGTGGCCGGCACGCTCAGCTTCGAGCTGGACGGCAGCTTCGCCACCTATCTGGGCTGGCTGATCCCCTGGGGCACGCCGCTGACCTTGCTGGGCCGCACGCCTGGGCAGGTCGCCGAGGCCCAGCGGGAGCTGGTCCGGATCGGCATCGACCGCCCCGCCGCGGCCGCCACCGGGAGCCCGGCAGACTGGGCCGGCGGCCGGGGCCTGCGCAGCTATCCCGTCGCCGACTTCGCCGACCTGGAGGCGGTGCGTCGCCACCGTCCTGTCGTGATCCTGGACGTCCGCCGCGACCAGGAGTGGGAAGTCTCGCACATCGCGGGCGCCGTGCACATACCCATTCACCAGCTGCCCGCCCGCCTCGCCGACGTACCCGGAGGCGAGGTGTGGGTGCACTGCGAGGCCGGGTACCGCGCCTCGGTCTCCGCCTCCTTGCTGGACGCCGCCGGCCGTACGGTCGTCGCCGTTGATGACGAGTACGAGCGCGCCGGCCGCGCCGGACTACCCCTCGACGGCCCGGTGGCGCACGCCGTCGGCCGCGTCAGCTGAGGCGGCCGCGATTTCATCACGAGAAGGAGAGAATGCATGTGCAGCCCTGTCGTCTGCCCTCGGTGCAAGAAGATCACCTGGAGTGGTTGCGGCAACCACGCGGATCAGGTTATGGCCGCCATTCCCGAGGAGAAGCGGTGTAACTGCCGCTGAACAGCCAGACCCAGCGCGCGGGCCACTCAACCCCGCCAGAGCCTTACTCAAGCTTGCGGCGGGCGGCCGTCGCACGCGGTCGCGTGCGTGAGCAGGGCCGCGGCCAGCCGCCGTGCCTCGGCGGCCGTCAGGCCGGCCCAGCTGCCGATCCCGGCGCCTGGCGAAGCGCCGATGTCGAGGCTGACGCGCCGGGCAGGGTGGCGGCCTCCGCCGAGGACGAGATGGCCTACCCTGATCTCCCGGCCGCACATGGTCCGGAAGCTGACGTGAAGATCGGCGCCGCCGACGCCGGGAGTCCTGCTGTCCATGGCATGCCTCCGCGAGCCGATGCCAGTACGCGAGCGCGGTTAGGGCACTGGCTGCGTCTGCGCGAGATCGGCGCGGACCTTGTCCATGTCCAGGTCGCGGACGGCCTGGATGAGTTGCTTGAGCGCGGCAGCGGGAAGCGCGCCGGGCTGGGAGAACACCAGGATGCCGTCGCGGAAGGCCATCAGGGTGGGGATGGAGCTGATCCGCGCGGTGGCGGACAGCTCGGGCTGGTCCTCAGTGTCGATCTTGCCGAACGTGATGTCCGGGTGCTGCTCGCTCGCGGCCTGGAAGACCGGCGCGAACATCCGGCACGGCCCGCACCAGGATGCCCACCAGTCCACCAGCGTGATTCCCGGCTTGGTGACCGTGTCTTCGAACGTATCCATGGTCAGTGCGATGGTACTCATGCTCTTCCCTGCCTTCCGGAAAATCGAGGTCAATATACCCCCACCCGTACAGCAGGCAGGATCGGGGCCTTATTCCGCGCAGCGGCTCCACAGGCAGCCCGGGGGCAGCGGGAACCAGCGCAGCGCCTCGAAATCCGACGGCAGCCCGGTGGGTCCCTCGCCGAGGCGGGCGGGCCGGGCGGCCAGGATGGCGCGGGCCTGCCGCAGGTAGCCGGGGAAGGCGTCCTCTCCGGCCTGGCCGCGGCGCCGGGGGTAGTTCATCTCGCCGTCCGGGCCGTAGCTGACGTCGGCCAGGGTGATCTGCGGCCGGGGCGGCCCGGTGGCGTGCCGCCACAGGCCGGTGCGCGGGTCGAACCCGTAGTCCGGGAGCAGCCGGTATCCGTCGGCGGCGATGATTTCGACCGCCGCGGCGATGTAGCCGACCGTGGCGCTGGAGATGAAGTAGTTGAGGTTGACTCTGGTCCAGCCGGGTTTTACCCCGTCGCAGCCGTGCCCGATCTCCTCGCGCAGGGCGTGCGAGCGGGCCGGGCCGATGGCCAGCAGCCGGTGCCCGTACGGGCCGGCGCAGGAGCAGCCGCCGCGGGCCTGGATGCCGAACAGGTCGTTGAGCAGCGCGACGACGAAGTTGTGGTGCAGGTACCGGGAGCCGTGGCGGATGCGGAACGAGAGGATGGACAGCCGTGCTGCGCGGTGGCTGCCGAGGACCTCGATGCCGGGGTGGTCGGCCCAGCGGCGCAGCACGTGCCGCCACAGCTGCTCCTCGCGGGCGGCGATCAGGTCGGTGCCCACCGCCTGCTTGAGGGCGAAGACCAGGCCGGCCCGGATGGACTCGATGATGGCGGGGGTGCCGCCCTCCTCGCGCGCGACCGGGTCGTCGAGGTACTGGTGGCCGATGGGGTCGACGAACGCGACGGTTCCCCCGCCCGGTGCCGTCGGCACCCGGTTGCGGACCAGGTCGCGGCGGACGATGAGGACGCCGGGGGTCTGCGGGCCGCCAGGGAACTTGTGCGGGGACACGAACACCGCGTCCTTGTGGTCGCCGGCGCCCGGGCGGGAGGCGGCGACCCGGATCGGCAGGTACGGCCCGGCGGCGGCGTAGTCCCAGAACGACAGCGCCCCGTGAGCGTGCAGCAGGGCGGCGACCGCGTCGGTGTCGGTCAGGATGCCGGTCACGTTGGAGGCGGCGGAGAAGCTGCCGATCAGCAGCGGCCGGTGTATGCACCGGGCCAGCTGGCGGCCCAGGTCGGCCTGGTCGATGTGGCCGTCGGCGTCCTCGCCGATGACTACCACCTCGGCGATGGACTCGCGCCACGGCAGCTCGTTGGAGTGATGCTCGTAGGGGCCGACGAACACCACCGGCCGTTCGGCCTCCGGGATCCGCCCGGCCAGCCCGTACCGCTCCTCCAGCCCGGCCGGTATGCGCAGCTCCAGGATGCCGATCAGCTTGTTCACCGCGGCGGTGGCGCCGGACCCGCAGAAGATCACCAGGTCATCGGCGGTGCCGCCGACCGCCTCGCGGATGATCCGCCGGGCGTCCTCGCGCAACCGGGTGGTCGCCAGGCCGGTGCCGGAGCTCTCGGTATGGGTGTTGGCGTACCGGGGCAGGACCGCGTCGCGGATGAAATCCTCGATGAAGTCGAGCGACCGGCCCGAGGCCGTGTAGTCGGCGTAGGTGACCCGGCGCGGCCCGAACGGCCCGTCCATCAGCTCCCCCTCGCCTATCACGCCCCGCCGGATCCGTTCCACCAGCGGCGACGTCACCACCTCCGGTGCCTGCGGGCCGGTCGGCATCTGCTCGGCGGTTGCCATCGTGGCCTCCTTTCCGGGCCGGGTCGCTGACCTTCCAGGCAACCGCTGCCACCCCGGCGGACAGTACCTACCAAGGTCCCGGACATGAGGGCCGTGCGGTCAGCCCTACGTCAGGGGAGGCTGACGTAGCCGTGGCGGGCCTTCCACAAGAAATACTTCTCGAACCCGAGCTTCATGGCATGGGCCTGCGGTCCGGGGATGAGCATGCCGTGCTTGCGCGGCGGGAGCATCTTGTCGGCCAGGATGATCACGCCGTTGTTGCCGGCGTCCATCACGCACACCGCCGGCATGTCGCCGAAGGCCTCGTGCGAACGGGGCGTCTCGCCACGGATCTGGGCCGCGACGTTCCGCGCCGCGACGTGGGCCATCCGTTCGGTCGGGAAGCCCGTCTTGGGGACACCGACGGGGGTGGCTGTCTGCCACGGCACGTCGACGGCGGCGGCGATGCCCACGGCGTAAACGTTGTCGTAGCCCTCTGCCTGGTAGGTGTCGCGGACCTTCACGTAGCCCTTATCGTCGGCGATCTGCCCGGCCGACCGGATGACCTCCTGCCCGATGAACGGCGGGACGATCATCGCGTAGGAGAAGCCGATGTTCCTCCCGTCGGCCAGGACGAGACGGCCCTCCTCGACCCGGTCCATGCCGGTGTTCAGGATCGGGGTGATGTGCTCCTTCTTGAGGAACATCGACAGCAGGCTTTCCCCGTGCGGCAGCCCGCCGATGCCGAAGTGCCCCAGGAACGGTTCCGCAGACACATAGGTCAGTTTCACTTGCTTCTTCAGGCCCGCCTTGCGCAGCCGGTAGGACACGTTGAACAGGTACTCGTAGGCGGCTCCGAAGCACCCCGCTCCCTGGCTCGCGCCCACGACGATGTTTCCCGGACTGTCGAGGAACCGCCGCCACCCTTCCCCGGCACGGATCGCGTCCTCCAGGGTGGTGATCGTGTAAGCGTTGCCGCCCGGGCCAAGCCCCGGCACCGCTCCGAAATTGTTGCGGTAACCCGTGGCGATGATCAGGTAGTCGTAGTCGTAGGCGCCGCTGGCCGCGGTGACCTTCTGCGATGCCAGGTCGATCCAGGTGGCCTCGGCGTGAACGAACTCGATCCCGTGGTCCTCGAACGTCGTTGCGAGCGGGAACGTGATGTCGGCGGGCCGGCGCTTGCCGAACGGGAGCCAGATCAGCGACGGGTTGAACACGAACCGGTCCGACGCGGAGATCACCCGGATATCTACGTCACCATGCAGTTCATGGCTGACCGCGAGCGCCGCGGTAAGCCCTCCGAAATTCCCGCCCAGCACGAGTACCTTCTTGCGGCTCACTGACGGCCACCTCCTCACCTCAGCCGGGCGTGCCCCCGACGATCGCAAAATACCCACGGGGGTATACATCCGGGAGGGCCGTTGGTCCCGCGATGGCATGCCGATGGTCCGGTCACGATTTCCGGATGCCGGGACGGCACGGGCGTACGTCCCTGCCATTCAGGTCAGGTGCCTGCGTCGGGTATGTCGCCGAGCACCGCGCTGGCCACCTCGCCGACGGCCGCGGCGACGGCCGGGGTCAGGCCGGTGCCCTGGGTCAGGTCGGCCGCCTCGATTGCGTGCACGATGAGCTTGCCGGGCATCCGGTCCAGCGCGAGCGCCAGCTGGATCGCGTCATCCAGGCCGAAGCCGTGCGAGCTCGCCGTCCGCGTCGCCCCGGCCAGCGGCCGGTCCAGCTCGAACCGGTGCACCCGGCCCGGGCGGGGCGGATGGGCACGGACGGCGTCGACCACGATGGCGAGCGCAGCTCCGGTCCAGGCCTCGATCAGCCGGGTGGGCTCGCCGTCGGTGAGCACGAGCTCCACGCCCGGCGGCACCCGGTCGCGCAGGCTGGTCACCACCAAGAGCCCGGCCCCGTCGTCACGGCGGTACTCGTTGCCGACGCCGATCACCACCACCACCCGGCCCACTCTACGGAGGGCCCGGCGGCCGGGACCTTTGGCATCCGCCGAAGTGAGTTACGCCCCTTTCCGGTCGCCCGGCGCCGGGCGACGCTGAGTTCATAAACGCGAGATTCCGCCCGTCATCAGCCGGCCAGGCCGAAGGCGCGGCCGGCCTGTTCGACGCCACCGCCTGGCCCGGGCCGTCGGCCAGCCTGTCCGGCCAGGCCTGCTGCTGCGTGGCCCGGGCGGTGGCCCGGGTCGTCATGCCGCCCACGACGACCCGGCCCCACGAGACCGAGCTGCTGCTGTGCGGTCACCACTACCGCGTCTCGCGCGCCGCCCTGACGGCCGCCCACGCCACCCTGTCCGAGCTGCCCGGGAGTGCCGCCGATGCCGCCGCCTGGTTCCACGACGACCCCGGCCAGCCCGGCCCGGCCCCCGTCGCCACGGCGTAACGCCTATCCCGAGCCCGCCGCCCCGGCTGCCTCCGTTAGCCTTCTATCGCAGCGACGGTACCTGACAGCCGGGCCAGCAGGACATTCAGGTCCGGCTCCTCGATCTGGTCGCCGTCCGGGCAGTCCTCCGCCGCGATCCACAGCGACCGGCGCTTATCCCACAAGAACGACCATTGATCAGCCAGCCCGCCGATCAGGGCCAGCTGGCCCGGCGTCAGCCTCACGACGCGGCCCTCCGCGCCAGTTCTGCCTCAACGGCCTTCAACTGCGCCAGGATCGGCACCCGCGCCGGCGAGTCCGGCCGGGCCAGGGCCAGGCAGGCCCCCAGTTCCCGCCTGGCCCGCTCCAGCTCGCCGGGCGTCAGCATCGCTACCTGGTGCGGGCGGTTGCTATCAGGCATGAGCCAGCCTCATGCGCTCGTCTTGCTCGGCCAGTACGTCATCGAGTCGTGCTTGGAGGTCACCCCGTAGCGGGGGCGCGGGGTTCTGCCCGTCCAGGAAGGCAATGGCCCGCTCAAGCTGGTGGCGGTAGTCACGCAGCTCGTAAGTGGTCATTGCGTAAAGCGGGTGCTGCGGCGGGTCGACGGTCGCGGCTTCGGCAGTCATGGCAGGCTGGTCCTAACGGGGCATGTCGGCGCGAATCGATATGGCAAGCATTCCCCGGGGGGCCTAGGCTCTTGAATACGGACAGCCGTCACCCCGCAGGACAGTCAGGGCGGCATCTTGGACATGGCTCGGACACAGTGACCAATCAGACTGCGGGCCAAAACCCGCTGAAGGTATTCGGCGCGATGCTCGCCTATTACCGGAACCGCGTCGGCATGACGCCTGAGCAACTCGGTGCGCGGGTGTACCTGTCAGGCTCGCAGATCCGGAAGGTGGAGGCGGGCACCAGAACCCCCACTGAAGACCTGGCGAAGGCGTGCGAGGCCATCCCCGAGCTTGGCTGCAACGGGGCGCTGACCGAGCTGTACGAGATCCTGAGCGAGCACCTCAAGCGGCGGGCTTATCCTGGCTGGTTCGCAGGCTGGCCGGATAAGGAAGCGCAGGCTCGCCGGCTCCGATGGTTCGAGCCGCTGGTCGTCCCCGGACTCCTGCAAACCGAGACCTACGCGCGTGCGATCCTGTCCACGCGAATGGGCGCAACCTGCGAAGAACTGGACGAGGCGGTGGCAGCCCGCATGCAGCGGCAGCGGGTACTGGGCCGCGAGTATCCCCCGGAACTGTGGGTGATCCTGGATGAGGCCGTGCTGCGCCGCCCGGTCGGCGGACCCGGGGTGATGCGAGAACAGCTCACCTGCCTGACCGAGGCGGCACAGCGCCCGAACATCGCAATCCAGGTGATACCGTTCGGCGCGGGAGCGCATGAGGGATTGCGGGGCGGCGCGTTCATCGTCGCGGACTTCGACGGTGCAGCTACCATCGCATACCAGGATGCGGCCAGTTCAGGTCAGATAATCGAAGATGCCGCCGACGTTGAAGGCCTGGCTGTCACCTGGGACACGCTACGGCTAGATGCCCTCCCCCGCGCGGCATCCGTCAGCCTCATTACCTCAGTTGCGGAAGCGGTATTACCCATGCAAGAGATCAGGTGGCGGAAGTCCACCTACAGCAGCAACGGCGGCGCGTCGTGCGTTGAGGTCGGCCAGGCCACCCCAGTCGTCGCCGTCCGGGACACCAAGCAGAACGGCGCAGGCCCCGTATTGCGGTTCACCCCGGCCGCATGGCGCAGGTTCGCCGAACAGGTGAAGCGATTGTTAGGGTCCGACCGTAAGCAAGCGTCCGCGTCCGATAACCGCCACGGGCGCCTTTCCAGGTCACAGTTGATACGTTACTTCGATTATGAGCCGACGCGGCAGGTTGACAGAACCGATGTGAGAATTGGTCAAACCGCCTATAACCGGCTCAATGTGACATCCTGCCGGTTCCGCCGGGGCACCGCCGCCCCCCGTGCTTCCGGCCAGCCCCGCGCAGCGCGGCCGCTTACCAGGCGTCGCCAGTGACCAAAGTCCCGTTCCCGCCGCCCCTTCGTCCCTGGCCGCCAGGGGCGCCGCCGACCGACACTGAGCTGGGAAAAGAAGAGTTTCATCCCAGGGAGGCTAAAGCAATGTATGACAAGATCCTGGTGGCGATTGACCACTCCGAGATCTCCGACCGGGCTCTGGCGGCCGCCCGTGACCTGGCCCTGCTGTCCAAGGGCGAGGTATGGGTGCTGCACCTGCGCGAGCGCGAGATAGCGACCAAGACCGGAGTCGTCCTGACCGACGAGACGGCGGATGATGCCAGCGCCGCGGTCGCGGCCGCGGTCGACAAGCTGACCGCGGCGGGCGTCAAGGCGCACGGCCACGTCGGGACCACGATATTCGGCTATGCCGCGCGGAGCATCGTCGACGACGCGATCGAGCACGGCGTCGATGTCATCGTGATGGGCTCGCGCGGCCGCGGCGACCTGGCGGGCCTGGTCCTGGGCAGCACGGCGCACAAGGTGATTCACCTCACCGACCGCCCGGTCCTGATCGTCAGGTGACGGACCCGCGTCGGGATGCCGCCCGGGTGGAGCTGTACTGGCTGCCGCTCGGGGCCGGCGATACCTCGGGCTGCGTGCGCGCCAACGGCCGTGTCTTCGAGGCCGTCGTCGCGCACCGCCAGCGTCGCCGGCCAGCCGGCCTGTACCACTCGGCCCTGATGGTGCGCCTCGACGGCGCGTGCTACGCGATCGAGATGGCCCCGGCATGGGGCCACCGGGAACAAGCCCGTGGCGTGGTCGCCGAGGGCCCCGTGGGCCTGCCATGGCTCGGGCGCTCGCGGTTCTTCCGCTACGAGATCCGGCGCTGGCGGGACGGGGTAATCCCGGACATCGCCGAGGCCGTCGGCAGCCCGCGGAGCGTGGACACCGACGCCGGCCGGGCCGGGCGGCTGCTGGACCTGGTGCCCGCCTTCCCCGCCGTCACCTGGGGCCGCGATGAGTTGCGTGCGGGCGAGATGTGGAACTCGAACTCGCTGATCTCCTGGCTGCTCGTGCGCAGCGGCCACCAGGCCGGCCCGATCCGGCCGCCGGCCGGCGGCCGTGCTCCCGGATGGTCGGCCGGCCTGACCGTGGCGGCCAGGGCTACGCCGGAACCATCTCGTATTCCTCGATGAGGAACCATGACCCGTCCGCCGCGGCCATCTCGTTCCGCCAGGTGATGACGCCCGAGACCGAGGCATCCCAGGTGAAGCGCAGCCGGGGCCCGGCGTCCCGGATCGATTCGAAGATCAGGCGGTCGCCCTCGACACGCCCGCGGTACACGTCCGCGTGACCGTAGTTGTCGGCCATTACGGCCCGGTACTCGCCGTGTTCGGGATCCCAGCCGGACACCCAGTGCAGCTGCCACTTCAGCACCAGCGTGCCGTCCTCGAGGAACTGATCCTGCTCCGAGTCCACCACGATCCAGCGTCCGTCCTGGATGACCTGGCTGGTGCTGTGCCCTATCCCGGTCATCGCGGGCGTGCCCAGGCCCATCCCGCCCTCGTGGATGACGCCCTTCCAGGTGACGTCCTGGTAGAACCGGCCGAGCGCGTCCATCTCCGGGCCGGCGCTGACCGGCCTGGGGACCGCGGCATCCGTGCGAGTGTCCATCGCTGCCTCCCATCCGCACGCTCCCCTAGCGGCAGCACCCGGCGGGAGGGGCCAACGTCCCGGCCAGGAGGACCTTCGGCCGCTGTCGTCGCCGTCCAGGGCGGCGAGGCTGGAGGCATGACAGCATCCGTGGCCCGCGGCGCGCGGGCGTGGCTGGCCCGGCGAGTCGCGCTGCTCCTGTTCCTGGTGACGGCGGCGGGGCTGGCCGCGGGCGGAGCGGCCAGGCTGGCCGGAGCCGGCCAGGCCGCCGACCTGCTCTGGCTCGGCGTAGCGGCCTGCGGGGTGGCCTACGCCTGCTGGGTGGCGGCGGCCGGCATCGCCCGTGGCCGGCTCAGCGTGGACGTGATCGCCCTGCTGGCACTGGCCGGGGCGATAGCGGTGGACGAACTGCTCGCCGCGGCGGTGATCAGCGTCATGCTGGCCAGCGGGCGCGCGCTGGAGGACTGGGCCGCCGACCGGGCGCGGCACGACCTGAGCGCCCTGCTGGCCCGGGCGCCGCGCACCGCCCGGCGCTACCGGGACGGATCGCTGCAGACCGTGCCCCTCGATGAGGTCGTGGCCGGTGACCTGCTGCTCGTCGCGGCGGGCGACGTCGTCCCCGTGGACGGCGCGCTGGCCGCCGATGTCGCGGTGCTGGACGAATCCGCGCTCACCGGGGAAGCCTTGCCGGTCCAGCACGCCCGGGGTGACGAGCTGCGCAGCGGCACCGTCAACGCGGCCGGGCCGTTCGACCTGCGGGCCACGACCAGCGCGGCGGACAGCACCTACGCGGGCATCGTCCGCCTGGTCAGCGAGGCGGAGAGCGCGCAGGCGCCGTTCGTCCGGCTCGCCGACCGGTACGCCATGTGGTTCCTGCCGCTGAGCCTGGCCGTGGCCGCGGCGGCGTGGGCGATGGGCGGCGCGACCCGCGCGGTGGCCGTCCTGGTCGTCGCCACGCCCTGCCCGCTCATCCTGGCCGCGCCGGTCGCCCTGGTCTCCGGCTTGTCGGCGGCGGCGCGCCGCGGGATCGTGGTGAAGAACGGCGGGGTGCTCGAGCGGCTGGCCCGGTGCACCACCGTGCTGCTGGACAAGACCGGGACGCTCACCGCCGGCCAGCCCGCCGTGACGGCCATCGTGCCCGCCGGGGCGCTGGCGCCGGAGGAGATCCTGGTCCTCGCCGCCTCGCTGGATCAGGCCTCCGGGCACGTCCTGGCGACCGCGGTCGTCCGCGCGGCGGCCGAACGCGGCTGCCCGCTCGCCCAGCCCGCGGACGTGACCGAGCAGCCGGGCCAGGGCATCGCGGGGACGGTCGCGGGCCGCCGGGTCAGGCTCGGCCGGGCCGACTGGGCCGGGGTCGGCGGCATGCCGCCGTGGGTGAGGGCGGTGCGCCGGCGGGCCTGGCTGGACGGCGCGCTCACCGTGTTCGTTGCCGTCGACGGCACGCCCGCGGGCGCGCTCCTGCTCGAGGACCGGATCCGGCCGGACGCCCGCCAGACGATCCGCGCGCTGCGCCGCGGCGGCATCACCAGGATCGTGCTCGCCACCGGTGACCGGGCCGAGGCGGCCAGCGCCGTCGGCGCGCTGACCGGGGTCGACGAGGTGCTCGCGGAGCTGACGCCAGAGGCCAAGCTGGACGCGGTGCGCCGGGAGCAGCGGCGCGCGGCCGTCATCATGACCGGTGACGGGATCAACGACGCACCTGCCCTGGCCCTGGCCGACGTCGGCGTAGCCATGGGCGCCCGGGGATCAACCGCCTCGTCCGAGGCCGCCGACGCGGTGCTGACCGTCGACCACCTTAGCCGCCTCGGTGAGGCGGCGGCGCTGGCCCGGCGGACCAGGCGGATCGCCTTGCAGAGCGTGCTGGCCGGGATGGGCATGTCGCTGGCCGCGATGGGCGTCGCCGCGGCCGGGTTCCTCCCCCCGGTGTGGGGCGCGCTGCTGCAGGAGGGCATCGACGTGGCCGTCATCCTCAACGCGCTGCGCGCGCTGCGGCCGGTCGCCGCCGCGCCGCTTGCCCCCGCGGACGCCGCCCTCACCCAGCGGTTCCGCGCCGAGCACCAGGTCATCCGGGGGGACATCGAGCAGCTGCGGACCGCCGCCGACGCGCTCACCACCGACCCGCTCGCCGCGCCCGCCGCGATGACCCGGGTCCGCCAGGCGCACGCCCTGCTCACCGGCGAGATCTGGGCGCACGAGAGCGCCGAGGAGGCGGACCTGTACCCGGCGCTGAACCGGCTGCTCGGCGGGGCCGATCCGACCGCGACCATGAGCAGGGCGCACGCCGAGATCGCCTACCAGATCGCCCGCCTCGGTCGGCTCATCGCGGACATCGGCGACCAGGTCCCCGACGAGACGGACGTCGCCGATCTCCGCGGCGTCCTGTATGGGCTGCACGCGATCCTCCGGCTGCACACGATGCAGGAGGACGAGGCGTACCTGTCGCTCGGCGACGACGCGGAAACCGTAGGAGGAGGCAGACCATGAGCAAGCGCACACGAGCCACGGCCTTCGGGGTCGCGACCCTGGCCGCCGGGCTGGGGGCCTATCCCGTTTTCTTCCGGCGCCAGTGCCTGACCTGGGGCGCCCGGCCCGACGAGGTGTCGAGAAAGCTGCCCGGTGACGACCTGCTGCCCCGGGCCGGCATCGTGGCTACGCGCGCGATCACGATCGACACGCCGCCCGCCGCGATCTGGCCGTGGCTGGTGCAGATGGGCAGCGGGCGCGGCGGCGTCTACACCTACGACTGGATCGAGAACCTGTTCGGCCTGGACATGCACAGCACGCGCCGGATCC
>Ga0070707_100000730_pt1 | contig 32771 bp, 30 predicted proteins | sample KBSK5502metaG_FD_65468 | JGI IMG/M metagenome (GOLD analysis project Ga0070707, IMG submission 65468) | Corn, switchgrass and miscanthus rhizosphere microbial communities from Kellogg Biological Station, Michigan, USA - KBS K5-50-2 metaG | ecosystem: Host-associated > Plants > Roots >... | reverse complement strand
CAGCTCAAGACGACGTGGATGGACCTGTCCGGTGACTGACCCGCCATTCGCTACGCGGGCCGGGATTCTCGTCCCATGGGCGCATCCGACGAGATTCGGCTTCGCGAGCGCCTCGGCGGGTCCTGTGAGCCCCGAATCTGCGCGAGATTCCCGCCACACGAGCCAAACCCGCACCTGGCGCCGTGACCTCGTCAGATCCGCGCGCCCCACGGAATTCGCGAACGACGAGCACCCGCCTCGTTTCACCCCACGATCGCTTCTGACGAGATCGACCCGGACCGGGGTCGATTCTGCACGTTCGGTTCATCCAATGAGCCAAGACGTGCAGTTGGCCGGAATTCCGCCCGGATACGCTCGCCAAGTGAAACGCCCGACATGACCACTGACGACGAGCTCCTCGCGGCCGCTCTCGCCGGCGGAGGCGCCCCGGCGGAGCCACCGACCGGCGAGGTCGCGCCGCGTCGCCGGGGCGGCCGCGCGACCGGCGAGCGCTCGCGGCTTCCCCAGCAGCGACCCTGGAAGCAGCCGCGCAACCTCTATCCGGCGACGGAGCTGCTCTCCGCCGACGAGCTCGAGTCGATCCATGTCGCCTCGCTGCGAATCCTCTCCGAGATCGGGATGGACTTCCTCGACGAGGGTGCCCGCGAGGTCCTCAGGACGGCCGGCGCCGACGTCCGACCCGACAGCCAACGCGTCCGCTTCGATCCCGCGATGGTCGAGGAGCGGATCAAGACGGCACCCGCGCAATTCACACTCCACGCGACGAACCCCGAGCACGACCTCGAGATCGGCGGCAACTGGACGGCGTTCGGCTCGGTCGCGTCGGCGCCGAACGTCGCCGACCTGGACCGCGGGCGGCGCGTCGGCAACCGGGCCGACTACCAGAACCTCATCCGGCTCTGCCAGATGCTCAACCCGGTCCATTTCTTCGCCGGCTACCCGGTCGAGCCGATCGACATCCACGCCTCGATCCGTCACCTCGACGCGCTGTGGGACCTGCTGACCCTGGCCGACAAGCCGATCCACGCGTATTCACTTGGTCGCCAGCGGATCACCGACGCGATCGAGATGGCCCGGATCGCGCGCGGTCTCGACGACGCGACACTCGACCGCGAGCCGTCGCTGTTCACGGTCATCAACTCGAGCTCGCCGCTCCGGCTCGACACGCCGATGCTCCACGGCATCCTCGAGATGTCGGCCCGCAACCAGGTCATCGTCATGACGCCGTTCACGCTCGCCGGCGCGATGGCGCCGGTCACGCTCGCGGGCGCGCTCGCCGAGCAGAACGCCGAGGCGCTCGCCGGGATGACACTGACCCAGGTGGTCCGGCCGGGCGCGCCGGTCGTCTACGGCGGGTTCACCTCGAACGTCGACATGCAGTCGGGCGCGCCGGCGTTCGGGACGCCCGAGTACATGCGGACCGCGATGATCGGTGGCCAGCTGGCCCGGCGGTACAAGGTGCCGTACCGCTCCTCCAACGTCAGCGCCGCCAACGCCGTGGACGCCCAGGCCGCCTACGAGTCGGTCTTCTCGATCTGGGGCGCGATCAGCGGGGGCGTCAACCTGATGATGCACGGCGCGGGCTGGATGGAGGGCGGGCTCCACGCCGGCTACGAGAAGGTCATCCTCGACGCCGAGCTGCTCGGGATGGTCGAGGCGTACCTCGATCCGGTCGTCGTTGACGAGGACACCCTCGCGTTCTCGGCGATGGAGGAGGTCGGTCCGGGCGGGCACTTCTTCGGGGCGGCGCATACGCAGAGCCGGTTCCGGACGGCGTTCCACAAGCCGATGCTGTCGGACTGGCGGAACTACGAGACGTGGGAAGAAGCCGGATCGCCGACGGTGCCGGGCAAGGCGAACGCGATCTGGAAGGAGCTGCTCAACGCCTACGAGCCGCCGCCGCTCGACGAGGCGCGCCGCGACGAGCTGGCCGCGTTCGTCGAGCGCCGAAAGTCCGAGGGCGGGGTTCCGACCGACTTCTAGGAAGCTTCTGTAGCAAGACGCACACCCTTATTCTGCTTGGGTCTGCTTGATTCTCCGTTGGCTTCCGACGCCTTCGCGGCATTGGTCGACGCCACGGCTAGGATGGTGTGATGCGATCTATCCGCTCTGACGACGCCCGAACCCATCTCTACCGCCTCCTCGACGACGTCGCGGCTGGCGAGTCGATCACGATCACGAAGCGTGGCAGGCCGGTCGCCAAGATCGTTCCGATCGAGATGGGGGCGTCGAATGCAGACGAAACACTCGAGCGAATTCGCGCCCTCCGCAATGGCAACCGGCTTGACGGCGTCTCGATTCGCGAGCTGATCGACGAGGGACGCAAGTAACCTCGATCCTCGCGTAGGCTTCACCCGTCCGGTTCCAGGAGGGTCGCGTGAAGTCGTCAGCCCAGGTGGTCGTCATCGGTGGAGGCGTCGTCGGCGCCAGTGTTCTCTACCACCTCACGAAGGCCGGCTGGACGGATGCGATCCTCCTCGAGCGGCGCGAGCTCACGGCGGGCTCGACCTGGCATGCGGCCGGCGGGATGCACACCCTCAACGGCGACCCGAACGTCTCGAAGCTCCAGCAGTACACGATCCAGCTGTACGAAGAGATCGAGCGGGTCAGCGGCCAGAATTGCTCGATCCACCTGCCGGGCGGCCTGATGCTCGCCGACACGGAAGTCCGGATGGACTTCCTGCGGATGGCCCAGGCGCGCGGTCGCTACCTCGGGATGGATCTCGAGCTGATCACCCCCAACGAGGCGGCCGAGGTCTTCCCGCTCATGGACCCGCAGTACTTCGTCGGCGCGCTGTACGACCCCGTTGAGGGCCACGTCGACCCGAGCGGCGTCACCCGCGCTTATGTGAAATGCGCCCAGCTCCTCGGGGCCGAGGTCCGCCAGCACACGATGGTGACGGCGCTCTCCCAGCGGCCCGACGGAACCTGGGACGTCCACGTCGCGAACGGCGACCCGATCCACGCCGAGCACGTCGTCAACGCGGGCGGCCTGTGGGCGCGCGAGGTCGGCCGGATGGTCGGGATCGAGCTGCCGGTGCTCGCGATGGAGCACATGTACCTCCTGACCGTCGACATGCCCGAGGTCGCCGCGAACGTCGCGAAGACCGGCAAGGAGATGCCGATGGCGCTCGACTTCGCCGGCGAGATCTACATCCGCCAGGAAGGCGGCGGAATGCTCCTCGGGACGTACGAGCAGGCGGCGGTGCCGTGGTCGCCGAAGGAGACGCCATGGGACTTCGGGTCGCAGCTCCTGAAGCCCGACCTCGACCGGATCACGCCCGAGCTGAACGTCGCGTTCAAGCACTACCCGCCGATGCGCGAGACCGGGATCCGCAAGGTCGTCAATGGACCGTTCACCTTCTCGCCCGACGGGAACCCCCTCGTCGGGCCGATCCGGGGGCTGCGCGGCTACTGGGTCGCCTGCGGCGTGATGGCCGGCCTGTCGCAGGGCGGCGGCGTCGGGCTGGCGTTGGCTGCCTGGATGACTGCGGGCGACGCGGGCGACTCCGGGATGGATATCTGGGCGATGGACGTCGCCCGATACGGCGACTACGCGACGCTCGCCTACACGAACGCCAAGGTCCAGGAGAACTACCGGCGCCGGTTCCGGATCACGTTCCCGAACGAGGAGTTGCCGGCGGCCCGGCCGCTGCTCACGACGCCGATCCACGACCGGCTGACGGCCGCCAATGCGGTGTGGGGCGCCACCGCCGGCGTCGAGCACGCGCTCTGGCTTCAGGAGGAAGGCCTCGACCCGAAGGAGGATGTCACGTTCCGCCGCTCGAACGCCTGGGACTGCGTAGCCGGGGAGGTTGCCGCCGTCCGCGAGCGGGTCGGCATGACCGAGATCTCGAACTACGCGAAGTACCGTGTCACGGGCGCCGGCGCGGAGGCGTGGCTGTCGTCGCTGCTCACGGCGCGGATGCCGGCGCCCGGCCGGATCACGCTGACGGCGATGCTCAACGACCAGGGCCGGATCGTCGGCGAGTTCACGGTTGCCCGCGCGTCCGAGGCCGACGAGTTCCACCTGTTCGGCTCGCTGCCGGCCGAGACCCACCATTCGCGCTGGTTCCTTCACCATCTGCCGCCGGACGGGTCCGTCCGGTTCCAGGTGCTGGGCCTCGGTCTCGTCGGCCTGTCGCTGACGGGACCGAGCTCGCGCGACGTGCTCCAGGTCGTTGCGCCCGACCTCGACCTGTCGACCGCCGCCTTCCCGTTCATGACCTTCCGGCGGGTCGACCTGGGGATGCAGCCGGCCCTCGTCGCCCGGATCAACTACTCGGGCGATCTCGGCTACGAGCTGTGGGTTACGCCCGAGCACCAGCGGGCGCTGTTCGACCGGATCGTCGCCGCCGGCGCGCCGCATGGATTGCGCCTGTTCGGGATGCGGGCCCTGATGTCGCTCCGGCTCGAGAAGAGCTACGGGACCTGGTTCCGCGAATACCGCCCCATCTACACGCCCGCCGAGGGCGGGATCACCCGCTACATCCGGCTCGATCACGAATTCGTCGGGCGGGCTGCGCACGAGAAGGAGATGGCCGAGGGCGGGCCCAAGCGGCGGCTCGTCGCGTTCGTCGTCGAGCCCGAGACGGAGGCGCCCGCGGACGTGATCGGCGACGAGCCGGTCTGGCACGACGACAAGGTCGTCGGCTGGATCACGTCCGGCGGCTACGGGCACCACGTGAAGGCATCGATCGCGCTCGGGTACATCCCGACCGAGCTCGTCGACGCCGCCGATGACCGGTTCGAGATCGAGATCATCGGCCGCCGCCGCCCCGCCCGGATCCAGCCCGAGCCCCTGTTCGACCCGCAAGGGCTCCGGATGCGTCAGTGACCGACGGTCGCATCGTCGTCGACGGTCGGCCGATCGAGCTCCACGCCGGCGACTCGGTCGCCGTCGCGATCCTCCGGGCCGGCGAGGTGCCCGGCCGTGGTGGGACCCTGTGCCTCGCCGGCGACTGCGGCAACTGCCTGGCGGAGGTCGACGGTGTCGCGTACGTCCAGACCTGCCAGGCACCGGCTCGGCCGGGCACGGCTGTCCGGCGACATCCGGCCGCTGGAAAACCGGGTCTGCCTGTCGTCGACCTCGGTGATGTGATCCGGATCCCGGTCGGAATGGACATCGCCGTGCGACGGGCTCATGCCGTGGTTGCCGTCGTCGGCTCGGATGCGGATCGTGCCGGCGCCGCGGTCCTCGATGCATCGGACGGCGTCGACGTCATGGGGATCTACCCGGGCCCGACGATCGTCGCCCGCGAGTCGGGCGGGATGCTCCATCTCGCGGCAGACGAGATCGTCGTCGCGACGGGCTCCGCGGAGCTGCAGCCCGTCTGCGACGGTTCGAACCTGGCTGGAATCCTGACGCCGCGCGCGGCTGAACGACTCGAGGCCGCCGGCGTCGATCTTGGGCTGGTTGCCAGGGTCGGGCGTGAGCTGGTGCGTGTCGAAGGCGACGAGCGAGGCCGCGTCCGGGCGGTCGTCGCGCGGGCGGCCGACGGCTCGGAGGTCGCGACGGAGTGCGACACCGTCGTCGTCGACCTCGGCCGAGCGCCACGCGATGTTCTCGCTCGCATGTTGCGCGACGACGCGGTCCGCGTCGCCGGCTCGGCCGCCGACGAACAGCCGCTGCCACCCCCGCCGACCGCCGGCATCGTCTGCCCGTGCATGGGCACCACCGTCGACGACCTCGAAACCGCGTTCAGCAAGAGCTACACGAATCTCGAACTGCTGAAGCGGGCGTCGTGGGCCGGTCTCGGGCCGTGCCAGGGCGGGGGGTGCCTGCCGCACGTCCGGGCCTTCCTCGCTGCGAAGACCGGCGTCATCCCGGACCCGTTCACTGCGCGGCCGGCCGCACGCCAGATCACGCTCGCCGAGGCCGCTGCCGACACGCACATCGACGCCTTCCGGCGGACGCCACTCCACGACGAGCATCTCGCCGCGGGCGCCCGGATGGACCGGTTCGGGGGCTGGTGGCGCCCGTGGCACTACGGGGACGTCGTCGGCGAGTACTGGGCGGTCCGCGAGGGCGTCTCGATCGGCGACGTATCGACGCTCGGCAAGCTGATCGTGAGCGGCCCGGACGTCGTCGAGGCGCTCGAGCGCATCTATCCGTGCCTCGTGGCGGACATCAAGGTCGGCCGGTCGCGGTACGCGCTGCTCCTCAACGAGCGCGGCCACGTGATGGACGACGGAATGATCCTCCGCGACGCGGAGACGCGATTCACGCTGACGTTCACGTCGGGCGGCGCGGCGAACGCAGAGATGTGGATCCGCGACTGGGTCGAGACGTGGGGCCTCCGCGTCCACGTCATGGACCGGACGATGTCCCTCGCCGCGATCAACGTCACGGGGCCCCTGGCGAAGGAGCTGCTGGGCCGCCTCGGTCTCGCCGACCCGCCCCGGTTCCTCGGTCACGTCCGCGTCGACATCGCCGGCGTGCCCTGCCACGTCATGCGGCTGTCGTTCACGGGCGAGACCGCGTTCGAGTTGCATCACCCGCTCGACGGGTCGGTGGCGCTCTGGCGCGCCCTGATGGGGCGGGGCCGCGATCTTGGCATTCGGCCGCACGGCCTCCAAGCGCTGTTCGGGCTACGGCTCGAGAAGGGCCACGTGATCGTCGGCATGGATACCGAGCTCGACACGACCCCGCGCCGCCTCGGGATGGACTGGGCGGTCCGGATGGTGAAGCCGGCGTTCATCGGCCGGGCCGCGCTCGAACGCACGGCGAAGCTCGACGACGACCGGCGCTGGCTCGGGTATTCGATGGACGGCCAGGCGCCGGTGGAGGGCAGTCCGATCCGCTCGATCGAGTCGGGCGAGGTCGTCGGCAACGTCACCGGCTCATGGGCGTCGCCGCTGCTCGGCAAGGCTCTGATCCTGGGCTGGCAGCGGCGCCGGCCATTGGCCGATCGGGTCGAGATCGACGGCGGCGAGGCGACCGTCACCCCGACCCCGTTCTACGACCCGGAGGGCCTTCGTGCCCGCGCTTGAGCCGGTCGAGGCCGTCCGGGTGGTCGCAACGCCGGCCGCGATCGACGCCGCGCGCTGGGTTGGCGATGACGTCGACGTCATCAGGATCGCGCCCGACGAGGCCCTCGGCCTGGGCGCCACTGGCATCGACGTCCCTGGCGACCCGGACGCGATCATCGAGCCCGAGGCCGGCTTCGCGGTCGCCCTCCTCGACACGGATGCCCTGTACGGAGTTCGCGACCACATCGACTGGGTCGTGCCGGACGAGCCCGGCACTCTCGCCCAGGGCAAGATCGCCGGAGTCCCCGCGAGGCTCGTGACCGGCGACCGGGCCCTGCTCGTCGTGCACGTGGCCTACGCCGACGAGCTCGAGCGACGGCTCGGCTGGCGATGACGACCGCCGCCGCGGAGGCCGTCGCCTCCCTCCAGCCCATCACCTGGCACGACCCGCGCGAAAGCTACGACGTCGTGATCATCGGTGGCGGCGGCCACGGCCTGGCAACCGCCTACTACCTCGCGACCCGCCACGGGATCACGAATGTCGCCGTCCTCGAGGCGGACTACATCGCGTCGGGCAACACCGGCCGGAACACGACGATCATCCGCTCGAACTACGCGGTTCCCGAGGCGATCCGGTTCTACGACCATTCCCGGCAGCTCTACGCGGGCCTCGAGACCGAGACGGGCGCGGCGATCTTCCACCGTGTCAAGGGCCACGTCTGGATCGCCCACACCGAGATGGCGCTCCGCACGGAGCGCGGGCGGGTGGCGATGAACCAGGCGCTCGGCGTCAACACCGAGCTACTCGATCCGGCCGGCGTGAAGCGCCTGATCCCGCAGATCGACCTGACCGGCGGCGGGCGCTATCCGGTGCTCGGGGCATCGCATCACGTCCCGGCCGCGACCGCCCGTCACGATCGCGTCGCCTGGGCATACGCCTCGAGCGCCACGGCGCAGGGCGTACACGTGATCCAGCACCGAGCGGTGACCGGGTTGCTCCGGGACGGCGAGCGGGTCGTCGGAGTCGAGACGGCGACCGGTTCGATCCGCGCCGGGATCGTCCTTTCGGCGACCGCCGGTTGGTCGACGCAGGTCGCCTCGATGGCGGGTGTCCGCCTCCCGATCCGGACGCACCCGCTCCATGCGTTCGTCACGAACGACTTCGAGCAGGGGCTCGACAAGATCGTCGCCTCGACCGAGCTCGCCTGCTACGTCAGCCAGACCGAGCGCGGCCAGATGCTCATCGGCGCCGAGTTCGACAGCCAGCCGTCGTTCTCGCGGGTCAGCTCGTTCGACGCGCTCCGGAGTTACGCGTACAAGATCACGATGCTCCTGCCGTTCCTGCGGTCGATGCGAATCCTCCGGACGTGGGCCGGGCTCTGCGACATCTCGGCCGACTGGAGCCCGATCATGGGTCAGACCGGCGTGCCCGGGTTCCTGATCACGACCGGCTGGGGGACGTGGGGCTTCAAGGCCATTCCGGCCGGCGGCGAGCAGATGGCCGAGCTGATCGCGACCGGCCGCACGCCCGATCTGATCGCGCCCTTCACGCTCGAGCGGTTCCGGCGCGACCACGCGCTGGCCGACCAGGCGTCGGCGGGGACGCGCTGATGCACGAGCTCGACTGCCCCCGCTGCGGCCGCCGCCCGCTCGACGAGTTCACGTTCGGCGGCGAGCGCCGGCCGCCACCGGCCCATCTCAGCGATCCGGACGATCGCGACTACGACGAGGTCTGGATCTTCGACAATCCCGCCGGAGTCGCGACCGAACGGTGGTTCCACACCGCTGGATGCCGCCGCTGGCTCACCGTCCGCCGGGATACGTCCATCGACCGGGTTCTCGAGGTCCGCTGATGCCCGAGGGCTACGCCGATCGCAGGATCGAGATCGGAGTCCGCGATCGGGCGCGGTTCGGCGCCGGGGTGGTGGCCGATCTTCCGTCCATCGTCGGCGATCTCGGTGGCCGGGCGGTCTTCGTCGTGACCGACCAGGGCGTCGTCGAATCGGGTGTGGCCGGTCGTGTGGTCGACCTTCTTGCCTCTGCGGGTTTGCGCGTCGAGTTGTTCGATGGCGTCGAGGAGAACCCGGGTACCGCGTCGATCGAGCGCGGGAGTGCTCAACTCCGAGCCTTCCGGGCCGGCGTGCCGGGCGACACGATCGTGATCGGACTGGGCGGCGGCTCCGCGATGGACTCGGCCAAGGTCGTCGCGCTCCACGCAGCCAACCAGCATGCTGTCATGTCACTTGGCTACCACGATGAAATGCTCCTCCCGGGTGTCCCGGTCATCGCGATCCCGACGACCGCTGGCACTGGCGCCGAGACCAACACCTACGGGGTGATCACCGACGAGACCGTCGGACGAAAGGGGTACATCGGCCACGACAGCCTCCTGCCGCGGATGGCGATCCTCGACCCGGAGCTGACGATCGGCCTGCCGCCGAGCCCGACCGCGGCGACCGGCATCGACGCGCTGACGCACTCGCTGGAGTCGCTCCTGTCGCGGAACCCGAACCCGTTCGCCGAGGCGATCGCGCTCGGTGTCGTCCGGACGGTCGCGGCGTGGCTCCCGCGGGCGGTCACCAACGGGAACGACCTCGAAGCCCGCAGCCGGATGCTGCTCGCGGCTCATTACGCCGGGGTCGGCCAGCAGAGCGGGACCGGCGTCGGGGCCGTCCATGCCATCGGCCACTCGATCGGGACGCGTGGCCGGCTGCCGCACGGGACCGCCCTTGCGACGGTCATGCCGGAGGTCTTCGCGACGTACCTCGACGTCCGCCAACGGGAACTAGCCCTCGTCGCCGTTGCGCTGGGTCTCGTCGACCCGCGCGATCCCCCCGACGCCGCCGCCCGCGTGGCGATCGAGGGAATCGCGGCGCTCCTTCGCTCGGTGGGCCAGCGGCGGAGCCTGGCCGACCTGGGTCTCGGCCCCGAGACCCACGAGACGATCGCCCAGGACGCGATCGACGACGCCGCGATCAACAACAGCCCACGGTTGCCCTCCAAACAGGACCTGCTGACGATCCTTGATCTGGTGGGTTGAACGCTTCCGCGAATCTCGCGGGTTTGACCCAACCAAACGGCGTCGGCCAGGCGTAGACCGTGCGTGATGACCATGACATCGACCGTCACCGTCAGCCTTGCGTCGGCCACACCGGAGCAATTCGGAGCGTGGACGGCGCCCCACCTCAGGGCGATGAGCTTGCTCGCCGCCCGCCTGTCGAGCGACGCCGAACGTGACGACGTCGTCCAGGAAGCGCTCATCCGAGCCTGGACCAAGCGGGCCCAGTTCGACCCGCAACGAGGAACGCCCTCGGCCTGGCTCCTCGCCATCACGGCGGATCAAGCGAGGCGCGCTCGTCGCCGTCGGCGCCCGTTGCTTGGGTTCCTTCCCGGCCGAGTGAGGCCGATCGACGAGGAGCTCGATCTCGCTCACGCCATCACGGGCCTCTCCGGTCGACAGCGGATGGCCGTCGACTGCTTCTACTTCGTCGGGCTCGACGTCGCGGAGACCGCGGCCGTCATGCGCTGCTCGCAAGGAACCGTGAAATCGACCTTGAGCGACGCACGGAATCGGCTCCGCATGCTCCTGGAGGGCCGAGATGGACCCGCTTGACCAGCGTCTGACCGACGCCGGGCGTTTCTGGCGTCAGAACCAACCCGAACCACCCGATCTCGACCGGATGCTCGTCGCCCTGGGGCGACGCCGGCCGGGCCTCTTCCAAGGGAGACTCATGTACGCGTTCGTTGCCGGGCTGCTCCTTCTCGCTGCGGTCGTCGCGGCGCCCGGAGTCGGCAGCTTCCTGCACCAGACCCGGGTCCCGGCGCCGACCCAGACGTCGCCGTCGCGGTCAAGCCTCCCCACAGAACCCTCGACGAGCCCCGAGCCAACGCCTGGCAGCACGCCGCCCTCACCGTCCGCAGTCGCCATCGACAGCGAGATCGCGACGGACCTCGTCCACCGCTACGAGGCGGCGCTCGTGGCCGGCAATTGGCAGACCGCCTTCAACCTCCTGGCTCCCACGAGCCTGACTCGTGAGGCAGGGCTCACAAGCTTCTCGGACGAGCGCCACGCGTTCTTCGAGAGCGTCAACGGCCGCTACGTGATCGGCAGTCCGGCCCCGGCCACGGATTGGGCAACCTACGGTCCGCTCGTCTCGGGCGCAGATCGCTCGCGGGCCTGGTTCCTCGAGGTCGACTACCCGGCGCTCGCCAACAACAACGCCGGGTACGAACAGTTCGTCGTCGCGCCGGACGCCGGCGGGACCTGGGGGATCTGGCCGGTGCGCTGAGCGTTCCTGTCCACCCGTCAACGTTGAGCGCACCCGAGCAGGGCGGTCAACGATCGCTTCGCGCCGCTCCCCTCCGAGCCCACGACGGCGGGCGAGCGAGATCGCTCTCGGCCGTCAACCGCGGCATCCGCACTATCGCCGCAGAAACCCCGGCACGTCCGGCTCCTCGCCCTTCCAGCGAGCCAGCTCCTGCGTCTCGAACCAGCCGAAATGGTTGATGAAGTGGCCGCCGTGCTCCTCGATCATCCGAGCGGCGTGCGCCACGCGGCGCTGGCCGCGGACCCGGACGCTCATCACGACGCGACCCTTACGGACCGCGGCCTCATACCACGCGAAGTCGGGCGCCTGATCGGCCCAGCTGAACTCCACGATCCGGTACAGGCGCCCGAGCACGCCCCGGCGTCCACCGCTCGAATCGAATGCAGCGGCGGCCTCGGCGCCCTGGAACACCTCGAGCGCCCCCGGATCGATCCCGGCCGCGACGAGCGTCGCGCGCGCCGCGTCGGCCTCGTCCGCGGCATCGAACACCGCGAGCAGCCGCCCGACGGCGGTCCCGATCGACCGCCGCTCCGGAGCCGGCGCCGTCACGTCTCGCGACCCTAGCCGCGGTCCACGAGCGGCCCGACCTCGCCGATCAGCCGCTCCAACGTCTCCGTGTCGTACGGCGCCGGCTGCTCGGAGATCACGGTGTGGAACCCGAGCTCGACGTACCGCGCGAGCTTCTCGGCCAGCTGCTCGGCCGTCCCGTTCCAGAACGTGATGTCGTCGGCGACGTCGGACAGCGGCGTCCGGTTGTGCTCCATCGCGGCTTTCCAGACCTTGTCGGCCTCGGCTGCGCTGTCGCGGATCGTCGCCTTGATCCCGAGCGTGAACTCGATCTCCGAGGGATCCCGACCGACGGCCTCGCAGTGCCCGCGCAGGACCTCGATCTTGTGGCGCATCACGTCGACCGGGCCCATCGCGTTCCACAGGTCGGCGTATTTCGCGACGGTCCGGAGGGTCTTCTTCTCGCCCGACCCGCCGATCATGATCGGCACATGGGCCTGGACCGGCGGCGGCTGGTGGCGGAGACCCTGAAACCGATAGTGGCCGCCGGGCGCGGACGTGACCTCGCGCCCGTCGAGGAGCGAGCGCATCGCGCCGACGGACTCGTCGAGCCAGTCGAGCCGCTGCCCGAAACCGGACCCGAAGTCGATCCCGTGCTCGGTGTGCTCGAGCTCCATCCAGGCGCCGCCGACGCCGAGGATCGCCCGCCCTTCGCTGGCGTGGTCGAGCGTCGCCGCAGTCTTGGCGACGAGCCCCGGGTTCCGGAAGGTGTTCGCGCCGACGAGGAGTCCAAGCCGCGTCTCGTCGGTCTCGCGGGCCCACGCGTTGAGGAGCGACCAGCCCTCGAAGATCGGCTGGTAGGGGTCGCCGAAGATCGCGTAGAGGTGGTCCCACGTCCAGAGATGGGCGTAGCCGAGGCGATCGACGTCCTGGGCGGCCGACAGCATCTCCTGCCAGCTCGCGCCCTGGCTCCAGAGCAGGATTCCAAACTTCGTCTTGGGCATCGGAGGCTCCGTGGGGGAAGGTGGGCCCCACGATTCTACGGCGCGGCCAGCTCGCCCTCGGTTTCCGCGGTCCGCGGCTCGGCGGCCGGCGTTTCACTCGCATCCCGGATCCGGCTGACGACGATCAGCGCGGCGACGACGACGCCCATGAGTGGGATCGCAAGCGACAGGCCCAATGCCGGGGTGGCAAGCGCGATCCCGATCAGCACAAGACCTGCCGCGCCGATCCCGATGCGGGTCGCCGCGGTCGTCTCGCGCTGGTGGATCGCCGCGACCGCGACGAGGTAGATCGAGATCGGAATGGCGACCGTCATCGCCGCAGCCGTCGGGCCGAGGGCGATCGTCTCGTGCGTCTCGTCGGCCGCGACTTGCAGACCAGCCCCGAGCGCCGCAACGGACGCGAAGACCACGTAATGCCCGTACCCCCAGACGAACGCGGACAACCCGGAGCCGCGGAGCTGGGCGAGATGCGACTCGTGCTTGAAGTACGCCCACCACGCGCCGAACACGAGGAGCAGGCCGCCGAGCGCGACGCCGAGCAGCGGGGCCGACACGCCCTCGTCCTGGACCGCGGCTTGGATCGCGGTCGTCGCCGCGAGGATGCATTCGCCGAGGACGATGATCGTGAAGCCGCCGTAGCGCTCGGTGACGTGACTGGCGTTCCATGGCGTCGGCCGGCCGCCGCTCCGCTCGGCCCAGACCGGCACGAGGAGCTCGCCCAACCCGAACAGCAGGAACAGGACGAGCCCGAGCGGTCCGTCGATCCCAAGGCGGAGCACCCACAGCACCTGCACGCCGCCGACGCCGACGGCGAACCGAAGCGCCGTCGAGCGGCCTGCCGGATCGTCGTGGGCCGCCCGCAGCCAGAGCGCGACGAGCGCCAGGCGCATCACCACGTAGCCGGTCACGCCGATCCGGAAATCGAAGCCCTCGAAGACCGCCGGGACGCCGGCGGTGACGATCAGGATCCCGACCATCTGGACGAAGGTGAGAACGCGGTAGACGACGTCGTCGGTGTCGTAGGCCGAGGCGAACCAGGTGAAGTTCACCCATGGCCACCAGATGCTGAAGAAGATGACCAGGAAGGCGAGGATCCCCTGGGTCGCCTCGCCGGTCGAGAGCGCGTGGTGGAGCCCGGCAGCGGCCGAGCCCACGGCGACGACGAAGACGAGGTCGTAGAAGAGCTCGAGCGGGGTGGACGCGCGGTCATCCTCGCTCGGGTCGCGCCCGACCATCGGCCGCTTGAGCGGGACGGGCCGCAAGCTGGCAGTCATCGCCGCCGAGTCTACGGCCCGCCGAGTCTACGGCCCGTCCCTGGCGGTCAGGGCAGCGTGGCGATGTCCTGCTCGATCGGCATCCGGTCGTCGGCGTCGGTGATGGTTTCGAGCGCCTCCACGGCCTTTGCCTTCCAGAGGGCGCCCGACGCCGAGTCGCCGGCGGCGAACGACGCGCGGGCCATCGCCTCGTAGGCGCTCGGGAGGTCCCAGCTCTCGCGCTGGTCCGCGGCGAGCCCTTCGTTGATCTCCACGCAGCGGCGGGCGTGCCACAGGGCGGGCTCGCGGCGCCCGAGCGTCACGTACACCCGCGAGCACAGCCACTCGCCACGGGCGAGGTTGACCGTCTCGCCGACGCGGGCCCAATGCCAGCGTGACGCATGGCCTCGGTGGATCATCTCGTCGGTCTCGGCGGCCGTGCGGTCCGGCTTCTCGATCAGCGTCCAGGTCGAGTTGTGGAGATCGACCCCGAGCTGCCGCTGCGTCGCGCGGTCGAGCTCCACGCTGGTCGCGGCGGCCGGGTCGGTGGTGACGTTCGTCATGATCGGGTCCTTTCCATCGCTCATCCGCCCCACGACATGGAGCAGGCGGGTCATTCGGTCGGAGCGGGCGGCAATGCGCGCCCGGTGAGCCGCCAGCCGCCGACGCTGCTCGTCGGGGTCGTCCATCGCCAGCACCTCCCGGATCTCGTCGAGCGGCAGCTCCAGGTCGCGCAGGCGGGCGATCGTCCGCGCGGTCTCGAGCTGCGCCCGCCGGTAGCGGCGGTAGCCGGTGAAGCGATCGATGTCGGCCGGCCGGAGCAGGTCCTGCTCGTCGTAGTGGCGCAGGGCGCCGACGCTCAACCCGGCGAGCCGGGCGAACCGTCCGATCGACAACAGATCGTCATCCATGGGCGCATCGTGAACCTTCGGGCAGGTCGAGAGTCAAGGGGCTGATTCGGAACATCGCCAGAGCCCGGACGACGTCCCGGTATCGTGGCGTCGATGCCGAACCAACCGATCACGATCCGGTGCGGCCGCCTGCTCGATGCCGAGACGGGCACGCTCGCGATCGATCGCGTCCTCCACGTCGGCGGCGATGGCCGGATCGTCGGCGTGGGCGGCCCGGTCGACGGGACGCCGGACGACGCGCTCGAGATCGATCTGGGCGGTCTGACCGTCCTGCCCGGCCTGATCGACGTCCACACCCATCTCGTCGGCGACGTCCAGTCTGCCGGCGTTCCCGCGACGACGACCTCGGCGGCCGAGGAGGTCCTGATCGGCGTCCGCCACGCGCGAGACACGATCCGCGCCGGCTTCACGACGGTCCGCGATCTGGGCGCGTTCCGAGCGTTCACCGACTGCGCCCTGCGCGACGCGATCGATTGCGGCGACGTCAGCGGGCCGCGGATGCAGTGCGCCGGCGCCTTCATCACCGCGCCGTGGGGCGGCGGCGACGTCGTCGGCCTCGCCCGCGACATCACCTTGCCCGAGGAGCTCCGGTTCGGGGTCGTCCGTTCCGTCGACGACGTTCGGGAACGCGTCCGCCGGTTGCTCATCGGCGGCGCGACGATGATCAAGTGCATCGGCACCGGGGCGGTCCTGACCCGGGGCGGCGTGCCCGGCGCGCCGGAGCTGAGCGAGGCGGAGATCCGGGCAGCCGTCGAGGAGGCCGGCTGGTACGGGACCCACGTCGCCGTCCATGCCCACGGCGCGGAGGGCGCGAAGCGGGCCATCCGGGCGGGTGCCCGGTCGGTCGAGCACGGCTCGTATCTCGACGACGAAGCGATCGCGATGCTCGCCGATACCGGGACGTTCTTCAGCGTCGACCTGTACGACGGCGAGTGGGCGCTCGGTCCGGACGGCCCGACCGACTGGCCGGCCGACACGATGCGAAAGCTCCGCGAATCGCAGGTATCGTGCGAGGCGGTTGCGGCGAAGGCCATCGAGCGCGGCGTCCGCATCGCCTTCGGGACGGACAGCGGCGTGTATCCGCACGGGCTCAACGCGCGGCAGTTCTCATCGTACGTTCGAGCGGGGATGAGCCCATTGGCGGCGATCCGATCCGCCACCACGACCGCCGCTGAGCTGATGGGTTGGTCGGACCGGGTCGGCTCACTGACTCCGGGCCGCTTCGCCGACCTGGTCGCGGTCGTGGGCGACCCGCTGGCCGATGTCACGGAGCTGGAGCGCCCGATCGTGGTCGCAAAGGGCGGCCAGATCGTCCGCGACGATCGGCCCATCTGACTCACGGGGCGAGTCAGAACGACGGTGAGCGTGAACAGGTCTGTCGCAATGCCGACACGACCGCGCTCGCAGGTCCCGAATTTGACTCGCCGGCTGAGTCAGACCGCGAATCGGAATGGTCAGGCCCGGTCCAGCTCTCGATCGATGGCCTTCAGGATGAACCGGGCAGCTTCCGCGCTCTTGCCGCCGAGCTTCTGGCCGTCGTCCTGCTCGAGCGCCGGCTCGAGGTCGGCCAGGAACTGCGTGAGCGCCGGCGTCCGCTGCAGGTCGCCCGCCGCGAACGCCGAGTCCAGTCGGGCGATCACGCCGCGAGCATTGTCGACGACGTGGCCCTTCGCCTCGATCAGCTCGCGCACATCCCGACGGGCGGCTTCGGTGGCCGCGCCCTGGCTGCTCATCGTCCTCGTCCGAAGATCTCCGCCATGACGCCGCCGGTCTTGACAGGTTCGACGGGCTCCTCTGCGACCGGTGTCGCATTCAATCGTGGCATCGCCTTCCAATCCGAGTCGAGGATGCTCATGGCGATCTCATCCCACCACCGGCCGTCGCGCCAGATCGCGTCCCGCGCCCGACCCTCGACGACGAACCCGACCGACCGATAGGAGCGGATCGCCCGCTCGTTGAACGAGAAGACGGTCAACCCGACCCGGTGCAGCCCGAGCCCGCCAAACGCGTGATCGATCATCAATCGCGTGGCCTCGGTCCCGAAACCGCGACCCCAGGCCTCCTTCTCGCCGATCGTGATGTGGAACAGCGCCGAGCCGTTGTCGGCGTCGAGCTGCGACAGGGCGCACGTCCCGACGAGAAGATCCGAGGCCCGGACGTGGATGGCCATCGCCAGGGAGTCGGCGCCGAGCGCCCGGGCGGCGAAGAACCGCTCGATCTCCTCGGGCCGCATCGGGCTGTCCTGGTAGCGGGTCAGGCGCACGACCTCCGGGTCGGCATACCAGCGCTGGAACGCCCGGAGGTTGGCGGGCACGTGGCGGCGGAGGACGATCTGCTCGCCCCTCAGGACTTCGGGAAACCAGCTCCGGCGGCTCATCGGAGGGGACGGTATACCATCGCCGCCATGCGTCGCTGGAGCGAGGTCGCGGAGCGCGTCGCCGCCACGACCCGGACCTCCGAGAAGACCGCCGTCCTCGCCGACTATTTCGCCGGACTCAGCCCCGCCGAGCTTCCGATCGCGGCCGTTTTCCTGACCGGTCGGCCCTTCGCCGAGGCCGACCAACGCGCGGCCGGGCTCGGCTGGTCGGCGATCGCGACGACGGTGACCGACCTTGCCGCCGTCCCCCGGGCGGCCCTCGGCGAGGCGTACGACCGCTCGTCGGACCTCGGCCAGGCGGTCGACGACGTCCTTACCACGGCCGGTCACGCGCCTGATCCCGCGGCGAGCCCGACCCTCCCGGAGGTGGCGGTCGCCTACGCCGAGATCGAGCAGGCATCCGGACCGGCCGCAAAGAGCGCGATTCTCCGTGACCTCCTCGCCCGATCGGACCCGCTCACTGCCAAATACGTCGTCAAGGTCCTGTCGGGCGAGCTCCGGATCGGCCTTCGTGAGGGTCTCGTCGAGGCGGCGATCGCCAAGGCATTCGAGCGTCCGCTCGACGCCGTCAAGTGGGCGGGGATGCTGACCGGCGACATCGGCCGTATGGCGGAGCTCGCCCGCGATGATCGGCTCGACGAAGCGAGCCTGTCGCTGTTCCATCCGATCAAGTTCATGCTCGCATCGCCGGCCGAGGACGCCGCCGAGATCGTCAAGCGCCTCGGCGTGCCGATCTGGGTCGAGGACAAGTACGACGGGATCCGGGCCCAGCTCCATCGCGATGGTGACGACGTCCGACTGTACTCGCGCGACCTCCACGACATCAGCGGTCAGTTTCCGGAGGTCGTCGCCGGCGCTCGACGCCTCGCCTGGAACGGGATCCTCGACGGCGAGATCCTCGCCTGGCGCGACGGGGCCGTCCTGCCGTTCATCGCGCTCCAGGCGCGTCTCGGACGGAAGTCGCCGTCCGCCGCGATCCGCGGCGAGGTGCCGGTCATCTACGTCGCGTTCGACGTCCTCGGCCTCGGGCGCGGCGGCGGCCAGCCGGTGGAGGCGCTCCTCCGCGAGCCGCTCGACGATCGGCGCCGGCTGCTCGAGGGCCTGCGCCTCCCGCTGGCAGACGACGGCGGTGTGTTCGCCCTGAGCCACCTCGTCAGCGTGACGTCGGTCGATGCCCTCGAGGATGCGTTCCTCGGCGCGCGCGAGCGGCGCAACGAAGGCCTGATGGTCAAGGATCCGCGGTCGATCTACTCGCCGGGCCGTCGCGGGCTCGGCTGGCTGAAGATGAAGAAGGCCCTCGCGACGATCGATTGCGTCGTCGTCGGGGTCGAGGTCGGCCACGGCAAGCGCCACGGCGTCCTGTCCGACTACACGTTCGCCGTTCGCGACACCGAAAACGACAGACTGGTCACGATCGGCAAGGCCTACAGCGGCCTGACCGACGCCGAGATCGCCGAGATGACGGCGTGGTTCGAGGCCCACACGATCCAGCGCTTCGGGCGGTACCGTCAGGTCGAGCCGACCGTCGTCGTCGAGGTCGCGTTCGACGTCATCGTCCGATCGAAGCGGCACCAGTCGGGCTATTCGTTGCGGTTCCCGCGAATCGCGAATCTCCGCCCGGACAAGCCCATCGACGAGATCGACACGCTCGAGACAGTTCGCGCCCTGTACGAGGGCCTTCAGCACGGCGCCGAGCAGCTGGTGACCGCGGGCGCCAGGAAGTAGTCCCGTCGGCCGTCCGGACAGCGGATCGGGTCGGTCCGGGCGAGTCGGGCCCGGGTATGCTTGCCGGGATGTTCGAGTCGATGCTCCTCGGGGGCGAGCCGAACCCGGTGTCGCTGACCCTGTACACGGACGCCTTCGTCATCAAGGGATCGATCCGGACGCGCCAGGGCCGGATCAGCGACATCCTCAACCAGGCCGACGATGATTTCCTCGTCCTGACCGACACGTTCGTCGACGAATTTGGCGCTCGTGGCATGCCGGTTCGGTCCGAGTACGCCCAGGTCAACCTCGGGGCGGTGCTCTTCGTCGTCGCCGATACGAACGTCGAGGCGCGCCCGGACCTGCGCACACCGAAAGTGGCCGAGCAGGCACTGATCTCGATCCCGCCGTTCCGGGTGACAGGTCGCGTCCACGTCCTTCCGGAGCGCGATCTTCGCGATGCGCTGAGCGAGCTGACGGGGCGGTTCATTCCGGTCACCGACGCCACGTACTGGTCCGACTCGGTCGGCGAGGCCCGGGCGACCGCGCAGATGGTGGCGATCAACCGCCATCGGGCGCAGATCTTCGCCCCGCATCGCGAGGTCGACGTCTGGGGCGGCCTCGATCGGAGCGGCGAGGCCGGATCCACGCCCGCCTGACCCGCCCACGCTCGGTGCCGGTCCGGCGTCTTGCGCCGTCGGGCCCGGCTGCCGCAATCCGGCCGGCCGCAATCGGGCCGGCCGCAATCGGCCGGCCGCAATCGGGCCGGGCTGGCCCAATCGGGTCGGCCGCGATCGGGCCGGCCGCAATCGGGCCAAATTCCCGCCGGACGAGCGCTCGGTCTGTTCCGGTCGCCCTTGACCCCCGAGCCGCGGTTTCGGCGGGAGCCTTGGCAGCTGCCGAGGGCTAATCGTGGTCGATTGCGGGCGGGGTTCACCCCTTCCGTCGTGCCGAAGTCTCCAGGGGCGGGAATGTGGCCGTGTAGGCGAGGCCAGGAACGGCCCGAGTCCCTGCTTGCACGCCAGGCGGGCGTTGCGACGGAGGAGGCAACGCCGGCGCCCTCTTCACCTTGATTCCTTCGTCATCCTGCCCGCCCGGCGCGCAGATCGGCGAATGAACGTCCGCCTCCAAGTCGCGAAGTTCCTTCAGCCGTCGTAACGCTCGCTGAGCGTGCAGAGCGCGGACGAGCGGGGGCAGGCGGCAACGCCGCTCCGGTCGTTCCGCCGCGACAGCTACCGATCGACGGGCAGATCCAGGCGGTTGCCCCATTCGGACCAGCCGCCGTCGTACACGGCGACGTCGTCGTGCCCGAGCAGGGTCAACGCGAACGCGAGCTTCGCCGCCGCGATCCCCGAGCCGTCGTAGCAGACCATCCGCCGGCCGCGGGCGATATTCGCCTTGAACAGCAGCTCGCGCAGATCGTCGCCGTCCTTGAAATGCTGGCTGCCGGGCACGGTCATCGCCCCGACCGGGACGTTGACGGCGCCCGGGATGTGGCCGAGCCGCTTCGTGTTGCCCTCGTGGCCGCGGTACTCGGCCGGCGCCCGCGCGTCGAGCAGCGTGACGTCCGGCGATGACAGGAGCGCCCGGACGTCGGATGTCGACAAACGCATCCGGGGCTGAGCGCGCGGTGTGAAGTGGGCGGGCGGCGGTGGGGCGACGGCGTTCGACGTCGGCCGGCCCTCGTCCGTCCACGCCGGATAGCCGCCGTCGAGGATCCGGACCGACTCGAGGCCGTAGACCCGCAGGCTCCACCAGGTCCGGGCGGCGAACAGGCTCACCGTGTCGTCGTAGACGACGACCGTGGCGCCGTCCCCGACACCGGCCACCGCAAGCGTCCGAGCCACCTGCTCCGGGCCGGCGAGCAGGAGCGTGTCGCCGCCGTCGGATGGATTCGTCAGGTCGGCTCGCCAATCGACATGGACCGACCCGGGCACGTGGCCGGCTGCCCAGACCTGATGGGCCGTTCCGTCGGGCCGCCAGCGAACGTCGAGGATCCGGACATCGGGCCGTCCGAGCTCCTCGGCAAGCCACTCGGTCGAGGCGAGCAGCTCCGGCCGGGCGAGGCCTCCCGGCGCGCGGGTTCGCTCGGGTCGACGACGGGGAGGGGAGGACATCGCCGATATCATAGGCACGTGGTGGCCCCCTTCCTGCCCGATGACGAGAAGCTCGCGGCCGTCCGAGGCGCCCTTCCGGCACTGGGCGCGGGAATCTATCTGAACACCGGGTCGGTCGGGCCCCTGCCGGCCGAAACGGCCGCCGCAATGGCCGAGCTCGTGGACTACGAGCTCCGGATCGGCCGCTCGCACCCCGATTATTGGGAGGGCTTCCTCGAGCGCATGGCCGAGGCGCGCGCCTCCGTCGCCGCCGTGATCGGGGCCGACGTCGGAGAGATCGCGCTGGTCCATTCGACATCGGGGGCGATGAACGCGGCCGTCTGGTCGGTCGATCTTCGACCGGGCGATCGCGTGGTCACCACGCAGGCCGAGCATGCGGGCGGTCTCGGGCCCGTTCACGTGGTGACCGCACGCTCGGGTGCCGAGCTGTCGATCGCCGACGTTGGCGACGGCGGCGACGACCAGGCGACGCTTGCCGCGTTCGACGACGCGATCACGCCGCAGACCAGGATCGTGGCTTTCTCCCACGTTCTATGGACGACCGGTGGCCGGCTGCCCGTGCGCGAGATCGCGACCCTCGCCCATGCGCGGGGAGCCCGGGTCATCGTCGACGGCGCCCAGGCCGTCGGCGCGATTCCGGTCTCGATCGGCGACCTCGGCGTCGACTTCTACGCCATCGCCGGCCAGAAATGGCTCCTGGGCCCCGAGGGCACCGGCGCCCTCTGGTGCGATCCGGCGATCGTCGCCGCGAGCCAGCCGACGAACGGGAGCTGGTTCACGTTCGAGCGGCTGTCTTCGACGGAGGCCGTGCCGTGGGGCGACGCCCGCCGCTTCGAAGACTCGGGTCACTATCGGCCCGGCGTGACGGGCCTGGCCCGGAGTCTCGGCTGGTTGTCGATGTACATCGGGCTGCCCTGGATCCACGAGCGCGGCCAGGCGATGGCGCTCGTGGCCGCCGATCGTTTGGCCGCCATCGATGGCGTCGAGATGCTGACGCCGCGTGACCGGATGGCGACGCTCGTCACGTTCCGGATCGCCGGCTGGACCGCCGACGAGGCGCTGGCGGAGCTGAACAGCCGCATCTTCGCGATCGCCCGGACCCTCCCGACCCTCGACGCGATCCGGCTCAGCGTCGGGTTCTTCACCACGTTCGAGGAGATCGATCGGGTCGCCACGACCGTCGAGCTGCTGGCCGCCCACACGCCCGCGACGCTGCCACAGCGGCCGCGCCTGACGATCCTCAGCCAGGGCGAGGGATGAGCGTTCCGGCCGGCAACCCCCGGCGGGAGATCCGCCACCGTGGCTGGGCCGAGGTGCGCTGGCGCCAGTTCCGGAACGCGCCGCGGCCGGTGATCCGGGCCGTCCTGTCCAGCCTCGTCGTGGCGATCGTCCTCGGGCTGGGCTACCTCGCCTACGACGTCGCTCTCCGGCACGGGGTGGTTCTGCCGGGCGGCGACCTGCGGACGCTCTACCTCGTCCTCGACGTCCTGGTCGTCCTCGTCGTCGGGAGTGTCGTGACCTGGCTGGTCGTGCCCCAGCCGCGCGGCTCGGGGCTCTCGACGACCCGCTCGCCGTGGAGCGCGGCGCTCGGATTCTTCGCGGCCGTCCCGGTCTGCTACCTCGTTCTCGTCGTCGTCGCCCAGGTGCTGGCGCCGCTTCTCGACTGACGGGCGCGGGGGCGCAGCGAGGTGCGGCGTGGCGCTGCATTGCGGTACCCGGCGTTGTGCCCGCTGGCACCACTTCCCTCGTGATGGGGGCCTATTTGGGATGGCCCATTCGTACCATTCCGCAGTAACCTCCAGCCGATATCATCGATTGGTCGGGTATCCGACCCAAGGCGAGGACTCATTTCGTGGCCATGGACGAGCAGCACATCGCGCTGCCGAAGCTGTACGGCGCTCCTGCGTACGCGCGACCCGCGCCGGTCGCTGTCGTGGCGCCGCGGCCATTCGATCCCGATGACCTCCCGATCGAGGCGGTCATGACCGACGAGGAGCGCGAGATCGCTTCGAGGCTGCCGGCTCACGCGTATCTCCCGGGCGGTTCGCATGCCAGGCAGGACCGCAAGCGCGACCACGGGGATGACGAGCCGACGCTCCGCCCCCGGCCGCTGAGTCTTCGCGGGCTGGCCGGGCGGATCCTCGGCCAGGTCGACAACTAGCCGATTTCGCCCGGCCCCGCCGGGGCGATGTCCGCGCCTCTCCACGACCATCCGGGCCAGATCGTCGGCTCATTCACGAGCGGACCGCGCGGTTCGGAGTAGGATCCGTGCGGGGGAGTAGCTCAATGGTCAGAGCGGTGGGCTTATATCCCGCTGGTTCCAGGTTCGAGTCCTGGCTCCCCTACCACCCGATTCACCGCGCGAGCCCTAGACGATCGACCGGATCTGCTCGATCAACCCGAGCTGTCGGTCGGGCGTCATCGCCCGGGCCGGCGGCAATGACGCCAGCCAGGCCGGGATCTGATCGGCGGTCACCACGGCGCAGGCCGGCGTCCGGCTGACGGTTGGATCGCTGGTCACGACCGCGGCATAGACCTTCACGACGAAGTCGCGCTCGGTCGCCGCGATCCAGCGTCGGACCCGCTCGCCGTCGCGGGCGGTCCGCTCGAGCGGGTTCTCGAGGTGGGACCAGCGCCCGTCGGAGCGCCGGATCTCCCAGCTGATGCCGGTGCGGCGCGTCGCCCGCTGCGGTGGCATCTCGTGGATGACCGCGACCCCGAACGGACCGAGCACGAGGTCGCGAACGACACGCCCGTCGGGCAGCCGGACGTCGGTCGCGGCGATGTACTCGTCGCCGACCAGCTGGGCCACGCGGGTCATCGCCCGGACGGGCGGCCTCGCCGACACGGCGCGAGCCACACGGCCGAGACGCAGCGCCCCGACGATTGCGAAGGACGGCGGCGCCACGAGCGTGAACCCCCAGATCGCGCCGCCGAGGACCAGCTGGGGGCCACTCGGACGGGCGGTCGCCGGGGTGAGCCCGGTCAGGACAGGTGTGGCGAACGCAACCCAGGCCAGGAACAGCCCACCCGCGAGCAGGAAGCTCCCGACGGCCAGTCCGACCACGACGGCACCGAGCGGGGGACGCGCGGTCCGCGGAGACGAGATGATCTGCACGGTGCCATCGTCACGCGGGCGTTGCGACACCGAAATGACCACATCGGGTCACGGCGGACGAGCCGTCCGACCCATCGCCCCGTACGGACCGCACAAGACCACCCACGTCGCGTTGCGCGGCGACACCGATCCGGGGAAGGTCCTCCGCCGATCCGATCGGGGAGTGGGACACCCGTACCATTGCGGGCGCCTCCCCCTGCCCAGCATGGTTGCCTCAGCACGGGCGCTCATGCCCGAGCGGAGGTCAGAGATCAGCGTGTCGAGGCAGCGACGAATCCAACCCCTGCGCCCGGCGGCCAGCCCGCTGGCGGCGCTGTGCGCCGCGTTGTTCGTCGTGTTCGCGCTCGTCGCGCCGGTCCTCGCGGTCGAGGGTCCGACGAAGCTCTACGACCCGGTTGTCTCGCCGCGGACCGGCACGCCGACCACGACGATCACCTTCCAGGTCAGCTATCGCAACCGTGAGGGCTCGGCACCGGACCACGTCTCGGTCGTGATCGACGGGACAGCCCACGCGATGACGGGCGTCGGAACGAACTGGAAAGGCGGCAGCCTCAACCGCTGGGCAACCAGGCTCGCAGCCGGCAAACACACGATCTCGTTCGAGGCCGTGAGCCGCGACAAGTTCAGCGACACGGCCGACGGCGGCATCGTCACGATCACCGTCCCGCCGCCGCCCGCACCGGCTCCAACGCCGACCCCGAAGCCGGCGCCCAAGCCTGCACCCAAGCCAACGCCCGACCCGACCACTCCACCCGCCCCGCCCGATCCTCCTGCGGCTACCCCGACGCCCGCCGCGGGCGCGACGGGCGGCTCCGGCTCCGACGGCACGACCGACGGCACGACCGACGGCACGACCGACGGCTCCGGCCCCTCCTCGAACTCGACTGATCCCAACAGCGACGGCCTGACCGGGGCCGGCTCGGTCGCGGGCACCGGAGGCGTCGGCGGGCCGGATCGGCCGGCCGGCGGCCCGGCCGGCGCTGAGCTGGGCGGCGGCCGCGACGTCGTCACCGGTGGAGCAGGCTGGGGCGCCCTGGCGAGCGCACTCGAGACCCTCGGGATCAACCGACCGCCGTCGGTGACGATCCTGCCGATGCTCGTCGGCACGAGCACCGCGATGACCATGGCATTCGCCTTCGCCATCTTCGGCAAGAAGCGCCGCGACGAAGAGCCGCCGGCCCCCGACGAGGTCCTCCGTGCCAACGCCGCGCGTGGCCACGGCACCGTGCCGAGCGGCGACATCGTGAATGGCGTCGTCCGCGGCGCGCTCACACCCGCCCCGGTTGACGGTGAGGCGGGGATGCCCCGGTGGCGCCGCCCATCGCTCATCGAGGCGCGCAAGGCCGATCCGACGAGGTCGGTCGCGTCCGGCAACCGGATGAGCTTCGACAACGGCGTTGTCAATGCCGACGAGGGTCGGGAGCGGCGGACGATCCGATACGCCGTCGTCCGCCTTCTCGATGCTCCCGATGAGCTGCGTTCGGCGGAGATCGGCCAGCTCGACCGGGGCGATGAGGTCCAGCTCATCGAGCGGTCCGGATCCTATTGGCTCGTGCTCTGTCCCGACGGACGCCAGGGCTGGCTCCACAAGATGACGCTCGGCGAGGTCGTCAGCGACGCGATCCCGATCGCCCAGGCCCGCGACGTGGACGACGACGTCCTGACCGCGTTCCTGACCGCGCGCGCTCGGGCCTGATTCGTCGCCGTCGCGCGGCGACGGCTCCTCCCGACATCGGTCGGATCGAACGACGCGCTGGCCAGCCACCCGCTCGGCGGGCGGGCGACGCGACGGGAGAGGACGGCAGACATCGGAACACCGCTCGACCGCCGCCCTGGGCACGACGCGACGATCCAGAGAGCGGGTCGGTCCGGACACTGGCCCCCGGAGCGGTCGCCGTGACGCCTAGAATGCCTGTCATGCCCGCGACGATGGACAGCGCGCGGTTCGTGGGACGCGACGCGGCCTTCGTTCGACTCGCCCTCGCGCTCGAGGCGGCGTCGGGCGGTGAAGCCACGACGGTCCTGCTCGACGGCCCCGGCGGCGTCGGCGTCAGCCGCCTCGTCGCCGAGCTGTCCCGTCGCGTCTCCTCTCTGGACGAATCGTTCATCGTCGTCCGCGGTCGGTCCTTCCGGCCAGCGTCCGACGAGCCCTACGGAGCGATCATCCGGGCCCTCCGGCCCGTCTTCCAATCGGTCGATGACGCCGAGCTCGCGAGGGTCGTCGGGCCGGCCGCCGAGGACGTGGTCCGCCTGTTTCCGGATGTCGTCGGACGGCTGTCGGCAGCCGGCGCGCTGCCGGATCGCCCGACGTCGACGGCGCTCGAGCGGCGTCAGGGCCGGGTCCTCGAAGGTCTCCTCGGCGTCGTCGGGCGGATCGCCGAGCGACAACCCGTCCTCTTCGTCCTCGAGGATCTCCACGACGCGGATGCCGGCAGCCGAGCCTTCGTCGCCTTCATGAGCCGGATCCATCGGTCGCAGCGGGTCTGCCTGATCGGCACGTGGCAGCCCGACGAGCTCACCCGCGACCATCCGTTGTCGCGGACCCTCGCCGAGATGGCGGCCGCTCCGGATCGCGGGCCGGCCCGGATCTCGGTTCCGCCGCTCCAGGGCGCCGAGCTCGCCGAGCTCGTCCAGGCGATCGAGGGCGAACGGCCGACCGCATCCGCACTCGTCCTCGTCGCCGATCGGTCGCGCGGGTTGCCGCTCGTCGCCGAGGAGCTGCTCGCGGCCCGCCGCGAGCTGTCCGACGCGACGATGATCGGCTCCTTCGCCGATATCGTGATCGCCCGCCTCGCCCGCTACGGCCCCGAGTGCCGGCGGGTCCTGCGGCTGCTCGCGCTCGCCGGGCGACCGATCGATCACGACGAGCTGGCCGCGACTGCGGCCGCCTTCGAGCTCACTGCCGATCGCCTGCCACCGCGTTCGTCGACGCTCCCACGGCACGGCGACGGAGCGCTGGATCCCGACCTGGCGGCCGGCCTCGAGGAGGCGGTCGCTGCCGGGGTCCTCGTCGAGGAGCCCGACGGGGTGGCGTTCCGACACGAGCACATCCGGCGAGCAGCCGCGGCCGACCTCCTGCCACGTCTTCAGCACCGTCACCACCTCGCCCTCGCCGCCGGGCTCGTTGCGCATCCGGGTGAGGCGGCGAGCCACTGGCTGGCCGCCCACGTGCCGGATCGCGCCTTCGCCGCGGCGGTCGACGCGGCGGGTCGTGCCGAAGCGGCGCACGCGCCCGAGGACGCGCTCGCCGCACTGGAGCTCGCGCTCGCCCTCGTCGACCCATCGGCCAGGTCGGACGAACCCCCGGCCGCCGGCACCGGCGCTCTGCCTGCGGGGGATGCCGGGACCGTCACGAAGACGCCTGCTCGCTCGACGCAGGGCCGGCGCGCCTCCACGCCCGAGGCCCGAACCGAGGGCGGTCGCGCCCGGGCCGACGCGCTCCGCGAGGTCGCCACGCCGCTCCAGCTGCGAGCCGCCGAATCTGCGTTCGCGGCCGGCCGCCCCGCGCGCGCCGTGGCCTATCTCGAGGCGATCCTCGGCACCTTCGACGAGCGTCGCGACCGGGTGGCGCTGGGCCTCCTCCACGAGCGCCTCGGCCGGTATCGGCGAGCCGCGGGAGATCGAACGGGTGCACTTGCGGCGCTCGAGCGCGCCGTCGACCTCGTCCCCGACGGGCAGACCCTGGAACGCGCGACCGTCCTCGCCGCCCTTGCCCAGGCGACGATGCTCGATGGCTCGTTCGCTCGGGCCGAGAGCCTCGCCCGCGACGCTATGCGGATCGGCGCAACGTGCGGTCCCGAGGGTGCGACGATCGTCGTCCATGCCACGACGACACTCGGTGTCGCCCTCGGCTGGGGCGACGCACCGGAGGCCGGCGTGGCCCTTCTCGAAGAGGCGCGCGGCCTGGCCGAGCTGGCCGGCGACGCCGACGAGGTGTTCCGGGTCTACGCCAACCTCACCACGGTCCTCGATCTCGTCGGCCGGCGGCCAGAGGCGGTGAAGGTCGCCTACGAGGGCATCGAGGCCAGCCGCCGCGCCGGTCTCGAAGCGGTGTACGGCAACTTCCTCCGCGGCAATGCGTCGGATTCGCTGTACCTCCTCGGGCGCTGGGCCGAGTCGAGCGAGATCAGCGCCAGGGCCCTCGAGTGGAGCCCGGCCGGAGTCGCCTTCGTCCGCCCGATCGATACCCTCGCCATCGTCGAGATCGAGACCAATGCCGGCGAGGCCGCCGGTCGCCGGCTCGGCCAGATGCTCGTCGAGCTCGAGACGGTCAGCGACGCCCAGCATGCCGTCCCGATCTACCGCGCGGCCGCGTCCCTCGCGCTGTGGCAGGGTGATCACGCCGACGCCAGTCGCGCGGCCGGACGCGGCTGGGACCTCGTCAAGGACAGCGGCGACTGGAGCCTCGTCGCCAAGATGGCCGCGACCGTGGCCGAGGTCGACTCGATGGCCGCCGCCGATGCCGGCGTGCGCCGCGACCTCGCGACGATCGCGATGATCCGGGGCCGGTCACGGAATGTGATCAAGGCAGCAACATCGGCAATCGCGCGTTCGGGCGTCGGCCCGACGATCGGCTCGCGTCGTGAGGCCGACGCCTGGCTGGCCCTCGCCACGGCCCACCGCGATCGGCTCGAGGGGCGGGACGACCCGCTGGCATGGAGCCGGCTTGCGGCCGCCTGGCGGACCCTCGCCAACCCGTACGAGGTCGCCAAGGCCCTCTGGCGCCAGGCCGAGGCGATTCTCGCGTCGGGCGAAGGTCGGGCCGGTCGCGGTCGCGCCCGCCCCATCCTTGAGGAAGCGGCCGAGATCGGCCTGATCCTCTCGGCCCGCCCCATGTTGCGAGAGATCCGCCAGCTGGCCGGCCGGGCGATGATTCGACTCCCCGAGGCGGTCGACGCGCTCCTGGACGAACCCGAGCGCCCGGTGTCCACGGCGTCGCTGCTCGGCGGTGCCGACACCGGCGACGGCGGCCTCGTCGCCGTCGGGCCGGGACCGGACGGGCTGGCGGCGGGCGGCGGAAACGGCGCGGCGGTCACCGACGGCACCTCCGGAGGCGCCCCATCGGCCGTCGTCCGGGGCGTGGTCGGCGAGGCACCGGTCACGAGGCGCGACACGTTCGGCCTGTCGCGGCGCGAGCGCGAGGTCCTCGCCTTGATCGCCGAAGGCCGGACCAATCGCGAGATCGGCGAGCGGTTGTTCATCAGCCAGAAGACGGTGGGCGTCCACGTCGGGAACATCCTCGCGAAGCTCGGTGTCTCCGGTCGGGTCGAAGCGGCGGCGGTCTCCATCCGGCTCGGGTTGGCGGAGCCGGTCGCGGCAGGAACGCCGTCCGGGCGGTAGATTCGGGGCCGACGCGATGCCTGTCGCGTCGACCCGGGGAATCCGGACGTCGACGTCCATCCACAGAGGTCTACTGACGACATGCGCCGCCTGCCTGCCCTCGCCCTGGTCGGTCTCGTCATCGTCGCGATCGCTGCCTGCTCCGCGAGCGCCACCCCGGGCTGGACGTATGCCCCGGCGGCGTCCACGGCCCCCGCGGCCTCGGGCGCGTCGGGCGCTCCATCGGTCGCGCCATCCGGGGCTCCGTCCGTCGCGCCCTCGGTCGAGCCGTCCACCGCCCCGTCGGCCGCGGCGGGCGGGAGCCCATCGGCCTCGGGTGGCGCGGCAACCCTCACGATCATGGCTCCGGTTGGTGCGGCAACCGGCGGGTTCCAGCCGACGACGCTCGAGGCGAAGGCGAACACACCATTCACGATCCATTTCGACAACCAGGACAGCCAGGCGCCGCACAACGTCACCCTCAAGGGCCCGTCCGGCGACGTCACCCTGGGCGGCGACACCGCCTTCTTCCAGGGCCCCGGCACCCGCGACTACGCCGTGCCCGCGCTCCCGGCCGGCGAGTACGCGTACTCCTGCATCGTCCACCCGACGACGATGAAGGGAACCTTGACCGTCAAGTAGGAACGGGGTCGCGGGCGCCCGGCCGGGGACGCCGCGTCTGACTCGCCCGGCCCGCGGCGAGGAGCCGGCGATGGACGCGCGCGAGCAGCTCAGCTACTCGGATGCCTACGCCCGGTCGGTCGTCGCACGGGTCGCGGCCGTCGACGGGAGCGGCGAGGTGCCGCTCGTCGTCCTCGACCGGACGGTGTTCTACCCCGGTGGCGGCGGTCAGCCGTCGGATCGCGGGCTCCTCATCCGCACGACGGACGGGCGGACCTGGACGGTCCGCGGCGCCGGCAAGTCCGGCGGCGACATCGTCCACGAGCTCGAGCCCGGCCCGCACGAGCCGCCCAACCCCGACGATCTCGTGACGGTCGACCTCGACTGGGCCCGCCGCTACGCATTGATGCGGACGCACACGGCGCTCCACGCGCTGTGCGGCGTCGTCTGGCGCGACTACGGCGCGCTCGTGACCGGCGGCAACATGGAGCCCGGCCGGGGGCGGATGGACTTCGAGTTCGAGCGGATGGGCGGCGACCTCGTCGACGAGATCGAGGCGACCGTCAACGCCGAGTTCGCCCACAAGCGCGACGTCCGGGTGAACGTCCTGCCACGGGCCGAGGCGTTCGCGATCCCCGACCTGATCCGGACGAAGATCAACCTCCTGCCCGAGGGGATCGCCGAGATCCGGACGATCGAGATCGTCGGCCTCGACCTCCAGGCCGACGGCGGGACGCACGTCTCCAACACGAGCGAGGTCGGGTCGATCAGGGTCACCGGTTACGAATCGAAGGGCCGGATCAACAAGCGGATCCGCCTGGAGCTCGTCGATCCGGAGGGCTGAGCCCAGTGTCCGCCCTCGGGCTCACCCTTCGCGGGTCGCGACGATCCCGAACGAGAGGGGGATCCGGCCGCGATCCTCCGGCCGGAGGTCGCGGTGGCCCGCCCACCAGTCGACCGGATACTCGACGAAGCGCTCGAGCCGCAGCCCCGCCCCGACGAGGCTCGTGACGATCTCGCCAAGCGTCCAGGCGCGGGCGAACTTCCAGCTTTGGTCGTCCTCCGCCACGGTCAGCCGGTCGATGTACTCGGGCGCCCAGCCCTTCGACGCTTCCGCTCCGCCGAAGTAGTCGTAGCCGGTCGCGACGAGGCGGCCCTGCGCGTCGGCGTCGAACAGCCACTCCGCCGGGTGGCCGTCGAAGATCACGAGCCGCCCGTTCGCGGACAGCAGGCGGCGGATGACCGCTGCCCACCCGTCGAGGTCGTGGAGCCAGATGATCGCCCCGCGGCCGGTGTAGACAAGATCGGCGGAGCCGTCGAGGTCGTGAGGCGTGTCGAGGACGTCCGCCTCGATCCAGCGGGCAGGTGTTCCCGTCGCGGCCGCCAGGCGCGCGGCCAGCGCGAGCATACGGGAGCTGATATCGACGCCGACGACCTCCTGCGCTCCGAGATTCCACAGCGAGAGGGTGTCGCGTCCGGCGGCGCACTGGAGATGGATGGCCCGTCGCGTCCCGGCCCCGGCGCGGAGATCGCCGATCAGGTCGTGCTCGACACCGAAGAGGTTCGAGCCGCCGGCCCGGATCAGCGCGACCGCATCGTCAAACCAGCCCTCGTAGCGCTCGGCGGCCTCGTCCCAGGCGGCCCGATTGGCGGCGTGCATCGCCCTCGGGTCGGCCACCTCGGCGGCGGTCGCCGGGCGAACGTTCGGCGTCGCGGGCTCGTGAGTCATCGCGGCGGAGTCTAGCGCTGGCTACCATCGCGCCATGACCGACCAGCCGCCGATCCCACGATGACCGACCAGCCGCCGCCATCGACCCCGGCCCTCGCCGCGATCGCGGCCGCCGGCGTTCCGCACCGCGTCGTCCGCACCGAGCGGGCATCGAGCGCCGAGGAGTCCGCCCGGTTCCAGGGGATCGAGACGCACCAGCTGCTGCGGACGATCGTCGTCCGCCGCGGCGAGGACGACTACCTCTTCGTGCTCGTGCCTGCCGGCCGCCGGTTCGACTGGCCGAAGCTGCGCGAGCTCCTCGGGGTCCGTCGGATGACGCTGCCCGATGCCGCCGAGGCCCTGTCGGTGACCGGCTACGAGCGCTACACGATCACGCCGTTCGGGTCGAGCCGGGTCTGGCCCGTGGTCGCCGACGCCACGATCGTCGACGAGCCGGTCGTGTCGATCGGCGGCGGCGGCTTCGGGATCAACCTCCACGTCGCCCCCGCCGATCTGATCGCCGGCCTCGGCGCGACCGTCGCCGACGTCAGCGTCGAAGAGCTGCCCCACACCCACGACTGACCGCCTAGACTGCGCCCATCTCCGATCCGAGCCGGAGGTGTTCCCGGATGCCCCAGATCGATCTCGGCCTCCAGGCGGACCTCGCGGTCCGGATGCTGATCGCGGCCGTCCTGGGCGCCGCGATCGGATTCGAGCGCGAGGTCCACAACCACCCGGCCGGGATGCGGACGCATCTCCTCGTGAGCCTCGGCTCGGCGGTGTTCACGGAACTGTCGATCTTCGGCTTCACGGGCCAGGGGACGGGTGCCGG
>Ga0070707_100000728_pt1 | contig 32782 bp, 28 predicted proteins | sample KBSK5502metaG_FD_65468 | JGI IMG/M metagenome (GOLD analysis project Ga0070707, IMG submission 65468) | Corn, switchgrass and miscanthus rhizosphere microbial communities from Kellogg Biological Station, Michigan, USA - KBS K5-50-2 metaG | ecosystem: Host-associated > Plants > Roots >... | reverse complement strand
TGTGCGCTGACTCGAAACTTGTGCCCTGTTGGCACGTTGGTGACCGAAGCGCTGGCACGGCTTACGAATTTCTCTGCCTTTTGCGGTCGCAGATCAGTGGACGTTTCCAGCTCTCTACCGACAGTCACCGCGCCTACATCGCCACTATTCCCGAAGTGTTCGGCAATGATGCCATTGACTACGCAACGATCTACAAAATATTCGGCAACTTGCCGCAAACGACCACACAAACACGCTACAGTCCTGCGGTTTGCAAAGGAACAATTAAGAAAGTCGTAATTGGTAATCCAGACGAGAAGCGAATTTCGACCAGTTTTATTGAACGCCAAAATTTGACGATGCGAATGTCGATGCGCCGACTCACTCGATTGACCAACGCTTTTAGCCGGAAAGTTGAGAATCTGTCGCACGCTCTGTCGCTGCACTATATGCACTATAACTTCTGTCGGATTCACCAGACGTTGCGCGTTACGCCAGCAATGGAAGCAGGGGTTAGCGATCATGTTTGGTCGCTCGACGAAGTGATCGCGCTTCTTTAGGCTAGTGAAGGTGTAAAGCATGGTTGACGGCGAAATAAAACCCAATGAAACCGGCAAAGAGGCCGACAAAGAAACACGCGACTCCGACAAAAATATAAAGGCTTACGCGCAGAAATTTGCTAAACGAATGACCGACACTTCCAACATCCTGACTCTCTTTTTTTCCCTGTGCTTGGTCGTTGCCGCTTTTCTGACGTTCCTTGCAATTTGTGTGCAGGCTTTCATTTACAACGCTCAGCTTCGGGAAATGAAAAAATCGACCGACGCGGCAACAAAAGCTGCTAAGTCCGCCGAAGATAGCGTCGCACAGGCGAGGGAAACTACACGCCTCGATCAACGAGCTTGGGTCGTAACCGCTGGCATTAATGGATTCCCAGAAGCAGGACATCCTTTTCGAGTTAAAGTGATTATCAGTAATACTGGAAAAACACCGGCTAAGAATCTCGATCCTATCTGTGCTTCCGATCCTGTTGAGCGTGGTAATCTTCCTAATTTCCAAGCTCGTTTGAAGGAAGTCTCTGAGAAGCACCGGAACGAAGAAGGCAGCAAAGGTTTCCTTCCGCCAAATGGAAGAACTGAAACCACTTTGGAACCCAAAACAGAGCAGATTTTCTCGGATGAAAACATCACGGCTCTCAAAAATGGAAATCCGAGGTATTTCCTTTACGGAGAAATCACATACGAAGACATCTTTGACCAACCGCATTTGGTTGATTTTTTGTACAACTCTTGAATTCAACCCCAGAGAAACCGCAAACGGGGGTTGGAATTACATGGTTTACAGCAAGTACAACGATACTGGCGATGGCCAGCCGCCGGAATGGAAGTAGCCTAAGTCGTCGCGCGGTAGTGGTACAGTTTGGCCGCGATTTGAAACTGACCCACCACCCGAAAACCTGATCTTGGCTTGAGTGCGCGGCGCACTTTTCGGTGCGCTCGTTGACACCAATCCGAGTGGTCTTAGCGTTGCGATCCTTACTTATAAAATGCAAACCCGTGGCGATGGAAAAGAGTTCGTGTCGCATGCGCCCGGCTATTGGCCGGACGTTGCGCCTGGACTTTGGAACGATTGGAAATGGCAGTTGAAGAACCGCGTCACCTCGTTGACTCAGCTCGAAGAACATGTCGATCTTAGCGATGAAGAACGCAGCGGCGTTTTGTTGAGCGGCGACAAACTCGCGCTCGCGGTCACGCCGCACTTTTTCAATCTTATTCCGCGCTTCCGCCACGGCGGGACGGACGATCCGATCCGTCGCCAGGTCATCCCGCGTATTGAAGAAACATGGTCGTCGCCTTACGACATGGCCGATCCGTGTGGCGAAGATTCGCACATGCCGGTGCCGGGTTTGGTTCATCGCTATCCTGACCGCGTTTTATTTCTAGTGACCGATCGTTGCGCCGCGTATTGCCGTTATTGCACGCGCAGTCGTGTTGTGAGCGGCGTCGGCGAACAGGAACTGCACACCGATTTCGAAGAAGCGTTTCGTTATCTCGAACAGCACACCGAAGTTCGCGACGTTCTGTTGAGCGGCGGCGACGCACTCATTTTCAGCGACGACAAGATCGACAAATTGTTGACGCGGCTGCGCGCGATCAAACACATCGAGTTCCTCCGCATCGGCACGCGCGTTCCGATTTTCCTGCCGCAACGGATCACGCCCGAGTTATGCGCAATTTTGGCGAAACATCATCCCCTTTGGATGAGCGTGCACGTCAATCATCCGCGCGAGCTGACGATTGAAGTGAAAGAAGCCCTTGAGCGGTTAGCCAATGCCGGAATTCCGCTCGGCAATCAGAGTGTGTTGCTCGCCGGCGTGAACGACGATCTCGAGACGATGAAAACGCTCGTGCACAAACTCCTCATGTGCCGCGTCCGCCCGTATTACATCTACCAGTGCGATCTGATCAACGGTTCGTCGCATCTGCGCACATCAGTCGCAAAAGGAATCGAGATCATCGAAGGCTTGCGCGGTCACACTACCGGTTACGCCGTTCCGCAATATGTCATCGACGCGCCCGGCGGCGGCGGCAAGGTGCCGATCAATCCCGGCTACGTCCTCTATCACGACAACGAAAAAATCGTGATTCGCAATTACGAAGGCCAAATTTTCGAGTATCCCGAAACCGGTGGCGATCAATCCGTCCAGTTTGCACCCCAAAGAGAGTACCACGACGAATATTTGTATTCGTGATTTGAGTCGCGCCTCGTTAGGCTGAGCGCATGCACAGCTCGATCGCGCCAGTTTATGTGCTTCAACTCCTGACTTCCGCGTTTTTCGCGATTTTGTTTTTGCAATCGGGCATCGACAAAATCGTAGACCGACAAGGAAACCTGAACTGGCTCAGCGGCCATTTTTCGAAAAGTCCGCTCGGCGGATTTGTGCCGGTGTTGTTTGCGGTGCTCATGATCATTGAAGTTGCGGCGGGTGCGCTAAGCGGGATCGGATTTCTCGCGCTACTTTTTGCGCACAACTCCACGATCGCTTTCTACGGCGCGGTTGTTTCGGCGGTGGCGATCCTCTGTTTATTCTTCGGTCAGCGAATGGCGAAGGAGTACGCCGGTGCGGCGATTCTTGTTCCGTATTTTTTGGTTACGCTCGTCGCGATTTACTTACTCGCGCACTGATGAAAGCTCTTTCACGAATTCTTCTAGCGTTTTCGGGAATCCTGTTTGCGTTCGGCGCTTACATCCATACTTCGGCTTTTGGCAAGATGTCGGCGGCGGTGGCGAAATCAGACTTGCCCGCATTTTTCGGCAACGGCTTTCGCGTCCTTTGGCTTCAGGATTCGGCGCTCCAGATCGTTTTCGCAATTCTCTTTGCGTTGGTCGCGATCCGGCCTTCGCTTGCGACGAGATGGGTCATTGCGATCGTGGCGTTGATTCCGTTCACGACCGCGGCGACGATTTATTGCGTTATCGGCAATTTCATCGGCGGCCACATTTTTCTGACCGGCGCGCTTGCCGCGATTCTCGGCGGCCTGCTATTACCGAGAAGCGGACAGAATTAACAGAATCTACAAAATCGGGCTGCGATTCTCAGAGTCATTCTGAGAATTTTGTTCATTCTGTCTAATTTTCTATCTTCTACTTCACCGTTAACGTCGTTTTCATCCCGCGCATGGTGTGAAAAGGCAGCGGGCAGTTGATCGTGTAGGTGCCGGGTTTGAGGTCGACTTCCAACGAACCGGTCTGGCCGGGCTTTGGATTTGGCGACAATTTTTGATCGATGCCTTGGCCTTTTATCTCGAAGGCGTGTTCTTTTCGCCCGGCGTTCTTGATCACGAACGTGGTCTTGCCGGCCTTCGCCGTTGCCGGCATATCGAAGTGGTATTCGGTCATCGTCACGTTAACTCGATGGCCACTAACTTCGCTGGTGGCGGAATTGACCGTTTTTTTCACGGTCTTGGCCGTGCTTTTGGCAGCGTCTTTAGCGGCCTCGCCTGTGTCCTCGACGGCGTCCTTTGCTTTTTCGGTGGCGGTCTCCTGCGCGCGAACGACACCAAATGAAACTGCCGCGCCTATAATGATTGAAAGAAGAATTTTCATGGTACTAATGAATCGTATACTGGCGGGGCCGCGGTTGGCTAGTGCGCAATTTGATTTGCTCAATCGAGCTTACCGAAGACGATTTCGCCGCCGATAATTGTCGCTTCACTGCGCGTCTTGAGAATTTCCGGCTCGGAAATTTTCATGATGTCTTGCGAGAGAACGGTGAAATCGGCGAGCTTACCGACTTCGACGGAGCCTTTGTCTTTTTCTTCGAACGACGCGAACGCAGGCCAGATGGTAAACATTTTCAACGCTTGTTCGCGCGAGACCGCCTGTTCGGGATGCCAGCCTTCGCCCGTTTCGCCTTTGATGCTTTTCCGCACGACTGCGGCGTAAAATTCAATCATCGGTTCGCCGCGCTCGACCGGTGCGTCCGATCCGCCGCAAATGATCGAGCCTTGCTTCAAAAAAGTTTGCCATGCGTAAGCGCCGGCGAGTCGATCCATTCCGAGACGTGCCGGAGCAAAAAATAAATCGCTGATTGCGTGCGACGGTTGCATCGACGGAATTACGCCCAGCTTTTTGAATCGCGGAATGTCAGCAAGATCGACAATCTGCGCGTGTTCGACGCGCCAGCGCGGTTCTTTGATTTTCCTTTTGTCCGGCGGCACAGCTTTGAACGCGGCTTCGTAAAGATCGAGAATCGTTCTGTTCGCGCGATCGCCGATCGCATGGGTCTCGACTTGAATCCCGCGGCGCAGCCCTTCTTCAAACATTGGCCGCAACTCTTCGGGTTTTTCGGTGAGATAACCGGAAGTTTCGGGCGCATCGTTGTACGGCTTCAGCAACGCAGCGCCGCGCGAACCAAGCGCGCCATCAAAAACAACTTTGATGGTGCGCTGCGTGAAATGATGATCGAACGCGCCGATCGTCGCGCCTTCCTTCAAAAACATTTGCGCGTCTTCGCCCGGACCATAAACGCAATTCACGAACCGAATCTTGGCTTTGCCTTGTCCATAAACTTTTTTGATCACGTCGATATCTTCCTTGTGGCTGCCGGCATTTTGAATTTCGCACCAGCCGAGCCCAATCTCGCGATTGATTCCGGTGAGCAACATTTGTTCGCGATCGCTTGCCGTCGGCTTCGGAATATTTTTCGAGACGAGCTCCTGCGCGGCGTCGAGCAACATTCCGGTCGGCTCGCCGGTTTGTTTATCTTTTAGAATTTCGCCGCCGAACGGATTTGGCGTGTCCTTGTCGATCTTGGCGATCTTGAGCGCGGCCGAGTTCGCGACGGAGGCGTGACCATCCGCGCGGGTTAGAAAAAGCGGATGATCCGCTGCGATTGAATCAAGATCTTGGCGAGTGGGGAACGTAGGCGGCTTCCAGAAAGTTTCGATCCAGCCGCGGCCGGTGACCCATCGGCCTTTCGCGGTTTGATCGACGCGCGCTTTAACTTTTGCCAAAAAATCCTCGCGTGTGTTCGTGCCCTCGAGATTCAACGTGAGCTCGCGTTCGCCGATTCCGAAAATGTGGCAATGCGAATCGGTCAATCCCGGAACAACCGTGTGCTCGTGGAGATCGATCGTGCGTTTGGCTCGAAATTTCTTGGCCGCTTCCTCCGAGCCAACAAACACGATCCGGTCTTTCTTGACCGCGATCGTCTCGGCGTGCGGTTTCTTTTCGTTCAACGTGTAAATGTTGCCGTTGGTCAGGAGAAGATCGACATCCTCGGCCGCGCGCATCGTCAAATCCGGCGCCGCGAACATTAACAAAGAAAAAGCGAAAGAAATGCGCGCTTTCACTTGACGCTTTCCTAAAGTTTTGACGTGATCATTTTGCGTTACGGCAACTTTTCCGTATCAGAAGAGTTGCCGCGTTTGAATTTACGTTCACATGCTATCCACCAGTTTTCTTTTGCCGAGCGAATTTCGATTTATAGAGTGATCCCTTCGATGTGCGCACATCCTCAAAGTGAGTTGAATTCGTTTCTAAATTGGCGGCCGTGTCGGGCCAGGCAGGGCCTCGTCCGCTGATTTATGGCGAATTTTTTCCCACGCTGGACGAACTGGCTACCGCTGCAAATGGCGGTTGCCGGTATTCTGATCGCCTGCGGATTGAGCGCAGCCACGTGGTATTACGTGACGCCGAAATATACCAAGGTTGGTTATCAACCGATCCAGCCGGTGCCGTTCCCGCACGACATTCATGTGACGCAGCTCGGAATGGATTGCCGTTATTGTCACAGCTTCGTCGAAGTAGCGGCCCAATCGAATGTCCCAAACACGCAGACCTGCATGAATTGCCATGCCCAGGTGCAAAAGGATAATCCAAAGCTCGAGCCAGTGCGCGAAAGTTGGAAAACCGGGAAGCCGATCGATTGGGTTTGGCTGCATCGCTCGGTCGATTACGTTTTTTACAATCACGCGGCGCATGTGAATCGCGGCATCAGTTGTTTCAGCTGCCACGGTTCGGTGAATCGAATGCCGACGGTCTATATCGCAGAGCCGCACAGCATGGCGTGGTGTCTCGAATGTCATCGTCACCCCGAGAATTTTCTGCGCCCGCAGGACGAAGTTTTTAATCTTGATTGGAAGCCGGACGACGTGAAGCCGGCGGACTTCGTCGCGAAATACGGAGAGCCAAAAGGCGTGACCGAGGATTGGTCGAAGAAGAAGCATCTGACGCAGCAAGAGATCGGTCAGACGCTGAAAGAACGCTGGAACATTTCTGCGAGTACAAATTGCCAGACCTGCCACCGATGAAACGCGTCTTCCAACATCCACCCGAGCCGCTGACCGGTAAAAAATACTGGCGCAGTCTGGGCGAATACAGCAACACGCCGGAGTTCCGCGAATGGCTCGAGCGCGAATTTCCGGCAGGCGCGGCGCAATTGAACGGTGACGAAGAATGGTCGCGCCGCGATTTCATGAGATTAATGGGCGCGTCGATGGCGCTTGCCGGTCTCGGCCTAACGAGCTGCCGTCGTCCCGAATTGCATGTTGTTCCCTTCACCAAGAGCGCGGAGTGGACGATTCCCGGAAAATTTCTTTACTACGCGACCGCCATGCCGCGGCGCACCGGCGCGATCCCGTTGATTGCAACAACGGTCGATGGTCGTCCGATTAAACTCGAGGGAAATCCGCTTCATCCCGCGAGCGCGGGCAGCACGGATGTCTTCGCGCAGGCCTCGATTCTCGATCTTTACGATCCGTCACGCTCGCGACGTTTTGTGAATCGCGGCAAAGATTCCAGCCGCGCGGAGTTCGACGCTTACATCGACAAATTGCGCGGCCAGTTCGGCGCAGGCGACGGGTTGGCGTTTTTAGTTGAAGAGCTTAATTCGCCGACGCGCGAGCGATTGCGCTCCGAATTGGAAAAAGCGTTTCCGAAAATGATGTGGTGCGTTTATGACGCCGGCTTAAGTGAAGCGCAAAGTTACGCGGCGCGCACTGCATTCGGTGAAAATGTCCGATTGATTCCGCGATTCGACCGCGCGGATGTCGTCTTCGCGCTCGACAGCGATTTTCTCGATTGCAGCGAAGGCGACCTGGCCGGTGCACGTGCGTTCACCAATCGGCGGCGCGTGAAATCTTCGAAGGACAACATGAACCGGCTCTATGTGGTCGAGAACCGATTCACCATTACCGGTGCAATGGCGGACCATCGCGCGCGTTGCGCGGCCAGCCAGATTCCGGCGTTCGCGGCGGCGCTCGCATCAAAGATCGCCGATCTAACAAAGGACGCCGGACTGACTTCGCTTTTGGGTGCGATCAAATGGCCGATGGAAGGCGGAGAAGAACTTGACGACCAGTGGTTGAACGAAGCGGCGAAGAACCTGGTGGAGAAATCGGGCGCCAGCATTGTGCTCGCGGGCCAGCATCAACCAGTTGTTACGCAGTTGCTCGCTCACGCGATTAACTCCGCGCTGAGAAATATCGGACGCACGGTTGTGGTCCGTGACTTCCCTCGAAACAAAAACAACAAGAGCATTCTTCAACTCGCCGACCGAATGAATCGCGGCGAGATCAAAACGCTTTTCATTTTCGGCGGCGATCCGGTTTACAACGCGCCGCGGTCGATTGCGCAGGATCCGGAAAAGAAATTTCCTCTCGACTGGGCGGACGTTCAGAAAAAAGTGCCGGAAGTCGTGCGGCTTGGTTATCACGAAGATCAGACGTCGGCGCTGAGTCAGTGGCACGTGCCAATGGCGCATTATTTAGAGTCGTGGGGCGACGCGCTGACGCTGGACGGCGCGTATTTGTCGATCCAACCGATGATTTTGCCGCTCTTCGGCGGGCTGAGCGAGACCGAAGTGATGAACGCGTTGCTCGGCCGCCCGAGAGTCGAAGGTCCGGAATTGGTTCAGGAAACGTTTCGCATCAGCAAACCGCCCGGCGACTTTCCGACTGCGTGGTCGAAGTTTTTGCACGACGGATTCGCGTCGCACATCACGGTGCGAGATCGACCCGCTTCTTTCAATGGCGGCGCGGCGGCTTCGATCGCGCAACAACTTTGGACCGCGCCGCCCGCTCCGGCCACTGATTCCCCGGAAATCGTTTTCGTTCGCAGTTACGCGATGGACGATGGCCGCTACGCGAACAACGGCTGGCTCCAGGAAATGCCGGACCCGATCACGAAACTGACTTGGGACAACGCGGCAATGATGAGCCCCGAGACGGCCAAGTCGTTAGGCGTTGAAACCGGTGACTTGATTCAAATCGCGATCAATGACATGGCCAAAGACGCGAACGATCAACCGATTCAGCGCGAGTTGGTGATCGCGGCTTACGTTTCGCCTGGTCACGCTGACAATTCGATCACGATCCCGCTCGGTTACGGTCGCAAGAAAACTGGACCGATCGCGGATGACTCCGGATTCAATGCGTATCTTTTGCGGACGGCAACCAATCCGCATTTCGCGGTCGCGGATAGCAAGAACATCGAGAGCGTGCAGGTCACGAAAGTCGGAAAAAAATATCCGCTTTCGGGCACGCAGGAGCACTGGAGCATCGAAGGCCGCGGCGTCGTGCGCGAAACAACGCTCGACGGTTACCGCGAGGACAACAATTTCGTCGAGAAATGCGCCGGCATCGACGAGCCGCAAAAGATTTTGCCATCGCTTTACTCGCATCCGCCGATGGATGCGCCGCAGCAATGGGGAATGGTTGTCGATCTAAACGTCTGCACCGGTTGCAGCGCGTGCGTGATCGCGTGTCAGGCCGAGAACAACATCCCGATCGTCGGCAAATTACAAGCGGGGCACGGACGGACGATGCACTGGCTGCGGATCGATCGCTACTACGCGAGCGCGAAAAAGTTCGACGAAGATAACGGCGAGTATCCGGAAAATCCCGAGATGGTGCATCAACCGATGATGTGCCAGCACTGCGAGAACGCGCCGTGCGAAACGGTTTGCCCGGTCAATGCGACGATCCACAGCGAGGACGGACTGAACGTCATGGCTTACAACCGCTGCGTCGGCACACGTTATTGCGCGAACAATTGTCCTTTCAAAGTCCGCCGATTCAATTTCTTCGATTACAACCAGCGGCCGATCGGGAAAAAGAAAATCGCGGGCGAGTTTGGAATTTATCGCGAGTACGTCGCGCCGTTCACTGAAAAAGGCGCGCCCGACATTACCAAAATGCAAAAAAATCCGAACGTGACGGTTCGGATGCGCGGCGTGATGGAGAAGTGCACGTTCTGCGTCCAGCGAATCGAGGAAGCAAAGATCGCGGCGCACGTGCGCGCCGGCGCATCGGGAGAGAACTTAAAAATTCCGCGCGACTCGTTCACGAGCGCGTGCGCGCAAGCCTGCCCGCACGAAGCGATCACTTTTGGCGACATCAAGGATCCGGAAAGCAAAGTTTCGAGGATGAAACAGCAGGACCGCAATTATCGGCTGCTCGATTATTTGAACGTCAAGGCGCGGACGAGTTATCTCGGCCGGATTCGCAATCCGAATCCGAAAATGCCGGACGCTGGTGACATTGGCGTCGCCTCTCCGGCGGAAAAAGCAGGATGATGTCGATCTTGATTAAACGATGAACGAGACACCGACAGAAGCAGGCGTAATTGGAAGCGAGGCTTCGACCGCGGTCGGATCTCGGATCAAGCGCGCGCCGTTGGTGTTGAACAAGCGCAACTTCAGTTGGATCACCGAGCGGATTTCGGGCGTGGTCGAAGGACCGGCGCCGCGCTGGTGGTGGGTTTGTTTCACCATCACGGGTACCATCGCGATGTTCGGTTTGTTCTGTCTCGGCTATCAAATTTCAACCGGCGTTGGCACCTGGGGATTGAATCATCCGGTCGGTTGGGCCTGGGATATTACCAACTTCGTTTTCTGGATCGGTATCGGACACGCCGGCACGTTGATCTCCGCGATTTTGTATTTGCTCCGTCAAAAATGGCGGACGTCGATCAATCGCTCGGCGGAAGCGATGACGCTCTTCGCGGTGATGTGCGCGGCGATTTTCCCCGGTGTGCACGTCGGACGCGTTTGGATGGCGTGGTATCTCGCGCCGATCCCGAACAATTACGGCATCTGGCAAAATTTCCGCAGCCCGCTGATGTGGGACGTATTCGCCGTCTCGACCTACTTCACCGTTTCGGTGTTGTTTTGGTATACCGGATTAATTCCCGACCTCGCGACATTGCGCGATCGCGCGACCACGAAGATCAGAAAATTTATCTTCGGCGTATTCGCTTGTGGCTGGCGCGGCTCGAACCGCAACTGGCGTCATTATGAAATGGCGTATCTGCTTTTGGCCGGACTTTCCACCCCGCTCGTGTTGTCCGTTCACAGCGTTGTGTCGTTCGACTTCGCGACGTCGATCTTGCCGACCTGGCACACGACAATTTTCCCGCCGTATTTCGTCGCGGGCGCGATCTTCGGCGGATTCGCGATGGTGCTGACGCTGCTGATTCCGGCGCGCGCGCTGTTCAAACTTCACGACATCATCACGCCGCAGCACATCGACAAAATGGCGAAGATCATTTTGCTGACCGGCTCGTTCGTGACCTACGCCTACGCAATGGAATTTTTCGTGGCGTGGTACAGCGGCAATGCTTACGAGCGGTTCGCGTTTTGGAACCGCATCTTCGGTCCGTATTGGTGGTATTGGTGGACGGGCATGTTGTTTTGCAACATGCTTTCACCGCAACTTTTCTGGTTCCGCTGGTGCCGGCGCAATATTCTCGTCGTCTATTTCGTGTGCATGTGCGTCAACGCCGGCATGTGGTTCGAGCGTTTCATCATCATCGTCGGCGGTCTGCATCGCGATTTCCTTCCGTCCTCATGGGGATTGTTCATTCCAACCTGGGTCGACATCTGGACGTTTATCGGCACGCTCGGAATCTTCACGTCGCTCTTCCTTTTGTTCATCCGTTTCCTGCCAATGATCGCGATGTCGGAAGTGAAGATCGTTTTGCCGGAAGCCGACGCGCACGCGCATTCGCCTAACGGACATCATCCCGCGGCGGCGGGAGGAATGGAGCGGACATGAGAACGCCTTACGGTCACCAAGTTTACGGCATGGCGGCGGAATATCCGAGTTCGGCCGCACTTTATGAAGCGGCGAAAATGGTGCGCGATGCCGGATTCAAACGTTGGGACGTGCATTCACCGTTTCCGATTCATGGAATGGACGACGCGATGGGACTCGGCAAATCCTGGCTCAGTTCGGTTGTTCTGGTGGGCGGTATTTCCGGTTTTCTGACTGCGATGCTCGTTGAATTTGGACCGTCATGGGGATTGTATCGCCTCGTCGTTCATGGAAAACCCTGGGATTGGAAAACGGTGCCGGCGTTTTTCCCGATCATGTTCGAGTTGACTGTGCTTTTCTCGGCGTTCGCGGCGTTTTTCGCGGTGCTGATCATGAACGGGCTGCCGCGGCCGCATCATCCAATTTTCAACTGGGAGCGATTCAGCCGTGCAACGAACGACGGATTTTTCCTCGTTATCGAAGCGCGCGACCCGCGATTCACCGAACTTGAAGCCCGCGAACTGCTCGAGCGCAGCGGTGGCGAACACATCACAATCGTGCACGAGGACTAAAAATGTTTTTGCGCGCATTTCTTTTGATTTCTCTGCTGATCACGATTGCCTCCGTCGCCGTGCTCGGATTTCGCGGAAACAAAACCACGAACGAGCCATGGGAAATTTTTCCGGACATGGTGCGGCAGGTGAAAGTCCGCGCCCAGGCGCCGTTAAATTTCTTCGCCGACGGTCGCGGCTCGCGGATGCCGATCAATGGAACAGTGCCGATCGGTTACGAAATGCCGAAATTGCAATCCGGCGCGCCGCCGGAATCGATGCCGCGCGCGTTCAGCGTTGGCACCGATTACGTCAACACTGGAAAGATGGGGAACAACTGGGGAACGGGAATTCCAGTTCCAGTCACGCCGGAATTACTGCGGCGCGGTCAGGAGCGTTTCAATATCACGTGTGTGATGTGTCACGGCGCGACCGCGTCCGGCAATGGAACCACGAAACAGTACGGCTTGGCCACGGTCGTAACGCTGCAGGACGATCGCATCCGCAAAATGGCCGACGGCGAAATTTTCAACACGATCACCAACGGCAAAAACACAATGATGGCTTATGGGCCGAACGTCATGGTGCAAGACCGTTGGGCGATCATCGCGTATTTGCGCGCCCTGCAACGAAGCCAGAACGCGACGGTTGGCGATGTGCCGCCCGAACATCGCGCCGACTTGGATAAACCGGCCGAGAACAAACCGCCGGAACAAAAACCTGAAGCAAAACCGGAGGCGCAAAAGAAATGAGCGAGCGATTACAAAATGCGCCGGCGCCGGAAGGCGAATATTTCGAGACGGGACGCTTCGGCGGTTTGTCGGTAATTCTCGCCGTGGTTGCGTTTGTCGCGCTGGCGCTTTGCGGCGCGGGCGCGGCGATTGATCCCAAACAATTCAGTTACTCCTGGTTGTTCGCGTTTGGATTTTTCTTCACACTTTGCGCCGGTTGCTTCTTCTGGACGATCGTTCATTACGCGACCGACGCGGAATGGACCGTGGTCGTTCGCCGTCAGCTCGAGAACATCTCGATGTTGTTCGCCGTTCTCGCGGTGTTCTTCATCCCGATCCTGCTCTTACGACAACATCTCTACGATTGGATGAGTATTCCGCCCGGAACGGAGCCCAACCTCGATTCCAAGCGCGCGTATTTGAATTTGAATTTCTTTGTTATCCGTGCGGTGTTTTTCCTTGGTTTTTTCATCATCGCGTCGTGGGCGCTGCGGCGTTTTTCGGTGCGCCAGGACAAGGACGGGAATCCGAAGTTCACGATTTGGTTGCGCAAAGTTTCATTCGCGAGTCTGCCGCTCTTCGCGCTTTGTCTGACTTTCGGCGCTTACGATTGGCTGCTGGGCCTGCAGTATCGCTGGTTCTCCACCATGTTCGGCGTTTACATTTTTGCCGGCGCCGCTGGCAGCTCGATGTCGCTGCTGGTGCTCGTGATCACCGCATTGCGCAACGCCGGTTATCTCAAGAACGTCGTCACGCTTGAGCATTATCACATCATGGGGAAGTGGATGTTCGCCTTCTGTGTTTTCTGGGCCTACATCGGTTTTGGCCAATACATGCTCATCTGGTATGCGAACATGCCGGAAGAGACGAAATACTTTTTGGTCCGCAACACCGAGTCGTGGTGGTTTCTGAGCATGCTCCTCGTCTTCGGTCGGTTCTTCGGGCCGTTCGTGATTTTGCTCTTGATCTCGATCAAAAAACATCCGCGCCAACTCTGTTGGGTTGCAGCCTGGATTTTATTCATGCAGTTGATCGACATTTACGTCGTCGTTTTGCCCGCGCTGCATGGAACCGGCGTTCATGTAAGCGTGTGGGATTTCGCCGCGCTCATCGGCATCGGCGCCACGCTCGCGTTCGTTTATCTGAGGATCGTTGGAAAAACGTCGCTCTTTCCCGTGCGCGACCCGCGTCTGGTTGAATCTTTGAAACTGGTGAACTGAAATGGCCGAAACCGAACAACTTCAATCGCGCACGCCGTTCTCGACATGGTTCGGCGTTGTCTTGTTGTTTGTCCTCTTCGGCGTGATCGCTGTGGTGATCGTCGGTCCCGCGCCGCGCGGCGACACTTTCGAAAAAATGCGCGCTGAGAATCGCATGAAAAAATTGAAAGATGCGCGCGATCAAGATGAAAAGGCGCTGAATGGTTATGCGTGGGTCGACAAAAACAAAGGAACCGTGCGATTGCCGATCGATCGTGCGATGGAATTGACCGTCGCCGATCTCGCAAACAAAAAACCGGCGCCGGCAGGTCCGATTGCGACACCGGCCGCTTCCGCTGCGCCGGGCGGCGCAGCGGCTGCATCGCCAGCGCCGACCGCTTCTCCCGAAAAAAGCGGAACGCCAAAACCAACTTCAGTTGCTGGGCAAAATTCGAATGCGGGTGGTCAACCTGCGGCCGCGGTGAATCCGCCGGCTGTCGAACCGAAAACGCAGCCGGGCGGGTCTGCGTCTCCGGCGGCGTTGCCGAAATCATCCGTCGCAGTTCCTGCTGCGTCAGCTTCACCAGCTTTATCAACCACGCCGCCGGGCAGCCCGTTGCCCGTTCGCGGCGCAACTGCCACTGCGACACCAGGTCCACAATGACGATGTCGATCTTTGCCTAACGAATGACTCCAGACGTTGACATTCCATTACAAGAACCGGCCATCTCGGCCGCTGCGAGCGACTCCGAACAGCTCGAGCGCGCGCGGATTGACGCCTCGACGCGCGTACCGGTGCTTATGTTTTACGCATCAGCGATGGCGTGGTTGTTAATCGGAACGCTGCTCGCCGGATTCGTTTCGTTCAAGATGCACGCGCCCGATTGGCTTGCGGATTACAGCTTTTTGACATGGGGCCGGCTCCGTCCGGTCCACATGAACGTGATGATCTACGGCTGGGCATCGATGGCCGCGATGGGAACAGCGATCTGGCTCATGGCGAGATTATGTCGAACAACGTTGCGGCATCCGTTGCTGATCGTTGCCGGCGCGTGGTTTTGGAACATCGGGATTCTCGTCGGTGTGATCGCAATCATGATGGGTTACAGCACCGGCTATCAATGGCTCGAATTTCCGCCCTATGCCGCGGCGATTTTGTTTGTCGCTTACACGCTGATCGTTTCCTGGGCGGTGTTAATGTTCCGTTTTCGGCGCGGCGAACAGATCTACATCACGCAATGGTATTTGTTAGGCGCGTTTCTCTGGTTCCCGTGGCTTTACGCGGCTGCGCAAGCGATGTTGTTCGTCGTCCCGGTGCAAGGCGTGATGCAGGCTGCAGTCGGCTGGTGGTACTCGAACAATCTGCTCTTTCTCTGGCTCGGCGCGATCGCGCTCGGCACGGCGTATTACATGATTCCAAAAGTAATCGGACGGCCGGTTTACAGTTATCATCTCGCCACGATCGGCTTCTGGACTTACGTGCTCTTCTCGAGCTGGACTGGAATGCAACGCCTCGTCGATGGACCGTTTCCGGCGTGGATGATCACCGCCAGCATCGCGGCGACAATTCTCACGATTATTCCGGTCGCGACCGTCGGATTAAATCATCACATGACGATGCAGGGATATTTTCCGGTGATGCGTTACAGCCCGACGCTGCGCTTCACCGTTTTCGGCGCGATGTCCTACACGGTGTTCAGCGTTGTCGGCATTTTGATCTCACTCCGCTCGAGCGCGCGCTACCTGCATTTCACTCAAGCGAGCATCGCGTATTCGCACATCGGTCTCTACGCGTTCATCACCATGATCTTGTTCGGCTCGATGTATTACATCGTGCCGCGATTGGTCGGCCGCGAGTGGCGTTACGCCACGCTCATCAAACTCCATTTCTGGGCGTCGGCTTACGGAATCGGTCTGATGTCTTTAATGTTGCTCATCGGCGGCTTCGTGCAGGGCGCGAGTCAAAATGATCCCTCGCTGCCGTTCATTGAAAGCACTGGAAGCGTCTTGCCTTATTTGCGCGGACGAACGCTGGCCGCGCTGTTGTTGACCATCTCCCATTTTATTTTCGCGTTTCATTTTGGATTGATGCTCTTCGGGCTCGGCCGGACCTCCACCGTGCCGACGTTTTTGAATCCGGTTGAAGCCGAAGGAGCGGAACCGCATTTATGAACCGAGCGAGCTGGGACGAGCGAGGTGCACGGCGAAGCGGCGAGGGTAGCCGGAATTTTTCGGGAGAAAATTTATGAAGGGACTCGCTCCGCTTTTCCTCGGACTTTTCGGAACGTTCGCGTTCTCGTGGGTCGGATTGACGGTGATCCCCAACATCCAGATCGGCGCGCTCAATCCGCAGATGGACGAAGAACAAACGGACATTTATCCCGCGCCGAAATCGGGAATGGCCGAACAGGGCCGCCGCGTTTACGCCGCAAACGGCTGCATTTATTGCCACAGTCAGCAGCTGCGTCCCGATTACGCGTCCTCGGATATCGATCGCAAATGGGGCGAGCGCCGCAGCGCGCCGCGCGATTATCTTTTTGATCGGCCGGTGTTGCTTGGCCAGGAACGCTTGGGTCCGGATTTGAGCAACGTTGGCAAGCGCGCGCCGTCAGAAGAAGAGAAACCGGCCGCATCGCCGGCCGCAAACGCGCCAGCAGCTCCACCTGCTGCTGCGCAAGCGCCGTCAGGGGCGGCAAATGCTGCTCCGGTAAAACCGGCGGCGCAATCCCCGGCTGCGGCGCCGCCATCTCAAGTTGCCGCTAGCGCTTCAGCAACGCCGAACCCAAGCGGAATGCCGCCCGCATATTCCGAGCTGTGGCATCATCTCCATCTCTATTCGCCGCGGAGCATCAGTTCGGACAATCGCGATTCGGTCATGCCGGCCTACAAATTTCTTTACGAGAAACAGGAAATCGGCGGCGAACGTTCCGCGGACGCGCTTCCATTAAAAGGAAATGAAGCGCCGCCGCCCGGTTGGGAGGTCGTGCCGAGTTACGACGCGAAATGTCTCGTCGCTTATTTGATGTCGCTCGATCAATCGCATCCTCTCAAAGAAGTTAAGAGCGCGGGAGGCGCGCCGGCGCCGGCCGGTTCGCCCGCAGCCGCTCCGCCAAAGAAATGAACGATCAACATCCATCATCGTTGACGCGCCAGGGAATGGATTATGGCGAGACCACCGACGTTCATGAAGTGCACGCCGCGATTCAACGCGAGAAACGCGAACCGCGCGTCGGGCTCGAACCGTTATCGATCTGGTTGATCGCCGTTTACGGAATCGCGATTTTCACCGGTGGCGCTTATCTGGGCCGCTATTCGGGAAATTTTTCCGGCGACGGATTGGATCCGCTCGGCGGACCGCCGCCTGCAAAAAAGGGCGGAGGGCCTCAAGGTCAGCAACAGCAAGCCGAACTTTCACCGCGCGATCGCGGCAAGAAAGTATTTGCGGCGAACTGCGCAACTTGTCATCAAGCGAATGGTCAGGGCATTCCCGGTCAGTATCCGCCTCTGGCCGGTTCCGAGTTTACCACCGGCGCTTCGCGGCGGCCGGCGATGATCGTGCTCAAAGGATTGCAAGGCCCGGTCAAAGTGAAAGGCCAGCAATATGGCACCGCGGTAATGCAACCGTGGGAAAGTCTGGGCGACCAAAAAGTCGCTGACGTTCTTACTTACGAACGCAGCGAATGGGGGAACAGCGCCAGTCCGGTGACGAAAGAACAAATCGCCGCGTTGCGAAAAGAACTCGCCAGTCATCCCGGTTCCTTTAACGAATCGGAAATTCTTGGAACGGCCGATCAAGATCTTCCGGGCGGAGAAGGCGGCGCGCCGCCTGGCGCTCCAGCGAAACCTGGCGAAGCGCAAAAGCCTGCGCCCCCGAAATAATTACTCGATCGCGTCCGCGAGCAGCTCGGCCATGTGTTTTGGCCAGCGGTCGCTAAGATCGACAATCTGATGCCGGCAACTTGTGCCGGACGCGATCACGACGTCCGGTTGTTCGTGGTCGATCTTGCGCTGTAAGTCGGAGGAAAAAACTTGTTTGGACAGTTCGTATTTCTCCGAGAGCGCGCCGAATGCCCCCGCCATTCCGCAGCAGCCGGTCTCGAGCAAGGTTGCTTTGTGATTTGGAATTCGTTCTACCAAACGCGCCATGAATTCCGTCTTCGTTAACGACTTGGCGTGACAGTGCGCGTGAATCGCTACTTTCGTGTCGCGTTCTTTGAATCGAAGCGCCGCCGGTTTCTGTTCCAGCAAATCGTCCACGAATTTCTCGAACAGGAAACAACGCTCGGCGACTCTCCCGGCGCTCGGAATTTTCAGCTCGCGATAATCTTCGACAAACATCGACCAGCATGATGGCTCGAGAAAAATGATCGGCGTCGCGTCAATGTTTGAGTTCAGAAGATCGACATTGTGCTGACCAAGTTCCGCGGCAGCATCGAGATTCCCCTGACTGAACGCCGGCCGACCGCAGCATTTTCGATTTTGCACGAGTTCGACTTCGAGTCCGAGCGCCTCCAAAACCTTGACGGCCGCGACGCCGATGTTCGGCTCGTGATATCGAACGAACGTGTCGTCCCAAAGAATCACTTTGCCGCGCGACGCGCTCGCGCGATTTCTATTTTTTCCAAACCATCGATCAAATCTCTTCCGCGCGTAATGCGGCAATGAACGCTTCGCCGCAATGCCGAGCGTTTTTTCCATCAAGCCGCGGACCGGAGCAAGATTGACAATCGCGTTTGAAAGCCACGGGACCGCGCAACCGATTCGGCCGAACAAATCAACGTTGCTGAAAAATTTCTCGCGCAGCGGCAACCCGTCGCGCTTCCAACGCGCGTAGAGCAGTTCCGCTTTGAGCAACGCGAGGTTGACGTTCGACGGACATTCGGGCGTGCAACCTTTGCACGACAAACAATTCGAGAGCGCGGCATCGAGCTCCGCGGATTTCAAAGGATCATGACCATTCTCGCGCAGTTCGAGCGAGCGCCGGATGATGTTCGCGCGTCCGCGCGTGGACATCACTTCGTCGTGCGTCGCCATAAAGGTCGGGCACATGATGCCGGTTTGTTTGAGGCAACCGCCGCAGCCGTTGCATTGCTCGAGATTGCCGATGAACGATCGATCTTTGAACGCGAATGCTAATCGCGACTCAAACGGTAATTCGATCCGTCGCGTGAAATTGTTCCGTAAGTGATTGTCGACCTTGTAAGCAAACCCGAAAATTTTTCCGGGATTGAAGATGTTTTTCGGATCGAACGTGCGCTTGATCTCGCGCATGACGTTGAGAAGCGCGTCGCCGAGTTGGTCGCGCATGTATTCGGTGCGTGCGATGCCGACGCCGTGCTCGGCCGAGAGCGAGCCTTTGAATTGCCGGACGAGCGCAGAAGTTTGATCAGCGACCAATCGGTACTTTTTCAAATCCTCGGCGGTGTGAAGATCGAGAACCGGCCGAACGTGAAGGAGCCCACTCGCGGCGTGTCCGTAGTAGCTCGCTTCGAGCCCCAGCGATTTCATGATCGATTGCAAACCGCGGACGTAATCGGGCAATTGCGCCGGTCGCACTGCGGCGTCTTCGATGAACGCGACCGGTTTTTTCGGACCGACGCAACCAGTCAGCAGCGATAGTCCGGCTTTGCGAACCATCCAAACGAGATCCATTTCGTTTTGTTGGCGGCAGATTTTTGTTCGCAAACCGAGATTGCGCTGCTGCAAGATCGACAATCGCTTTTCGACGTCGTCGTAAAATTCGATAAGTAGCATCGCGTCGCACGGTTTGGTGTCGAGTTCCATCAAATCACGCGCCGGCTGGAAATGAAGTTGCCCTCTGGTTTGGTCGAGCAGGGGACGATCGATGTGCTCAATCGCGGCCGGTTTTAGATCGAGCAGCGCGACGGTGGCCTGCATCGCTTCAGCGACCGATGCAAAAAAAATCAGACCGAGACCTTTCTCACGCGGCAGCGGAGAGATTTTCAGCTCGGCGGAAAAAATCGCCGCCAGCGTTCCTTCGCTCCCGGCGAGAATTTCGTTCAGGTTTTTTGGCGCGCGAGAGAAGCGTTCGATTCCATAACCAGGCCATCGCTTCAATAAGCCGGGTGGCCAGCGTTCCGCCATTTCCTTCGCATGCGCACGGACCAGATTGTCGATCTTCGCTTGTTCGTCGCGCAACGATTCATGGGCGGCGCCGATTTCGACGATTCGCCCGTCGGCCAAGACGATTTCGGTGGAAAGAACATGATCGGCAGTGGTGCCGTAAATCGGAACGCGTGCGCCGGAAGAATTGTTCGCGATCATTCCGCCGATCGTTGCGCGCGAGCTGGTGGCAACGTCGGGGCCGAAACAGAATCCGTGCGGTTTGAGAAAATTATTCAGCTGATCGAGGACCACGCCGGCGCCGACGCGCACGCTGCGCCGGTCGATGTCGAGATTGTCGATCTTGCGATTGTGGCGCGAGAAATCGACAACGAGACCTTCGCCGATTGAATTTCCAACGAGACTGGTTCCGGCGCCGCGCGGCGTGATCGAAATGTTTTCATCCGCGGCGGCTTTGATGACCGCGCGTGCGTCCTCCGCGCTTGTCGGAAAGGCGGCACCGAGCGGCTCGATTTGATAAATAGAAGCGTCGGTCGCGTAAAGCTGCCGCGTCAGATTATCGAAACAAACCTCGCAGCCTGAAGCAGCGATTCTGTCCCGCGCAGACGAAGGCATAACAACAGCGTAATATACGCAGAAACTGTGGCGTGCGGAGAAGTCCCGCGAATAAGCTTGCCTTTTCATTCATCATCTCCCAGAAAACTGCGCGACAGCTTTTCCCCCGTGAAACGCCAAACTTTTCGTGTTTGCCGCTCTGGCAAGGACGTAATTGCCGTCATCAAGGAAAATGGGGCGAGCTTTGTAATTCTTGTCGCGCTCGCAATTTTTGATTCAGCTTATGGCGCCGACCAACCGAGCGACACGTATCCTTATTTGCATCCTCGGTTCAAAACGCCAGCCAACCCGGGCGATCCTTTTTGGCTGGAGCCACATCTGCCGGGCGGAATTCCGGACTCCGAGCGCCAAATTCCATATTCTGAGTATCCGGTTATCAACGGAGGGTCTGGTCCCTTTCGTTTAACCGAGCTGATCGACGAAGCGCTTCGACGGAATGGAACGACGCATCAGGCTTGGGAAGCGGCCAATTCTTTGGCCGCCAGCTTAATTGTGGCGAAAAGCTCGTACTACCCCACGACGACTTTAACTGGCGACGCTAAGCCGAGCTACGCCAGAACTCCGGATTTTCCGGGAGAAACGCGCACGTTTGAAACTGATTATTTGCCCACTCTTAAAGTTCAATACTTGTTATTTGATTTTGGCGGAAGAAAAGCAGGAGTCGATGCGGCCAGATTCAGTCTTCTCGCGTCAGAATTTGCGATTAACGAGAAACTGCAAACCGTTGCCCTTCAGGTCTTGAAGAGCTATTACACTCTGAAGCAAGCAAAAGAGAATCAAGCCAGGGCTACAGACATACTTCGTCTGACCGCTAAAGTCGCTGACGAGATCAACAAAGTTAAGGACGCCCTCGCACGCTCGGCAGAAAGTCAAAAAGGCGACGCAGATACTACTAAGAGTTTAAGCAACGAGCACCCAGGGCCGGTAACAGTCTCTCTAAGAGCCCTCGCTCCGGTCGCGGAAGAAAAAGCTAAAGCGGGCACCGAAGCAGCCAAAGAGCCAAAGACGGAGAGTGAACTGATTGCTCCCGATCTCGAATCAGCGCGTTTTAATGATCTTACTGCCAAAGGGGACGTCGCGGCGGCACAAGTCCAACTAAGCGCCAGCGTGGGATTGCCCGGTGACATAATCTTAGAGGTAGTCGACGCAGGTGAACCTCCCGATACCGAATTTCTGGTCGGCGCCATCGATCAAATGATCGAGATGGCGCTTCGCAACCGGCCAGATATTGCGGACAAATATGCCGCGTATAAATCTGCGCGCGCGATGGCCCGGCAGGCGCAGTCCAATATTTACCCGACACTGAATGCAACGCTTTCCGGAGCAACAACGGCGGCCGACAAAACCGTCCGCAAGGATGATCCGGGAGCTTTTAGTGATACGAGCACGTTTGGGCATTCTGACAGCCTGGTCGGTTTATTCGAGGTGAGCGTTCCAGTTTTTGATGGGTTTGGTCTAATTAACAAAGCTCGCGCTGCCCGGAAAACTGCCGAAGCTGCTCGCGCCGACCTTGCCAATTCCGAGATCGCTGCGATTGCAGACGTCGCAACAAACTTGAGAGCGTACGACTGGGCGGTACAGCAGTATTGCGCCGCGAGGCAAGTGACTGCGAAGTCGTGTGTCGCCTACGCAACGGCTGTGCAGGAATACACCATCGCGTTGGGTGCCTATCAAAATGCAGTCATTCAACAAACGAATTCCACGGCGCCAACTCCCACGGCCACAATTTCGCCGGGTACAACCCCCGAGTGCATAACGCCACCCACTTGTACAACTCCCACGGCAACTCCCGCCGCAACTGCTACGGTGACCTCCACAGCAACTCCTACGGTGACTCCCAACGCAACTGCTACGGCGACTCCCGCCGCAACTCCTACGGTGACTCCTACAGCAACTGCCACTTCCACTCCCGCGGTCACTCCCACGCCGACTCCCACACCAACACTCGACGCGCTCAGGAAAGATCTCCGAGGTAAACTAAACAGTTACTTAAAAACTCTGTCAGATTACGATTCGGCCAAGACACAGCTATATAAGTCGAAGCTTGCCGTTTTCACTGCTTCGTTTCAGCTCGCTAATGCGACAGGAATGTTAATCCCTGCCGTAGCGCGAGGCGAAGAGCCATCGGTCCAATCAATTCCGTTGCCGCATAAGCCGAAGCTGAAGGCAAAGTAATCCATCGGTTTCTGTCGCATCGGACCCGCCTGCGGCTGCCCCGAGTTAGCTACGAGTTAAGAAGCAAAGACATAACGCCGCTGGCAGGTGAATTGCTCTCTTTTCGGGCCAGCCGTGAGCATCACGCTGAAAACGAAAATTCGTTACAACGGGAGGGAATATTCCAATCCGGGGGAATTGCCGCCTGAAGTTCGGATGGCCTACGAAAAAGCGCTCCACGACCCCGCGGCGAAGAAGTTCACGTTTATTAACGGCCAAAGATTTGAGAACGAGAACGAGATTCCGGCGGATGTCAGAAAACTCTGCGACGACGTCATGAACGTGATCGAGAACAACGGCGAAGTCACGATTCCCAATGGCGCAAAAGTCGAGCCGCTGCTGAGCAAAAAAGAAATCGCGGTGGTTGCGGTTTTTACCGGCGGCATTATCGCGATGGCTCTCGCGCGACTGGTGTTTGGTTAACGTGCCGTCTCCGAAAAGAGCGGCATTTGCAGTTCAGCCGGCTCGCTCTCGGCAAAGCGGACGCCGACACCGATCAACCGAACTTTTTTGCCGGTGCGGGCGAAGGCTTCCGCAAGCAGAGCTCGAAACGCCGGAAGTGAAGGCTCGAGACCAGCGCGCTCGGCGGTCGTGCGCGTGAAATCGGCGAATTTCAGTTTCACAAAAACCTTTGTGATTCGCCGGTTGGTTTCTTTTTGCTCGAGATCCGCCATTAAGTCCTGAAAAAGTTCGGCTAGCCGCTCCTCACATTGCTCCAACGTCTCCAGGTCGTAGGAAAATGTTTCTTCGGTGCTCAATGACTTCCTGGGCCGGTCCGGTTCGACCGGCCGATCGTCGATTCCGCGGCAAAGATCGAACAGCTCGCCGCCGAACTTTCCGAAAAGATCGACAAGTTCCGGACGCGAGAAACGTTGAAGCTCCGCGCAGGTTCTAACGCCTAGCTCGGCCAGGCGGCGTTCCGTTTTCTCGCCGATTCCCCAAATCTCGCGCACGGGCAACTTCTCCATGAACGCCGGCACTTCGGCGGTGGTGACTTCCAATTGCCCGTTCGGCTTGCACATCGCGCTCGCAATCTTTGCGATCAATTTGTTTGGACCGATACCGGCCGATGAAGTCAGTTTCGTTTTTTGAAAGATCAAATCGCGAATGACTTGGGCGAGCGGCCCGGGCGCGCCGGGATGCTCCGTGACATCGAGATAAGCTTCGTCGAGCGAAAGCGGCTCAACTAAGGGACTGAAGCGATGCAAAATTTCACGGACCACGGCGGCTTCGCGCCGATAAATATCGAACCGCGTCGGCAAGACAATCAGGTCAGGGCAACGCTGCAGCGCCATGAACGTCGGCATTGCCGAATGAACGCCGAACGCGCGCGCTTCGTAATTGCAGGTGGTCAAAACACCGCGGCGGTCGCGTGCGCCGCCAACACCGACCGGTTTCCCGCGCAAAGCCGGCCGGTCCCGCACTTCGATTGCCGCGTAAAAGCAATCCATGTCGAGATGAATGATCGCGCGCGGCGCTGCCTTACTTGTCACGCCGGAATGTAGCGTTAAAGGCGGCGATTCGAAAACGTTCGGAGTTGACGGAAAAAGTTGGAATTGCTAAAAATTGGAGGCTCACCGGCAGGCCGATGTCTCTCATTCCAAGCGAATCGTATAGTTTTCCCGACCACTTCACGAAAACGGTCGCGCCTTCGCGCAAACCGAAGAAGCAGGAACCGGAAGCGGAGCCGGTTCAAACGCAACAAATGCCGCGAATTGTAGCCATGCCGAGTCTGCGAATGCAGCGACCGACAGAGAATCGTAGTCCGACGACAGAGGCAAAGCGTGATGTCGATCCCGTGCCTGCCCCAAATCCTGCGTTACGCCGCGCGAGCGCGCCACCGCCGCGAATTCCGGACGCGACCATTGGAAAACAAACCTTCCCGCCTATTCTAAAACCGAAAACAAACGCGACGATGCGTGCGCCGGCGATGGAGCCCGGCCCGTTGACCGAGATCAGCGCGCCCGAAATTAGCGCACCGGCACCTAAAACGCCGGCTCCGGTTCGGAAAGTAATTCAAATGCCAGTGACTCCGGTCGTGCCGGTTTCGCCGGCGGCGCTCGAGCGTACCGCAGCGCCCGCAATTCCAAAACGAAAGCCCCAGCTCACAGTTACGACGTCGCAGCCGGACTTTTTTGAACTGTTCGCTCAAAATGGCGACCGCACACTGGCGGCGCGCCGTCGCAAAATGAAAATGCGCCGATTCATTGTTTACGAATCGATCGCAGTGGCGATTCTTCTCCCGCTCGCGATTCTCGGCATCATGCAGCATCCGAGTAATGCGATTCTCATTTGGATCCTGAACGTTTCGACGATCGCGGCTGCGTTCGCAGCGGCGCTGATTCCGATTTTGTTTTACGCCGCAACGCCGACGCTGCCGGAAATCGACAGGTAAGATCGACGTCAGAGCAGGCCGCTATTTGATCAGGCCGGTGAGGGAGGCTATCACGACCGGGATCAGGATCCATCCTAGAAGGATGTGCACTCTCACATAGTTTCGCAGGAGCCAATGAGAACTCTTTGGTCGCCAGAGTCGGTCCATTTGCAAGTCCACGAATGGAAGAAACAATCCCAGGCTATACCAAACACGATTGTAAATCCGGCCGGCGTCTTCTTTTTTCTGCAATTCCATTTTGTCCGGCGAGAATAGAAAACAACCGAGAACCACCAGCAAGACACAAGGTATGCTCGTTTGCCATGGATGACGTCCGTAGGCTACGAGCAAATTGAGCAGCCAACTTCCGACCCAATGGAGCCCGTGCAGTCGCTCCGCTCGCTCGCGGTGTTTTCCATAAACAAACACGCGGTCTGCATCCGCACGATATCCTTGCCTGGAAAAAAACTGTTCAAGATTTCCGTAAACATCGGCGGAGTAGGAGGCTTGCTTGACCAGCTCCAGGAGTCTGGCGCGAGAATTCACCTCGTCCTCTGCCGCGCTGATGTACTTGTAACTCATTCCTTGGAGATCAAGTGCGCCCGCGAACGTCGAACCGCTAAGATAAATCGAAGAAAAATCGCTAAAACTGAAATTGGTCGCGTCGGCAAACTGCACATCCATCAGTTGAGCGGGACCGCCCACTTTTGCTTGATAAAAGCTGACCCATCCATCGAACCGAGCACCATTCGCAACGAACGCGCTACCGCTGTTGATGTATGAAAAATCTACCGGGCCATTGAATTGGCTTTTGTCGAGACGAACCGCATCGGCTTTCATCGCATTGAAGCTGACGGTGCTATCCCGATTCTGGAACTTCGCTTCCTCCATGTGCAACGTTCCGTTGAAGGTTGTCGATCCAAAATCTGCCCAGCCTCGGAAGACAGCGCGCTGGAAGAAACCGTTTTGTCGCACTTCGAGACCATAGAAACTCGCTTGCGCTTTTTCCCCATTAAACGCCGCGTCGTCCATGACGAGGTTGTAACCGATGTTTGCACCGCTGAAATTTACCGGTCCGGCAAAGACGCTTCCCACGAAGGTGGCAATCTTTCCGATTTTGGATGAATAGAACTCGACTTCTTTGTTCGGGTTGAGGCATCGGAGCTGATCGGCCACAAAATCCGCTCCAACTTCTACGGCCGCGAACTTCATCGCGCCGGCAAATGTGGCGTTGGCAAAGGTGACGCTTTGTCCGACCTTCAATCCGTAAAAAGCGGCTTCGCTCTCCGGATTTTTGAATTGAACGGAGTCGGCCGCGAAGTTGGTGCCCACCTCCATGATTTCGAAATTGGCCGAGCCTTCGAAGACAGCGTTCGCAAAGGTGACCGAGTGTTTCGCCTTGAGCGCGGTAAATGTTACCCTCGTCTTCGGATTCAGAAAGCGCGCTTCGTTCGCATAAAACGTATTGCCGATGTCGCCGTCGGCGAAATCGACCGGTCCGTGGAATTCGGCTTTTATGAAAATCGCCACGTGTCCGACTGTGATGTGGTCAAATGCGATTGCTTGATCAGAACTTTCAAAGTGAACTCCTTCTGCCGAGAAATCGTCTTTGATGTCCATCGAGGCGAAATCGGCAGCGCCGGCAAAAGAAGCGTTGTCAAAGAGAGCGCCACGACTCACTTTCATGTTGTTGAAGGTGGCTGGGCGGTCCTTGCTTTGGAATTGCGCGTCACGGGCGTCCAAGCTGCCGGGTTTGTCAGAAGAACCGATTTGCGTTGCGGCAAAGTCCACGGCGCCGGCGAAAATCGTTTTGTTTAGGAAAACATCGCCGCCAAACTTAACGTCGTTAAAATTCGCGCCCTCCGAGAAGGTGCTTTCGATAAACGAGACCGGGCCGACAAAGTTCGACCGCATGAAGTCTACGGCGTTAAGAAAATGGCAAGCAGTCAAACTGACCGGGTAGGGGATTTGCGCGTTTTCGGAATCGATTGGGCCCACAATAATGGCGCCGACAATTTGGATACCGTTCCGATGAACCTTCGCCGGTCCCTCTCCGGTCAATAATCGCACGACGAAGTTTGCATCCAGCTTTCGTTCCGCTTCCGGCTGGGACCTTAGATCGACAACTTCCCCGCTCGCCGTCTGCGCCAGGACAAGTTTTTCCGCAGCATTTAATTCAGTCGCCGCGGCGCGAGCGGCTGGTTTTGGTTCAATTGCGTTTGCGGCTGCGCTGAATAGAACGAGCGCGGCGGCGGCGAAATAAATTTGTTCGGGGGACTTCACGCGAGAGGTTTCCGCCCTCCTAACAATTCAGGGTTTGGATTGCACGAAGAAAATTTCGTTGTCAGGTCGAAGATTGCCTTTTTGCGAAATTTACGCGATGACGACAACCATGAAACCGGCAGTTACGCGAGTCTTCATGGTGCGGCATGGCGCGACGGTCTTGAGCGCGGAAGACCGTTTTGCCGGCGCCACCGACGTCGAGCTCTCCGATGAAGGGCGCGAACAGACGCGCCGATTGGCGGATCGTCTGAGCGACGAAAAGATTTTGGCCGTTTACGCCTCGCCGTTGGGACGCACCGTTGAGACAGCAAGCATTTTGGCGGCGCCGCACAAACTCCAAATCCAGACACGCGACGGACTTCGCGAAATCAATCATGGCCGTTGGGAGCAAATGACGCGGCGCGAAGTTGAGGAAAAATTTCCGGAGGAAGCGGCGGCATGGGAAAAAGATCCCTACACTTTTGCGCCGGCTGGTGGAGAAAGCGGTCTGGCAGTCACCGCGCGCGCTCTGCCGGCCTTGATCGACATCGTCCGAAAGCATCCGGGCGAAGATGTTTTAGTTGTCTCGCATAAGGCGACCATTCGATTATTGCTGAGCTCGCTCCTCGGTTTCGATCCCCGCCGTTATCGCGACAATCTCGATCAGAGACCGGCGGCGCTGAACATTGTCGATTTTCGCGATGCGACTCGCGCGCGACTGACGTTATTCAACGATACTTCGCATTACGACAAAGCCGGGACAGCGATTCCGGAGATTCCTCAAACGCGGTTGTCGAAATGGTGGAACATGAGCGGTTCCGGTTAGCCCGATGTTGAATGCTCCGCTGATAATCGGAGCCACCGGCGGCTCTGGCACGCGCGTCGTCGCACGGATCGCGCGTCACGCGGGCTACAATCTTGGGACAAAACTCAATGAATCGGAAGACGCGCTTGAGTTTTATTCATTCCACGATGCCTGGGTTAATCCTTGGTTTTCGGCGGAGTCAGGTGGCGCAAAACTGACGCCGTGGCAAACGGCGCGCATGAAAGAAGATTTTTACGCCGCGCTCGCGCGCCACATTCCGGAAGCCGAACGCCGCGGCGCGCGCTGGGGCTGGAAAGCGCCGCGCAGCATTTATCTGCTTTCGTTTTTGCACGGCGAATGTTCGAGGTCAAAATTCATCCACGTCTTGCGTGACGGACGCGACATGACGCTTTCGCCAAATCAAAATCAACTTCGCAAACACGGGAATGCCGTCTTGAGCTGGCGCGAACGATTGTTTTATTCAACCGCCGAACGTTCGATGTTGTTGTGGGAGCGGGTGAACATCGCAGCCGCGGATTTTGGCGAGTGGCAGTTGCGGGAGAATTATTTGCGCGTTCGCTTTGAAGATCTTTGCAACGCTTCGCTGGCAACGACCACGCGCATCTTGAATTTTTTGGAAGCGCCAGCCGATCCCGAAGCGATCGCGCGTGCTGAGATTGCGCCGCCCGAAAGTCTGGGGCGCTGGCGCAATTGTTCGCTGCGAATTATTTCGAAGCTGGAACGCGCAGGCGCGGCTGGGCTGCGCCGATTCGGCTATCTCGAGTAGGAAAACGTCTCCGAACGGCGGAGATTTACGGCCAAGAAAAGATTCAGATTCGATCAAATTCTGACTTTGCATTGAGACTTTCCCTCTCAATATTGGGAGGCTAACTTTTTCCCGAATGGACGCTTCAACCTCGCTTCCCGCCACTGCGGGACATCACGATCCGCACGCCCACGCCGAACACGAGCATCATGAGCTCGGCTTTTGGCGGAAATACATTTTCTCTACCGACCACAAAGTCATCGGCATCCAATATGGACTTTGCGGGCTCATCTTTTTGTTCTTTGGCTTTTCGTTGATGATGATCATGCGCTGGCAATTGGCCTATCCGGGCGAGGCGTTGCCGGTCATCGGGAAGTGGCTCCCATATTTGTTCGGCGCAGGCAGCATGCCGGACGGCAAAATGACGCCCGAGTTCTACAACTCGCTCGGCGCGATGCACGGGACGATCATGATCTTCCTCGGCGTCGTGCCGGTGGCGTTCGCCGCGTTTGGAAACTTTGTCGTGCCGCTGCAAATCGGCGCGCCGGACATGACCTTTCCAAAAGTGAACGCGGCGAGCTTCTGGGCATTCGCGGTTGGCGGCGTGATCATGCTGACCAGCTTTTTTGTTCCGGGCGGCGCTGCGAAAAGTGGTTGGACATCATACGTGCCGCTGGCGGCGATCGCTGACAAAGGCCAGGGCTTCAACATTATTTTCAACGGCCAATCGCTTTGGCTCATTGGTTTCGTCTTTCTGATCACGTCGTCGCTCCTCGGCGCGGTAAACTTTATCACCACGATTATTCAACTCCGCGCCAAAGGTCTCACCTGGATGAGGCTTCCGTTTTTCGTCTGGGCGCAATTCGTCACGGCGTTTCTTTTATTGCTCGCCTTTCCGCCGCTCGAAGCGGCAATCGTGATGCAATTGATGGACCGGACAGCGGCGACCAGCTTTTTCCTGCCCGCGGGAATGGTTGTTAATGGGGCGCCGCTGCACATCAGCGGCGGCGGCAGCCCGCTGTTGTGGCAGCATTTATTTTGGTTCCTCGGCCATCCGGAAGTTTACGTTCTGATTCTACCGGCGTTCGGAATCGTTGCCGAAATCCTGGCGAACAATTCGCGCAAACCGCTCTGGGGTTACAAATCGCTCGTCTTCTCGGTGCTCGTGATCGGCTTTCTCTCGTTCATCGTCTGGGCTCACCACATGTGGCTCACTGGAATGGGTTCAACCGTGAGCGCGTTTTTCCAAACGACAACGCTGCTCATCTCAATTCCATCGGTGATTATTCTCAGCGCGTTTTTCATTTCGCTTTGGGGAGGATCGATTCGATTCAACGTCCCGATGCTTTGGGTCACGGCGTTCTTGCCGATGTTTGGAATCGGTGGACTCACCGGTATTCCGCTCGCGTTTAATTCAGCCGATCTCTATTTGCACGACACCTATTATGTCATCGCGCATTTCCATTACATCGTCGCGCCGGGCACGATCTTCGGATTGTTCGCCGGCATCTACTACTGGTTCCCGAAAGCGACTGGCCGGATGATGAACGAGTTTTGGGGCAAAGTTCATTTTTGGCCGTCGCTCATTTGCATGAACGTAATTTTCCTCCCGATGTTTTTGCAGGGCATGCTCGGAATGCATCGCCGCTGGTACGATGGCGGACAAGGTTGGACGCTGGCCGGCGAACACATTTGGGGCCTGACTGGTTTTCAATGGAACACGCCTATCTCGTGGGCGGCGTGGATCATGGGTCTGGCCCAAATTCCGTTCATCATCAATTTCTTCTGGAGCATCAGGCACGGCAAAAAAGCGGATGACAATCCGTGGCAGGCGACCACCCTGGAATGGACTGCTCCAAATCGGCCGCCGCACGGCAATTTCCTGACGCCGCCGGTCGCTTATCGAGGGCCTTACGAATACAGCCTGCCGGGACGCGAAAAAGATTTCACCATGCAAAACGAACCGGTCGAGCCGGCCGAACGATCTCGTCGTGCCGCCGAGCCGGCATTGGTGCATTAACGAATGGAAATCCCGTACACAATATCCACTCGACCCGACACCGGTCTGTGGAACGCGAAGATCGGCATCTGGCTGTTTCTCGCGTCCGAAGTGATGCTCTTTGGCGGACTTTTCTCCGCTTACGTTTTCTTGCGACTCGATGCCGGACCGGGCGAATGGCCGCACGGCCTGCTCAACGTTCCGGTCGGCACGATGAACACCGCGATCCTGATTATGTCCTCGGTCACCGTCGTGCTTGCCTGGGCGGCGCTGAAGATGCGGCGCTATCGCGCCTACTGGTGGTACATGCTCGCCACCATTTTGTGCGGCGTGATCTTTCTGTTCGTAAAACTTTATTACGAATGGCCGCAGAAGTTCGAGCACTACGGCGTGTTCTTGAAACCTGAGGCGCGCGAAAAGTACGAGCAATATCTCGGCAATCATCGCCGCGAAGAAAAAGGATTGGAACCGCGCATCGAGATCAGCGGTCATTTGGAAAATCGCGAAGCGCTCACCGATCCGAACGCCAAAGAATACGAGATCGGGTTGGATCCGGTGTTCACCGACCCGAACAATCCGGCGAATGATCGCCCACATTTCCTTTACGTTCCGCCGACTGATAAAGTCGCCAAGATCGAGAAGGAAGATGTTGGCCGCATCGATTCATTCGGTCCGTGGCACAGTGCGTATTTCGCTAGCTACTTCACCATAACGGGACTGCACGGCGCGCACGTGCTCGGCGGCGTTATCGTTTTTCTCTACATGTGGCTGCCGGTCAGCAAAAAAGTTTATCAACGAAATCCGGAGCACCTCGCCAATCGCGTCGAAGTCGCCGGACTGTTTTGGCATTTTGTCGATCTTGTCTGGATTTTTGTCTTCCCGCTTTTCTATTTGCTCTGACGCATGAACAATCCGCCTGATATTGCCCAAGACCCCGCCGAGCATGAGGAATACGCGCATGGCGTGCACCAACACGTTTCGCGGTATTTAATTGTTGGGGCGGTCCTGCTCTTCTTCACACTCCTTACCGTTGCGTTATCCTACGTCGATTTCGGCGGGTTCTTTTCATGGCTGTTTCATGTTCATATTTCGCCAAAAACAGGCGGAAAGTTGAACATTGCGGTCGCCCTCGTTGTCGCCGCTTTCAAAGTCAGCTTAGTTGGGTTGATTTTTATGCATCTCGCGGCGGAGAAACGCCTGATCTATCGCGTTTTGATTTTTACAGGCTTCTTTGTCCTTGGACTTTTCTGGCTCACTTATCTCGCTTGGTACAATCCGATAACACGTTAAATGTCACTCAAAGCGTTTCATATCGTCTTCGTGATTTTCTCAACGCTGCTTGCGTTGGGCGTGGGCGGATGGTGCGTATGGGTCGATCTCGTCGAAGACGCGCCGGTTTATCTCGTCGGCGCGATTGCTTCCTTTGCCTGCGCGCTTGCGCTCATCGTTTACGGCGTTTGGTTCTATCGAAAGATGAAACGACTTCGGATCATCACATGAAGAAAGTTTTCGCCATTTTGATGATGTCGATCTTGCTGGCGGCGCAGCAGGCGAGCGCGTGCGCGTTTTGTTACGGAGCGAAGGATGGCAAATCGACCGAGCACATGGCGGTCGCAATTTGGTTTTTGTTCGCGGCAGTCATGTCGGTCATCGGCGGAATCGGTGC
>Ga0070707_100000724_pt1 | contig 32902 bp, 29 predicted proteins | sample KBSK5502metaG_FD_65468 | JGI IMG/M metagenome (GOLD analysis project Ga0070707, IMG submission 65468) | Corn, switchgrass and miscanthus rhizosphere microbial communities from Kellogg Biological Station, Michigan, USA - KBS K5-50-2 metaG | ecosystem: Host-associated > Plants > Roots >... | reverse complement strand
CACGAGGTCCATTAGCGCCGCCCATGTTGTCTGGACGGGAATGGTCATTGCCCAAAATGTTCCGCAGCCCGCTCCGATTCCGGCCGAGCTGACCCAGCTCGAGCAAACGCTCAAAGATCTTTTTGGCTACAATCAATTCGAGCTGATTGGGCAATCAGACAAAACTCTCAAGACCGGCCAGGAAGATTGGCTCGCCAACAGCAAGTACTTCGGACTGCATGTCGATGCTCGGGGCGAGAATGACGCGGGCTATACGTTGAACCTCAAGCTTTACAAAGAAAACGATGTCCTGCTCGAGACGGACGCGAATCTGAGTCGAAGCAGTCCGCTTGTGATCAAAGGACCGCAAGTTGGGAGCGGCCAGTTGCTATTGGTCTTGATGGTCAAAGATGACTCGCAGTCCGCTCATCGACGGCGTCATGTCGAACCAGCCAATCCGATCAGCGCCGGATGGCATCGTTTGCGACGATTCATGCATCGCGTAATTCCGTAGATTAATATCTTAATCTCCGGTGCCCGGCTTCCCTAGCCGCATTCGCTGCCGCTCAGCGGCTCCCGCCGTAAAGTTGGCGCACTTTTTATCGAGATTAAAGAAAGCGCGCCAACGCTGTGAAGCGCGCTCGCAGGCCAGCGAAATTATAAATTCGACTGCGCTTGATCCTGCTCCGGCGTGATCAGCAGCCGCATCGGAATCATCGAGGATTCGTGGAAGCCGTGTCGCCGGAAAAATTCCTGAGCGGCGTTTTCAGGACGATCGGTCAAGAGCGTGATTCGGAGAAAATTTTTCTGGCGCGCGAATTCAATCGCGTGATTAAGCAGCTTCGAGCCGTAACCTTTGCCCTGGTATTGCTTATGGATCACGAGATCTTCGAGTACGACCACGAAACCGCCCTCCGCAGTGCTGATCGTGAAAAGCAGATTGATCATTCCCACGATCGCGCCATCGCGTCGGAGCACGAACACGCGGCCACGGCTCGGTTGCTCGAAAATTAAACGCAGCCCGCGCAATTGCTTGTCTTTGTCCGGCCGAAAATCGCTCTCTTGGGCGAAGAGTTCGCCGAGCATCTCCGACAGCTCGTCCAAATCCGCCTCGGTTGCCGGCTCAATGACGACGTTCTCGCTCACCGTTAATGTGCTTTGCATTGGTTATTCGCAGAAATCCAGGGCGCTGGCAACCAGTGAATCTTGGATCGAGATTCCCGTTGCCGACTAAATTGACAATGCCCCGCCCCATCCTAAGATAACCGCTCTCAATTCGCTCCGGGCGAAATTTTCGGCCTTATGAAACGCACTTATCAGCCATCGAAACGAACGCGCAAACAACAGCACGGTTTTCGCGCACGGATGCGGACCAAGGGCGGGCGCGGTGCACTCGCGCGCCGTCGTCAGCGCGGCCGCAAGCGTCTCTTGCCGAAAGGTGTCGAGCGCCACTTCGCGCGACATACGCAGGCTTGATTTCGAAAAAGCGAAATCGGAGATTGGTAACTGCCAGTCCGGCTCGGACTTTTTCTGGCAATCGAAAATCGGCAATCTAAAATCCAAAATTGTAAAGGCACCGTTAGCTCAGCTGGTAGAGCAAGTGACTCTTAATCACTGGGTCGCAGGTTCGATCCCTGCACGGTGCACTTTTCTTCGCTTTCGGACTTTGCGGGACAAATGCGTCTTCTGCGGGCCTAACGATCTCTCCTTCAGCAACTAACGAAATCGATTCTTCGGTTTCAATCGGGACAGTCGCGGACAGGTTTGGACGCTCTGGGACCAATTGTTGTGAGTGTATATGTGAGCCTGACTCGTCGCCGATTAGCACCGGAAGCACGCCGATCGCTTGAGAAACCGGTAAAACATTGGCGTCCGTGTAAGTCTTTGCTGTCAATTTCGGGTCCGAGTGCCGGTTCAACTCCATTCGGATTCGCTCAGCGATACCGAATACAGCCAACAGAGTAGAAAACGTCGTGCGAAGTGAATGAAAATCCGCATACCGCCCTTGCTCATCGATGTAGGGAATGCCTGCGCGCGCCAGATCTCCACGAAATGTATCCATGTCGGGGATTCCATTCCTAAACACTCGTTCATTCGGTCGGAATTCTACTGGCCGGAATTTTCCGAGCTCGCGCGCCACGTACTCGGGTATCGGTTGCTTGGTCGTCGTGTGGTTTTTCGCAATCGACTTCCGCACAAAGATGAACGGCTGCGGCATGTCCAACACGACATCCCGCCATTCAAGGCTGCGCAATTCGCCGCGTCTAATCCCGGTCGACGCCGCGACCAAATAGATCACTCCCCGTTGGCCGGACGCCGCGATCAGTCGTCGCAGATCAGCCACCGACGACGCACGTCGTTGTCGGGTCGGTTCGACAGCGGTTTGCATTCTTTCCACGAATCGCAGCGGATTCGGACCGATCACTGGCTCCAACCAATTCAGCAGCCCACCGATAGCCGACAGATAATCATTCAGCGTTTTCGGAGATTTCTTCTGTTTGCGCCGCCATGCGCAAAAAGTTTCCGGTGTCATATCCGCGATAAATTTCCAAGGAACTTCCGCCACGAGGACTAACAGCTTTTTTTTCAGCTCGCGCACATACTTTTCGTCCCGACCAATCGCGAACCGTTCCGCAGTAAATGCTTCGATGTGTTCCAACACCGGCCGCTGAATTGCTTCTCTCTCTCGTTTCGGCCGAATAAATCCCGCCCGCTCATCCTCCTTTTCTTGGACGATCTCCCGTAGCCGTTTCTGAGCAATTCGCTTGTCTTTTGTGTATAATGGCACTTCCCAGAATTTCTCATTCGAACTTAGGCGGAAACGACCCCGATACGGTGATCGTTTGCCGTCCTTGCGTTTCTTACCTGGAATTACGTACTCCATATTTTCTGTCTCGTTCTTTTTTTAGCTCCTCAATGTGCCGGATCAGGTCGGACCGGAAGAGCCGCGAAAATTTGCCGTCTTTGACAGGCTCGGGAAGAATCCCCGCAGCGATACGTCGACGGATGGTTTTCCTGCTAACGCCGCCAAGCATCTTTGCCGCTTCGTCGAGACTGATTAAGGAATCAGCATTTGTCTCGGACGCCGCTATCATTTCTTCGGTCCCTCAATGATCGTTCGCCAGAGCTTCTTCAATTCCTCGCGGTTCTTCCGACCCTTGGCCCGCGCTTGTGCTCGAACATACGCTCCCGCATAACCACCGAGCTTGCTCTGAGCTGCGTCAGTTTTAAGTGCTGCTTTCACCGAAGCAGCGGCCCGCTTGGCAAAACTTCGCCGAGGCCGCCCGGCCTTTAGTTCTTGTTGATAGCGTTCGCCCACTTCTCGCATCGATACGTACGTGCTCCCGAGAAAACAAAACCGCTTCAGTTTGCCTAATCGCACCAACTCGCTGACGCGTTTCGTGCTCACGTCCAAGAGCAAAGCCGCCTGCGCGTAATTCAATAACCCCTTCTCCTCGATCATTGCTTTGCTCATTTCCCGGAGTTCAGCGTAGGCCGCTTGCCGAGCCGCAGCCCTTTCCCGAGCGGATGCGCGCAAAGCGACCGTTGGTGTTACGAACGTCGATGTCATTTAATTCCTAAATCTGAAAAACCGTATCTTAAGCTGACTATTTCTGTCAACACTAATTTTTTGGCGAATTAAATCGTAGAAAAGGGGACTCATTGCGTGCCCCTTCAGATCCTCTTCTAGGCGGGAACAGCGTTGCAAGATTTCGAGCGTCCGCTCGATTTCGCTGCCGCGAGCTCAGGAACTTTTCCGTCGATACAACGTCGGGGGTTATACTCTTGATCAAACCGCGCCTTTTTTTGCCTTTTTTGGCAACGCAGGTCTGAAGTTTTTCCTTAAACCATACGTCCAGTTTCCGCGCCGCTGCGATTCAGAGATGAAAAAAAATTGTTCTTCCCGGAGTTCTCGCCAACCAGGGCAACGACGCCTCCGAGAGAAAAAGGAGACATCGTTATGATGAAGAGAAATGTTCGAATCTGGTTGGCGGTTCTAGCTTTTGCCTTCGCTTTACCTCGAGCTGCTTTTGCGCAGGGCGAAGATAATCCGACCGGCGTCACCGGAATTTACAACGGCAACTCAACAATCGCCGGGAATCTCGATCCCTACACCATGAACGACATGCGCGGGCCGATTGATGACATCGTTGTTCCGGGAAGCATTGGCGCCTACCCGCTAAAATGGACACGTTATTTTAACACGCGACAGGGCATGGATTCGCCTCATTGGACGTTCTCCTATAAAGACTACCGGATTATGAACAGTTTCTCTGACCACATCCAGTTTCCGGATGGCCGAGACATCGATTTCCAAAGCACCTGTGTGTCCGGGGTAGAAGAATACCACGATACAGATCCGGTCAGCGGCAAAGAGGCGATATTTTTGGCCGATGGCGGAAAGGTTCTTTTTGATAGCTACATCTTCTGCCAACTCGACAACGGTGCGGATCTTTGCACCTATCAAAACATCCCGGCTGCGATGGTCGACCCGTACGGTCAGGTCACCACCATTGCTCGTGAGGTCTGGGGATACGATTGGGACGGACATCCCCGGTATCGCATCAGTCGCGTCACTGAGCCGGGCGGGCGGTATCTCCAGATTACGTGGACAGGCCCTTTTGGAAACTATGGTGACCCGCTAGAAGGTTTCATCGGCCGAGTCGATGCCTACGACGGAGTCAATTCTTCTCAGCCCATCGACTCGGTTGTGTATAACTACGTCGGTTATACGCCGCCCGGCGGAAGCAACACGTTCACTGTCCTCGACCACGTGGATTACGCTGACAACTCGCACGCGTACTACACCTACGCGAAGCCCGGAAACATCACGCTCAACACCGCCGATGATGTCCGCTATACCGCCTCGGCCATGCGCCAGATTGAATACCAGTACATTAACAACAAGCTCACCTACGAAAAAAACTTCACAACACACGAACCAGTCACGAGCCTGACCTGGCAGGATAATGTAAATGGCACTGACATCAGAACCGAAACGCGCGGCGACAGCCCCAATCCAAGTGGTACGCCGATCGCGCGCACATTTACGTATTACAAATCACAGACCAACCAGGGTGATTGCATCAACCAAGCGACGTCCGGAAAGCTAAAAAGTTATACTGATTTCCTTGGTAACACGACCTCGCTCACTTACAGCAGTGTTTATAGCAGTCCCGACACGGGCGGCTTTATCACTTCAGTTACCGATCCCAATGGCCGCGTCACACAATACGTGCGCGGGGATCCAACTTATCCGTCTCCCAACCAAAGAGGATGGGCGATTTATCGAGTAATTTACGCAGACGGATCGACCATCGAGCAGACATTCACTGACGACCAGAACCCGTACTTCCTGGCCAGCCGGACGCTTCAGCACGGGCCGAGTGATCCGCCATTCACGATCGTTTACACGCGCGACGCGAATCATCGGATCACGCGCAAAGATTATCCCGACGGCGGTTTTGAAACGTTTACTTACAATCCTCTTGGCGAAGTTCTCACGCACCGGATGACGAGCGGTGGGACGGAAAGTTTTGTTTACGACACGCGCGGTCTGAAAACGAGTTACACCGACGCAACCGGCGGGACAACGACCTATTTGTATTACACGAGCGGCCCGTGGACAGATCGCCTGCAAACCGTTATGCATCCGGCAAACGCATCCGGATTTCAGGCGACGGACACCTACGAGTACGACCGTACGCCCGATTCGAATCTCAACCAGAGCGGACCAGTTCATGGCGTTGGAACTGTTACAAGTGCCATCGCCGGTCGCGGTTTAGTTACCAAAATCGCTCATGCCGACGGTAGCTATCAGTCGTTTAGCTACAATAAATATGGCGACAAACTATGGGAAGAGGACGAGCTCGGCCATCGCACCAGTTTTACGTACGATGATTATGGTCGCGTGCTCACGGCGACGACTCCGGCAAGATTTAGCGGCGACACGCAGAACCACACAACGACGAACAATTACGTTCCGACCGGCAAAACAAGCAGCGAGATCACAACTTCGAAACTGCCGTTTTCAACGACGCTCCCGAGCGGGAAGCAGACCACTTTCGAATACGACGCGAATTGGCGAAAAACCTTTGTCCATCAAGCGCCGAACACGGCTGACGCTGCAACGACGCAATACGTTTACGACACCGGCGGTTCTCCCAACATCGGTCATCTCATGTCGATGATCGATCCGCGAACCAACACGACCACTTACGGCTATGACAGTCGCGACCGGCAGATCTTCGTAACGGATGCACTGAGCCATACGAACACGGTCCATTACAATTTGCGCGGCCAGAAAGATTACGAAATCAAGGCGAATACGCCGAGTGGAATGCACGCCATCGACTACGACCAGTACGATCCGATGAACCGGCTTCTGCACAAGAAGGTCCTTCGTGATGGCAGCGCGACACCGGCGACGATCGATCAGGTCTCGATGACTTACGATGTCGCTGGGAATCTTTCGAGCAATACCGACGAGAACGGAAACATCTACAATTACACTTATGATTTTATGAACCGCCCGACGTCCATGGTTTATCCAAATGGACTAACAGAGATTCATAACTACGACAGCGCTGGAAATGTCGAGAGCTACAAGAATCGCACCGGCGCGCTCCAATTCTTCACCTACGACAATCGCAACAGGCCGACCGCTTTCAGTTGGGACGACGGTACCAGCCCGCAAACAACCGCGTATGACGTGGCGTTGCGCAAAACTCAGATTCTCAATGACGACGCCACGATCAATTTCCTTTACTACGACGACAATAAATTGAAATCGCAGGAAGAATGGGAGACAACGCCGAACGTCGGCGACAATATTCACCGCACGGTTACATACACCTACGACCCGGACGGAAATCGCTTGACCATTCAATATCCGAGCGGGACGGCGTTCAATTATGCGTACACGAACCGGAACCAGGTCTCCGCGATCCAACCCGGATTGAGCGGCGGGACAGGGATTGTCAGCTACACGTTCGACCCGAGCGGCAACATCACCAACCGCGCGCTCGACAACGGAACATCGACAGCGTACACGGTGGACGTAGTGAACCGCGATACGGCAGTGGTGCACACACTCGTTCCAAACACTGTGGTAAAGCGTTTCGATTATGCCTACAACGCGGTGAACGATGTCACTGCGGTCGATCGGGATGCCGGTGCACCGGACGAGAATGGCGACCTTTTCAGCTATGACCTCACCCAGCAGATCACCGCGTTCAAGCGCGATGGTACCGGCGTGAACTTAAGCGGAGGCACGATGACGGGCGGCACAAACAACACCATGACGTTCGACGGCTGCGGGAATCGAAAAAGTCTCAATGGAACGACGTCCAATTACAACAACTTGAACCAGCCGACGGATGCTGGCATCACGTACGATCTGAATGGCAATCTCCTGACCTACAATGGATATCTCTACCGGTACGATGCGCAGAACCGGCTCCGCGCCGTCTTGAAAGACCAAGGTGTGCAGAGTGTAATCATTGAGCAGTTCTATTACGACGGACTGAATCGACAGGTCGCGCGAGCGTTGACGACGCCGTTGCCGACGGGCACACCGCCGGGGGTAATTACTTGGGACCCGAACCCGGTGGTCACGTTCAGCGTTTGGGACGGCGATTGGGCGATTTTGGAAGAGTACGATGGAAACGGGAATCGCGTCCAAGGGTACGTGCAGGGCTATCACGGCTTGGTGAAAACCTTCGTTGGTACCGCTGTTTACTATTACCAAGACGAACTTGGATCGACATCGCACATCGCAGATTCGACAGGGGCGTTACTCGAGTACTACAAGTACGACATGTACGGGAAGCCGAAGTTCTTCAGTGCTTCCAACTCCCAACTCCAATCTTCCAGCTACCAGGTCAACGACCTCTTCACTGGCCAACGCTGGATTTCAGAGATCGGTTTGTACGACGACCGCAACCGTTTCATGTCACCCGATCTCGGCCGATTCCTCCAGCCGGACCCGATCGGTTTCAAAGGTGATGCGAGCAATCTGTATCGTTACTGCGGAAACGATTGGGCCAATCGAAGCGATCTAAGCGGACTGGATTGGGAAGCTTTTATCTATCGCGATCCCGTGCCAAACCCACGCGGCGGCTTCTATCCCCCTGGGTCTTTCCAAGCGCGCAGAGCGTCCGGCGATTACGTACTCAAGAAGGACGGAGTCGAGCAACGTAGGTGGCGCGTCAACGAAAACGGATTCGTTCCGAACAGGGCCGGGCCAAGGGCTGGTGATTATAATCTTGTGCCACGAGGTGACGGCTGGGGGAAAAGCAATCTGCCGGGCGTTACGCGGGACACGCCGACTATCACGGGAAAGGAAGCTGGTCTGAAGCCGGGATGGCCTGATCCATCATATCGCGACGCTAATGCTAAGCCCGTTGAAATGCACCAGCCGGGCAATCAGCGTGGGCAGGCGGATTCAGCAGGCTGTCCTACACTACCTCAAAGCGCAATTGATCAAACGATTCGCGGCATGAAAGAGAATGAACGCAATGGGGTTGGCACCGAGATCCATATCAGAGACCAGCAGGTCAAAAGAGCGCAGCCCGTTGCAGGCTATGGCCTGAATGGGTCACAATCTGCCCCGATCTATCAAGGAGGCGCGATCGGCGGGGGCACGGCATGGGGTCAGCAAACGGATGGAAGTTTCGTTGATGCTCAGGGCTCGAATACAGACCTTGGGGGCGACAACCCGCCGACGATGCCGCACGGAGCTGCGCCGGTACCATGATAAATTTGTTAAAGAAAGAAAGGATTCGAAGCTTTGTTTCTGCTGACAAATGAAACTGAAAGGAATTTAATGCGAAGTGTCACTACAGGAACGCTCTTTCAGACGTGGCAACCTTACTTGGTCATTGTTAAAAAGCTAACCAAGCTGTTAACGCTGACGATCCTCTGTGCTTGCGTAACCGCACTTTCAGGCGAAGGCGATTTTAGAAAGCTGTACACGTACTATTTCTCCCCACAGCATCGTCAGATTTATGACAAAATACTCTTTAGTTCAGTTCCACCATCTCAATATGGACCTCAAGCTCGAAAGCTGTATTTCGCATTTCGCGGCGATTCATCCGCCTTTCACGAGTTTGTTCATGATCCCGACAGGAATGCGAGTGGGGAAGGCGGGCTGGTCTGGGTCTATGATTGCGTAATTCTGCTACTTCGATATGGGGACGATCGATTCTCGGAGCTTCTTGCTCGTGAGGACCCAAAAACGCGAGAGGCCGTGGGAATTGCAATAGATACGCAAATCGATTGGACTAAGCATCACTTCCCGAAGACGCGGACTTTGTACAAGTATAGGTACGCAGGGCCGTCAAGGAAAGAGATCGAGCAACGGGAGCGGATCACGGTGGCGGTCGCGAACAAATCATTAACGCAGGACGATATAAATCGGCTCGATGCGGCTCTGAAAAGTAATCCGCGATTCTCCAATGTGTTAATTACTAGCTACGGTCCGGGAGAAGCTACTGCCATTACAGCGCCGAAGAGAATGCCGAAGCAGGACTTAGCGGAGTTACAACGGGTGCTGAAGCGCGAGCTTCGGGACAATAAATCAGTCACCTTTCCAGCAAATCAGAGGTGACTAACCGCGACACCGGCAGTGGTCCACAAAATGAAGGCAACCAATAGCTAGTGGAGTGCCAGCTATTTGAATGAAATAGTTCCAAGCCCGGCTTGACTCCATCGCTCCCGCTCAGTCAGCGCTACCTCGCGCTTGTCCAATCTACCCGGCGGCTTCCCAGCACGTCGTGTTCTCGTTACTCACGGCCCACACTTTTTCAGTGCATCAGCTTTCGCTTATCGTCAGAACGCTTCAACACACGGGCCTCCCACATCCAGCGCTGTCCTCATCAACCTCGGTGATTTTTCCATAACGGCGTCACCTGCAAAACGAGTTAAGAGCGCGACCAGCTTGGCTCTGGCAAATCCCCTAATATGAGCATAGCTCTTCTTCAAGCGACCCGGCGGCCGGCGCTCCGCGCCGGCCATCCGGGACCCCTCGAACTTCACGTCCCAACAGTGATTACTGCGTCCGTGCTAAACGTGCTGTCTCGTACTCCGATCGCCATCCGGCCACTTTCCAGACGCGATTAGCGAGCATCAGCTCGCAGGCTTTGCTTGCAAACTTGGCGGATTCGTAGGCGTCGCCCAAATCGACTGCATTCAATTTGAATCCGTTTCGTTTCAAGATATACGACCCAGCGTTCAGTCTGGAATCGAACACGTGAATCCGCGCCATTCCGCCGCCGAGTTTCTCCCATTTGTCCATGAGCCAGAAACACGTCGTCAGATTTACCAGCGCTTCACGCGCGCCTGCTAACAAGCAGTGGAAATGTCTCCTGCCCAACGTCTCGCCCTCTTCCTGCCGGAGACACCACAGGAGATAGGGAAATTTCAAATCGAACTCAGCGCAAAATTCCCGCAACAGCGCAAAGAAAAGCGAAAGCCGAACACGTTCTGGTAATCGCTCGCTTTTGAAAGTGAGCGTCGCGAAAAATTGCCATGCAATCCTGCTCAGCACCTGCAGTTCTGGCGTATCCATCACTTGCTCTCCTGGTCCGGACGCACCGCGCGCGACCTCAGCGGACTAAGCACCGTCATTTTTCCGCGCGCTTGAAAATTCCACCCCAACGTCGGCCTAAGTTGTGAAATTCCCAGCATGACGATCTTGTCTTTCAAACGGCCGAAATACTCCTCGCGCTCCTCTTGCGTCATGACGTACTCGAAGAACGTCTCTAGTGGAGTTTCCGTGTCGCAGTCGAGACACAAGAGAATGAACTCAACGCCTTTCCCACCTTTGACGCGCCTACACCCAAATTCGCGCCGCAGTTCGCTGATGACCTGGACTTTGACTTGCATCGGGCCGCCTCAGAGATCGACAAGTGCCAGCGCCAGAATCGCTGCCCGGATTCGCGGATGAAGTTTTGGCCACCGCACAACGAGCTCCGACAGCTCGACATCGAATTTTTGTGGGTCTATTAGTGAGCGGCGGTGCGTAACTCTTTGATGCTCAGAGGAGGTAATGCGGTTTCGATCCCTGCACGGTGCACTCCACTCGTTTCCTCTCACAAAGACCACAAAGGTCACAACGAAACCGCTGGAGAATTCTGACTTCACGATTTAGCATCCGCCATCTTTTGAATCTCGCCTTTGTGTCCGTGGTGGACTTTGTGCGAGATATTCTATGAAAGTCTCAGTCGTCATTCCGGTTTTCAACGAGCGCGCTACGATTGAACAAATCGTGAATGCGGTCCGCGCCGCGCCGGTTGAAAACATTGAGATCATTGTCGTCGACGACGCTTCAACGGATGGAACGCGTGAGCTGTTGAAAGAAAAAGTTTCAGCGATTGCCGATCAGATTATTTATCAGCCGCAAAATTCCGGCAAAGGCGCCGCGCTCCGGGCCGGCTTCGCTGCCGCGACCGGGGATGTCGTTTTAGTGCAAGACGCCGATCTCGAATACAACCCGGCCGATTATCCGACTCTGCTCGAGCCGATTTTTTCCGGAAACGCCGATGCCGTTTTCGGTTCGCGGTTTATGGGCGGGCGGCCACACCGCGTTCTTTATTTCTGGCACATGGTCGGGAACCGGTTTCTCACCCTGCTTTCGAACATGTTTACCAATCTGAACCTGACCGATCTCGAAACCTGCTACAAAGCGTTCCGCGCGCCACTGTTAAAAAGTCTCGATCTTCGCGAAGATCGTTTCGGATTCGAACCCGAAGTCACGGCCAAGCTGGCCAAAGCCCGCTGCCGCATTTACGAAGTCGGCGTTTCTTACAACGGCCGGACCTACGCCGAAGGCAAGAAAGTAAATTGGAAAGACGGCTTCCACGCCATCTACGCGATTCTGCGTTACAATCTTTTCGCCTGAGCCTTCCGGCCCGCAAAGGAATAAGTTTCTTGACGGGGGAAATCCGAGCGGGCAAAAAAGAACACCGCACCGGAGGCGGCGGCTGTTTTGGTTACGCATCGTTCAATTTTTTCCCTGATCTCGGCCGTGACGATGTCGATCTTCGCGGCGGCGGCTTTTGCTCAGACCGGCGCGGACGTTGATCGCGCGCAATTGCTGCAGAACCAAACGCAACCGCCATTCGGCACGGGACCGACACCCGAAGGCGTGGTCGATGGGCACGCGGTCGAAAGTCCGAACGATGCCGATATCGGCCAGCAGGAAATCCTGAAGCGGGTCATGCAATATGAGCCCTTCACCGCTTCAATGGCGGTGCCGATTTTCTACACTTCGAATGTCGCTTTGACTCGCAGCGGTGAAGTGGGCGACGTCATCATCGCGCCAGTCGTCGGCGCTTCTTACGATCCGCGGATCAGCAAAACGCTTTACGGACATTTCGGCGCGCGGGAACAGGTTTTTTACTACGGCGACAACCACGGCTTCGATTTCGCCAGTCTCGATGTCGAGGCCGGTCTGAACTATTTTCTGCCGCAGTTTCACAACCTGATCTTGCGCGCAGAATACGATTTCAATCGTCTGACCTTCGATGACCGGCTCGGCGACGAATTTTTCTCAAACCATTCGCTCATCTTCAATGCCGAGCTGCCGTTTCGGATTGGACGCGCCCAGCAAGTTTCGGTCGGCGCGGACACGAACATCAGCGTCGGCGCGGATCATCAAAGTCCGCGGCGGAATGATTACGAAGGCTATTTAGGTTACACGGCGCAGCTGACGCGCGCGTTCTCGGTCAACGCGGTTGGCCGAATCGTGGCGCGCGATTACCACCAGAACGGGCGCACTGACCTAAGCGAGATCCTTTCCCTGACTGCGACTTATCGCGTGGCGAATTGGTGCTCCATCAGCGCGATTAGTTCTTTCGCGCACAGCGACTCAAACCAGGACGTGTTCGATTACAACGTCGCCAACGCCGGCGGCGCGCTTTCGTTAGCGATCAAATTCTAGAAACGGGATGACCATGAGCCGCGCGTTCCGATTTGGTTTGATCGGATTGATTGCGCTTGCCTGCGCGACCGCGGCAAGATCGACAATCGCGGCTCAACTCAAAGAGGCGACGGTTACCCAAATCATCAAAGAAGTGGATTTGTTGCCGACGGGCGCAGCGGCGAAAGCAGCGGCGGTTAACGATAACGTTCGCGATGGAACGGCAGTCCGGACCAGGACCGAGTCGCGCACCGAATTGACCTTCACCGACCAAACGATCGCGCGATTGGGCGCGAACACGATTTTTAGTTTCAATGAAGGCACGCGCAATCTCGATCTCGCAGGCGGCGCGATGTTGCTGCGCGTGCCGAAAGGCGCGGGCGGGGCGAAAATTTCCACCGCCGCAGTCACGGCGGCAATCACGGGCACGACCGTGATCATCGAATATCACCCGGGTAAACCGGTTGAGCCGCAACAAACTGTTTCGCAAAACGAGAAGCGCGGCGGACTTCATTTCGCGTTGTTTAATCTCAACAAGAAAACGAAAACGCCGGCGACGCGCGGCGGCTACATCAAATTCGTCACACTGGAAGGAACTGCGCGCGTTTATCTCAACAATCGCATCGGCGAGTCGGTCCTGGTCCCGGCCGGACAAATGTTGATCCTGACGCCGGACGCGAAACACATGCCCGACCCGGTGGATGTCGATCTTGAGCGATTGCTGAAAACGTCGCTCCTCATCATCGATTTTCCACCGCTCGGCAGCGAACAGCTCGTCGCCGAAGAAATAGCAAAACAGAAAGAGAAAAAAGCTCAGGGCAAACTGGTCAACACTAATCTGGTAATTTACGGACGCGGCACGCTCGTCAGCTTGATCGATCCGCCACCGCTCGACCCGATCGATCAAAGCATTGCAGCGATCAGTCTCCCGACTTTGGGAGCGAGCAATGAAGTCGGTGCGTTAAAAACGATCACCAAAGCGCCGTATTTCATCGGCGCAGGAAGCACAATTGTCACCGCGCCGACGATCACGACTGCTGGCGTAACCGATCAGGGAAAACTTTATCGCAGCGTCGCGAAAGACGGCGCGCCGTCGGCGTATTTCTTTGGCAGCACTTCGGCATTCGACACTGCGAGCGGTTTCGATGCGGCCGTGGCGCAGGCAGGCAGATTGCCGCTCGCTACGTTTAGGTTTACCGAGCCCATTCTCAACGGCGACCCGGTCATTAAGGTGCCGAAAGGCGGAGCGACCGATCTCGCGTTCATCAGCACGGGAAATTTTGGCGACGAAGCGCCCGGCGGAAACGTCAGCTTCGCCGGAATGAACAGCGTTCTTTTTGCGACCCAAAACGGCAGCATCAGTTTTAATGCAGTTGTTTCTTTTTCCGATCTCAACGCGCTGACGTTTTACGCGCGCGGCACAAGTTCAGATCTAGGACTGGGTTGTAACATTAATAACGTCGGCACAGTCGATCTCTTTTCCGAAGGAACAGCGGAAATATTCGCCAATGAAACGCTGACAAAGTCGAGCGGCGATGGTGGGACCCTGACTCTGAACACAAATGGCACGGTCACATTCGGTGCAAACATTCTCGCGAGCAGCAGCATTATCAGTGCTGCGTCTCCACCGACCGGCGCCGGCGGCAACGTTAATCTAACTTCGACCAACGGTGAGATCTTGATCAACAACTCGCGCATTCAAGTTTCTTCAGCGGATCCGCCGGGCACGGTGAATCGCCGTTCAAGCGCGAGCGGCGGCAACATCGCGATTGAAAGCGATGTGCCGGACAACGTCGCGATCCAAATCAGCAGCACTTCGCAGTTGCTCTCGCTGCTCGATGCGACTGCTCCGGGGCCCGGAGGTTTAATCACGATCAAAGCGACTGGAACCATGAGCAGCATGTTCATCGGCGGAATGATCGAAGCCGACCGCGGCGGCGTTGATATTCGTCACATCGGCGATCTCGGCACCGTCACGCTCAACAGCATGAACATCCGCGGCGATATCATTAAAATCGCGGCACTCGGAAGCACCGGCGTGCTCACGATCGGCAATGGCACGATCAGCGCCGATAATATTCTGAAATTGTATGCTCCGGGAAGTAACGGCGAGATCCGCTTCGTCGCCGATTGCACGATCGGCGGCAAAACCTTGAACATCATTGCCGCAGACACGGTCACGATTTTGAACAGCGTAACCGTGACGACGACCGGACATATCGCCGACGTTTACACGAACACCGCGAACTACATGGGCTTCGGCGGGAATGGATCAACTACCGGAACGTTCGGTGGACTTGGCGCTAACAATCCGCAACCTTTGGCCAACGCGCCGCCGCTTGGCGTGCCGGGCGGGCCGTAACAACATCGACAATCACTATAATGAAAACTCGCGCTTCCAATTTGAATCCTGCAGCAGCCATCGCTCTGGTCGTGATCGCGATCGGCGTTGCCAAGTTCGTTTTCGCCGCCGACCACAACCAGGCTCGCGTCAGCGAAGTAATTCGCGACGTTCGATTGCTGCCTGGGCACGGCGCCGCGCGTGCCGCTAACGTCAACGATACGATCCGGGAAGGGACCGCCGTTCGCACCGGAACGGATTCGCGTGCAGAGCTGACTTTCTCAGATCAAACACTGACCCGCCTCGGTGCCAACACGGTTTTCAGTTTTGGCATAGGCGCCCGGACTTACGATCTCGGAAGCGGTGCGATTTTGATGTCGGCGCCGAAAGAGAATGGAACCATAAAAATCTCCACGGCGGTCGCCAACTGCGCGGTCAACGGTTTCAACGCGATCCTGGAAGCTCACTCCAAGAATTGGAACAAAGTGCTGATGCTTGAAGGAGACGGCGACGTCTGGCTTAAAAAGAATCCGAACGACCATCGGCACATGCATTCGTGGCAAATCCTTATCTTTCGACCGGACGCCAGTGTCCTCCCTCAGCCCGTTGAGTTTGATGTTTGCAAAGTGATTAGCGCCGGACTTCTGATCACCGGTTTCAAAAACAAACTGCCCGACATGCCCACCCTTGTGGCCGAATGTGACAAGCAAAAGAGCCAACCGCCGACGACAAACTTGGTCGATCCAACAAATCAGAACATCATCGATCAAAGCGTGAATGCGCGGCCGCCGGAAAACACGCCGCCGCCGATTCGCCCGACGCCGCCGCCGGGAGACAGACCGCGCTAATCAGCGCCGTTTCTTTTCGTCCAAATAACCCGCGCCGAGCGCGAAGCCGGCGCAGAATAACGCCGCCGCAGTCACGAACGGAACCGGGTCGAACGGCGCCGGCGGAAGATCGACAACCCCGGTTTCATTTGTCCGCGCCGGTTGCGAGACGTAACGGCCTCGTCGTGGTGTCCGAAAATTTGTCGCGAAATTTTCGAGACGCTCCGGCAAATCCGAATCAGAGATCGGAATCCCGTGACCAGCCGCGATGACATTCGGCCGCAGCGCCGCCATTTTTTTCAATGACGCGCGCGCTGCGTTCCAATCAATCGTGAACGGTGTCGGTGGTCGCGCGAGATTGCGCTCTCGGCTGAGTAACGCGCTCCACGAATCCATGTTCACGGTCACCAACGCGTCGCCAGTCAGAAGAAAGCGGTCCGATTCGCGAAACAAACAAATGTGTCCCGGCGAATGTCCGGGCGTGTGCAGCCATTCCCAACCGGACGCTCCCGGAACTTTCGAGGTGTGCAATTCAAGCAAACGCCCGCCGAGATCCCGGCGAAGGGAAGGCAGAAAACGCGAAAGAAACGCAGTCGCGCCACCGACTGTTGGATCGGGTGGCGGATAAGCCGAACGTCCCGACAAGAACGGCGTCTCCAAATGATGCGCGTAAATCGGCGTGTTCCACACATTCGCGAGCGCGGCGGCGTTACCCGCATGATCGATGTGACCGTGCGTAAGCACGATTGCTTCCGGCGCCGATCCCGAACCGAAACGCGCTTCCGCGGCGACGACGATCTCGCGCGCGCGACCGGGCCAACCGGCATCAACCAAAATCCATTTACCGCCGGGCCGACCAAGAAAAAAGACGTTCGCAAAACTCACCGGCAACCAACCGACGTCGGGAGCGATTCTTGTGATTAATCTGATTGGCATTCGGTGATTATCGATCTTACGGTGAATTGCTAATCGCTCGGTGGAATCTTGAGCGTGGTGCCTTCTTTCAAATTGTTAGGGTCATCGACTTTATTCTCATTGGCGTCGCGAATCTCGCGCCATCGTTTTGATGTTTTGTAAAACTTCCTCGAGATCGAGGCGAGCGTATCGCCCTCTTTCACAGTGTAACTTTGCGAACCGCTTTTCGATTTCTCTTTCTCGCCGCGACGTGACGGCGATTTTTCGGTAGTCAGCCGCGGTTTTGCGGGACCGGCATCGATTTCTCGATGCAAGCGGAGGTTTTCATTTCGTAAACGCGCCGCTTCCGCGCGGGTTACGACCGAATCACCGGAAAGTGTCGTCCCGAGTGCAACTTCATCACGCTTCATAAAGTCACGGACCTCGGCCGCGTGCGCGCCTTCCGGATTGAGAACAAGATAACGTTTGAAATGATGAAGCGCGTGCAACGGGTCGTTGAGTTTATCGTCGTAAAGCAACGCCAGTTTGAAATGGATTTCGGCGGACTGCGGCGTTCCGTCGAGCGCGGCTTCGTAAAGATTGATCGCCCAGAGATAATCGCCCTGCGCCGCTTTCCAATCGGCTTCCTTGACCAGCCGCGAATTTCGCGATGTGACCATGCGTTCACAGCCGTTGAGCAGCAGCAAAACAAAAACCGCCGCGGCGAAAACGTGGAAGCGAGAGTTGTCAGCGCGCATTTTTCGGGATCAACGTCTCTAATCGCAAGCTTGGGTCGAGCGCAAATTTAGTAACTCGCGACCTCCGGATCGATTTCGTCCGACCACTTTGCAATTCCGCCTTCGAGATTAAAGACGTTGGCAAAGCCGGCGTCTCGTAACAAACGCACCGCCTGCGCGCTGCGTTGTCCGCTATGGCAGTGCACGATCGTCAATTGCTCGCGGTCCAATTCATTCATCCGCTCGGACAGCTGGCCGAGTGGAATTAATTTCGCACCGTCAATATTCGCGAGCTCGTATTCGAGCGGTTCGCGCACATCGACCAGTTGAAAATTTTCTTTCGCGTCGAGCTTCTGTTTCAGCTCGCGCACCGAAACAGTCGGAACCGTCGATGTCGAGACTCCGCAAAATTGTTCGTAATCGATCGGCTCGCTGATCGTCGGCGCATCGCCGCAGACCGGACATTGCGGATCGCGACGAAGATTGAACTCGCGAAATTTCATCTTCAATGCGTCGACATAAAGCAACCGGCCAACGAGCGGTTCGCCAACACCGAGAATGAGTTTAATCGCCTCGTTCGCTTGAATCGTTCCGACAATGCCTGGCAAAACCCCGAGCACGCCCGCTTGCGCGCAATTCGGAACTGAACCGGGCGGCGGCGGTTCCGGAAATAAACAGCGATAACACGGACCGCCGAGATGCGGCGCGAAAACTGTTGTCTGACCGTCGAAACGAAAAACCGAACCATAGACGTTCGGCTTTTTTGCAAACACGCAGACGTCGTTCGACAAATAGCGCGTCGGAAAATTGTCCGAACCGTCAACGATAATGTCGTAGCCAGAAACAATTCCGCGCGCGTTCTGACTCGTAAAGCGCGCTTCGTGAAGTTGAACGTCCACGTTCGGATTCACATCGCGCAATCGATCCCGCGCCGATTCCAACTTTTTTCGGCCGACGTCTTTGGTACCGTGCAAAATCTGCCGCTGCAGATTGCTAAGATCAACATCGTCGAAATCGACGAGACCAAGCTTGCCGATGCCAGCGGCGGCGAGATAAAGCGCCGCCGGCGAACCGAGCCCACCTGCGCCGATACACAACACGCGCGCTTCGTTGAGACGTTTTTGTCCCTCGGGACCGACTTCGGGCATGATCATGTGCCGCGAATAACGGAGTTGTTCGTCTTTTGTCATTTGGTCTTCACCAAGTCCCAATTGATTCCAACGATCCGCCGGTTCTCAAAACGCTTCAACGATTTCGGAAAAATGAGATAGCTCGCGCCTTTGCGTTCTTTGAAACCAGCCATTCCGAATTCCCTGCCCGCGTCCGTTTTCAAAATCGTCATCACGCGATTGTTCTTGATCTCCGATTGGAGATGTCGATCCTGCTTCGGTTTTTGCCAGAGCGTGTAAACTTCCGGCTTGCCGGACGCGTCAACGACGTCGGCGAAACGTTTCGTTTTTGTCTTCAGAACTTTCACGCCGAAAAAAAGTCCGCCAGAGAACTACGGCAAGGAGGATCAAACTACCGTTGCTGCATTCCTGCCCTGGCGGGGTTCGTCAGTCTTCAATCCATAGCCCCTGACGGAAAAGAAACTTACCCGCAAGCTTGTCCTGAGCAACAGCCTGTCCTGAGCGACGTCGAAGGGATCGACATCCCGCAATCGCGAGTTTTATGATTCGCGCCGTGAAATGGGCCCGCGGTTTTGTTGTTAATCGGTTCGCAATGCGGATGCACGACGCTGGCGAATCGGCGGGATCTTTATAGTCCGCAGCCGGCGCCTGATTCACTTGAACCGAGACGGCAACTGGTTTCAAAACCAAGCCAACCCCGGAACCGAAACCGCAGTTTCGTTAGCGATTAACCGAAAGGCAGGTTCGCTTTGACTCGCGCCTCGTCGGTTTTATCGAGCACTGCCATCTTGCCGAGCTTGCGTTTCCGCTTCGCCCGCTTCCACGCCAGCAAATGGCGGCGCGAGGATTGGGTGCGCAAGACCTTGCCGGTGGCGGTTATTTTGAACCGTTTACGCACCGCTTTGCGTGTTTTACTGCGAGAAATTGGCTTCGGCATGAGGCGCGAAAGATAGACGCACGAACTGTTTTGACAACTGGTTTCCGATTGGACGTTGAGCGTGCGGCGTTTGCAACGATTGTTAGGCATGGAGGAAACATCCTCGCAAAAATCGCACGTCGTCATCGTTGGCGGCGGATTTGGTGGACTCGAAGCCGCCAAGAAACTTAGTCGCGAAGAGGCGCGCGTAACGGTCATCGACCGGACGAATTATCATTTATTTCAACCACTGCTCTACCAAGTTGCGACCGCGGCGCTTTCGCCGGCCGATATCGCCTCGCCGATTCGCGCGATTCTGAGCGAGTGTAAAAACATGGACGTCACTCTCGCCGAAGTTCAATCGATCGATGTAAACGCAAAGAAAGTGAAGATGGTCGATGGCGAGCTTGATTACGATTATCTCATTCTCGCGACCGGAGCGCGCCATTCTTACTTTGGACATCCCGAATGGGAGAAACTCGCGCCCGGTCTGAAGAGCTTGGAGGATGCCGTCGAAATCAGGCGGCGAATTCTGATGGCGTTCGAATACGCCGAGAAAATTCCCGACGAAGCGGCGCGCAAAGCCGCGATGACGTTCGTCATTGTCGGCGGTGGCCCAACCGGCGTGGAAATGGCAGGCGCGATCGCGGAGATCGCGCGCTACACGCTCGCGAAAGATTTTCGCCACATCGATCCATCACAGGCGCGCGTGATTTTGGTGGAAGGCGAACCAAAAGTGCTCGCCGCCTTCCCGGAAGATTTGCGCGAGAGCGCCATGAAACAACTTGTCGATCTTGGCGTCGAAGTGCGCACCGGGATTCACGCCACAAATCTTTCCGATGAGGGTTTGCAGGTCGGCAGCGAATTCATTCCATGCCGCGTGAAAATCTGGGCGGCCGGAAACAACGCGTCTCACATTGGCCATTCCCTCGGAGCGCCAATTGACAAAGTCGGTCGCGTGATCGTGAACAACGATCTCACGATTCCAAATCATCCGGAGGTTCAAGTGATTGGCGATCTCGCGAATTTTTCGCATCAAACCGGCGAACCGTTGCCCGGAGTTTCTCCGGTCGCGATGCAACAAGGGCGGCACGCTGCCCGAAATATTTTGAGAATGATTAACGGCGAAAAGCCGCAGCGGTTTTGGTATTTCGATAAAGGCAGCATGGCCACGATCGGCCGCAACAAAGCGGTCGCGGACTTGAAATTCATTCATCTGAGCGGAGTCGCCGCGTGGCTCGCCTGGTTGTTCGTGCATGTTATTTTCCTGGTCGGCTTCCGGAATCGTCTTGCCGTTTTGTTTCAATGGGCCTGGGCGTATTTCAGTTTCAATAAAGGCGCGCGCCTGATCACCCGAAACTTTCAAGCCGAGCAACGACCGCCCGCATAATGGGATTGAAAATCGCAATCGTCGGATCCGGCTCGGTTGGGACTTATTATGGAGCAAAGCTGGCTTACGCCGGAAGCGACGTGCATTTTCTGATGCGCGGCGATCTGAGCGAAGTCCGGCGCGATGGAATTTTTGTTCGCGGCGAAGGCGAGGATTTTCGGGTCCCGAAAATCAACTGCTACAACTCAACAAAAGAGATTGGCCGGTGCGATTTGGTCATCGTGGCACTGAAAACGACTTCGAACCCTGATCTTGTCGATCTTGTTCCTCCGCTCCTCCACGAAAAAACGATGGTGCTGACTTTGCAGAACGGTCTTGGTAACGAGGAATTTCTGGCGAGAAATTTCGGCTCCGAGCGCGTACTGGGCGGACTTTGTTTCATCGCGGTGAATCGACATTCCAAAACTGAAGTCGAGCGTTACGATTACGGACTGGTGATCCTCGGTGAACTTGAAGGCACGGCGCAACCGCGGACGCGCGAAATCGCTGCCGAATTCATTCGCGCAGCGGTGAAATGCAAAGTAACCGATAACATCGGGCTCGAGCGCTGGCGCAAATTAATCTGGAACATTCCGTTTAACGGGTTGTCGATCGTCGCCGGTGGAATCGACACGGCCGCGATCGTTGGCGATAAAAATTTACGACAACTCACGCTCGACTTGATGGAGGAAGTGATTGCGGCCGCAAACAAGTGCGGGCACGCGCTTCCGAGCGATGCGTGGCGCGAACACATAAAACGCAGCGACGCGATGAGCGGCTACAAACCGTCGACACTGCAAGATTGGGAATCTGGCAAACCATTGGAGATCGAGGCGATTTGGGGCGAGCCGGTGCGCCGCGCCATTGCCGCCGGTGCCCAAATGCCGCGAACGGAAGCGATTTACGAATTGCTGAAGCAACTTGACCGAACGCGCAGGGAAAAATGAAATCGACGATTCCGCGAATCTGTGTTCGCAATCTTCAGCGCAAGGTCCCAGTGAACGCTGTCGATCTTGAGAAGTTTGCCGCGAAAGCGGTAAAGCACTGCCTCCGGTGGCGAAAAAATAGAGACACGGATCTCGCCCTAGCGCGCAAGGTTTCAGTCCTGATCGTTTCCGACCGAAAGATGGCGGCGCTGCATCGACAATTCATGAAAGAAAGCGGGCCGACAGACGTAATCACATTTCAGCATGGCGAAATTTTTATCAGCGCCGACACCGCGGTGCGCAACGCGCGGCGATTTGGAAACTCTTTCGCAGGCGAGCTGCGTTTGTACATAGTCCACGGTCTGCTCCATTTGCACGGCTTTGACGATCGAGACAAAGCCGGCGTCCGGGAAATGGAGATGATTCAGCGCAGGATTCTGGCCCGAGACGAAGGTTTGAATCGAGGCGACAGTATGATAGCATTTTTTTCATGAGCGCGGTGAGCGCCGTGCAGCTCGAAAAAGGATCGACATCGACGGTGGAGACGCCGGTCAGGGAAAAAGAAACAAAGGGTGAAGAAGAACTCGATGTCCCATGGCAAGTCGTGGTGCACAATGATCCGGTTAATTTGATGACTTACGTGACGATGGTTTTCCAGCGCGTGTTCGGGTATCCGCGAGAAAAAGCTGAGCGGCACATGTTGGAAGTTCATCACAAAGGCCGCTCCATTTTGTGGAGCGGCGTGCACGAGCGCGCCGAATTTTACGTCCAGCAACTCCATGGTTATCTCCTGCTCGCGACGCTGGAGAAAATCGGTTGATATGGAAATCTGCCGCGACGCCGACGCCATTCAGATCTCCGACCTCGATCCATTTCTCGCCGAACTTCTCCGCCAAATCCCCGAGAGCGCCGACGCAGAAGGTGCGCCCGAAGTAGAGGCGCGATTGTTCAGCAAGCCATCGGCCGAAAAAGAAATGTGCGCGGAGTGGGAAGCTTATGTCGAACCAGAGTTGCGACGGATCTTTCGCAGCGCGACGCAAACGGTCGCGGCCGATCTCGCGCAACTCAATGGAAACGAAAAATCGTTGCGCAATCGCGCGCTCCGGATCCCGCTCGAGCACGCTGATGCCTGGCTGAACACGCTGAATCAAGCCCGGCTGGTCCTTGCCACAAAATACAAATTCTCGGACGCGGAATTAAACGATCACGACCGTTCGCCAACCGGATCGCGGCGCGATCTCAGTTTGTTCCAAATAAATTTCTACGGATTTCTCCAGGAATTTATTTTGCGCGAGATGAACGGCGACTAGAGACGCGCCGAGCCTGATTGACCCTGACGCTCGCGCACCATTGCCATGAGCTTGTTCTTGATGGCTTCGGAGGCTTTAGCCGGTTTGAGGCTAAGAGCAAACGCTTCATGAAGACCGTAGCATTGATTGATGAAGTCCTCGCCGGCAGTGCCGTACTGTTTGCGCGCCCCCTCAAAATCCTGCAGCTCGTCGGGCTCCAAAGCCCCGATCACGTAGAGCCGCGCGCAATTCTGGAATTCCTCAAAGTTCATCTTTCAACTCCTTCAAACCGTCATGTATCTTTTTCAAGCCTAATTCGAGCCGGGTCTTAACCGTGCCCAAGGGTATATTCGTATGAAAAGCGATTTCGCGCTGGCTCATACCCTGAAAAAATGCAAGTTCGATAACTTGTTGCTGGGCAGCGGGTAGTGAATTGATGATCTTGGCCATCAGGACCCGGGTGTCGCCCGCCTCGATCTCCTTTTCCGTCACATTCTCCACCCAGGCAAGGGGTTGCTGCTCAGGCTGGGCCAGGAGGCGTTCCTCCGCCCGAGCGTAAGCTTGCTTTTTTCTTAGGGCATCAATGGCCCGCCGGCGGGTCAAAGTGACCATCCAGCCGAGGGGTTTACCCTTTTGGGCCGAAAAATTTTTGGCCTGGTTCCAGATTTCCATGAAAACCTCTTGGAGGAGATCATCGGCCTCGGTGTCGTTGTGAATGATCCGCAAAATGAGCGCTTTGACGATTCCGTGGTAACGATCGTAAAGCTGCGAAAGTGCGTCCGCGTCGCCGGCCTGAATTCCCAACATTAGATCGACATCAGTCGGCGCGCCCGGCTCGAGCGCGACAGGCGGAATGCCCGGTTTCGCGCGATTCACCTCAAGATCCGATGTTGCCGCGGTCTGAAGGTTCGGATCAACCGCCGAGGACATTCCCAAGTTTACGTTCGACCGGTCGTTTGCGTCCAATGATTTTCCAAGAGTTAGACCACTGCGCGATAAGCCTTGACCGTTGAGCAATTACCCCAATACGATCTCGCACTCAATTCGACCAATCAACTAACACACCATGAAAATTATCGTCCCGTTTCTCGCAACAATATTCCTGGCAGCAATGAGTTTTGCTCAGGAAGAATCAGCATCGCCAGCCGAATCGACCGCGCCGGCGACAGAAGAAAAAGCTTCCGCCACCGTCGAGGAAACTCCTGCGGCAAAGGCTGCAACTTCATCCGCGGCAGAGAAAAAGGCTGAACCGGCAACGTCTGCAAAAGCTGCGACGAGCCCCGCTGCGGCAACGAAACAAGCAACGACCGCTGCCTCGCCGGCCGCGAAAGCCGCTGCGGCTGCGCCGATGAACACGAAAAACATGAGCGTGAAAGACATGGAGAATGCGTGGGAAGCGGCTGTTGGGTCTCACAGTTTCGCCACCGTTGAAGGCTTTGTTGCGGCGGACTTTGTTGGCGTTTCCTCGAAGGGAAAGTTTGTCAATCGGTCCCAGATGCTGGCCGAGTTTAAAGGAGACAAAGACACTTATAAGACGGCCAAAAACGAAAAGCTCAATGTCCAAATGTTCGGACCGAACGTCGCCGTCGTCACCGGTCGCGCGCGCGAAGTCGGAACCGGCAAGGACGGAAAGGCGTTTGATCGCGCCTTCCTCTTTACCGATACCTGGATGATGCGCGGCGGCAAATGGCAGTGCGTTGCATCACAGGTAAACAAGATTAAGGGCTAACTCGTAGCGCAATTACTTCTGAAAGCGGCCACGGAAACGTGGCCGCTTTTTTTCAGGCGCAGGATGTCGATCTTGCCCGCGGATTAACCGGTGATTGCGCGGCGTGGTTTGTGCGGCAAAGGTTAATCGCATGCCGTCGAGTACTAAAGAGTCAACAGCCAGCGATCCGCTTTGGTACAAAGACGCGGTCATCTACGAGCTGCATGTCAAAACTTTCAACGACAGCGATGGCGACGGCATCGGCGATTTCCGCGGACTGATCCAAAAACTCGACTATCTCCAGGAGCTCGGCATCACCGCGATCTGGCTCCTGCCGTTTTATCCCTCGCCGCTGCGCGATGACGGCTACGACATCGCCGATTATTTCGATGTCAATCCAAACTACGGAACACTCCACGATTTCCGCGCGTTTCTCGCTGAAGCGCATAAGCGCGGACTGCGCGTCATCACGGAGTTGGTCATCAATCACACCTCCGACCAAAATGCTTGGTTCCAAAAATCCCGGCGCGCGCCGTCCGGTTCGCCCGAGCGCGAGTTTTATGTCTGGAGCGACACGCCGGAAAAATATTCGGACGCGCGAATCATCTTCAAAGATTTCGAGACCTCGAACTGGTCATGGGACCCGTTGGCAAAATCTTACTACTGGCATCGCTTCTATTCGCACCAACCCGATTTGAATTTCGAAAATCCGGCGGTGCACGAAGCGGTCGAGAAAGTTTGCGACTTCTGGTTGTCGATGGGCGTCGACGGATTGCGGCTGGACGCCGTGCCCTATCTTTACGAGCGCGAAGGCACGAGCTGCGAAAATTTGCCGGAAACGCACGTCTATCTGAAAAAGTTGCGCGCGCATGTCGATCAAAAATTTCCAGGCCGCATGCTTCTGGCCGAAGCGAACCAGTGGCCGGAAGACGCGGTCGCCTATTTCGGGAGCGGCGACGAAGCGCATATGAGTTTTCATTTTCCTCTCATGCCGCGCATGTTCATGGCGCTGCAAATGGAGGATCGGTTTCCGATCATCGATATTCTCGATCAAACGCCGCCGATTTCCGACAACTGCCAGTGGGCGATGTTCCTGCGCAATCACGACGAGCTCACACTCGAGATGGTCACCGACGAGGAGCGCGATTACATGTGGCGCGTTTACGCGAACGATCCGCACGCGCGGATCAATCTGGGCATTCGCCGCCGGCTCGCGCCGTTGCTCGCCAACAGCCGCCGCAAAATGGAATTGCTCAACACCATGCTCATGTCGATGCCCGGCACACCGATCATTTACTACGGCGACGAGATCGGCATGGGCGACAACATTTATCTCGGTGATCGCAACGGCTGTCGCACGCCGATGCAATGGAGCCCGGACCGCAACGCCGGTTTTTCCCAGGCCAATCCACAACAGCTCCATCTCCCGGTCATCATCGACCCCGAATATCATTACGAGGCGACCAACGTCGAAAATCAGCAGAAGAATTTGTCGTCACTTCTTTGGTGGATGCGTCGCGTCATCGCGATGCGAAAAAATTTCAAAGCATTCTCGCGCGGAACGCTCCATTTCCTTTTCCCAGACAATCCAAAAGTGCTGGCGTTCCTGCGTCGCTACGGAGACGAAACCATCCTCGCCGTGGTGAACCTTTCTCGCTTCGCGCAAGTCGTTGAGCTCGACCTCGCCAATTTTTTTGGATGCACGCCGATCGAGATGTTCAGTCGCAATCCGTTTCCAACGATCAAGAAATCGGCCTACGTCCTGACGCTCGGACCGCATTCGCATTACTGGTTTACGATTGAAGCGCAGAGCGGACGGCGCCGCTCAGACAAGAAACGCATTGTCCCAACATTAAACGCGCGCCCTGAACTGCAGTCTCTGCTTGAAGACGGCGAACGCGCGCGGATCGAAGGCGAGGTCTTGCCGGAATACATTGTGACCTGCCGCTGGTTCGGCGCCAAAGCCCGCACCCTGCGGCAAATGCGCGTGCTCGAACGCTCCACCATTTCTTACGAACCGGACGCGGCGCAACTCTGGGTCGTTGAAGTCAGCTATCTCGACGGCCCAACTGAAAACTATTCGTTGCCGGTAAAAATCGCGCCTGCCGATAAAGCGAAAACTATTTCACAAAACGCGCCCAACGCCGTCATCGCGCGATTCGACGACGGCTCGATTCTTTTCGACGCAGTTTGGGACAGCGATTTCCGGGAAAAACTCTTTCGGCTGATGTTGGATCGACAACATGCGAGCGGTCGCAACGGGCAGCTCGTTGGTGCGCTGAGCCCTCGTGTCGGCCAGGTCGCAACTGTCCCGCCTTCGAATGTTCTCAGCGCCGAGCAGAGCAATTCGTCGATGCTCTTTGCTGACAAATTTTTCCTCAAGCTCTACCGAAAGCTCGAAGACGGCGTGAACCCCGATGTCGAAGTCACGCGGTTTCTAACCGAGCGCGCACAATTCGATAACGTGCCGGCATTCAGCGGTGCGATCGAGTATCGCCGGGAAAAATCGCCGCCGACGGTCGTTTGTTTGTTGCAGGATGCGGTCCAAGCCGAAGCCGACGCCTGGACCATGACGCTCGATCATGTCGGGCGTTACTATGAGCGCGTTCTCTGCCGCAAAGCCGAGTTGCAAAACGAAACGCAGCCGGCCGCGGCGTTAATCGAGGAATTGGTTGGCGGCGTTTATCCCGAAAAAGCGAAACTCCTCGCCCAACGCACCGGCGAATTGCACCTCGCGCTCGCTTCTGTCCATGACGATCCGGTGTTTGCGCCGGAGCCGTTCAACGCCATGGCCCAGCGCTCGGTTTATCAGAGCATGCGCGCGCTTTTGCGGCGCAACTTCGATTCGCTGAAAAAGAATCTGAAAGATGTACCGGAACATCTGCGCGATGAAGCCAAAGAAGTTCTCGGCACCGAAAAGGAAATTCTCGCGCGCGAAAAACGTCTCTTAGATCGCAAAACCAACGCCGCCAAAATCCGGATCCACGGCGATTATCATCTCGGCCAGGTCCTTCACACCGGACGAGATTTCGTCATTCTCGATTTCGAAGGCGAACCGGCGCGGCCGATGAGCGAGCGCAAACTCAAACGCTCCGCGCTGCGCGATGTCGCCGGCATGATGCGCTCGTTTCAATACGCCGCTTACAGCGCGCTTTGGCAACCGGCCATGCGCACCGAAGACGTTCCCTTCCTCGAGCGCTGGGCGGATATCTGGTATCGACTCATGAGCAGCGTGTTTCTCCAAAATTATTTAAAGACCACCGCTGGCGCCATCTTCGTCCCGAAAAATTTCGACGACTTCCAAATTCTTCTCGAAGCCTACCTGCTCGACAAAGCCGTTTACGAAATCGGTTATGAGCTCAACAACCGCCCCGACTGGGTCGTCATTCCGATCCGCGGCATCAAACACATTTTGAAATCGGCTTAGAGTCCAGCCACAGATCAACACGGATGAACACAGATCGAAAAATTCTGTTCCTTTAATCTGAGAAAATCTGTGTCAATCTGTGGCTCAAATCTTATGAACGAACATCTCGATCAGATCGACAACGACATCGCGGAGAAGCATCTGCTCAAACATCCGTTTTATCTCGCGTGGGTGCGCGGAGAGCTGAGCAAGGAGGCGCTGACCGATTACGCGAAACAGTACTATCATCATGTCGCGGCGTTCCCGACTTATCTCTCGGCGGTGCACTCCAAATGCGACGATCAACCGACGCGAAAACAGCTTCTGCAAAACTTGATCGACGAAGAAGACGGCTCGCCGAACCATCCTGAGCTTTGGAAACAATTCGCCAACGCGCTCGGCGTGAATGATGTCGATCTTGCGAAGACGGAAAAACAGCCCGAGACGAAAAATCTGATCGACACCTTCCGTTCAGTTTGTGGTGAGGGATCAACCGCGGAAGGTTTAGCAGCGCTTTACGCTTACGAGAGTCAGATCCCGGCAATCTGTGAATCAAAGATCGACGGATTGAAAAAGCACTACGGCTTCACCAATCCGAAGGGCTATGAATATTTCTCGGTCCACATCGAAGCAGACAAAGAACATTCTGCCGCCGAGCGCGAGATGCTCGCGGACAAGATCGACAATCAGAACATCGCCAACGTGCGCGCGTCAGTGCGCCGCGTTCTCGACGCGCTTTGGGAAATTTTGAGCGGCGTTTGCCGAAGACACGCCATCGCCTGCTGATTCTTCTGTAGCGGCGCTCTGTGAGCGCCGTCGGCGGTCATAGACCGCCGCTACAATTCGTCTATCTCGGCGTAATCCCTTCGGCGATATCGACGTGGAACGTTTGTTTCACTTTGTTCTGACCGAAACTTAACTCCGCGTTGTAATCGCCGGCCGGCAACAAACGTTTCGGGTCGTCGCCGCCGTATTCAATGCTGACATCTTTGCTCGGGCGCACGTCCCAATTCAATCGCGTGAATCCCGGCGTGCCCGGAGCTTTCAAATTCGCAACGGGCTGGCCGGTCGATTTCGTGATCGCGATTTTAATTTCGTCGCCGCTGAACTCTTTCACCCAAACCGTGAAGAGCGCACCGTCCTCCGGATTTTTGCCGCGATAAACGCCTTTGCCGTTTGAATCGACAAAGCCCGGCTGCAAATACGCGCCGGTGACCGAGCGCACACTAAAGAGATGTGCCGGTTTGGCAGCGATCTCCGGTGTGAATTCGCGGAATGGCGTGCTGTCATCAAGCACGGCAATGCTGCGCCCATGTGTCGCAATCGCGAGGTCGGCAGTGCGCGGATGAATTTGAATGTCATCGACGCGCACCGGCGGCACATCGCCGATCCGGACCCAATGCGTTCCTTGATCGAACGACGCGAAAATTCCGAAATGCGTGCCGGCGTAAAGCAGTTTCGGATTTACCAAATCTTCGCGAATAACTTCCACCGAAGCATTCGCCGGCAAATCGCCGGCAACTGAAGTCCACGTCTTACCAAGATCGCCCGTGCGCAAAATCATCGGACGATCATCGCCCGCGCGATACGCGTTCGTCGCAACGTAGGCGATGTTTGGATCGACATTCGACGGTTCGATCCGCACGACCCACTGTCCGCGCGCCGGTTCCGGCAAATTATTCGTCAGCTCGGTCCATTTGCCGCCGTCGTTTTCAGTGATCCAGAGCCGCCCATCATCCGTTCCGGCCCAAAGCAATCCGGCTTTCTTCGGCGATTCCGCGAGCGAAAAGACCACGCCGTAGCTTTCCGCGCCGCTTCCGACCGCGTTTGTTTTGTTTGGATCGTTGTGCGTCAGATCGGGACTGATCACAGAATATTTTTCCATCCGATCGGTCAGCTTGAATACGCAATTTCCGCCGAGATAAATCGTGCCCGGTTTGTGTTTGCTCATGACCATTGGCGAATTCCAATGGAAGCGATAACGCACCGCGCCCTCCGTCGGCTCGGGACGCAAACGGCGTAGTTCGCCGTTGCGCAAATTAATTCGATGAACCTCCCCACCCTGACTCTCGGCGTAAAACGTGTCGCGATCGGTCGGATCGAACAAAACATAAAAGCCGTCGCCGCCGGCGAGCGCGGTCCAATCGGCATTCCGAATTGCTTCTTTGCTTTGAACGCCGCTCGGCCCCACCCAGTTTTCGTTGTCCTGCAATCCACCGGCGATCCGGAAGTACGGTTTCGAATCGTCCAGACTGATTCGATAAAATTCGCCGCCCGGAAATTTGTTCAAGTGATCCCAATTTTTGCCGCCGGCAAAACTTTGATAAAGGCCACCGTCAGTTCCGAGTAACAACCGCTGACACACCGGTGGCTTTGGCGGTTTATTTTTATCTTCGGGCTTTGGCGGCTTCGGCACCGGCACGGTTCCCGGCTGGATCGCCAGCGCGTGACAATCAGGATGAATCTTTTCGGAAAGATCTTCACGGAAATTTTTGCCGCCATCGTCCGAGACGAGCAGTGCAAACTGCAAAACATAGACGCGCTGGTCATTCGCGGGATCGATTCGGATCTGACTAAAATAGAACGGTCGCGGATCGATCGCGCTCATTCGCGTCCAATGCTCGCCACCATCTTCGGATCGAAAAACGCCACCGCTTTTGCTGCGAAGATCCCGAATGTCGGCGCCTCCGCCTTCGTAACTTTGCACGACGGCCATCGCCACGTTTGGTTTGCTCGCGGCGACGGCGAGTCCGATTCGGCCAGTCTGGGGCGGAAGTCCGCCGCTCAACTTTTTCCAAGTCGCGCCGCCGTTCGTGCTCTTAAAAATTCCGCCGACATCTTCGCCGTTCGTCGCCTGTGGTCCCGACGTGAAACTCCACGGCGTGCGCTGACGCGCGTAAAGGGCGGCGTAAACGATTTGCGGATTATTCGGATCGAGAACCACGTCGCCGCAGCCGGTGCGGGCGTTGTGTGGAGCGGGCGCCTGCAAAATTAATTTCCAGTTTTTTCCGCCGTCGGTCGTTTTGTAGAGACCGCGCTCGCCGCCATCGATCCACAAATGTCCCATCGCCGCGACGTATGCGGTGTCCGGATTTTTTGGATCGACAACAATCCGCGCAATCGTCCGGCTGTCTTTCAATCCAACATTCGCCCAATGCTCGCCGCCATCGGTCGTTCGATAAACGCCGTTGCCCCAATTGGACGAGTTGCGATCGTTTGCTTCGCCGGTGCCAACCCAAATCACGTCCGAATCGGACGGCGCAATCGCAGTCGCGCCGATTGATAACACCGGTTGTTTGTCGAAGATTGGATCGAAGGAAACGCCGCCGTCGCCGGATTTGAAAATTCCGCCGTGACCAAGCGCAACATAAAAGACAAACGGATTGCGCGGATCGATCGCGATATCGGAGACGCGACCGCCCATCACCGCAGGTCCGATCGAGCGCGCCTTGAGATTTTTGAAAAGCACGTCGGTCAATTGCGGCGTGCCCGACATTTGCGCCGGTGTCGCCTGAGCAGACAGCGGAGGCGTTGTGCTCGCCGGTGAAGCTGCCGGCGGCGATCCCGCAGGCGCGGGTGCAGATCCAGGGGGCGATTCCTCCTGCGCGAAAACGACGGAACTAACAAATAAGAATGCAGCTAGAAATCTAATAGTCATAGGAGAGATGGCGTTCATAACTCTATTGGTGGTTGTAGGGCAAGTGCGTCGCTTGCCGAAAAATTCTGTAGCGGCGCTCTACGAGCGCCGACATATTTAACCGGCGGTCATAGACCGCCGCTACAGTTTTCTTTATTGTCGATCATGTATGACCCAAGCAGTCCTTGAAGGAAAGGTCGGAGTTGTTTTCGGAGTCGCGAACAAGCGCAGCATCGCGTGGGCGATTGCGCAAGCATGGGCGAACGCCGGCGCGCGGCTCATTTTCAATTATCAGGGCGAGCGATTGAAGGAAAACGTGGAGGAACTCGCGGCCACGTTCGGCGAGAAAACGCCGCTCTTTCCATGCGACGTTTCCAACGATGCCGAGATCAAAACATTTTTCGAAAAAGTCCGCGGCGAGACTGATCGCGTCGATCTATTGCTGCATTCCGTTGCGTTCGCGCCGAAGGAAGCGCTCGAAGGCGATTTCGTGAGCACAACACGGGAAGCGTTCCGGGTCGCGCACGACATCAGCGCCTACTCGCTGGTCGCGCTCGCGCGCGAAGTTGCGCCGATGATGACGAATGGCGGAAGCATTTTGGCAATGACCTATTACGGCGCGGCGAAAGTCGTGCCGCATTACAACGTGATGGGCGTGGCGAAAGCGAGCCTCGAGGCGTCCACTCGCTATCTCGCTTACGATCTCGGTCCAAAAAAAATTCGTGTAAACTGCATTTCGGCCGGTCCCGTGCAAACGCTCGCCGCCCGTGGAATTAGCGGATTCTCCCAAATGCTGAAGCATTATCAGGAACGCGCGCCGT